>JAABUW010000225.1_pt1 | contig 120183 bp, 112 predicted proteins | sample 5560081 | NCBI WGS metagenome assembly JAABUW01 (sample SAMN10711882, study PRJNA513363) | rock metagenome | isolation source: Antarctica rocks | place: Antarctica: Victoria Land, Knobhead sud
ACTTTAGTATTCATTTTGCCTGATCTAAAGATGATCTGAAAGTTGAACTTCGACAGAATGTTCAGATAGTTGACTTGTCATCGACTCAACTGTTTATTTTTCATGAAGATCTTCAAAGCTTGATGATCGATGAATATCTGAATGAGTAGTTCAGTGCACTTCAGCTCGAGTCGTCAGTGTTCGAAGCATCGAATAATGGCTAGCAATTTCTTGTCATAGATGTGATAATTGATTTCAGCGAGAATCATGCTTTTACTGTAGAAGATCATCGAATGAAGAACTTTCTCGTCATCGTACTGAGATAGTATTTCACCTTTTACATAGTTTGAAGCATCGATCTTTAGAATAGCTTGTCGTTTGAGATTGAAGTGACGAAGTACTGAGGTTGAGCTGACTTGTTTCTTTAGATTGTCAAAGACTTGAACACAGATCTCGTTTCAAACAAAAGACGTGTTCTTTCTTGTCAGCTGAGTGAACGGTTTGACTAGCTTCGAGAAGTTCTTAATGAAACGACGATAGAAGTTAACAAATCTCACGAAGCTCTGAATTTCTTTTAGATTGATCGAAGTGATTCAGCTGACTATGACTGTCACTTTGCTGAGATTTATATGAAGGTCTAGTTCTGATACGATGACTTCTAGAAAGACAGTCTCTTCTACATTGAATTCGCACTTTCGAATATTCATCTGCAGTTCAGCTTCGCGTAGTCAACTCAATACTAGTTTGACGTGATCTTTATGTTTCTTTCTCGTTTTGCTATAGATGAGAATGTCATCTAAATAGACTTGACAAAAGTCGTTCAGAAAGTTTCATAGAACATCATTCATATATTGCTGAAAGAAGATCGATTCATTAATCAGTTTAAATGATAGCATCTTGTATTTATATGCTTCTAAAGCAGTGATAAAAGTGATGTAATTCTTGCTATCAAGATGCATTTGAAGTTTGTTGAACGCTGATATGATGTTCAATCTAGTCAGATGCTTGCAACTCACTATTTTATCAATGATCTCGTCTATCAGCAATAGAGAATATCTATTTCTTTTGAAAATGACATTTAGCTTTCGATAGTTCACGCAGAATCGAAGATCTTCATTTGCTTTGAGAGTGAATAGAACGAGAGAGAAATAGAGAGTCTGACTAGAAGTGATGAATTTCTTTGACAGATTCTCGTTTAAGTACTTCTTTACTTTCAGAAGTTTGACAGAGAACATTTGATAGACTCGACAGCAAGAAAACGTTGAATCATTGATGAGCTCAATTTTATGGTCGTAGAAGCGATGAGAAAGTAGTTTATTCGATTGAGCTCGATCAAAAACATCTAGAAACTCATGATATTTTGATGACAGCTTTGCTTTAATATCTTTCAAATTCTGAGTCATTTCATCAATTGAAGAGACGTTTAGAGCGTTCAAATCGTTCTGAGTATTGTACGCGATTTTTCTATTGATGTTCATTATGAATAGAGCAAAGACTTCAATCTTGTTCTTTTTTGAATGATTCAACAGCGTTTTGAACAAAGTTGCGTCTATGCTTCGAATCAAGAATGACTCTTTTCGAACGAGTCATTTGAGCATCATAAAGATCTTAGTCTGAGTGATTGAAGAAGATGAAGTTGACTGCAATCAACTTGAGTGCTTTGAATTGAGAAGAATCGAAAAAACCGAAATAGAAGTATTCAATTGATTCGAAAAAACAATGACGTCGTTTTGCATATTCAATAATATTTCGTTTTTGTTCATTCAGAGCTTACTCAATATGACTTCATGATGATCGATATCAGCTATCAGCATTGATACAGTCAATTTCTTATGACTTTCGATGATGAGATTGAGTAGAATTTTATGAGTGATGATCTTCTTAGATATCTTCTCATCATAATCTCTTATTAGCTTCTCTTTTGTCAGTGATATAAATTGAATTTTCAGTTTCTCGCATACTTTATCGACTAGATTAGAATGTATGATCGTGTAGATGACTGAATCACTGTCTATTAGAGAACGAAGGCTGAAAGATCGATTCTGAGAGATGAGATGAGCGTCAATTAGAAACGACTTTTCAAAGTAATTTTCTTTCGATAGAATTTCGTCTAGTTTGCACAAAGATATAATTTCTATTTCTTTGATGACTTTTGAAGAGATGACTAGTTTTTTGAATCGAAATTCGAATTGAAATCGAAGCGATCATATTCATTGTTCACTGCATTGATTCTAGTAGGTTGATCAAGACACTCTTTAGAGCTATGACCTGATTTATGACATATGAAACAGCTTTCAACTAGAATGTCTGCTTCTTTGACGCTAGTTAAAATCGCGTCGCGCGACTTTAGCTGATCAGACTTCAAGTGATCGACTGATTGAGTGACAACAGTCACTTTATGAAAGATAGTCTTAGAAAGATTGTTGACGCGTTTGATCTTGTTCTTGATCTCTTGAATGACTCGCTGATCATTATTCAAATGAATCAGGTAGAAACGAATTTCTTTTAGAGAATCAGGTTGAACTAGTTGATCTATTCAAATGAATCAAAGACAAGAATGTATTTTATCTTTCAGATCAGCAATCAGTTGCTTCTCGTGATAGTCTAGATAGAAAGATAGACGTTGAAACTGAGTATAGAATTCACTGAATTTCTTGAATTCTTGAATCAAGTTGTAGTATTTTCTACGAAAGTTGACTTTCTTATTTGAATCATCGAACAACTGAGCTAGCTCTTTCAAAAGATCATCGACGATCTTATAGAGATTGACACAGTCACGTTCGCGTCTAGCTTGAGCAATCTCAGCTGCGTCATCGAATAATCTAGAATGTATATAGCTCAATTTGACTCGTTCATTAGAAAAGAGATTGACGTTGATCTCTAGTTTATTCTGAATTTTTCTGTACCAGTTCTTTTAAGTAGAGTTCTTTTCATCAGTAAACAGCGAAGAATCAGGTATTTTTTGAGATCTAGAACGCTCAGAGTAGGTGAAATCAGAAGAAGTGTTTTCTTTAGCTTAAAGTCTAGTCTTCAACTCTTTGATTTCGTCTTCTTGTTGTTTATCTAACTCGTAGAGTCGATCTGTTTCTTCATCAAGAGCTAGACTTCGAGCCTTTCAGATTTCGTAGAACACGAGAAGTATTACCGTTTCAGCAAATGATTCATCATCTTCATGAATGAATGATGCAGCACTTGATGATTTCGTTCGTGGTTTCGATGAATCAGCATCAGAGGTTTGAGAGAAACGATTTCGAAATTCTTCGAAACACTCTTCAGTGAGCGAATGACTAGACATGATGAGATTTGTTTTGAAAGAAGATTGAACGAATGACGATGCTCGACGATTGAAGAAGAAAGACGTATAGAGTGATGTTTAATCTTCAACAAAGAAGATGAGATTTGTTTGTTGATTGATTTGATTGATTCTCTAGCAAACAACGAAGATTCTTTATCATTGAATCTATCGATCGATTTGATTCTTGAGCAATTCATGAAGATTCTTTATCATGATTCTCGTAATCGAATGAACTTTGCGTACTTAATGAGTGATAAGTAGTTTAGCAATTCAAACAGTCTCGCTGTTGATTCTATTCAACTCTCTAGTGTTGTTCTATCTTTCAATTATCGTTGATCATCAGGTAAATGAATTTCTTTAGACTCGTTCTGCCTAGACGAGTATGTTGAATGAGTAATGAGATCAGTATCGTGTGATTAATGAATTCTTAATATAATGTCAGAATCATGTCTAGATGAGTCAATCAGCGAAAGTCAGAATTGAATAGTGCTTGATCTTTAGAGATAGCTATAACTGAATATTAAGAATACAGAAGAAGATGAGTACAAAAGCTTCTATTTAAGTAATATTCAGAGACTGCGCTAAGTTCAAAGAAAATGTGTTTGTGACATGAGTAGAATGTGATGTAGAAAGAAAGATGATGTTGAACAAAGAGATGTTGATGAAAGAAAATAGAGACTGAGTCAGATCTGAGTTAGAGACACTGACTAGTTTTATTCAGTCTTGATACGCTCGTAACACTTTGATAGAAAGTCATGACGAGAAAACATGGTAGAAAGTCATGAAGAGAATCATGAAGACTGTTCAATCAAGCTATTTACATTTATCTAATATCTTGTCGAGTCAAGTCGAGTTTTTGAGTCGAATTATTAAGTCAAGCTTCTCAACTCAACTTGAGTGCTTGAGTTCAACTTCTCAACTCGACTCGACACTTTTTCAAAAAAATTTCAACTTAACTTGACACTTTTCAAGTCAAGTACTTGACTTGATGCAATCAATCTACACTCAACTAAAGAGATCTTGTTGTGATGTCGTGCTTCATTGCAAAGCACTTCAATTATCTGAGCTGCGAATTTATCATTGATTTCGATTTGCTTTCACAATGTCTGAGTGAGAATATCAGCAAAATCTTCATCAAGATTTAGAATGTCTTGATCTAGCTGAGACTTAACATTTTCAATGTTGAATTCTTCAATTTCTAGATTCATAAAGACTAGAATTTGCAAGAATGCTGAGATAATTAAGAACAAATGTAACTGAACTGAATCTAAAGCAATGATTTGTGACTGAAGCTTCATGACTTTGATGTCAAAGATGTCAAGAGCGAAATTCTCAATAATATTGAGATTTAAAACATGAGTTTTCAGAATTGTTTGATGTTGATATTGATATCAAGAATTGAATGTATCTCTCTTCTTGAAAAGATCTTCTAAGCGACGTGTTAAAGCATTCAACTTGTTGTTGATCTTGTCAAAATGATAAGCGATGCAATAATTGAATTTAGACAAAAACTCACTTTAACGAGCTTAATGATGACTCAACTGCTTAATTGACATGAAATACTCAAGATTTTTGTGATTCGTGATTATTTCAACAGAATAAATAAAGTCTTTGAGCTCTGATCATCATTTCTTGAAAGTGCAAACAATGATCATGAGTTTTTTGTCGTAGATCTCGTAGTTACACTCAACTGAGTTATGCTTCTTTGAAAAGTAAGTGACTGAATGAAGAATCTTGTTCTCATCATATTGAAAAAGAATGTCTTTGAACACATAGTTTAAAGCATTGATTTCTATCACAATCTTGTGATCTGAATTATAGTGATGAAGAATAATTTTGAAAATGAAGGTTTTTTTAAAAATGTTGAATGCATTCTGACATTTCTGAAATCAGACAAAGAGTACATTTTTTCTGATGAGACGAGTGAGCAAAGTAGCTATTTTACTATAGTCATAAATGAATCTTCTATAAAAGTTCATAAAATCTAGAAAACTTTGAATGTTTTTAACGTTGATCAAGATGAGTCAGTTGACAATGATGTTTATTTTAGAAGAGTTCATCTTGATCTTTTCAATGATGATTATCAATTCTAGATACAAGACTTAAGTGACGTGAAACTTGCATTTGATTATATTCATCTGAAAATCTGCTTCTTGCAGCTTTCACAGAATGAGCTTGACATGAATTTCGTGCTTGAGTTCATTGTTGAAATAGATCAAGATGTCATTCAGATAAGCAATACAGAACTTATTTAAATGTTTGCAAAGAGTATTATTGATGTACTTTTGAAATGAGACAGATTCATTACATAAATCAAAGAGCATGACTAGATACTTGAATAATTCAAATCGAGTGCAAAAAACAATGAGAACTTCATTTTCTTCTTTAATTCAAAGTTGATTGAACGCAGAGATGATATTCAGCTTGATAAAGATTTTAGCTCAACTTAGATGATTCAGCGTTTCTGAAATCAGAGACAGAGAATATCAATTCTTGACTGTGATAGCGTTCAAATCTTGATAGTTCATGCAGAAGCAAAGTTCTTCTTCGAGTTTCTTAATGAAGAGAACAGAGATGATCATTTAAGAGCAACTGATTTGAATGAAATCTTTGCTTAGATTTTCATTCAAATAACGACGAAGTTCTAGAATTTTGTCATAACTCATGTTGTACAAAGTGAAGATTGAGAGTGAAGCATCTTCTTTAAGATGTATGACATGATCATAAGCTTGATGTAAAGACAAAATATCAACGTTCTTCTTGAAGAAGACGTTTAGAAACTTGAAATATTTAAACGATAGAATTGTGACTGAATTGACATTCTTACTTTGTCAATAAACTTCAAGATCTTCTTGTGTTGTGAATGCAGTTAAATGAAATTTCTTTTTCATTTGATGAAGATTCAAATGATGATTCTTATTATATGTACTGTCTTGAAAGCAAGACAAGAACTGAGCAAGAGTTGAACTGTTTTTTGAATAAATAGTTAAAGTTGCGTGACGTGATTTTGACTCATCAGAATTTAGACTAGAAGACGAGATTGACTCAAAATTCAAAAAGACATCAATTTTCTTTAAAGTGACGCTAAATACTTCAATGTCTTTGACATGAGCAGCATGATCAAAGCTTCAAGCTTTCAACTCGACTATGTTAAGTTGTATAAAAGATCGATTGAATTGATCTGCTTGAAGAACAACAGAAGTTCTAAAGAGAAAAGAATTTCAACACTTAATTTTTGATGAGTATTCTTTTTGAATGACTTGAAGAATACAATTAAAAGCTTCTTGTTTCAGATAAGAAACAAGATTGAACAAGATTTGTTTCTTGTAAATAAACTGAGTATTAGTTAACTTTTCATGAGCAAATGAAAGATTATATTGCTTGTTGTGAGCAGACGAAAAACTGAGTTGCTTTTTTCAAGCAAATGAGAAACTAAATTACTTCTTACAAGCGAACTGAAAACTGAATTGCTTCTTTCAAGTGAATGAGAAACTAGATTGCTTCTTGCAAGTAAACTGAGTGCTGAATTGCTTCTTGTGAATAATCTGTAGACTGAATTGCTTTTTATGAATGATCTGTAGACTGAATTGCTTCTTGTGAGTGATTCGTGAACTGAGTTGCTTCTTGTGAGTGAATTGAAAGTGAGACTGAAAGTGTCATGATTCTAGCCTTGTCAGACTCAGTCTTCTAGCCTTGCCAGATTTATTCTCGCTTCGTCACCTTGACTAGTCTCTATTGAGTCTAACGTCGACTGAGAAACACACATATGTAGTCAGCTTCTTTTCTGTAGCTATCTTTCTTTCTTAGCATTTATCTTCTAGTTAAATGACACTCATATGACTCACTCTATGCTGACTTCTAACAGAAAGAAAGCTACTTTGTTAACTTTGAATGAGAAATTTTCTTCTTGTTGATTAAGATCATAAATCTTGACAAGAGATGAGCAACAATGATTAAAACAAAAAAAGAAAGACAAGATGAGAATATTGTGTTCAAAATTGACATCAATGACGTGACAATAAAGTCATGATAAACTCATGATGATAAGATATTGACTTAATTCAGTGATATAAAAGAATAGTCTTTTAATGTGTTCATCAAGAATCATTGTGATTTCAATGACATGAGTAATGTCATTGATTAAAGCGACTTGATCATCAAATTCTTGAAGTCTGCAAGAATGAATTAATTGATGCAAGAAAAGATGATGTTGTTGCGCGAAGAATTTATTCATAAAGACATAAGCAAAGACTTCATTATCAATCAGAGCGAAAGTAAGAACTTTAGATTGAGCTTAATGTAGAATACAGAATACTATCATGTGATTATCTTTGAATGTTGAATTGAATTCAAAGAGTTTCAAGACAGATTTAGCAGAAAACTTTCTATATAATTAAAGTGAGAATGAAAAGATTGAGACTAGTAGACAAAATGATATGTATACAAATTTTTGAGCATGACTTAGCTCAGAAACTAAACTTTTTTTGCAAACAGCAAGACTTTTTCATCTATACTGACAACATCATTGTTGTAGATGTTCATGATATACAAAGTGAAGAGCTTCTTATTTAAGCATTCTTTAGCAATTTTGCTTGAATGTTGCAACTTGCAGTAGTAGCACAGCTTTCACTTATTGTAGATTTTTTTGATCTCAGAAATGATCAGAGTTTTATCTTGAATGATGATAATGATGAAATTTAGATTCATTGACTCATCAAGAAATGAGAAAGAAAAAGATAAAGATACTGTTGAAACAACAGTCACAAAAATGATGATCTTTAAACTCAAAGAATTACTAGTCAATGCAAAGACATCTTTGACTTTGATGAATGAAACAATAATGAAGATGAAGCGAGATTAATGATGTTTAAGCTGCTGAAACTTTTCATTGATGTCAGAGAATGTTTGAATTCATTGATGAAAGATGAATAATTGAGTTTCATCAAGATTTTGTCAGAAGAAGATGATGACTTAAGTGAAATAATTGATATTGCATTTCAAACAGTCAATCAATGAGAAATCTTTCATCAAAGAATATTCTTTCTTTTGATAAAAGAAATTGTAGTAGTCAACAAAGCTATTCATGTCTTGCTTCAGAATTTCACGAAAATATAAATGAGCATCTTCTGTCTTGAAAGAGTTGTTGCAGCAATGATGTAACTTGTGTTATCAATCTGCAAAGATGAAAATGATACAGAGATCATTGACTTGATATTGACTCATTAAATTGTGAGTCTTCTTATTTATGATGAGTCGTGACTCAACATAAATGATCTTGACTCAATGAAAGAAATAACAATTGTTGTTCATGTTCATGCGCTGTATCAGACTCTGCTTTCATGCATTCAATTGATCTTTGTCTTTCTTATACTCAGATATGTTGAGAAGCTTCTTGAATTTAGAAGCGATGAAGACAACGACAAAATTCACAAAGAAACATTGATGTTTTGACAAAGAGCTTAGATAGCTTATGAGCTAGTGAGCAAAGTTCATTCAATATTAATGCACTCAAGATGCATATGCTAGTTACTAAATGAGACGTTTGCTACAAGCTAGCTGTCAGCTGAGTTTGCATCATTGATTAGCTTACATGCTACATAAATCAGCTACAAGCTGATTTAGCTGATTTAGCACTACTCTTCACTTTACTCACTCATTTACTCTTTATTCTACTCGTTTATCTACTCGCTCATCTACTCTTCATTCTACTCGTTTATTTACTCGCTCATTTACTCGTTTATCTACTCGCTCATTTACTCTTCATTCTACTCATTTATTTACTCACTTATCTACTTTTCACTCTACTCATCTATCTACTCGCTCATTTACTCTTCATTCTACTCACTCATTTACTCTTCATTCTACTCGTTTATCTACTCGCTCATTTACTCTTCATTCTACTCATTTATCTACTCACTTATTTACTCTTCACTCTACTCGTTTATCTACTCGCTTATTTACTCTTCATTCTACTCATCTATCTACTCACTTATTTACTCTTCACTCTACTCGTTTATCTACTCGCTTATTTACTCTTCATTCTACTCACTCATCTACTCTTCATTCTACTTATCTATCTACTCACTCATCTACTCTTCATTCTACTCATCTATTTACTCGCTCACCTACTTTTCACTTTACTCGTCTATTTACTCGCTCATTTACTCTTCACTCTACTCATCTATTTACTCGCTCATTTACTCTTCATTTTACTCATCTATCTACTCTTTATTCTACTCTCTATCAAACGCGTCAATCAAGCGCATAAAACACGTCAAACAGTGCTTCAAACAATGCTTTCTACATGACTTTCTATCTACTCGTCATTCTACATACTCAGCTATCTACTCAATAATCTTCACTTCAAGCTTTATAAAGCTAACGCTAGATAGTTCAAAGTTTTCATCTTCTTTCTTTCTTCATAGTTTCTACTTTCTAGAACAACAACAATCAAAATATCAATATGTTCAGCTATCAACTCAGCTATCAACTCAGCTACAGCTCAACTATCAACTCAGCTATTTACTCATTCGTCTACTAATTAATTTACTCGCTTCAAAACATGCTTCAAAATACGCGTTAATCAAGTGCATAACATGAATCAAACAGTGCTTTAAACAATGCTTTCTACTGATCTTTCAATTAAGTCATCTAGTGAGCTTTCTACTGAGCTTTCTACTGAGTTATTGATTGAGCTTTCAATTGATCTTTCTAGTGAGCTTTTTACTGATCTTTCTACTGAGCTTTCAATCAAGTCATTTAGTGAGCTTTTGATCAAGTCATTTACTGAGCTATCGACTGAGCTTTCGATCAATCTTTCTAGTGAGCTTTCTACTGATCTTTCAATCGAGCTTTCTATTAATCTTTCTACTAGTGAGTTTTCTACTGAGCTTTCTATCAAATGCTTTATCAAACATTCTACATGCTTCAAAATACACGTCGATTGAGCGCATAACATGAGTCAAACAGTGCTTCAAACAATGCTTTCTACATGACTTTCTACATGACTCTTTATCAAGCGCTCTTCATGTTTCTCTATCAAGCATTCTTCATGTTTTTCTATCAAGCGCTCTTCATGTTTTTCTACCAAGCGTTCTTCATGTTTTTCTATCAAGCGCTCTTCATGTTTTTCTATCAAGCACTCTATCAAGCATTCTTCATGTTTCTCTATCAAGCACTTTATCAAGCACTCTTCATGTTTCTCTATCAAGCGCTCTTCATGTTTCTTTATCAAGCACTCTTTATGACTTTCTACATGGTTTTCTACCAAGCATTCTTCATGTTTAAATAGATGATTAAATAGCTACTTAAATAATCAATTCATCAAATGATTTATTTGATTACATACGAATCTTGAATGTAGAAACGTACGAAAAGCAAACATGTATTGCGCATTATATCTTTTGAGCAATTAATGTCTTTTGAGCAAATGACTGTCATCAAAAGATACAAGCGCTTGTAGCTAGTTATTAGTTGTTGATGAGTGACTATTAAAGCTTGTGAGCTAGAAGCTCGACTAAACAGATATTTTTGACTGATGCTAGCTTAATGAGCTTGTAGTCAGTTTTAGCTGATTTCGTCAAATGATTGATGAATGAACGACAAGAAAAGATTGATTGTTCAAGATTTATGCAATGATTTGAGTTATCATCACAAAAGACTGAGAATTCAATTTTATATAAATTGAAGAACTGAAAATCATGAACAAGAACAAGATAATGACATTATGTTGTTGAACTTGATTTTAAAGCTCTTGCATTGCATGAAAGATCTCAACTGAATTTTCGATTATATTTTGAATGAACTGTTTAACAGCATGCTCATCGTCGATCAAGAGATTGTGAGATGACTTCATTTGAGCGAAAGAGTAACTAGATGAGATTTCAATGTATGAAAACATTGCAGAAAGTGTAAATCTTTTATAATGTCAAAGACTGAGCTAAACTAAAGATATTATCAATATAAAAAACTGATATTATTATTACTTTAATAGAATCTAGATATAAGACAATACATCAAATAATGTACAAGATGAAAGACAAAAAGTGAAAGAAAAGAATGAGAACTTAACTTTTATATACATGAATTGAGCAGAATCAAGACTAGACAATAGTTTTATTGACTTAAGATTGCAGAAGTTTATGCATACAACTGAAATGATTGAAACAGAATTGTTGAAACTAAATTAAGATGATGATGATTAAATTGATGACTTGATTCATTGAACTGCAAAACAGATTCAATAAATTGAGATTATTTAAAATATCAACAATTTATGTTCTAAATTGAGTTGATGATCTGACATCATGACATGTCAATTCATCATGACAATTGTCTTTTTTTTTAAGTGAGTTCATTCTCAATCTCAATAATTAATGTCTTTGTTTACTTTGATAAATGATGACATGTACTCATGATTTCGCTCTAGAAGCTCTCAATGAAAATCTTCAAATCTCTGTGAAAAAATAAGAAAAAGAAAAACTTTTGATTGAATGATGATTCATCTTCAATTATAATGCATGTAAATGACATTATAAATAGTATATATGATGTGTAGTTGATGTAGATGACAGCATCAATCATATGTAAATGATGCATAAACATTGTTTATCTTTTGATTAAATTACGTTGTTAAGATGATAAAGTGCAAACAAGAGTGAATAATAATCATTGTTTTGTTTATCATTCTTTCAGTTTTTCTCAATTCTCATCTTCTTTCAATCTCATCTTTGCATTCATCATTACTTAACTCATACTATTGTTCAATTATTTCATGAATATAGTCATTGTTCATATATTGTAGAAAGTAATTATCAAGAATGATATATGCTAAAGTAATGATGTTGAAATGAGCTTCAAAGATTGTGAAATCAACTGATGTCAAGATCAAAATGATAAGCAAGATATGCAATGTTGATTCTAAACTTTCTTAATTAAGTCTGCAATCTAACAATTGCAAATCATTCTTAAGAAATTGTTTGTTCATCGTTTTTACAATCATGCAACATCATCTTCTGTTTCAGAATTTATTACACTCATGAATTCTGAAAATGATCTTGATGTCTTTGATGACATCAAGAGTTTGTAAAGAATGACAGAGACAGATTTTAGCGCTTTTAATGATCAATATCTCAAATATTCATTTAATCTCATGTTTCAGATTTGCATCACTTTTAGCTGATGCATATTTATAAAAGCATCAACATTTCTAAAACTTCTAAAAGCGCAGTATGTTTATTTATTATTTGATTCAACAAATACAATCTTAACATTTGTAACAATTAGAATTGCAATGTTGAATAATATCATTGAAGCATGTAATTCACTGTTATCTTTGCATAATCTTTCTTCATTAAAATTATCATCAATGATCAAGCTGTCAACTGCGCAATTATCATACATTGCAAACATAGTTTTAATGTCATACAGACTGCTTAAAGTGTTCAATGTATCTTTTGTTTTTTAGTAATCAATGTCATCATAAACATTTTGATCATTCTTCTTAATATTGTCACTCTTTTCTTATTGTGCATTCACATTACTTCTAGCACTATGTTCTTTCATGACAGCATCTGCAACATAAGCGCTTGCACATTCTTAAGCAAGATGTTTGAAGTGTTCAATCAGTGCACTTGCATCACTATCAGTATCATGTTTTCTCATGTAAGCATATGCAACAGAAGTGTTTTCGCAGTATGAAGCAAAATATTCACTTTGTTCAAATCATTTGATTATAATGACTACTGTGCTTAAATTCTATTCTTCTTTAATTTCTCTCTTTTTGTGAGTTACATTCACAATGCTTTTCTTTCTCATCTTGCACATGAAGCTTTCATATTTCTTCTCGTCACTTAAAATCTTGTCTATCTTGTCTGCTTTATATTACAAACATTCGTTCTTTTTCATGTTTAAAGCATTTCATAAGTTATTAAACTTTCATTCTTAGCTGATCTTAATTGTTGTTGACTTGACATCATTCTGTTGTGCTATCACAAGCTCATATTCATTACTTTGCAATATGATACGTGATTAATCTTTAGTTTGTGATGTAAAGTGAAATCTCTTACTAAGAGTTTGCTTCTTGCTGACTTGAACATTATCAGTCGACGATTCATTCTCTGTGTTCGATTCAATTAATCTCTTCTACATAGCATCAGTGATTGAAGATTTAGTAATGAGTTGCAATATATACAGCTTTATTTGATAATAATGTAAAGTGAAATCTCTTGCTAAAAGTTTGCTTCTTGCTGACTTGAACATCATTAATTGATGATTCATTTTCTGTGTTTGATTCAATCAATCTCTTTTACACAGCATCAGTGATTGAAGCTTTAGTTATGAGTTGTGATATTTACAGCTTCATTTGATAACATTACATCAAAGACAAGCAACGTTAGTTTTGAAGATTAAGAGATGAAAATGCTTTCTGAACTCAAAAGTGTTTTCTTATGACTTGTGTTTAAATTGAGTTGCACGTCATTTTCTAACTCATATAATGAGAGATTATCAAGACAATTGATGTATATATTGAGTACAGCTTGAGTGTTTATAATTGCTTTAATATCATCATTATTAATTTGTTGCTTAATTAAACTGATCATCAAGTTGAGTTTTGAATTGACATTTTGAATTCAACTCAACTTAAAGTCGAGTTACTTACATTTTCAACTCAATTCAAGTTGAATTAAGCATATTTTCAACTCAACTTGACTTGACTCAACTAGAAATCGAGTCAACTCGACTTGATTCATCAAGAACTTAAACTTGATGTCAAGAAAGCTAAATATAGAAATTTTTCCGATTTTTTGCTTTTGCATTATCTTTTTGCATTATCTTTTTGATAGAAAGTCATGAAAAGAAACATGATGAGAAACATAAAGAAAAACATGAAGAGAAACATGAAGAGAAACATGAAGATTGTTTAATAGAGAATCATGACAAGAAACATAAAGAAAAACATGAAAATCATTTGATAGAAAGTCATGATGAGAAAACATGAAGATCGTGTGACTTTGATAGAGAGTTATGACGAAAAAACATGGTAGAAAGTTATGAAGAAGAATCATGTAAACTGTTCAATCAAACTATTTACATCTATTTAATATCTTGTTGAATCAAGTCGAGTTTTTGAATTGAATTGTTGAGTCAAGCTTTTTAACTCAACTCAAGTTCTTGAGTTCAACTTCTCAACTTGACTTGATACTTTTTCAAAAAAAATTCAACTTAACTTGATACTTTTCAAGTTGAGTACTCGACTTGAACTTAAGTACTCGATTCAACGCAATCAGTCTATGCTTGATATGACATAGCAGAATCTTCAATATTGATTGTTGATGCTCATGAGCTTGTTGATTTCATGTCACATTGACGCGCATTTATATTGCTGCAGATTATTAAGTTCAGCTTCGCTTCAATCACTTTAGTCACTGATATATGCAAATGTTCACTTACTCTTCACATTTGATCTTTCAAACTTGTTTAATCTGTGCTCTTCTGATTCATATTCTCATATACAATGAGTGATCATTGTCATTGCGATGAGAATAACATTAGTAGAAAGTGAATCAAAGAATATCTTCAAGTATTCTTGATATGCTATTTCATCTTTGACTTTGCAGTAAATCTTCTGAATCAATATGTTTACTATGATTCTTACGCAGAATCTGTCTTGAAGAGTCTTTTCATGTTAGAAGATGTTGCAATCTTTGATTAGTACATATCTTTTTACACGCAAAGTCATCATTATTTAGCAGACTTTTTATCAAATTCTTTCGCTCTTTTCTTGTGAATTGCTTCTGTCAATCATATTCACTCTCGACTATGATTTGTACTCGACTCAGTACACTAAATCATCACGTCTCAAAGATGTCATACATCTATTTATTATGAGTTTTATTTGCAACGAAAAATCTGAGCGTATTATTTTTCAAATCTTTCTTGTCGTTGAAATGTTCTCTACTTTAAAACGTTTGTGATCTGACTTCTTATTTAAATGATTTGCAATATTCTTTCACACTTCTCTCATTTTCTCATTAAGTCATTTCTTTTTGAAGTCTGATCATGAACTGTTATTGCTATTAACATGATTGCTCAATATTCACGTAAGTAAATAATGAGTGCAAACTTCAACAATTGACTTATGATTGATGATGAAGTTGCATTTAGTTCAACATGATATCTTTTCTCATAAATATGATGTTATTGATTTTCAGTTTGCATCGTTGACATCATCATCATTAAAATTAATTCTAGTATGTTTGTTATTGATTGATTGAAAAGAATCAAGCTGTTCAATGTTGCATATGTCAAGTTTTTGAAATGTCGTGATAATTTCATGAAAGTACTTTTACTGAATGCTTTAACAGCATTCAATTCTGTCTTTTTTCAAATTAGTTATTTATTCTTTTGAATTTTTAAGCGAGTTATTACTTTGAAAGTGACACGTCTGTCTTTGTTGAAAACTCTTCTCACAGAATCACTGTCACTTGAGTCTGTTGCAATCTTGTTATCATCATGAATCTCTGTGTGTTCAACTGTGCTGCGCTTTGACAATGATGACATCTTGAAGTTGCTTGTGTGACAACATTTTTTCTGTAATGTCACTTAGTATCTTGATAAACTCATCATCATCAAGATCAACGTATTCTCATGTTGCATTCAAGATAAGAGTCGTTTAGTATGATTTGACAATGTATGATCATCAAGAAAATCTATGCAACAAATGATTGAGAAGAAGAATAAAAGAGAATATCGAGTTGCAAACGATTTTTTCTTATGATAAGAAAGAAATTTACCTTATCTTGAGCACTAAAAATCATAAGTCTTATCATTGAGTCTTGAGATTTCTTAATTATGACATGATTTCATTATGTTATCTTATAATGAAAGTCTTGAGCATGAACATGTTCTTTACGAGCATTCTACATAATTTCTTCAGTGATCAGCTGCTTGAATTAAGTATCATAAGAAGTCTGAAACATACAATCATTATTTGCAGCAGATTGAATTGTAAAAAGAAAGTGAATAAACTTTTCTGCATGCATTTCTTTCAATGCTGTTTTTCATTTGCGCTCGTTGCTGATATATATTCTTGCAAATTCAGCTCAATCATATATTACTGTATTTGTAACACAGTTGTAATTCAGCTCATTCTTAATCAGCTTTATAAATTTATCATATTTCATGTCATTGATACAAATCAAGTTCTTCATTGCTTCATGTTTAAGAAGATCTTGTGATCTGCAACATATGTTACAATTAAGATCATGACTGATCTGTATTATGATATTTTTGACTGATCTGACTGATACTGATTGAGATCTTTTGTGATCTCTTTTGTCACAGATAACATAACTCAAGATATGTGAGTGTATCTTTAGTTGAAAAGATGATAAAGAATTGTACTTGAGATTGTTTCATCATATTTTTCTGATTCTGAGTCATTTTCTTACATTGTAATTTGATCGCTGTGTCATGAATATTAACATAGAATCACTTCTTGATCTTGCAACATCATTGAATATAATATGAAACTCATAATATATGACTTCAAATAGTGATCTGAGAGTCTCTTTCAACTTGTTTATATTTAGCTTTCATTTTATAAACTGTAAAGATTTCATCTGATTTCATATTCACGTCTTCAATTGCATGTATTTAAACTCATTAATGTTGAGTTCTTCTTTCACTTTGTTTATTAATCATTTGTAATGTACATACTCTTTACATGATATTTTCAACAATGCATTCATTATACTAAACAGAAGACTTGATGTTTGTTGAATCTTTTCACGTCTGTGACTAACGACTGCGCTTATTACAAAAAACTTTAACATCAGCAATTCATAACTTCAGAATTTAATTGATGTCACACTTGCTACATCTTGTTCATGTGATAATTGATATCAGCTTTCAATGATTTACTTATTGCTTAAGTTCTTAACTAGATTTATGAAATACATATTGATTATCTAGAATCTACTACTGAGTTACTCATATCTCTTTATAACATAATCATTTGTGATCATCAAGTTAATTTGATTTTTCAGATCAATTCATTGATACAATTGACTTTGACTGACTGACTTCATGATATCAAATTTGTAGCTGATAATACTCTTGCAATGAGCAAAGCTTTGTTTACTACATATATTTTCTAAGAACATAGTTTTTGTGAGATTAAACTCTGACTTTAATTCTCATCAGTTTGTAACTGAGACTTTTGTTCATCAAGAAAAATTTGATTAAGCAAAGTCAAAAGATGATTATAGTTCTTAATTGATTAATCATGTAACATCATTGACTTTGATGATTCTGTATATGCTCTGAAGCATAAATATAATACATATACATTGTTTGATTTTTGCCTGCAATGAGATTGAATCAGTTTCAAATATCTTCAGCTTTCGCGTTTGAAGTAGTATTCTGCTACTTTCGTCTCTTTATGCAAGAAATTCTTCTCGTATATTGAATTGTATGAATCTCAGTCGCTGAAGTTGTTAATGTAGAAAAACTTGTTTTTATTTAACTCGCTACAACTATCATTTGCTGATACAACATGCACACTTCTCAGAATTGTATGCAAATGAAAAAATCGACTAGCTTTGAGTGAACGAGAATTTTTGATGTTATCTTTAAATCAGTGCTTTATCTCAATCATTTCATGCACAGCATGTTGAGTTTCTTCATTGCAAGGTTTGAGTAGTTTAACAAGAACATCATTGTGTCGTAGCTCATTACTCTTGTTGTCTTGACACAACGAATTTATAATGAAAAGAATAAGTCGTAGCTGATCAGACAGTTAATTATTTAGCAAAGTTAATGCTTCAATCATCTCTTTTGATCTCTTCTGAATCAGAACATAGTCACATCTTCAAACTTTCTTCTTTCTCTGTCAGTTCAATGAGCAGTATACTCTATTACTGACAAGATTCTCTAAGTCATTGACATTTTTTTCGTCTTGTTTTCAGCATTGAAGTGACTCATGAACGCTTACGTAGTATGATTCAATTCAGATCAAGTCTTTTTTCTTTTTATTTAACTTTTTATCTGATACAACTTTCTTGTTAACTATGTTGTGATATTCACACATGAAGACTGTCAACGTGTTAAGAAGCTTCTTCATGTTCAAAATTCTGACTAAGATTAATGCATGACATCATAACTTTGAATTGAGTTCTGTCTCTTGTATTTAATTGCATTGTTCGCGAATGAGTGCATCTTGAATTTTACAAAGACTAAAGATATAACTGAATTGTGTTATCATAGTAGTCAATGCATGCTTATTAATCTTGCTTTGTCTTATATCTCTGTAAAGAAGAATATCTTTCATTGCAAGAAAATTTAAATGTTGAGTATTATGATGCAATAACTGTGTTTGAAATGTGTCTCATTTGTTGATGCAATTGAAAAAGATCTTTATTAAATACTTGTGTGCAATCTTACTGTGCTCTGTATTGAAATTATCAGCACTATTGTATCTTCAAATCTGACTTGCATAATGTGTCATTGCATGTAGTTTTGAAATGTTGAAATGATCAATATCTGTATCTAAACATTCAGATTGCAAATGATGAAAAACATTCTTTAACTTGTTCAATTGAAAAAGTGCATGTTCAAGATATCAAAGAGTTTCTTCATCATATAAATGATACTGAGCAAGTATCATGAAGTTTATCACTGCTTAAGTAAAATAAATTGCTGCAGACGTTCTTGTGATCAGAAGTGATGCAATGATTGATATAAACTGATATACAATTGACTTTCAATCTGCATCAATTCATTACTTAATTGTACTATACTTAACAAATCTCTTCATATTTTTAAATAATGAAATGACGTGAAATCTTTGATTCAGCTGAGCTGTTTCTGATGCATCATTTAGAACTAATCTGATTTCTTTTCTTCTTTGACTTGTACAAACATTCTCATTGATGATCTGACTAAGTCATAACATCAGATACAAGATAATTCTTTTAAGTAGTTGATGTAGCATATTTATTATTATTATCTCATGAATATTGATAAACATATGTGATCATGCAAAGTTTTTCACTGAATGTATTTAAGCAAAGTCATTCTCAATCATATTGTTCTTTCTTTGTTGTCTCTGTTGATTTCTAGTAAATGCATGTGTTCAAATTGATCATGTTTTGTCTAAATTTTCACGCTCATGAGATGATACTTGACAGATAAAGCATTGTTGATTCATCTTAATGTTTGTGATTAATACTTGTTTCTCATAGTTCATCATGAACTTGATGATTATTGAATAACATTGTCTTATTTTATTGTTTATGCAAAGAACAGAAATGTCGTTTCTGATCATAGCTTCAACAACTGTTACATGTGAAATCATGTATTAATGCATGATGATACATGTTTCACATATGCTTGAGTATGATTAATAATCTCATATGTCAAATCTTTGACTTGATATCATCATCATCATTGTCAATTATGAGAAGAAATCTCAAAAGAATCAATCTCAATCGTTTTTGAGCATGTCTTATGCATCGACTTAGATTTTCTATCATTAAATATATAAATTATGCAGATAAATTATCTTGATGTTCAGTCAAGACTATCTTATTGATGAAAATTAACAGTGATATCATGATAGCATCATCAGAAAGTTTCTTCTGCATTTCTCATCATCAATCAGCAGTATGCATCTCATCATAAACTCAAAAGTTGTCAACATTATAATGTTAAATGAGTGCGTAAATCAGCTTGTCTTAAAATGATGAGTGATTCAACAAGAATTAAAGTGTCTTGATGATGTCATAATACAAAATGCAATGCTGCTCTTCTTGAACTTCTTTGTAACTGAATTCAACTGTGAATATTCAAGAATGTCACTCATCATTTTCAACATCATATGAAATCTGATGTAGAAGTGTTAATCACTTGTTTGCATCATAAAAGCTGACATGTTAATATAAGACTTGCAAACGTGAGTCTTGAAAGAATCAATTAACACTGTCTTTGATAATTTTTGTTTAATGAAGTCAATAAGCAAACGCGTAATTTGCTTTGCATTGAAATGAATAATATTGATTGTTATTTATGTTCTTGATTATTTAAGAATTCAAGCTCAATGACTCTGATATCTTCTTTAACACGTTGACTGTTGTTTCAACATCATGATCAATTGTTTCAATGAAGATTTCAACTTGCAACGCTGATGATGTAAAAAGAAGTTCAGTCTGAAGTTGTATCATTTCGATTCTTGATGATATATGTTTCACATTCTGATTTAAATCAGCACTATTCATCTTAATGTTCATGTGCTCTTTTGCAAAATCATTTATTAACATGTATTCTTAATTCTCATCTTTGATGTTCATCTGAACATTTTCATTATGAGAATCATTTGAGTTTGAACTTTATTCTGCAGTCTTATAATCACGTCAGATGAGTTGCATTGAATTGCATGATGATGATTCTGATGATGATGATAATTTTCATCAGAGAATCTTTTGCAATCAGTCATACAAGCGAACACGACAGTGATAGAGATGATGTTTAAGCTTGCTGATGTTGTTTATCTTCATTTTACATGAAAAGCATACACGTTGCATTATCTGTAAATCTTTGATTAGTGTTTTTATATAACTTGTATGAAGTAATGATGAGTTGTAATGATTTTTTATGCTCAACTGTTTATCTGTGCATGAAATGTCAGTAATGAGATGAATCGAAAAATGTCAATTGCAAAGTCAATGAATCACGTTTGTTCAAAAGTTATTGACTTCAATTTAAACTCAATAGTTAAGATACTATGTAAATCATATAAATTATATCTAGCTAAATCATAAAAAGAACGAAATCAATCACTTGAACAAATATCATTACTATTCTTACGAACTAGCTATTATTGCTTAAGATGCAATCATTTAAATCTTTTGTAAAATGAAAGTAATGATTGTTAAAGTGTTATATATCTCAAGTTGAAGCAATCTTCAGAGTTTACAAACTTTATCTTGTCATCATCATCTATCTTGCTCTTGTCATGACTTGATGAGCAATTCAAGAGATATATAATTATGCATTTATCTTCTTCATCTTTATTTGAAACTTTCTGATAGCATGTCAATTACGCTTAAACTCATCGTTGCTTCTTTTGAGCTTATTATAAGTGTAAAACTGCTTAGATTTTATAGATTTTGCTATCTGATGTACAATGAAGATTGAGAGAATTCAAGTATTGAAGATTAAAGATTTAAACTTAGATGAAGAAATTAGCTGATCATCAAACGTAGAGATGAACTCATTGATCAAATAAGTGACAGTAATGAGCAGAGATGATTGTTGATGATGAGATGACATTGAAGATGATGTAGTTTTGTTTTGAAGAATCTCTCATTTGATGATTCTTCATGTGACGTTGATTGCTTGTTTGAATGATCACAAGAATTTTGATGCATTTGATAACACGTCTCGATTGAACTCATTTATTGCTACTGTCAATAATTAGATCATGAGTTCAATTACAATGTGCATATTAATGAATCAGATGTTGCTGCATACACTGATCTCAATGAGAGCATACTTGATGATATTGCACTATAAACAATGTTTGCAATGAACTAACTGCTTGATAAAGACTTTAATTTCATCAATGAATCTTTATCTTTTGAGCATGAATCAAGTCATTCAATGACTAGACTGAATGAAGAGTTGTTGCAATCAATCTCTTCATCATCTCTTGCAATTGCTGTTGCTTAATATCATATCATCTTTGATTCTATTGCTTCATGAGAATGATTTATATTTCAATGATAACAAATGCAAATGAAGTTTTTACACTGTTTATAATAACATTGTCAATGAGTAAGAAGATCAAGTATGTATGACTCGTCTCTCTGCAACTACTTTTTACGTTTATTCTTTAAATGCTTTGCATGAGTGATGTTGTTGATCTGAATGAAAGCAATCAGTTAACTGATACACAGAAGAAGCAACTCAAAATAATAATTAAGATTTCATCTTTTAACACTTGTATCTTTCTGTCTTTTCTTAATACTTTGAGCTCAAGAGAAGTTTCATCATTCGTGATATAATTGCTGAAATCTTTGCAAATTCATGAACTGATCAGTTTGATGACAAAATCTCTCTTGTTGCTATTCTGCAAATGAAACAGTATATTTTTCAGATTTTTTCAGTCATTGCATCTCTTCAACATCTTTGACATCTTGATTAATGAATCGAAGCAATAAACAATAGTTTGATTGCAAAGCGAAAAATGCATGTAGTTTCAGTTGATACATCAGTTCAAGATCAAACGAGATTGATCACTATGTCAAAGCTCAAAGTCAAACTCACTTGCATGAATATGATTGAATACTCTTGTATCTGAGTTGTGTGAAATCTCTTTATCATCAAGTACAATTATTCAGTTTACAACGTAAGACAGATTATATACATCTGAATCATCATCATGAAAGTCTACAAACTTCTTAATTATGTTCTCATTTGTCTCTTCATCATATATTTCAGAATCAACTTTGTTCTTTCAACTGTTATCATTGACACTCAAGATCTGCTTGAATCAATGCTGTATATCATGTTTAAGTCATGAGTTCAAATCAGTAAATAAAACAGTATCTTTAAGAAAATACTTAATGTTTTTCAAATTAAACTGTTTATCTTACAACTCTGTTTTATTTGTTTACTTTAAAACATTTAATATTCTCTTTACAAGACTGACAATGAGATTCATCTATTCATGATGTTGACTACGAATTTTTTGATTCTATTCTGTGTTTGAATAGAAGTCAGAAGAGTCAAGAGATCTCAATTTGATGCAATTCAAACGATGTTAGAATGTTGCGTGAGTGAGAAAGTTAATCATGCAGAGTTTTTATCTATGCGACAACACTTTTCCTAACAGTCACAATCGATCTACAAAGAAGATTAATGACATGTCGATGTCAGTAAGAGATGAAAAGATATTTAGTGAAAAAGTCGATCTCAGTATGAAAGTTGTGATTACAAGTGATCGAAGAATTTGCAACTTGTCGACTGCGTCGATATACTGAAACGTCTTCATCACATTGACAGTGTCATCGAGTAATTGATGAAAAGATATCAGGTAGAATAGTTGATCTCAGTCTGAGAGTCGTGACTATAGTGCTCGAAGAAGTAGTGACTTGTCGATCACGCTGATATACTGAGAGAGCTTGAACTCACCTTCTTTACTTGACGTCAAGTCATATATCTGTCTACGTGAAAAATTGAGAGCTCAAGAGAACGATCAGAACGCATTCTTTTTCATTGATCAGAGTCAAACATCAAACGATTGTGATTGCATGTTTATACTAACAATTCATTCAACGTCTACATGACACAAGTCAAATCAAGAGAAGAAAAGAGTTACTCAATACAATCACACTCTATCTTCTCATCGTGTGCATCTCTCTTTCATCACATATTTCTCTGCGCAATGAATGACAATCATTGAGCAAGAGAACGCAGCTTTACGTACGTTACAATCACAAGCATCATGAATGCAAAGAAAACATCTTTCGTCTTTGAATCAAGAATTGAATCAAAACATCGTTGTATAGAATATCATTAATGAAGAGCAGAGCAAAGACGATGTGTCATAAATGAACAATACAGACACTCATTAAGAGTTTACTTGAGCATCACGTGCTGAATAGAAGCTATAGATTCATTACTTGATAACACAGTGTCAATCTTATTGTTTCGACTGCGTGAAGCAGTCGTATAAACGACGAGTGATTTTCTCTCTCAGAGAGTTTTGTTCACTCGATATAAATAGCATAGAGTCTCTCATGAGTTGAGTCTAAATCGATGTCACAAGAATGTATGAATTACAATTACAATTATAATTCTCTTTACAACTACTTTTTTGACAGATTCAAAAGATGAATGAAGTTCAAAAGTAGTATTTTTTCGTCTTTTAACATGTTAAGTAGTGAAAGCTTGTTTAGCACTAGTCATGATGTTTCGTATGCGTTCAATCAACATTATCTTCATGATAGTGTTATTTAATGTTTATTAAGTCACAAGTAATGCAAAAAGTGATTAAGAAAAAAGTAAAATTATGCAATACATTTGAAAAATTGAAGTGCATAAAATTTAATGAATCTGAATGATGATTCTTTGAATCTGCTTTAATTTAAGAATGTTGTTCTTTAACATCTTAACTTGAAGAAAATTTCTTGACTTTCTTTGTTGCTGAATCAACAACGACATCATATTTCAGTGACTTTATGATGATTATTATCTTATTTTTCAATCATGTAAACTATAATTTGCATCATCAAATGCTTGAATGTAATTTTCACAATAAGATGTTAAAGCTGTGCTACTTATAAAAAACTTTGAACAGAGTGCTTATTTTCACAACAGTATTCAAAAAGTAATTGATAGTAATGTGAAAGTTATGCAATCATTAAATGAGTAGATGCAACACGTCTTGATTGAACTACATGATTGATCTGCTCACTGACAATAAATGAATCATTGTGATTCGTGATGCTTTTATGAAAGTGCTTGCTATCACATTCTCATGAATTGCAACAATGAAAATGATAGACAAATTCGCTCAAAAGCATTATGACTTGCAATGCAATACTGATTTTGTTAACAGACGTCATGATGCTAAAAAATGATCAATTATGCTTTTTAAGCAAAGAAAATTTCAATTCAATATAAATAACTGACTATCTTGACAGATTCTGATTGAATTATGAAGATATATATCTAGACTGATCATCAAGTTGAGTTTCAAATTGACATTTTGAACTTAAATTGATATCAAGTCAAGTTGCTCACATTTTCAATTTGTCATGATGTCAGATCATTAACTCAATTTAAAACATAAATCATTGATGTTTTAAATAATCTTGATTCATTGAATCTGTTTTGCAGTTCAATGAATCAAGTCATCAATTTAATCATCATCATCTTAATTTAGTTTCAGCAATTCTGTTTCAATTATCTCAATCATGTGCATGAATCTTTGCAATCTTAAGTCATAAAACTACTGTCTAGTCTTGATTCTGCTCAATTCATGTATATAAAAGTCAAGCTTTCATTCTTTTCTTTCACTCTTTGTCTTTCATCTTATACATTATTTGATGACTGACAATGAGATTCATCTGTACGTGATGTTGACTATGAATCTTTTGATTCTATTCTGTGTTTGAATAGAAGTCAAAAGAGTCAAGAGATCTCAATTCGATGCAGTTTGAACGATGTTAGAACGTTGCGTGATCAGAAAAGTCATCATGCAGAGTTTTCATTCATGCGACAACACTTCTTCTAACAGTCACAATCGATCTACGAAGAAGATTAATGACATGTTGATGTCAGTAAAAGATGAAAAGATACTACTAGTGAAAAAGACAACTCAGATGAAGAGTCTGCAAGTTGTGACTACAAGTGATTGAAGAATTTGCAACTCGTTGACTGCATTGATATTGAAACATCTTCATCACATCGACAGTGTTGTCGAGTAATTGATGAAAAGATATCAGGTAGAATAGTCATTTCAAGTATTGAGAGACGTGACTACAGTGTTCGAAGAAGTAGTGACTCGTCGATCACGCTGATATATTGAGAAGACTTGAGCTCATCTTCTTTACTTGACGTCAAGTCATTCATCTATTCACGTGAAAAATCGAGAGCTCAAGAGAACAATCAGAACGCATTCTCTTTCATTGATCAGAGTCAAACATTGAATGATTGCGATCGCACGTTTATACTAACAGTTCATTCAACGTTTACGTGACATAAGTCAAATCAAGAGAAGAAAAGAATTACTCAGTACAATCACACTCTATCTTCTCATCATGTGCATCTCTCTTTCATCACATATTTCTCTGCTCAATGAATGACAATCATTAAGTAAGAGAACATAGCTCTACATATGTTACAATCATGAGCATCATAAGTGCAAAGAAAACATCTTTCGTCTTTGAATCAAGAATCGAATCGAAACATCATTGTATAAAATATCGTTAATGAAGAGCAAAGCAAAGATGATGCGTCATAATCAAACAGCACAGATACTCTCATCAAGAGTTTACTTGAGTGTCACGCGCTAAATAGAAGCTATAGATTCATTACTTGATAACACAGTGTCAATCTCATTGTTTCGACTGCGTGAAGCAGTTGTATAGACGACAAGTGATTTTCTTCTTCAAAGAGTTTTGTTCACTCGATATAAGTAGCATAGAGTTTCTCATGAGTTGAGTCTAAATTGATGTCATAAGAGTGTATGAATTACAATTACAATTACATTATCTGATGTATTATCTTGTATTTAGATTCTATCAAAGTAATAATAATATCAGTTTTCTATATTAATAGTATCTTTAGTCTAGCTTAGTCTTTGACATTACAAAAGATCTACACTTTCTGCAACGTTTTCATATGTTGAAATCTCATTTAGTTACTCTTTTGCTCAAATGAAATCATCTTACAATCTTTTGATCAATGATGAGTGTGCTGTCAAACAGTTCACTCAAAGTATGATTGAAAATTCAGTTGAGATTTTTCACATAATGCAAAAGCTTCAAAATCAAGTTTGATAACATGATATCATCATTTCATTTTCATTCATCATTCTCAGTTCTTCAATTTATATAGAATTGAATTCTCAGTTTCTCATGATGATAGCTCAGATCATCACACAAATCTTGAATAATCAATCTTCTCTTGTCATTCACTCTTCTGCAAACTCTGTCACTGTTTTTATTACTTCTAGATTTAAGAAGCTTTTTGACATATTTGAGTATGAAAGAAACAAAGATTGATTAAATGCATGAGAGCAGAGTTTGATACAGCGCATGAACATGAACAATGATTATTATTTCTTTCATCGAGTCAAGATCATTTATGTCAAGTCACGACTCATCATAAATAAGAAGATTCACAATTTAATGAGTTAATATCAAGTCAATGATCTTTGTATCATTTTCATCTTTGCAGATTGACAACATAAGTTGCATCATTACTGCAACAATTCTTTCAAGACAGAAGATGCTCATCTATATTTTCATGAAATTCTGAAGCAAGACATAAATAACTTTGTTGACTACTACAATCTTTTATATCAAAAGAAAGAATATTCTTTGATGAAAGATTTCTCATTGATTGACTGTCTGAAGTGTAATGTCAATTATTTCATTCAAGTCATCATTTTCTTCTGACAAAATCTTGATGAAACTCGATCATTCATCTTTCATCAATGAATTCAAGTATTCTTTAACATTGATGAAGAGTTTCAGCAGCTTAAGCATTGTCAAACTTGCTTCATCTTTGTCATCATTTTATTCATCAAAGTCAAGAGCATCTCTGCATTGACTAGTAATTCTTTGAGTTCAAAGATCATCATTTCTGTGACTGTTGTTTCAACAGTATCTTCATCTCTTTCTTTCTCATCTCTTGATGAATTAATAAATCTAAACTTCATCATTATCATCGTTCAAGATAAAACTCTGATCATTTCTGAGATCAAGAAAATCTGTAACAAGTGAAAGCTGTGCTACTACTGCAAATTGCAACATTCAAGCAAAATTACTAAAGAATGCTCAAATAAAAAGTTCTTCACTCTGCATATCATGAACATTTACAACAATGACATTATCAATATAAATGAAGAAGTCTCGCTGTTTGCAAAAAAAGTTTAGTTTCTGAGCTAAGTCATGCTCAGAAATCTGTATATATATCATTTTGTCTACTAGTTTCAATCTTTTCACTCTCACTTCAATCATATAGAAAGTTTTCTGCTAAATTTGTCTTGAAACTCTTTGAATTCAATTTGACATTCAAAAATAATCATATGATAATATTCTATATTCTACATCAAGCTTAATTTAAAGTTCTTGTTCTCACTTTGATTGATAGTGAAATCTCTGTTTATGTCTTTATGAATAAATTCTTTACACAATAACATCATCTTTTCTTGCATCAATTAACTCATTCTTGCAGACTTTGAGAATTTGATGATCAAGTCACTTTAATTGATGACATTATTCATGTTGTTGAAATCACAATGATTTTTGATGAACACATCAAAAGACTATTCTTTTATGTCATTGAATTAAGTCAATATCTCATTGTCATGAATTTATCATGACTTCATCATCACGTCATTGATGTTAATTTTGAGCACAATATTCTCATTTTATCTTTCTTCTTTTGTTTTAATCATTGTTGCTCATTTCTTATCAAGATCTATGATCTTAATCAACAAGAAGAAAATTTCTCATTTGAAGTTAACAAAGTAGCTTTCTTTCAGTCTTGTTCTCAATTCACTCACAAGAAGCAACTCAGTTCATAAATCATTCACAAGAAGCAATTCAGTTTACAGATTGCTCACAAGAAGCAATTCAGCATTCAGTTCACTTGCAAAAAGCAATCTAGTTTCTCATTCATTTGAAAGAAGCAACTCAGTTTTCAGTTTGCTCACAAGAAGCAATTCAGTTCTCAATTCACTTGCAAGAAGCAACTCAGTTTCTCGTCTGCTCACAAAAAACAATACAACTTCTCATTTATTCATGAAAAGTTAACTAATACTCAGCTCGTTCGCAAAAAACAAATTTCGTTCAGTTCTGTCTTTCATTTGAAACAAGAAGCTTTTAGTCATATTCTTCAAGTCATTCAAAAAGAATACTCATCAAAAATCAAGTGTCAAAATTCTTTTCTTTCTAAAACTTTTGTTGTTCTTTAAGCAAATCAATTCAATTGATCTTTTATACAACTTGACATAGTTGAGTTGAGAGTTCAAAGCTTTGATCATGCTGCTCATGTCAAAGACATTGAAGTGTTTAGCATTATTCTAAAGAAAATTGATATCTTCTTGAATCTTGAATTAATCTCGTCTTCTAATCTAAACTCTGACGAGTCAAAATCACATCACACGACTTTGATTATTCATTCAAAGAACAGTTCAACTCTTGCTCAGTTCTTGTCTCGCTTTCAAGACAGTATGTATGATAAAAATCATTGTCTGATTCTTCATCAAATGAAAAAGAAATTTCATTTAACTGCATTCACGACACAAGAAGATCTTGAAGTTTATCAACAAAGTAAAAACGTTGATTCAGTCACAATTCTACCGTTCAGATATTTCAAGTTTCTAGATATCTTCTTCAAGAAAAACGTTAATATCTTGTTTTTGCATCAAGCTTATGATCATGTCATACATTTTAAAGAAGATGCTCAATCTTCAGTCTTCGCTTTGTACAACATGAGTCGTGATGAAATTCTAGAACTTCGTTGTTATCTGAATGAAAATCTGAGCAAAGATTTCATTCAAGTCAATCACTTTCAAATGATCATTTCTGTTCTCTTTGTTAAGAAACTTGAAGAAAAATTTTGCTTCTGCGTGAACTATTAAGATCTGAACGCTATCATAATCAAGAATTGATATTCTCTGTTTCTAATCTCAGAAACGCTGAATCATCTAAGTTGAGCTAAAATCTTTATCAAGCTGAATATCATCTCTGCGTTCAATTGACTTTGAATCAAAGAAGAAGATGAAGTTCTCATCATTTTTTGCACTCGATTTGAATTATTCAAGTATCTAGTCATGCTTTTCAATTTATGTAATGAGTCTGTCTTGTTTCAGAAGTATTTGATTTGATTTGAATTCATACATTTTTGTGACATCAATTTAGACTCAACTTATGAGAGACTCTATGCTATTTATATTGAGTGAACAAAACTCTCTGAGAAAGAAAATCACTCGTCGTCTATACATCAACTTTACGTCATCGAAACAATGATCATAAAACTATGTATCAAGTTTGCATCTATAGCTTCTATTCAACGCGTGACGCTCAAGTAAACTCTTGATGAGTGTTTATGTTGCTTGATTATGACACATCGTTCTTGCTCTGCTCTTCATTGATGATATTCTATACAACGATGCTTTGATCTTCAATCTTCGATCGCGAAGTCGATTTCGTTGCACTCGTGATGCTCATGATTGTAGTGTCAAAAACTGCGTTCTCTTGCTCAATGATTGTCATTCATTGAGCAGAGAAATACGTGATGAAAGAGAGACGCGCACGATGAGAAGATAGAGTGTGATTGTACTGAATAATTCTTTTCTTCTCTTGATTTGACTTATGTCACGTAGACGTTGAATGAATTGTTAGTATAGACATGCAATTGCAATCGTTCAATGATTGACTCTGATCGATAGAAGAGAATGCGTTCTAATCGTTCTTCTGCGCTCTCAATTTTTCACGTAGATAAATGTATGACTTGACATCAAGTAAAGAAGATGAGTTCAAGTCTCTTCAATATATCAGCATGATCGACAAGTCACTACTTCTTCAAGCACTGTAATCACGACTCTCAGACTGAGATCAACTATTTTATCTGATATCTTTTCATCAATTACTTGATGACATTGTCGATGTGATGAAGATGTTTCAGTATATTGACGTGATCAATGAGTCGCAAATTCTTCAATCACTTATAGTCACGACTCTCATACTGAGATCGACTTTTTCACTAGATATCTTTTCATCTTTTACTGACATCGACATGTCATTAATCTTCTTCATAGATCGATTGTGACTGTTAGAAGAAATGCTGTCGCGTAGATGAAAACTCTGCATGATCAACTTTCTTGCTTACACAACGTTCTAACATCGTTCAAATTGCGTTGAATTAAGATCTTTTGACTCTTCTGACTTCTATTCAAACACAGAATAGAATCAAAAGATTCGTAGTCAACATTATGTATAAATGAATCTCATTGTCAGTCTGTTTCAGAAGTATATCAATAATACTTTTTGCAAACATTTAAATAAGTTTTATACAGCTTATCTGAATGACATTTTGATCTATTTCAACAATGAACTTGAACATAAAATTCATGTCAAGCTTATTCTGCAAAAGCTGCAAGAAGCAGATCTTCAGATGAATATAATCAAATGCAAGTTTCACGTCACTCAAGTTTCATATTTAGAATTAATAATCATCATTAAAGAGATCAAGATGAATTCTTCTAAGATAAACATCATTGTTAACTGATTCATCTTGATCAACGTTAAAGATGTTCAAAGTTTTTTAAATTTCATGAACTTTTATAGAAGATTCATCTATGACTATAGTAGAATAGCTACTTTGCTCACTCATCTCATCAGAAAAGATGTACTCTTTGTCTGATTTCAGAAATGTCAAATTGCATTCAACATTCTTAAGAAAGTCTTCACTTTCAAGATTATTCTTTGTCATTATAATTCAAATCACAAGATTGTGATAGAAATTGATGCTTCAAACTATGTGTTCAAAGACATTCTTTCTCAGTATGATGAGAATAAAATTCTTCATTCAGTCACTTACTTTTTGAAGAAGCATAATTCAGTCGAGTGTAACTACAAGATCTACGATAAAGAACTTATGATCATTGTTTGCACTTTCAAGAAATGACAATCAGAGCTTGAAGATTTTATTTATTCTGTTGAGATGATCACGAATCACAAAAACCTTGAGTATTTCATGTCAACTAAGCAGTTGAGTCATCATCAAGCTCGTTGAAGCAAGTTTCTGTTTAGATTCAACTATCACATCGCTTATCATTTCAACAAGATTGATGATAAGTTGAATGCTTTGACATGTCACTCAGAAAATCTTTTTAAAAAGAAAAATACATTCAATTCTTAACATCAATATCAACATCAGACAATTCTGAAAACTCATGTTTTAAATCTTAATATTGTTAAGAATCTCATCTTTGACATCTTTGACATCAAAGTCATGAAGTTTCAGTCACAAATCATTGTTCTAGATTCAGTTCAGTTACATCTGTTTTCAATTATCTCAGCATTCTTGCAAATTTTAGTTTTCATGAATCTAGAAATCGAAGAATTCAATGTTGAAAACATCAAGTCTCAGTTAGATCAAGACACTCTGAATCTTGATGAAGATTCTGCTGATACTCTCACTCAGACATTGTGAAAGCAAGTCAAAATCAATGACAAATTTGCAGCTCAAATAATTGAAGTGCTTTGCAATGAAGCATAATATCACAACAAGATCTCTTTAATTAAGTGTGAAGAACACAAAAATCATCTGTACTTTCAAGAAAGAAAGTATGTGCTCAACTCAGATAAACTACGTCTTTGTATCATTCAGCTCACTCATGATAATGTTGTCAATGATCATTCAGAAAGAGCAAAAAGCTATGAACTGATCAGTCAAGTTTACTGATGATCAAACATTTATAAGTATGTTCAACACTTTATATGAAACTATCACGTATGCATACATTTCAAGCTCTTTAAACAATGAACTTAAAAATGATTGTATTTTCTTTCAGTTCTTGAACGTCGTTGATGTGATGTCTTCATGAACTATGTAGATTTTTTATCGCTCAGTATCTTCATGAATATCACATATAAATATGTTCTAGTCTTCATTGATCATCTTATCAAAATGAGACATTTAGTTCTCATCACTTCTATGAAAGTTGAAGAAGCTATCAACTGCTTCTATGCTCATGTTTGAAAACATCATGATTTACTTGAATTCTTCATGTTTGATTGAGACACACAATTCATCTTCAATGTCTAAAAGCATATGTGTAAAATGCTGAAAATAGATGCTAAGTTATTAACAACATATCACTCTGAAATTAATGATTAAATCAAGAAAGTCAATGCTGTCATGAAGCATTATCTTTGAGTTTTCGTCAACTACATGCAGAATGACTGAGCTAAGTGACTTTCTGAAGTTGAATTCATCATCAATAATGCATCATCATTAATCACTTTAGCATCATTCTTCTTAATCAATTTGAGTCAGAACTTACGTCTAGACTTCAAGTTTTCTGAGTCTTTGCTCAAGAATCTTACATTTCAAGCTTGAAACAAGTTAATCAATGTCAAAGAGTTCATCAAGAAGATGAAGAAACTAACTGAGCATTTATGTGATGAGATGCTTATAACTCAGATTATTTATGAATTCAATGTCAATCTCTCTCGTCATTCTTGTTTTAAATACTTTGTTGAAGATGAAGTTTGATTGAATATTTGCAATCTCAGCATTGCTCATCTTGTTGTCAAGTTAAATGATTGTAACATTGATTTCTTCAAAATCAAACATGTCTTCAAGAATAATTCTTTGATCATCAAGTTAAATCTTTCAGCATTCATGAAGATTCATTCAATTTTTCATGTCATTCTTTTGAATCATATCACAAGTGATCTTCTTTCAAATCAACATCAGAAATTTTAAAAACTCATTATTGTTGAGAATGATAAAAGATTTTAATATGTAAACAGCATATTAAACTTCAAGCATGATAAATATTATAACTCATCTCTGCTCAAGTATTACATCAATTGAGAAGATTACTTTTCTACTTGAAAGTTTTTTCATCTTCTGAATAATTGTGAGCAAGCACTCAATGAATATCATCTCGTCAATTCTGTCATCGAAGAATCATATGTACTGTCATGTGTGATGTTTCAATGTTAATGTCAAGAACTTTAAGTTCAATCTTCATCATTTCAATTCAGCTCAGATCTGACTCAAATCTTGTTTAAATCTGATTCAAACATCTTGTTTAAATCTGATTCAGATGTGACTCAAATGTATTTTAATCTTATTTGTGCATCATTACATTAAACTGCATTTCATCTTTCTCTTGCTCAGATCTGACTCAGATCTTGTCTAGATCTGACTCAGACATTTCGTTTAAATCTGACTCAAATGTGATTCAGATGTATTTCAATCTCATTGTACATCATCACATTAAACTGCATTTCGTCTTTCTCTTACTCAGATCTGACTCAAATCTTATCTAAATCTGATTCAGACATCTCATTTAAATCTGATTTAAATGTAACTCAGATGCATTTCAATCTCATTTGTGCATCATCATGTTAAAATGTATCTCATCTCATCTTGCTCAGATCTGACTCAAATGTAACTCAGATTTATTTCAGTCTCATTTGTGCTTCATCACATTAAAATGCATTCACATCAATTCTCATTTTATTTCAGTCTTCATCTTCAATTCTTTCTCATTTTATCTTGTTTCTTTTCATTGTTTTACAGAAGTTCAGTCTTGAAGAGAAAAGTTACTGTCATGATGTCAGATCATCAACTCAATTTAAAACATAAATCATCAATGTTTTAAATAATCTCAATTCATTGAATCTATTTTGCAGTTTAATGAATCAAGTCATTAATTTAATCATCATCATCTTAATTTAGTCTCAGCAATTTTGTTTTAATTATCTTAGTTATGTGCATAAATCTTTGCAATCTTAAGTCATAAAACTACTGTCTAGTCTTGATTCTGCTCAATTCATGTATATAAAAGTTGAGTTTTCATTCTTTTCTTTCACTTTTTGTCTTTCATCTTGTACATTATCTGATGTATTGTCTTGTATCTAGATTTCATTAAAGTAATAATAATATCAGTCTTTTATATTGATAGTATCTTTAGTTTAGCTCAGTCTCTGACACAATTCAATTCAAGTCAAGTTGCTCATATTTTCAACTTGACGTAACTCGACTCAACTGAGAATTGAATCAATTCAACTCAACTCATCAAGAACTTAAGCTTGACATCAAGAAAGTTAAATACAGAAATTTTTCCGGTTTTTTGCTTTTGCATTATCTTTTTGCATTATCTTTTTGATAAAGAGTCATGACAAGAAACATGAAGATTATATGATAGAAAGTCATGAAGAAAAGTCATGATAGAAAGTCATGACAGAGAGTCATGAAGAGAAGTCATGAAGAAAAGTCATGAAGAAAAGTCATGATAGAAAAGTCATGAAGAAAAGCTATGAAGAAGAATCATGAAGAAAAGTCATGATAAAGAGTCATGATAGAGAATCATGAAGAGAAGTCATGAAAAGAAGTCATGAAGAAAAGTCATGATAGAAAAGTCATGAAGAGAAGCTATAAAGAAAAGTCATGACGAGAAATCATGAAGACTGTTTGGTAAAGAGGTTTGATAGAAAGTCATGACAAGAAAACATGAAGATTGTTTGACTTTAATAAAGAGTCATGACGAGAAAACATGGTAGAAAGTCATAAAGAGAAATCATGAAGACTGTTTAATTAAGTTATTTACATTTATTTAATATCTTGTTGAGTTGAATCAAGTTTTTGAGTTTAGTTGTTGAGTCAAGCTTCTCAACTTGATTCGAGTTCTTAAGTTCAACTTCTCAACTTAACTCAACACTTTTTCAAAAAAATTTCAATTCAATTTGACACTTTTCAAGTCAAGTACTCGACTCAAACTTGAGTACTCAACTTGATGCAATCAGTTTATACATATCATATTTTCACTATGAATTGATTTATTCATCTCGAAGAACATTCTCAATATAGTCACGAAAGTCAACAAATGATCATTGCAGAAAGACTTAACATGAAGAATATGCAAATCAATGAAGATTTAACTGAAATGTTTATAATGCAGCTTGTTTGCTCATGTTTCAAAGTGAAACATGATAAATGTTGAGATCATGCCTAGAAACTAATCAGTGTGCATGCGTGACTAGAATGTTTAATTCAATAGAGATAGCTATAACTAAGACTTTAAGAATACAGAAGAAAGAAGATATAAAAGACAAGAAGAACACATTCTATATAGTAGTTACTCAGATCGACGCTAGTCTCAAAGAGAACGTGTTGAAACATAAGAAAGATGTTGATTTAAAAAATGTTTGCAACACAAAGAAATGTGTTTGTCATAGAAATCTGTTGATCACTCATAACACAAAGAAGTGTGTTTGTTTAAAAGACAATAAAAGCTGATTAGAAGATGCTAGAAAAGAAAAAAGATGCTGAGTCATATTTGAGTCAAATCTGAGTCAGATCTAGATCAGATCTCGACTAAATCATTGACTAGTTCTAATTAATTCTGACACATTTGTAACATTATTTCTCTCTTCGAAAATTCATGTTCGCATGAATAGAACAAATGAAACGCAAAAATTTTCACTGTTTTTCAATTTAGTGTGACTTGTCTGAATAGAGCTTATGAAATTTGACTAAAACTTCTTTCGAGTTCTTGAATTCTTCTTTATCAACATAGTATCATTCATTGTTCTGATTTAGTCTCGTTCATTTGATCTTGTATTGTATTCAATCTCAATAACATCTGAAGTTCAAAATGTCATTTATCTCTCAATGTTCATCATTCTCAATAGTAAGTAATCTGAAAGATTCTGAATGCTGTTCTGATAAAAGATCATTGAAATAAGAATGCAATAGCTTTAAGCTGAATACTGAATGCAGCTGCTTCATGCTTATTGATAGACAAAGATGATAGAAGATTTCAACTTTGATCATGATTTGATAGAATTCTAGTTGTTTATCTTTCAAATCTTTGCATGATCTCGTTGTTTTGACGTTTCTGAAAGATAATCAAACTCAGTCATTTATCTCATAAATGACATCTTGTCTATGTTTATTGATCTGATCTTCAATGATCTGCTTCGTCTTTTTCAATTATTGATGATCAAAGATAAGAAGTTTCTTCATTTGAATAATAATATCGTCTGCTTTTCTAGCTTCAAGACGTTCGTGAGTGATCTCATAGTCAGTTGTATCTGAATCGAAACTCATTCAAGAATGAAACTCTTTATTGAAGTAGAATGAAGTCATTGAGATGATTGAGAAGATATTGAAATTTTCGCTGAATTTCATCATTGAAAGTCATTTTGCTCAATCATTCTGCATGTAATTACAGTAGATTCTAAGTTCGCGTTCAACGTCTTGATTGACTCACTCTGATTGATCATTGATCTCAGAATGATAAACTGTTAATAGACTAGTCGTGATTCTTAGTCACTTGCAAAGACTTTGTCATATTGTTGATATGAATTGAAAGTCTCTGTTTGAAACAATAGAACTAGATAAATCATGAAGTCAATAGACGTTTCATAGCATGATTCAAACCGTTTCTTCGACTGAGATGTCATCGTCTTTTCAATGATAGAAAACATAGTGATGTTTCTTGATGAGTTGACATATGATTGTGCAAATGACGTTATATTCTTCTGATAGAGATAGCTCAGTGATGAAGTTTATAACTATATCTTTTCAGCGTTTCTGTGAAATCGAGAGAGAATGAAGAAGTTTATTAATGCTATTTCTAGATGTCTTGCTTCGTTGATAAACATCACAGTTTCAAATGTAACGTCTAATTGTTGCTCAATAATCTGATCAATAGTAGAAACGTTGAACTAAATCAATAGTTCTTCAATTGTCAGAGTGAAAGATGAAAGACTGATCATGAATTTTCTTTAGCAATTTCGTATGCATATTTTCAGAAACTCACAGTAGATTTTTTCTGAACAGAACGTTGTCAATGATCTTGCAATGCTTCAATTCAATGCTATGTAGCTTGAGCTTGTTTTCGTTTATAGCTTGTTTATACTCATTGCAAAGCTCATTCGTCTTGTTGACATCTTTTACTCACTGATAGAGATTAACTTCAGATTCAATAGCTAGAATATTTACTCTATCAAGTGTCAGAATGATCTGATAGCGATCTTCAGTACGCTGAGTTGATTCAGAGACGTTGATCAGAGACATTCTGATTAAAGCATTGACTTTAGTGTTCATTTTGTCTGATCGAAAAATGATCTGAAAGTTAAACTTGAATAGAATGTCTAGATAATTGACTTGACGTCAAGTTAACTGTTTGTTTTTCATGAAAATCTTCAAAGTTTGATGATTAATGAACATCTGAATGAACAGCTCTGTGCATTCTAGCTCAAGTCTTCAGTGTTCAAAACATTGAATAATGACTAGCAATTTCTTGTCATAGATGTGATAATTGCATTCAGCGAGAATCATGCTTTTGCTATAAAATGCTACTGAATGAAAAACATCTTTATCATTGTACTGAGATAGTATTTCATCTTTGACGTAGTCAAAAGCATTGATTTTCAGAATAGTCTGTTGTTTTGAATCAAAGTGTTGTAGAACTGAGATCGAGCTGACTTGTTTCTTTAGATCATTAAAAGCTTGAACACAAACTTCATTTTAAACAAAAAGCGTGTCTTTTCTAGTCAGCTGAGTGAATGATTTGACTAGCTTCGAGAAGTTCTTAATGAAACAACGATAGAAGTTAACAAATCTCACGAAGCTTTGTACTTCTTTTAGATTGATCAACGTGACTCAGTTGACTATGACTTTCACTTTGATAGAATTTATACGAAGATCTTGTTCTGACACTATGACTTCTAAGAAGATCATTTCTTCTACATCAAATTCGCACTTTCAAATGTCTACTTGTAGATCAGCTTCTCATAGACGAGTTAATATCATCTTGACATATTGTTTATGTTCTCGTTGAGTTTTGCTGTAGATAAGAATGTCATTTAGATAGACTTGACAAAAGTCATTTAGAAAATCTCATAAAACATCATTCATATACTGCTGAAATGAGGCAGAATCATTAATAAGATTAAAGAATAGCACTTTTGATTTGTACGCTTCTAATGTGATAATGAAAGTTGTATAGTTCTTACTATTCAGATGCATTCGTAGTTTGTTGAAAGTCGAGATGATATTTAATCGAGTCAGATGCTTGCAATCAACTATTTTGTTGATCATCTCATTTATGAGCGATAAAGAATAGTGATTTCTTTTGATAATAGCATTGAGCTTTCAATAGTCAATGCAGAATCATAAATCTTTATTTGCTTTTAAGATAAACAGAACGAGTGAGAAATACAAAGCTTTGCTAAAGATTATAAATTCTTTGAAAAGATTCTCGTTCAGATATTTCTTTACTTTCTGAAGCTTGTAAAGAGACATTTGATATGCTCGACAACGAAATGACGTTACGTCACTAGTAAGCTTTATCTTATGATCATATGAATGATGAGACGATAGCTTGTTTGCTTGAGCTCGATCAAAGACATTTAGAAAATTCTGATATTTTGATGATAGCTTGACTTTAATATCTTCTAGATTCTGAGTCATTTCATTGACTGAAAAGACATTTATGACATCTAGTTCACATTGAGTATTGTAGACGATTTTTCTATCGATGTTTTTCATGAACATAGCAAAAATCTCTGTCTGATTCTTCTTTTTTCGTTTTACTAGTGCTTGAAAAAAGATGACGTCTATGTTTTGAATCGAGAATGACTCTTTCTGAATGAATGAAACTGAGTGCTTAAGCATCTTAGAAGTCTTGCTGTGAGCTGCTGAAAAGATCAAAGTTAATCGCGATCAACTTAAGTGCTTTGTATTTAATGAGATTGAAAAAATAGAAATAGAAATATCTAATTAGTCAGAAAATACGATAGTATCATGTCTCATGTTCAATAATATTTCATTTTTGTTCATTCAGAGTTTGCTCAATATAGCTTCATGATGCTCGATATCAGCTATCAGCATTGACATAGTCAATTTCTTATGACTTTCAATCGTGAGATTGAATAGAATCTTATGAGTAATAGTCTTTCTAACTAGCTTTTCATCATAGTCTCGTATTAACTTCTCTTTTGCTAGTAATATAAATTGTATTTCAAGTTTCTGACATACTTTATTGACTAGCTTGTCATGTATCAGTGTGTAGACGACGAAATCACTATTTATTAAAGAGCAAAGACTGAAAGAATTGCTCTAAAAGATAAGAAAAGCATTAATCAGAAATGACTTTTCAAAATAATTTTCTTTCAATAGAACTTCGATTTGACTGCACAAAAATATGATCTTTATCTTTTTGATGACTTTGAAAGAGATAGTTAGTTTTTTGAATCAGAATTGAACTCAAAGTTCGATGTAAATCAATCTAACTCATCATCTTTTAATGCATTGACTCTCGATCAATCAGAGCACTCTTTAAAAGTATGATCTGATTTGTAACAGATGAAACAGATTTCAGCTTGTAAATCAATGTCTTTGACATCAGTTAAAATTGCGTTGCACGACTTTGAATGATCAACAAGAGTAGTGACTTTGATCTTTTTATAAAGATTCAATAAATCTTGTTTCTCAGCAAAGATGACTTGCTTTTTGACTTTGTTCAGAAATTTCTTTTCTTTGATGTCACTCATGACTTGATGCTCATTGTTCAAATGAATCAAATAGCTATGAATTTCGTTCAAAGAGTCTGACTGAATCAATTGACTACTTCAAGCTGCATGAAAACAATAGACTATCTTGTTTCATAAATCAATGATCAATTGCTTTTCGTGATATTCTAGATAAAAGAACAGACGTTGAAACATTGAATAGAAATCACTAAATTTGCTTTTTTCTTGAATAAGATTAGCATATTCTCTTCGAAAGTTTGTCTCTTTGTCGAAATCATCATATAGCTGAGCAAGTTCATTTAACAAATCATTGATCATTTTATAAAAATTCAATGAATCATGTTGACATCAAGTTAAAGTAACTTTGACTGTGTTTTCGTTGATTCTGAAGTAAATATAAATCAGTATGACTCTATCAGTATTGAAATGATCGACGTTGATCTTTAACTTGTCACGAATCTTTTCTTGTCAATCATTTCAGAAAGATTCTGTTTCATCAGTAAATAAAGATGAATTTGAAAGCTTTTGAGATTGCTTGAATGAATTGAACATGATGAAAGAAGTAGAAGTATCTTCTTTAGTCAATTGCAGTTAATGTCATCATCTGATCTTGAAGCTTTTTAAGATTTAGATTCAATCATTCTTTTACTCAATCAATTTCTTCGAAACGAGTCTTTTATATCTGTTCGCTGAGTATTTTATTAAATAGCTCACAAACTTCTACATCTAGATCTCGTTGAGTTCAAAGATTGTTTAAATCTTCTAGAAAAACTTCTGAGTCTTGTTCAACTCAGTATTGTAGCTGCTTTACATTTTTGATATCTCAGAGAGTAGAGACTTTCAGAGATTCATCAAGTGCTTGAGAATGAGGCAAGAATTGACGATGTTTTCATACAAAGTCAGTTCTAAGAAATTTTGATAAACGAGAAGATAATTTAAGATAAATGATTGAATCAAGACTTTAATTACTCTTGAAGAAATTGAGTTGAGTATTCACAAATAATTGAATCATGATGAAGATTTTGATGATTGAGCGAATAAAGATGCTTGACAGTAGATAGTGAGATCATTTGTTAAAGTGTTTAATCTTCAAAGAAGAATGTTGCTGATTTGAAGAGAGATTTTGTGATTCTCAAGCAATCAAGATTGTATGTTTTCTTGATTCTTTTAATCGAATGATTCTTTAGCAATTAAGATCTTAATTTCTTGATTTTATTAATCGATTTGAATGAACGCGTACTGAATGAGCTTTAAATTCTCTAGTAATTCAACAATCATATATTTTAGTTGATTTTATTGATTTCTTGATGTTGTTCTGTCTTTCGATGTTGTCAATCATCAGATACACAAATTTCTTTATACTTATCTCATTGTCAGTTGAGTGAATTTGAATGAGTATAAAGATCAGTATCATGTGATTAACAAATTCTTAAAGTAATGTTGAAATCGTGTCTAGAAATTAATCAGTGTGCATGCGTGACTAGAATGTTTAATTCAATAAAGATAGTTATAACTAAGACTTTAAGAATACAGAAGAAAGAAGATACAAAAGACAAGAAGAACATGCTCTATATAGTAGTTACTCAGATCGACGCTAGTCTCAAAGAAAATGTGTTGAAACACAAGAAAGATGTTAATTTGAAAGATGTTTGTGACACAAAGAAATGTGTTTGTCATAGAAATCTGTTGATCATTCGTAACACAAAGAAGTGTGTTTATCTAGAAGACAATAGAAGCTGATTAGAAGATACTAGAAAAGAAAAAAGATGCTGAGTCATATCTGAGTCAAATCTGAGTCAGATCTAGGTCAGATCTCGACTAAATTGTTAACTAGCTTTAATCAATTCTGACACATTCGTAACAATAAGCGATAAAAATGCAAACAATATTCACTGTATCATTTCTTCTATATTATTAGCTTGAATATAGTGAAGAATATAGTGTAAATAAGCATGATTCAATAAAAGATAAATAACAGCTTTGTTGTTTTATAAATAAAAGATAATCATCATATTAAAATTGAGATCAACACTTCTATCATTTTAATTATATTTAATATGAAAATACAATTTGTTAACAAGATCTTGCTCACTTTATTTAAGTGTATGCTTTTTTAAGAAACTCAACTTTCAAGATATTATAACAGTTAATTACTTGCGTAAAATCTCATCTTTCAATCTTTTGAATCAAAATCATTCTCATCTTAAAGACTTTTTATCTTTCATCACAATCAGATAATAATCTCAATTCAAGTTGCAATCATCAAAATCAATCTTTCAGCTTCAACTCACATCAGTCTAGAATTTTACATTCTGCAATTTTATCTCACTTTTTATCTCTCATCACAATCAGATAACAATCTCAATTCAAGCTGTAACTGTCAAGATCAATCATTCAGTTTAAACTTACATCAGTATAAAATTCAACATTCTGCAATCTCATTTCATTTTATCATTATACATTCTACAATCTCACTGCTTCTTATTACTTCTTTACATTTAACAGCTTAATGTCATCTTACATCATTACTTTATGTCTTTCGACAAACATCTCATCATGATGTTCAAAGAAAAGTTCAAAGCGACATCAACAGATAAAGATGCAGCAACTGACATCATGTATTACACATCTCAAGCGATGAAGCTTGAGAATAACAATTTCATTATTCTCATTTCAGATAATGAGAAAATGATGCAGAAAACAAATTTAGCTGAGCATCAGAGCATCAAATCTGTCATTTTTCAAACTAAAATTATTTTCAAAATCAATGAAATAGTTGAATTAGCAATTGATGCATTTGATTCTTTGAATAAAAGTCTTTACATTACTTGCAAGATTGTGACGAAGATCTTGATGAATTAAACATTCAGCATTCACTTTGACATTAAATTACATCAAGTCACATCATTGTTATTCAAGAACTGTCTTTCTTTTCATGACATTTTACATAACTGAGTCTTTCGCTTACATTCAAATTCTGACATTCACGAAGTTATCATTGTGAACTATTTAAACATGTTTCTGTTGCATATTTCTTATTTTGAATTCATGTTTTTCACATACAACATTAATGATTCAAAGATCAAGAATCTGCATCAAGATAAATGAATGATTCTTCTTAAATTTATCTTCAGATTAATCTCAACTCATATTCAGTTGATTCTGCTTGAGAATCATGAAGATTCATCAGTTCTTCAGAATATAGAGAACACACTTAAAAAAGTCTTCAATTTGTCAGAAGATTGCACAGTCAAGCTGAAGATCTTCATTTCAACGATCAAATGAGATACATTTCTGAATCAGTATTAAAAATTCAACAGTAGTGTAAGTAGTCTGAGAAACGCGCAGTCATACTAGAGAATATGCGCGTAGATAATATGATCAAATTTGATAGTAGCTTAGTAATATTTATTCATATAGAAAGTTAACATTAGATTATGAAATACAGAAGTGAACTCTTCTCTATATACTCAGAAGACTAAGCTCAAGCATCGTTGATGAGACAAGCGAGATTACATGCAACTCATGTGAAGTTTTTCAAAGATTGTATGTAACTTGAACTTTTATCATTGATGAAACGTCAAGATTTGTATGTGACTTGAACTTTTATAGACTCAAAGTCTTTGAGAATTGACGATAGAGATTCTCGTAGACTCAGTGTCTTTGAGAATTGACAGTAAAATTTCTCGTAGACTCAATGTCTCAATTCTCTTAGACTCAAATTCTCATCTGAGAGCTCAATGATAGCGTTGAAGAATAGTTCTTATGTTTATTCTTTATTTTCTGAAGAACTCTGACTTTCATAGACCTGAGTTCTGATAAGTAGCATCAGAATAAAGTGAGATTTTTCAGCATTCAACATGTGATTCAGTCAGTCTAAAAATCATAAGCATATCATTTAAGTAGAACAAGTGACTTCAAAGAAGAATCATTCAACTATTTATCTATCATATCAATGCACTTATTGTGATGACAAAAAGTGTTGACTTATCAAAGATTTCTTTAGACTACAGTCAATGAAGACACAGCGAGCACTGATTGCGAAGACTCAGACATTACTTTGCAAGTTACGTGCACTCATCACATTCATAAGAACAGACAAGAAGTATGTTGATTTGCTGCGTCTTTTTAATTGCTTCAACTATCAATTTGACTTGAAGAATCACTTTGAAATGCAGATTAATAATGACAAGTGAACTGCTATTATTCTTGTCAAATTGTTTATTTTCTTCAACATGATAAATGTGAGCGTAGTTCTTCATTGCTTTCTCATCAAGACAGATTGAAGCTTAATCAAGTTGAAGTCAACGTTCAATCTTTGTGAGCATACGTAACAGAATGATGATAAACAAGTACTTCAGTATTGTCTTTTCAACGCATCAAACATGATCTCAGTTCATTTAATCATGTTCAACAAGCTCAACAGAATCAAAATAGCAACAATCAAAACTCTCAATTCTGCTCATATTGACGAGAAATATTATGAATACAACGATTGCTTTCGCGATATTATACTGAGTCAGAATCTTCGTATCAAATTCACATTAATTTTCTTTGAAGACTTGAATTTCTTGATTACTTTTGCTGAGTGAAATATCAAGCTGAATAAGTCTTAAATGTTGATTATGCAATATCTTCAGAATCTCTTTATTGATTTTGATTTTATTAAGAAACTCTTTGAAATTAAAAAGATATTGATGAATATTATTATCACAATGTTACTCTTAAAGCTGAGCAAGAAAGTCAAAGTGCTGAGTTCATTCAACAATACAACTAATACATTCATTCTCAAACTGAATAAACAGCTTCAACAATTGAAAAACAAAGACATCATTCTGATGAATAAAAAGATCATTCATTTTCACTTGCAGTTCATTGAACGTCAGATAGTCGCTCAAGACAGTCACGTGTCTCACTCAGTAAACAATAATTTCGCTCAATGATGATAAAATGTTTTTCACGAGTTATCTGATGTCTTTTATGATCAGCTGACACATCAAATTATTGATTAAAGCAAGAAGATTCTACATGACATTAAAAATCATTAATACAAATTGCATCAAATCAGTCTTGACACTCTGCTTTTAAAAGTCACAAGTTTGAGTAATCATTTGATGAATAAGATGCAATCTCAGAGTCAACAGAATAAACAAAGTGACAAGCAGCATAAGACACAAGATTCTTCAATTGTATAAATCAATAATGAAGAAGTCAATATGATTCACGAAGATTTCAAGAACGACGAGAATTCATTTAATATAAATTACGAAGATTTTAATTTTTATGTCACACGTCAATTCTTGAAGCGAGATCACAAATTCAAACGTTGTATGCTTTAGAGAATTATTAATGTCAAGCTCAATAAAATGAACAATGAGACTGAGCATGACGCTGTTATTAAGACTTTCTGCTCATACTTTCAAAGAATTGAAATGAGAAAAACTTTCAACATGAAAGATCAAGAATTCTTTCAGCGCATTGAGATTAAGCTAAGTGTGAATATTCTTAAGCATGATGTGAGCGCTGTTGTTTGCACGGTGATCAACTTTGACATTACTATGCTAAAAAAATTCAAAGAAGATTATACTGTTGTTCAGAAAGTTGCAAAAGTCAAGAATGCAAAGATCTTTATTGCTATGACTCACAGCAATGATTTGATGCATATGTTCAATGATGATGAGCAACTTCAATCAATGAAAGAAGACATCAAGAACAATTGCTTTACACACTATATAAACAGAAGTTTATTTAAACATTTGATTATGCTTGAATACTTTCATATGCTTCTCACTGAACAGTATCACGCAATTCTCATCATAGATGACATTATATTCACTGTCTGATACAAAGCTCAAATGCAATTCTCAGTCAACTCTTCACTTCAACTCAATATGACTATCATAATCATTATATTGAAGAGCTTTTGTGAAATAAAATGATCATTGACATTTCTCAACATTAATGAAATCGACATAAGAGTTGATGCATCTGTGAGAATGCATCTCATCAACTATGAATGATGCGTGTCTGCAAGACTAGCTTGCGAGATTAGATCAAAGAAGCTAACAAGTGAATAAAGATAACGACTTGACAAAAGATGAAAATTCTGCAAGCTTTCACTTTCGTTTTTTAGCAATTAATTCTATCATCAATAAAGTGCTATCTTATTATCTTCTACTACGCAGTTTCACGTAAAGAGATCTTGTTGTCTCACAGCATCTCAGTTTAAGCAGAATGAGATTAAAGTCATTGTAGTAATTGAGTTAGTTAAGATCTACATTGAAGTCGAGATATTTATCAAGAACATTGTCATTTTCATGAAATATACTGCACAAGTTCAGCTATTGAAGAGAAGTTTAGTCTCAGACTCAAAAGTTTGAAATGTTGAAGCGTACATGATTGATTCTTTTCAAGACGAAGAAACTTCTGTCATTATTCTATGTATGATGAAAATCAAGAAACTTGACTTCATGTCTTAATTCAATTGTCTTCTGACTGTTTGTAATTATGCTTGTGACTCATTTATTGTATTATGTAACTATGATGAATTTCAGCATGATTACGCTTGCAATTTACACATGATACAACATGTTCAAAATCTGTTCTCAATCAACAAAGTTTATAAGAAATACTTTAGTCAACAAGAATTCATCAATTTCATGAAAACAAAGCATCAATTTCAAGAGCAAGAGTCACAATGAAACGAAAACAAAGCTTGATACATCAGCGAAGATCAAGCAACAAACTTCTCAGAAGAGCAAAAGCATCATCAGAACATGAGCAAAGATTAAGTAATAAATTCTTTAGAAGAGCAAAAGCATCATCAGAACGTAAGCGAAGATCAAGCAACAAATTTCTCAAAAGAGCAAGAGCATCATCAGAACATGAACGAAGCTTCTGCAGCAAACTTTGCAGAAGAGTAAGAGCATTGTTAAAATGCAAGCAAAGATCAAGCAACAAATCTCTCAGAAGAGCAAAAGCATCATCAGAACATAAGCAAAGATTAAGTAACAAATTTCACAAAAGAGCAAAAGCATCATCAGAATGTGAACAAAGCTTCTGCAGCAAATCTTGCAAAAGAGCAAGAGCATCATTAAAACATAAGTGAAGATCAAGCAATAAACTTTGCAAAAGAGCAAAAGCATCATTGAGATGCAAACAAAGCTTCTACAGCAAATCTAGATCTGTCGTTGAGTTTGAGTTGCTCAACTCAACTTAAGTTGAGTTTCAGAATTGAGTTGAGTTGAGAAAGATCAACTCAACTCAATCAAGTTGAGTCAGACTCTTAATTCAACTTAATCAACTTGATGAGTTGACTTGAACTTGACAACATGTTTAAACATTTTAATTATTTGAAATAAGTACTAGTAGAATGAAATTATGAATTTTTAAAATGTGTGTGTATGAATGATCTTTATTTACATGTCAAAAAGAAATTTATATGTATGTAAAGAAATGTCTTCAACTCTTCTATCATTGACTCAGATCTCAGTCATTGTTTCTAACTAAACTGCTTGGAAAATGCGTAAGCAATTTCATGAAAACAGTAAATTGTAAAATGAATTGCAAAACTATTTATATAAGCTTTCTATTGATGTCTTCTTGTCTTCTTTGCTCAGACAATGCATTCAATTTAACTTTATTCTTAAATGATGATTTCTTCTTGAAATTAGTCATTTCAAAGCTACGTTTACATGTTGAAACAGAACTCGACTTTAAAGAAGAAGTCATCTTGCGCTGTTCTTTTTTCACTGCTAAAGATGATGACTTAGATTCTTCGTTCAATTTAAAGACTGCAACAAATTTCATTAAATTTCTTTGATTCACAATCTTTCATAATGATTGATCATCTTTCTTCAATCTGTTTCTCTCAGTTAAGTGTGATGTAACTCGATTAAAATGAGCAGACGCTGAAAATCAAGCATTTAAAAGCGAAGTTCTTGTAAATCTTGCTGTATTGAGTAATGTAAACAACGTGAGTTTTTCAAAGTTTAAGAATTTAGATTGCGAAGATGTTATGAAAAGATTAACATCAATTGCATCATTATTTTTCAGCTCTGATATTGTTAATTAAATTTTTGATGATGAAAAATATAACATTACTTATCATGCTCATTATCATCAACATCATCATCTGATGCATTGCTGATATACTTTAAATCTTCATCAACATCAATGATGATGTCATGATTTTAGCATGTGTTACTTGAAAAGATGTTAGAAAAAGAGATGTTAGATCACTTAAATGATGTTGAACAATATTATAAATGATAATAGATGTGAGATTATCAGTGATGTTATGAGAATTTCTCAATATGAATGATACTCAGCGTTCATGAGATATAAGAATCTTTGAATGATTTCTTTCTTTTCTTTCTTCTTCATGCAACATCTTGTATTTAAAATCTAGTTATTAGAATTTCATTCTGATTTCATTCAGCTCTCAGTTCATGACATTACGTTGCACTTACACTACATCATGAGTCAACTCAAGAATATCAGCAACACTTTGTCATTAACATCTTTAGTCTCAATCAACGAACTCATCACTGTTACTCAGTTTCAAACTCACGTCAACAATGCTCTTGAAGCGTGATACACTTTTCTGATTGAACTTCAAACTTAATTCAACGACATCATCACTCAGTATATCAACTGAGTCTCAGTCTGTTAACAAGAACATGAGCAAATTCAGATTGAACTTAAGCAGTCTCAGATCAATAATGAAATCTTGTCAGAAATGATTCAAGAACTCAAGAGCATAAGCAGAATCAATATCAAATCAGAGAAATATTTGAATTTAGAACTTTATATTGAAGAGTAAGAGAACAAGCTAAATCAGTTCATCTTCAAGCTGATCAGCAAGTTGAAGTTGAACGTGAATCATTATTCAACTCTTGAGTTTCGTCTTCTGTATAAGTACAGTCGCTTATTGAGAAACGCTGTTGCTCAAGCGTTGTCACGTATGACTGCTCAGCATGACAAGCTAGTCACGATTGAGCAATTAGTTATCTTGTTAAGACAAGTCTTTGATGATTCAGATAAGCAAGAAATCGCTCAGCGATTCATTTCAGTTCTAAGAATGCAAAATTGCATCTTCATTGAATATCTGTTTGACTTTCAGCAGCACATTGATGCAATCAAATATGACGTCGTAACTCGAAAATTCAATTTGAAGAATGAATTATTCAGTGAGCTCAAAGCTCTATTGATTCAGATGAATGTCAGCAGTCTGAACTATGAGCAGTTGATTATCAAATGTCAGTCATTGAATAGTCGATATCACATCACAGTACAGAATCTTCTCAAGTCAAAAGCAGTAATTCATTCTATCTCTGTGATCTTTACAGTTTTCACATACCTCGTCAAATATGCGACACTTTTGACAGATTCAAAAGCTATGATTTCAAGCTTGAGAAATCTTATGAACTTATTGATTGTCAACATGAAGAAACAAGACTCACTGACTTTCAAGAAGCATCAGCATCGCATGATTAATCATCTGTGTCTATACTGTGATAAGTCTGAGCATCAGACTGCAATTTGCAATTCAAAGCTCAAGATTCAGCTATGAGTTATCTCATTATTCATCTTTGCAATCTCTATCAACAATCTTGCTTTTGATACTTCTCTCGCCTTGAAAAAAGCCTAGTCTCTGCGTACAGTCGCTCGCAGAGACAATTGAATAGTCTGAAAATCTCTGCACTCTCAGTTAACTCGATTCATTGATTAGAAAAGAAGATGAACAATGATCATCTTGTGCTCTCAGATAATCTAGAAAGCAATAAAATCAATGTCAATCTTTCTGTTTTGATTAACATTGACATCATTGATTATCAATTTATTGATGATTCTTTCGCGCAAAGACATTCTTTGCTCTGTTTTTCTTTATTTGAAATCTGTATTCTTCAGAAGTTTGATGATCAATCAGTTATATTCAATTCAATCACTCATTACGCTCTTGTCAAACTTTGAGTCTCAAGCGAAAAGCTTGAAGAAACTCTCTTTTATGTCACTTAACTTTCGCAATTTTCAGTTGTTCTAAATCTGCTTTGATTAAAAAGTCATAAAGCAATTATAGATCTGCGTCATAATCAGCTCATCTTTGAATCTCAAGTCAATTCAGAACTCGTACTTGAAACTTTTTCAAGCATCTCGATTTCAACTGTGTCAGTATCAGTCTTCTTGACGTTTTCATTTCTGAAACATCTGAAGATCTACGTTATAAATAGTGCTTCGTTTCTGCAACTCGCTAGAAAAAAGAATCATGATCTGTTTGTCATATTCATGAGAAATATTGACAAAGCTCTGAAAATCACGTCTTTCATTGACTTTGTCACGCTATTGTCTCTTGAATATCACGACTTTCTAGATGTTTTCTCTCGCGAATTGATGAACACTTTATCTGAACGACGTTTCTACGATCATAAAATTCAGCTGCAGAAGAGCAAAACTTCTATCTTCGAGTCTTTATATGACATGTTTCAAGATGAGCTTCAAGTATTAAAGAAGTATCTGAAGAATAATTTGATCAAAGACTTTATTCAAGTCAGCTCTTTCTTTGCGATCTCTTTGATACTCTTTGTTAAAAAATCAAGCGAAGAACTCAGATTTTGCGTGAATTATTGAAATCTGAACGTCATGACAGTTAAGAATCAATACTCGTTACTTCTCATTCAAGAAACTCTAAATCGATTGATTAAGATCAAGTACTACATCAAGTTAAATATCATTGCAGTCTTTAATAAACTGCGAATGACTTATGAAAATGAGTGAAAGATCGCTTTTCAAACACGTTATGACTTATATGAGTACAACGTTTTGCTCTTTGAACTCACAAATGAATTATCATCATTTCAGAACTTTATTAATGACACTCTGCATGACTTCTTGAACGTTTTCTGCATCACATACATGAATGATATCTTGATCTATAGCAACAGCAAAAAGAAGCATACTCAGCATGTTCATCAGATACTGAAGCGACTTAGAGTCGTTAAACTACAGATAGATATTGAGAAATGCGAATTTTCAGTTATCGAGATCAAGTATTTGAGTCTAATAATCATCACTCACAAAATCAAAATGAATTTTGAAAAGATCAATGTCATCATGAATTGAGCTGCATCTCAAGACATCAAAGATGTTCAGAACTTTTTGAGCTTCATCAACTTCTATAAATGATTTATTAAGAAGTTTTTCAAGCTGATTGACTCATTGACTGTCTTAATCAGAAAAGATCAGTCATTTAATTGAATTCAGAAGTGTCAATTCATTTTCGATCAACTCAAGCAGACGTTCATCACTGTCTTTATCTTAATGCACTATAACTTGAATCTACTCGTGACTGTGAAAATCGATGTCTTCGACTATGTTATGATCGAAGTCATGTCTCAATGAGATGATAATGAGCAGTTAAGATCTGTGATTTATTTCTCTTTCAAAATGCTACTTGCAGAATGCAACTACGAGATTTATGACAAGAAACTTCTAGCTATAATCAGAGCTTTTGAGAAATGAAGACTTGAACTGAAAGACACGTTAGATTTCGTTGAGATCATTTTCGATCACAAGAATCTAGAATATTTCATGTCAATCAAGCTGCTTAGTTGAAGACAAGTCAGATGATCAGAATTTCTCTCTTGATTTAACTTCAAAATCGTGTATTGTTTGAATGAATTGAACACTCGAGTCAATGCACTTACGCGTTGATCAGAAGATCTTTTCTTGAACGAGAGAGATAGTCATCGAGAACATCAGTGACAGATCATGCTAAAATCAAAAAATCTGAAAATTCAAGTCTTAATCAATGTTCTCGACAATAGTGACTCTGAAGCACTCAAATCAAGTGACTCAAAGAGCAAATCAATGATCTCTGAGCAGTCTGAATCATCAGAGAAAATGTCTATGAATGAGCTAGAAGAACAACTCTTCGCAGTCTATTTCAATGATGAATGAATACAGATCATGATAACTGCGTTAAGAGATGATCAACGAAAGCTTAAAGAATTTTCGTTAGCGAAATGTACGCTGCAAAATGATCGAGTTTACTATAGAGATAAATTATTGATACTTGAAGATGAGAAACTGCAACTACGTCTGTTTCAGTTAAGTCATGACACGTTTATTGCAAGTCATTCAGAAAGAGTCAAGATTTACAAAATACTCAGTCATCATTATTACTGACTCAAAATGATCAAGACAGTAGCTCACTTCGTACGTAATTGTCATCTGTGCTCTTGAGTGAAGATATTTAGAGAAAAATATCAGAAAGCTTTGAAGTCTCTTGATGTACTCAATCGTCGCTGAAAAGACATAGTCATGAATTTTATTATGACAGTATCTGAAAGTAAGAATTCATGAATTGCTTACGTGCAAGAAAGCAGCGACTCTGAATATGAGTCAGAGAATTAAAAGTCTTGCAGAAGCTTTGACTTCAAAAAGAAAATCTATTGTCACGATTTTAGCATGTGTTACTTGAAAAGATGTTGGGAAAAGAGATGTTAAATCACTTAGATGATGTTGAACAATATTATAAATGATAATAAACGTGAGATTATCAGTGATGTTATGAGAATTTCTCGATACAAATGATACTCAGCGTTCATGAAATATAAGAATCTCTGAATGATCTCTTTCTTTTCTTTCTTCTTCGTGCAACGTCTTGTATTTAAAATCTAGTTATTAGAATTTCATTCTGATTTCATTCAGCTCTCAATTCGTGACAGATAAAGATTAAATCTTTGTTCTTTTCTTGTTTCTGTGCATCAAAAGCTCTTTTCTCTTTAATAAGCTTGTGAGACTTGAATTCTGATTTCAACTTTAGAGCATTCACATGCTTAATCATCATGATATTTGATATGATGTTGACAACAAGAGAGCTGCAACGATAAGATAATACATCTCGTCTCAAATTGAAAACTCATTCAACATCTGTCAAGATAGCTGAAATTGCTAAAATATTTCAAGTCATTCTGCTTAGATTAACAAAGTCTCTGAAATAATTTCTTCAAAACTTAATAAAATTAATGTTTTGAACAATGTCTAAAGCTTATTAGAATTTGATATTTCAAAATAGATGACTGCAAAATTGATTGCAAAGAAATTATGAGACAACATTAATTGTGCAACGAACGAAATAAAAAGAAGAAAAACTTACTCTGTTTCAAATATTGTTTCGCTTCGTTAGTTGAAACAAGTGATGATAAATTGTAATGTTTGAAATTTCGTCTAACGACTATATTTGCGATGAAAGATGATTGTTGCAAGATTCTTTCTTGAAGTTGATTTTGCAATGTAGTTGAGTTGAAAGCGTAGTGTCTAGCATAATAATTTATAAACTTTTGTTTGTATTTTTGTTTATAGTTGCTATCTTGTCATATAGATCAATTGTATAAATCTAGTTTCTGATGAGAATCTATTATATTTTCAAGATTGTACATTAGCTTTCGATCATGACTGACATTCATGTAATATTCAAATAATTTGATTCAAGCTTGCGTTAAGACTTTCAAAAGCAAATGCTTTCAAGAACGCTGCTTTCTCTTCAGAGCTGTCATGTGATCTTTGATATGAAAGAACAAAACATTATAAACGATGTAAATTGAATTGATGCTGAGTTTGTGATTACATTTAAAGTAAATCAATGAATATCGCGAATGATTTGAGTAGTTCTACAAGATATTGAACATGTTTTCATTCTTCACTATTGAAAGATAGCTTTTGAAGAATTATATTTTCGTTTTCGTGAGTAGAAATATAACTCTTGATGAAGTCTTGAAGACGAAGTGCTCTCAAAAGCATAAGACAGATGAAATTTCAGCGAGTTTTAACGTCTTGTATCATCTTGAGACAAAGTTCGAAATTGCGTTAAGTCTTGTAAAAGTTCTTTATTCTTTGAGAACTTGCGTTCATATAAACAGCAAGCTTTTGAATCTAATTAAAGATTATTATAATGTCATGAATAAGAGTTTACTCTGTATTTCTGATCGCGATTGCAAAATCGATTGCAAAATTGATTGCAAAGCAAAGTAACATGATAAATAAAAATTATTGATTATCTTGAACAATGTTCGAAATAAACTCTTTTGTATAAACATGCTTTGAAGACTAATCTTGAGTATTCAATATTCTTTCTCATTCTCATTCTCTGAACTTAACATCAGCGATTTTAATAACTGTTTAACAGCTAACTGAATTACGTGTGCTAAACATGATAAATGTGAAGTAGCTGAGAACATTTGCAAAGTCTCGTTTAATGTCGTCATCATGACATCATTATTGCTGACGTTGTTTATGATTACAGTCATAACTCAATCTTGAATATCAAGTTCTTACAATATTTGTTCAGTAATACTGCTTAAATTGCTATTGATATGCTTGTCTTTAATTTGTTCAAAGCTCAACAAGACTTTTTAATATTCTCAGAACTCAATGTAGTAAAATCTCATGATGACTAGAAAAGATTATTTATTAAAACTAGTTCATTCATCTAGATTAATGAAGATTTTAGAATTTGTTAGTAAATTCTTAAGTATGTTGACTTGAACAACAGTCACTTGATTCTTGAAAGAGATCATAAGTTTGATTCTGTGTGACAGAGTAATGCTCAATCATGTCATTTCAAATGCTCATCGAAATTGAAGATTATTAATAGTGACATGAGAGATATTCAAAGTGACGAAAGTCTTTTAAAGTTGTAATGCAAAGACTTCTGAAGTATATTCTTGATGAAAAGTATGATGCTGTGATTTGTTAATCTTTTGCAATCTCTTTTGCAATCTGTTTTGCAATATGCAAATAAGAAGTAACTTATCAAAGTTTTAACTTTAACAAAGTTACAAATGTCTTGAACTTTCGTGATCTTAGTTGCTAAGTTTGTGCATCTATCACAATCTTTGCTATTCAGATGATGTTTCATGATGCTGTTATCAATGCTTCTATTGTTAGAATGCTCATAAACATGCAAATACAGATGACAAATGAGTTTGAGTTTTTCACTTTCAACTAAAGCTGTCTGATAGAAGTTATTTCATATCTCATCTGTTCATGACTGTGAGATTCACTTTGAATGATGATAGTCTGATACTTTTCATTTTATTCACATTGCATATTGAGTTTGCTTTCATCAATTCTGAAATATATGTTGATATTCATGCTCATGATTGTATAACACATATTGTTCATCGTGTAATGACTGCAGTTTGAAGAACACGATAGAAGTAATGTTAGAAGAAGAAGATTAAGCACTATCATGCTCACTGTCATTAAGATTCTCTGAAGATATATTTATAAAACTGAATAAACTGTTCATACTTGCTTGCAATTTCGATGTTCTCATTCAAAAAAATAACATGATAAGCAAGTTAAATGAGAAAAAGACTGCAAAAAGAATTGCAAAAAAAGTTGTCAAGAAAGTTGCAAAAAGAATCAAAAACAAGTTTGATCTTTCAAGCATCATTAAGCTTAAAGTTTGAAAATCAATGCAAATCATGCATCACTGTTGACTTGTGACTGATTGATTCTTATCTTTTAAATTAACTGTTAATTATTCTAAAAACTAGCACATTTTAATAGTTTTTAAACATCATGATTGATTAAAAAGCTTATTACAAATACAAGAAAATAATTATACAGAAATGAACTGAAGTACGAAATAATCATTGCACAAAATTATGCAAAAAGAATGTTTAATTCTTCTGTTCACTTCTGCTATTTAATTATTACATGAGAGTATGATGTGATGCTGCATGCAATAAATGATTCTATCTATCAGTTTGTGACTGTGAAACTAGCTAGATTGTTGATTTAAAAACACTCAATTTCTAAGATATGAATATTAAAAGAATCAAAAAGATTACTTGACTTCTTAATTTTGAATGTTACTTTTCAGATTTCACATGTCAATTTATGTGAAATATTTGATGTTCATTCATACTTGTTGTAGTCAAAATTTGTTGATCAATTCTCAATCTGATCTGATAGCATAATTTACTTGCATAACTTGTTCTTAATCATCTTTCTTCTCGATCATACTACACGTCATAAAGTTTTCTCAGATGTGATGAATGATTCTTGAAAGTGCTTTGATTTCAATTTGCAATCTTAAGAAATATGATAATTTCTGAAGAAGACTTGACGATATTAATCGCTCTCTGCTTTTCTATATATCACAATGTTAGTATAAATATTAAAATACAAGTCGCGAAATTAATTGCAAAATTGATTGCAAAATTGATTGCAAAATTGATTGCAACATCAAGAGCAAAATCAAAAGCAACATCAAGAACAAAATTCAAATAGTAAAAGAAATAATAATCATGTTGTAAACAAGATTACAAAAAGAACTGTCAAAAACTTACACAATAAGATGACATGCTACGTCTTTTCAGAAATTCTGAAACTGTCAAAGAATCTTCACTATCAATGCTTTTCTGATGACATTCAAGTCATTCATCATCTCTTCATTCATCATCGTCTTGAGCTTTTTGCTCAGAAGCAAGTCATTCATCTGATATCATTCTTTCATTTGAACATCATTGATATCAGAAAGCTTCTTTCATTAAAAACTCTTCACACTCATATTGAAACAAGCGCTTAGTACTGAAGAATCTTGATTGAAACTTGCAACATCAAGACGCGTTCTTACATGATTCATTGTATTTTCTTTTGCAATTCTATGAATTTATTAATATTTGATTGCAAAAAGTGTTATGATTCTAGCCTTTGTCTATTCTTTCTAGCCTTCGTCTTAATTTCATTCTAATTGAGTCTAGTGAGCATTCAAGCTAGAGATGATGTCATTGAGACTCTGCATCATATGTGTAAGACGTCAATTCAATCAAGTCTAGCACAGAGCTGAGAAATACACATATAAGAATCAAGTTCTTTTCTGTAAATACTTTTCTTTCTTAGCATTAATCTATTAGTTAAATGACACTCATATGACTCGCTCTATGCTGATTTCTAACAGTAGATAAATGCTAATCAACTACTTTGCTATCAACGTGTAGATGATACGAAATAACCTACTTTGTTTATTCAGAAAATTCGCAAGAAATTCTTTGAATTACTTTTATCAAATTTACTCAACTTTATCACAATCAATCATTACACACTTACATATCTATCTCTATCTTTACCTTCATTCATTATCATGCCACGCGAAATCGAGTCAGTCGAACGATGAACAGCTCACTTGCTTAAAAGCATTGCAAATAGACGAATTTCTTTACTATCTTTCAATGTCTCAACTGAAGCTAAGAACGTCAAGATCTCATGAAACATTCAGATTGAAGAACAACTTCGTCAGTGAGCTATTAATCACTTGAACAAGATCATCAAGATGTTAAACAAACTAAGAGATTAACGAGACATGATTTTGAAATGCAACAAGCACTGAATCATTCTACAAGTTGAACATGTTAAGAGACTGAAACAGCTAGAGATCAATCACACGTCAATGAACACTCTAAAAGAGATAAACACTTGACTACAAGAGAAGATGTTAAGTCTCAAAGATAAACTTAAAGAAGTACAGCATTCAGTGAATCAGCTTTGACCTCAACAGTTTACTGAGTCTCAATCTACTACAAATCATCTATCTCAACAAGATATTGAGTTGCAAGCTTCTATCAAGAATCATACTCAACAAGAGACGTTCAAATCATCGTTTAAATCATTCACAAATGATCATCAATGATTCTACAAATTTTCAAACTCATTTATATTCACTAGTGAAGATGAATTGACTTAAGAAGACTGAAGAAACAAGATGAATGACAAGCTGATTATCAATGTTAATCAATTCAATGATGAGACTATCTGTATTGTTTACATGATGTTTAGACTAGAAGATGACGCTGCAAAGCACATTTTCGCTTGACGTTGTTTTGATTCTTCGAATTCATTCACTTTGATCTACAAGCTATTCAATCATTTGAAAGAAATATATAATGAACTGAATAAAAATCGAAAATCTCGACGTAAATACAACGCTCTGAGATAAGCAGACAAGTCTTTCAATGTCTTCTACTTTGACTTTATGAAGTTATTCAGTTATCTCGATTATGATGATTGCACTCTGATGAACAATCTTCAGAATAAAATCAACAATCGCTTGCAGAACGCTTTATCAGTCTGTTCAAAGAACTTTACTTCGCTTCTTCGTCTAAAGAAATTTCTTCAAGATGTGAATAATACACAGCGAGTTAACTATCAGCTATGCAGCGAACGTTGCACTGTCATCATCAAAGTCATTGCTGTATCTGACAAATGTGCTACTTTATTGTCAGTAATGACTTCAATAATTAATTATGTTAAGTCTATCATCTTTTCTATCTCTGAGTCAGCAAGATCGTTTATTATCTGCTATATCTGCAAAATCTCAAATCACTTGTCAAAGAACTGCTTTCAGAACAAGATTGACACTTCTGCTTCTTAAGCTTTCATCTTTTGTTTACATGAGATCATCATTTCGAAGAATAAAGAGAATGAGAAAATGTTTTCTTCTTCAGAGAATAGCAAGACAAAAAACTAGTGACTTTCATCAAAGACATGATGAAAGATGTGTTAATTTCTTTAATGATAAGCATGTCAGATTATTCTTTTGCTTCTGAATCTTTGACTACTGAATATGTACTTTCTAGCAATGAAATTAGTTACTCATTAAAGTCATTAATGAACATCGAAGCTGCTGACTATTCATTCATTGATGAAGTAATTGTGCAGATTGTTTGTGATCAGTTGCAAATTGAGTCTCTGACTTTGATCAAAGCGAAGTCAATACGAGAATTCAACGATCATTATGCAAAAAAACTCATTACTCATGTCATTTATTTGAATCTGATGATTCAAGATCACATGATAGACATCGCTTTTATGTTGATCACTTGATTAGATTAACATCAAATGATTCTTGAAAAAACATGAATGAACAAAATTAATCTAGTGATAGATATGTGAATCAATTTTCTTTGATTTTCGATTTTCATTTCTAGTTAGAAATCAATTGTTCTACTCTCAAGCAATAAAACAATCATGAAACAGAAGAGCTTGACTTCTACTCATATACTGAAAAGATCTTTCACTTTCGTTACATCTCAATTCAGTCAGAAATCACTCTCTTTCAGTCAGTTCAATGAGAAGTCAGTTAAACTAATTGAACAGTCAAAATCGCGCAACGTGACTTTAACTAACGTCAAAATCTTTAAATCAACGTCAGATTTAATGAACATTGCAATGATAAAGACTGCAACTTATAAAATGTTAGTCAAACAATCAAACGTGAAGACTTTTGCTGTTATTGTCTTGAAAATGAATCGACTCATAACTATAGTCAAAAATAAGCTCGAAGAAGTGAATCTGCATGAGCTTTCACACGTTGAGACTGTTGAAGAGATCAAAGTCAAGCTTTTCTTCAAGTATCATGACTATTTAGACATGTTCAATTGAGCTATGATTGATCAGCTATCATATCATCATTTCTATGATCACAAAATTGAGTTGATTGACGAAGAAACATCTCTTCAAAGCAGACTTTATCAGATGTTCAATCACAAGCTTCAGAAGATAAAGAAGTATTTGATCAATCATTTAAACAAAGAGTTCATTTTCTTCAGCTTCGCATCATACATTTCGTTCATCTTGTTCATTGAAAAGAAAGACGAAAGTCTGCGTTTCTGCATTGATTACAGAAAGCTCAATGCTTTAATCAAACGAGATCATTATTCTTTGTCATTGATAGATGAGATTCTCACTCGTATACAAGAAAGCAAGTATCTGACTTGATTGAACATCATTGTCGCGTTCAACAAACTACATATGTACTCAAATAATGAAGATTTGACTATCTTTATTATCTTCTTCAACTCATACAAATATCATGTAATGCTCTTTGAATTAATGAATGAATCAACGTTTTATCAACATTATATAAACGACGTGTTGTTTGAATATCTACATCAGTTTTGTCAGACTTATTTAAATGACATTATCATTTACAGCAAGACTCTGAAGAAACACAAGCGACATGTATGATTGATCTTGCATAGACTACGAGAGATCAATCTACAGATAAACATAATAAACATAATAATAATAATAAATTTATACACTTTTGTGACATTGATTAAATCAATTCATGAGAAACTTTATGCTATGTATATTGAGTGAACAAAACTCTCTGAGGTAGAAAATCGCTCGCTGTTTATACAACTGCTACACGCAGTCGAGACGATAAAATTGAGACTATGTATCAAATTTGTTCGTGATGATTGCATGTTAAAGAATGAGTGTTCTTATCATTCTAAACTGCTTCAGCAGCTTTGTTTTCATCATCATTCTCGCTGTTGTCTTGAGACTTTTCGTGATTGAGATGATGACTCGATAGTTCATGAAGTCAACGTCTCGTAGCATATTTGATCAAAGATGCATTCAATTCAAGCAGTGTATCAAAATATGCTTGACTGTCTGATGACTTCATTCGCAGTCACATTGAAAACTATTCGCGCTCAACACGTTTCTTGAGTGCAGATAGACATTGTTGAGATCGTGCCTAGAATCTAATCACACTGCAGCGAGATAGTGCATAGCTGAGTAGAATGTTTGATTAATAGAGATAGCTCTAACTAGAAAACTAAGAATACAGAAGAAAGAAGACGATTTCGAGCTGTATTTATAGTAGAGCGAACAAAGAGACGAAGTAGTTGATTTGTCAGAACTCAAATAGATGAAATGTTTCAGCATATTTTAATTCAAAACATCGTTGTTTCTTGTTCACATATTGAAATTTCTAGAGTCTATTGACTAAACTCTATTTCATTTCAACATGCTTCGTAACATTACTCTCTTCTCTTTAAAAGTCATGTTTCTATGACTTGTAGTGTAGTTCATAGCACTGACGTAAAGCTCAATGCTCGCCTTTCTACCAATCTTTCTATTGATCATCGAAATGTTTATTGTAGCAGACTCACTATGAGAGAAAAAGAACAATCATTGTAGCAGACTCACTAGTTGACACAGAAACATGAGGTAGATCGATTCATTAATAGATAGAGCGATGTGAATAAATAGATCATCGTATTGACAGCGTCTTTGAAGCAGACTCACTAGTCAACTTGCTCATCGAAAAGATTGATTCTGATCGAGTTATCTTTGTAGCAGACTCACTAAATTGATCTTGATTCAAATCGAGTTGAATTGAATTTGATGACACAGATTATTTTGACTCAACTGATTCACAAGCTTTTTGAGAAAGAGATTGAACAGCTTATTTTCACTCGTCTGCTACATGAGAATGAGTTGATTCTCAAGCAATTCACGAAGATTCTTTATCGTCGATTTTATTAATCGAGTGAATCAATGCTACTGAATGAGCGGTAGATTCTCTAGCAATTCAACAATCATATGTTTTCATTGATTCTATTGATCTTCTGATGTTGTTCTGTCTTTCGATGTCGTCGATCATCAGGTAAATAAATTTCTTTATACTCGTTTCGTTGTTCATCGAGTAGCTTGAATGAGTAATGAAATCAATATTGTGTGGTAAACAAATTCTTAGTTTAATGTTGAGATCATGCCTAGAATCTAATCACACTGCAGCGAGATAGTGCATAGCTGAGTAGAATGTTTGATCAATAGAGGTAGCTCTAACTAGAAAACTAAGAATACAGAAGAAAGAAGACGGTTTCAAGCTGTATCTATAGTAGAACGAACAAAGAAACGAAGTAGTCGATTTGTCAGAGCTTGAATAGATGAAATGTTTCAGCATATTTCAATTTGAAACATCGTTGTTTCTTGTTCACATATCGAAATTTCTAGAGTCTATTGACTAGACTTTATTTCATCTCGACACGCTTTGTAACAGTCATTCAGTTCTATGCGTTTGATTCTGATGTGAATTGCAAGAGTGCTTTCAATCTTCTGAAAATCATCACGCATCTTTACTGACTTCTTGAATAAATGAAATCTTTGAGCGAGAGATGCATTAATGTTTGCGATGCGTTTTTTGTAGTTTTCTCATCAAAGATTTCATTGACTTTTATGAAACTGTGCAATCACACGTTCACTTGTTTAAGTTGATGTTAAGAGATTGAGTCGTTCACGTCTAGACTATATCTTTGCTTCTTCGCGAATTGAAATGTTCAGAAACGTCATTTTTTTGAAGGTTGAAAAGTAAGAAATAAGTCTATTAGTTTCTATCAGATGAGCATGTATGATCTTGCATGCTCATCGAGTCTTCTGTGTTCTGTCATTGATTCAACTGCGTAGTGTGATCTATTAAAAATATGTTGTATACGTTGCATGCAACATACATAAAGCATGATCTTTATGCTGATTTCTTTCTTAGACTCAAGAGATTACTCAAAAAGTTTTCTTGTGACAGATTTACAGTTCAAGATGAATGAGATTTCTCACTGCTCAGATTTCAACAGTTTACTTCTTAAGCATGAGTTGCAGACGTTTCGTCTGCAATATGCATGCATATCACAGTCAATTTCTTCTTTAATCACATCAACATACGCTACTGTTTTTTCAAGCTATATAAACAATGTTTTTGACTAGAAATTGATTCTATCATCAAGACATTTAAGAGTCAGAACTCAGTGAAGAAGTGAGATTCTTAAGATTGACAGTTGTCATCATTGTATATCATGCTTTGCAAATGCTTGCTTCGCTTGTAAGACATGCAACTCATCTGTTTCATGTTATCTGTAGAGATTTTTCTCATGCAGATCAATCATGTTTTGCAGAAATGTTCATATGTTACACTTTTAATCAGACAGCGTAGTTCAATCATTCTTTACTAACTCGCTTGTGTTTCTCTTTTCTTAATGAAGTCTTTTCATCAGCGTATCACTCACATATAGAATGTTTGTATCTGAACGTCTGTTAAACAATATTAACGAGATTCTCATGTTTGCTCATGTCAAACTTAACAAGTCTTATGAGTTGTCTGTATTGTAGTAACAGACACGCAGTCTTAACAAGATTTATACATAGTTAGCATGTAAATTTAAAGAATGTTCATGATTTGAGTTCTTTCTGCTAATCATCTTCAACAAATCAAACATGAGAGTGTTCTGTTTCAGTTCTTGTCATCACGATGACAAGATACTGAATCGAATGATTTTCATAAGCGATTTTTCTCGTAGTTCTGCGTTCTATTTGACTTTCTCATCTGCGTGCAGATTGCTTGTAGCATGCACATTGAGATTATCAAAGTCTGCGCGATCGCGAAAACTCTGCATGCAATCAACGCACAGCGCTTCATCATTATACAACGTCTTGATATCATTCAAACTTTTGATAATCTTTAAACTTTACTGTAGCTAGACAGTAGATTCGTAGTCAGCATTATGTACAGATGAGTTTCATTGCTGACTTACAGATAAACATAAACAAATGCGAGTTTCATGTGCAGAAAATCATCTTTCTAGAACTTTTGATGTTAATCAAAAAATTGAAGATGAACTCTTGAAAAATACAAGCAGTCATTGATTGATCTACACTCAATAATCTCACTTAAATACAGTTCTTCATTGACTTCTGCAACTTCTATCAATGCTTTATCAAGAACTTTTCGAAGATTGTTTATCTTATGATTCAACTTATTTAAAAGAAAATCATATTTGAATGAAATGAGATCTGTCAAATGACATTTGATCATATGAAGAGATGTATGATCAAAACTTCAATACTTCGTCACTTTGATCAAACTCATAAGACTATTCTTGAAATTAACTCATTCAACTACGTCAATGATGAAGTTCTTTCTTAATATGACGACGAAGAAATTCTACATTCAATTGCTTTCTATAGCAAGAACATGTTTTCTGCTGAATGCAACTACAAGATATATGATAAAGAACTGTTGATCATCATTCAAGCATTTAAACATTGACAATTTGAACTGAAGTTAACTGACATTTCTATCAAGATGTTCATTGATCATCAAGCGCTCACTTCATTGATGAAAGACAAAGAGTTAAGCAGACAATAGATGCGCTGAATACAAAAGCTTGCTGACTTTAACTTCAAGATAATGTATCAATTGAATAAACAAAATATTAAGATCAATGCATTAATTCATCAAGTTAACGTCGTGCTCAAAGATCTTGATGATGAGTGCATTCATTATCAATGAATCACTATTCTGATGTTGAATTGAATGAAGATTGCTGATTTAAAGAAGAACATCAGCGAATCAATTTATAAACAAATTCTTGAAACTAATAGAATTAACAAGAATTGTACGCTACTTCGCGAAGCAATAGCAAGAGACAAAACATAATGTGAAGATATTAAATTAAAGAATTGTCATGTTCAGAATAAAATCTTGTATCATGATAATCAGTTATGAATTTCGTTCAATGAACTTCTACAAATGAATCTGATTCATGAAGTACATGATCAGTCATTGATGAATCATTCTGATATTCTTAGAACTGTGAAAATCATAAAATGAAATTACTATTGATCATTTATGCGAAAGACAGTAGATTAATATATTTGAAATTGCTATGTTTATCAATAATAATAATAAATTCATACATTCTTATGACATTGATTAAGTCAACTCATGAGAAACTTTATGCTATTTATATTAAGTGAACAAAACTCTCTGAGATAGAAAATTACTCGCTGTCTATACAACTGCTTCATGCAGTTGAAACTATCATTATGAGACTTTGTATCAAATTAGTTCGCGTTGATTGCACGTTAAAGAATGAGTGACTCAGTCACTTTAAATTGCTTCAGAAGCTTCATTTTCATCATCATTCTTGCAGCTGCTCTGAGATTCTTCGTGATAATGATGATTATTTAATAATTTGAGAAGTCAACATCTTGTAACATTCTTGATCGCAGATGTGATCAGTTCAAGCAATGCATAAGTACATGTTTTGTCGTCTGATGATTTCAGTCACAGTTGCATCATATGCTATCTGCGTCTGAAATGTTTCTGAAGTGCAAATAAATATTCAGATCTATGCGTTTGATTCTGATGTAAGTGACGAAAGTGCTTTCAATCTTCTGAAGATCATTTTGCATCTTTATTGTTTTGTTGAACAGATGCAATCTTTGTGTTGAGATGATGTGAACATCTGCAATGCATTTTCTATATTTTTTTCATCGTTGCTTTCACTGACTTCTGTGATACTGCGCTATTGCGATGCTGTCACTAGTCAAAATCATTGCAGAAAGAGCTAATCATTCACGTCTCAACTGTATTTTCGCGTCTTCTTGAATTAAGTTATTCAGAAGTGTTACTTTCTTGATGATAAAAGAGCGAGAGATGATGCAATTGACACTCATCAGATGAGTGCATATCAGTTTGCATGCTTGTCTGATTTTCTGTGTATGATCATTGACTTGACTGCATAACATGATCTTGTCTTGCAGCATGTTCAAATGAACATGCAGCAAGCTTGTGTACATTTCTGCTTTCAGAGTCTTGATGCTTACTCTTTTGAATGTTTCTGCAACGTGATGCAGAGTCTGATTCTGTAATGTTTCAAGTCTGCATTCTTTGTCTGACAGTTCTTTCTCTTTTTCTCGCTGATGTCAGACTGATGCTTCAAATGCAATTTCTGATCTTACTACTGCTGAGTATATCTATCTTGCTTTTGTGAAGATTGCTCTTTATGTAAAGACTTCAAGTCAACTAAGTGCTAGCATTCATGTGATGTGATTCGCTTTGATTTGACGAAGATGCGCGTCTCATTGCAATTTCATGTTCAGTTGTACTTTCAGAACTTGCACATTTGATTTCAACTTAATAACTGAGCTTTTTATTTGTATGCTAGTCATCATGTCAAATTTCTTTGATTTTCTGATGAAGTGTGTAAGTTCATACTTTTCTGATGCAAATGTTGCATTATGAGTGCAAACTCATTTCACACAGACATCATGCGCTCTGCTCAATGTTCTGCAAATTTCTTTGATGAATTTATCATATGCTAGAATGTTAATGTCATTTACAAAGTTGAGCACTTCAATCTTAATTCTCAATGCTTTGCACTTCTCAATTAAACTTGCGTTGAAGAATAGAAAGAGAATCAATGAAATGAGAAATCTCTGTGATATGTTTGCATTTATCTTGCACATGTCACTCATTTGCTCATTGAATTTCAGCAATGTTTCTCAATTCTCAAGAAAGCTGCAAGCTCATTCAATTATGTAGTCTGAAGTTCTTTTCATTTTCAAAGTATGCAGAAGTCTGATGTGCAAGACTTGATTAAATGCTTCAACAACATTTAGACTTAGCATGAACGTTACGTATCTGATTTTGCAGTCTCATACTGTGTGAATCTGATTTACTAGTAAATCTAATATTGAGATCACAAATCGCTTGCGTCTTGCTCTTATTTGAGCATCAAGTAGCATGTGATGAGTCTCAGCTATATCACTCAGTCTCTTAGTCATAATTGACTTCAGAGCTTTGCTCATGATATCAAGCAGAGCAATGAGTCAATATGTCTTTGAATCAGTATAATCACTCTTCTTCAATCTGCATAGTACTATTATTTGAGCTTTTTTGAACTGCTTCAAATGATATCTGTATGTTACACATACGTTGAATAAACTCATTAATATTAAGATCAGTTCTGCAAGATTTGTCTGCAGCGCTTTGTTTAAAATGTCTGAGATGTTTGATGCTTTGTCTGCTTTTACTCTTTTGATTATCTATCTCACTTCATCTTCTGAAATGTGTAAATCAAATGACATTGTCAAGAATATAAATAAGTCTGCGATGTTATTGACGTTTGTCTGAAAGAATGAGAGAAAGAATTTTTCTTGCAATATCTCGATTTTTTTCTTGAACGTCGTTATCATTTGATCAGTGTTACTTCATTTCAATGACGAAAACTGAGAAAGTTTTTTAAATAACTGACTTTCGATTCTGACTCATTTTGCAAAGCATCATATTGACTTGAATGCGTCGCTCAGCTCATGCATTTGTGATCTGAAATGTGTGCGCTTCGCTTGTTGAATGATCTTGTTTTTATGATCATTGTGTTTCAGATATTCATTTCACGCATCTAATGTGCTCTGTATTTTTCATACAATTTGCAGTCATCTTGATTTTGTTACTATCTCTGAGCAGTTTGAATTTCAGAAGTTCTTTGCTCAACTTGATGACTTTGTCAAGAAGATAAATTTCTCAATGATTTTCTGTAACATCTTGATAACTTTGCACGCTCTTTCGTTCATCATCATCTTGCTGTTCAAAGAACGATTCAACGAAAGATGCATATGCAAATATGCGCTCAATGCTTCTGTGTTTATTTTCTTTCATAGTCATTGAGTTGAAAACTGTACTGAAGTTGTTTATAAACACAGTTCTGTGACAATTGAAAAATGATTCAACTTTTGATGCAGATCAATGTGTACTTTGCACTTGCGTGTCATGAACTGTATTTTCTCGCTGTTAAAGACTAAATCAATAGTTGTAAACTGATTGTGAGTCTCACAAGTAATAATGTCTGATTTCAGCAATAATTTCAGCTTAATGTTAGTAATGATGTCAAGTAAACTGTCAATCGCTGCATATTAAGTGAAGCATCTTCGTCTTTCTCAATGAGAGTGATGTAGGTTGAAATCTTTCATGATCAGTTGTTTGCAGTTATCTTTGAGTAGCTCACTCAAACGAAAAATGATTAAAGATTTCTTTGTAAATGTAAAGAATAGTGAACATGAATTGTAAACGTTTATAAGTTGTAACGTCTGCGTTTCATCATCTGTGTTGTGAGTTAATATTCTGATCAAGCAAATGTTTGACTCAGCTATTTCTATCATTCATTGATTGAGTTTTAAGTGTTTGTTTACATATATGCATGTTCTTGACTGTGATGACGTGTTTTTCACTAGATAAAAGAAGTTGTGAGCTGAGTTAAATAATTGAGTGTTGTTAATGTTGTAACTCTGCTTCTGTATGATTACAATGTTGAAATCACGAACTTCTCTGTTAATTAGAAATGATTTCTGAATTTTCAATGATTTTCTGATGTTGTACTGCAGTATTTGTAGAAAAGATTGTTTTATCATAAAGTTATTTGTAGCTGTTGTTGATTCTGTGAAGAGAAGACTCTTTGAATGCTTTCAATCATTAAGAATCTGTCTTGTTTTCTGATTTATCATTTCTGACTCTGCTCAAGCGACGTCTCATTTGAGTCGCTACTCATGCAAGAGAAATGATCAACGTGTCTCTTCTTGACTTCTATCATCTGTCATGTTGATTCATGAGCAACTAGACTGCGTGTTTTCAGCACAACTGTTGTTGAGCTCGATGAGTTCATTGAATTTGCAGAGCTTGAAGACAGCAAAGAGCTCAAGAATTGCAAGAATGTGCAATTGTATTTAGACACTTCTGAATATCTGAACAATTTATTTCTATAGATTTCGAACGTTTGTTTCATCTGCTGTCATCATTTGAAACAGATGCATCTTCAGAGTTCGTGATTTTCATTGCAGTTAGTGCAACATCTTTTATTCAAAGACATCATGCACTTCTTGATGTGATGTTTGTCTGCGCACTTAATGCAGCGTTGATTCTTTCTGCAGAATCTGATCATGTGATCAAATTCTTGACATCTGAAGCACTGTGTGATGCAACAGTTCTTCTCAAACAGCTCACATGCACATTCATAATATGCATTTAACATATTCATGTTTATCAGTTGATTCATCATCGCTTCAATTGCTATCTTCACGATGAGTGATGAATGAGTTTTTTCGCTTTCTGCTACTTTCTTGAGTCAGACTATTCTTAGAATCTTTAGATTCTCATGAAGTCTTGTGTTATTTTTTATCAGCTTTTTAATGACTTTCTTCTGATTGCTTATGTCGATTGTAGTGCGCATTTCATGTGTCAGCACTGCGAATGTTCATCGTGATATGCGCATCAAGTTCGTAATTTCTTTTGCTCATTCTTGAGTCTTTTTCAGATTTGCTTGTGCATCTGAGCTGACTGCGTGAAGAAAGATGTCTTTGCTACTCAGCTTGCAAAGAGACATGATCAGATCTTGTTGATTTATTGACACGTTTGCTATTCTTTGAAGAATTTGCTCAATGATCTTCTTCTGCATCTTCTCTATTTCTTCTCTGTCTGCTATCTTTATCATGACTTCACATCTTTTGTGAAGTGATGATGATCTTTCTCTGAGACGTTGCTTTCTTGTTGATAATTCTTCTCTTGTCACGTTTGCTCATGACATGATTTTTGATGAGAAACGCGTATTTTTCTGCATTTGTAACTGCTTGCTTAGCAGTTGAACTAATGTTTTCAGTTTCTGTACATTCTTCGCGATGAACACGTTCTGAGTCACGTGATGTTTTTCTTCTGATTCAAGTCGAAGATAATGCATCAGCTTCACTGCTACTTCTTTTCATGAATGATCTTTGCTCTTCTCTTTCTCTAATGTTGATGTCTGTATTAGAAAATCAATAATGTTAGCAACATACTTCTTGTCGTTGCATGAGCTTTTCGACCTTGCGTTGCTGTTTCTTCATGATGAGTCAACGTTGCTTGCAATTGTCTCTGAATCAGCATTGCTGCAGTTCATGCAATTCATCATCATTTATTCATCTTCTAAATTCATTCTGTCTTGATTGTATTGCTTTTTTCAAAAATTTGCTTTGCACGCGTTGTGATTGTTTTTCTTCTTCACTATGTCTGTTAATGTTCAAAGACATCTAGAAACAAATTAAATGATTTACTTCAATCTTTATCAATACTTGAACAGTGATGACAGAACATAATCATGAACTTCATTATTAATTTATCTGATTCATATGATTACAACGCTATTCTGACTGTCATTTGCAAATTGTTAAAAGAAAGACATTATATTTCTTGCATCATTAATGATGAAGATATCATAGTCAAAAAAACAGCTGAAATGTTGCTTCAATGAGTATATTGAACTCATGATTTATCAAACTTCATTGTGTTCAATCGAGATTCTCAGTTCATTTTCATTCTCTGAAAGTTTCTTTGCAAATGACTAAGCATTTCTCTTTGATTGTTCATTGTCTATCATTTTCAAATCAACAATCAAAGTGAATGAGTCAATCAAAATGTCAAAAGATATCTTTGTTTCTTCTGTTCATACATGCAGAATGACTGATTTAAGTGATTGCTCATGATCAAGTTTGTTAACAATAATGTTTTGTCTTCAGTCATTTTCTTAACTTTCTTCTTCATGAACAAGAACTTTCATTCTCATATGAGCTTTGATTCTGACATCATCAAGTATGAAAGCACTCACGAGCGCTTGCAGATCATCAGAATCAAAGATATATTCAATCACATAAACAAAACATTGATCTTCGCTCGCGAAGCTCTGATCAAAACACAAGAACAAATGATGAAACAAGTTAACAAGCATAGAAAAGAAATCAATTACAAGATCAAATCAAAGATGTTTTTAAACAAAAGAAACATCGTTACAGCAAAACTCTTCAAAAAGCTAGATAATAAAATGCTTAATTCATTCAAGATCACAGACTCTGTTGACTTCTTCTATAAATTGAAACTATCAAACACTATGCATATATATGATGTATTTTATTCAGAGCTTCTTTGTTCTGCAGTTGATGATTCTCTGTCTGATCAGAAGAATGAATTCTTGAAATCAATAGTGATAAATGATGAGAACGAATGAGAAATCAACAATATATTAAACTTTCAATGATATCAAAGACGACTTCAATATCAAGTTAAATGAAAGAGTTATGACAATGATCTCAACTAAATCTGTCATCGAGTTAGAGTTGAGTTGAGTTGAAAGAGATCAACTCAACTCAAGTCTGAGTTTAAGCTGAGATTGAGTTAATTTCTCTCAACTTGAGCTTAACTCAGAATCAAGTTAAGTTGACTTGAACTCAATTTTTGATACTAAATATAGTATATTATGTACTAAAAATAGTATATTTTTTCTTTATTTTTTTTCAAATTTTTTTGCAATCAATTTTGCAATCAATTTAATAGAAAATATGATGAGAAACATGATGAGAACATGATGAGAAATATGATAGAAAGTTTGATAGAAAGTTTGATCACTTTGATAGAGAATTTGATAGAAAATTTGGTAGAAAGTAAATCTGCAATCAAGTTCAAGTCAACTCATTAAGTTGATTGAGTTGAATTGAGAGTTTGACTCAACTCGATTGAGTTGAGTTGACTCTTTTCAACTCAACTCAATTCTGAAACTCAATTTGAGTTGAGTTGAGCAACTTGAACTTGACAACAGATCTAATCTCAACTGATATAACACTGATGACAACAAATTTATGAATGCTCAAAAGATGATTAATGACTTTCATATTAAATATTCAAAAAGATGCACTAAGAAATAACATTCATGCAAACATGAATAGTCAAAGAGAGAAAATAATGTTACGATTTTAGTCTTCATTTATTCTTTCTAGTCTTTATCTTAATTTCATTCTAATTGAGTCTAGTGAGCATTCAAGCTAAAGATGATGTCATTGAAACTCTGCATCATATGTGTAAGACGTCAATTCAATCAAGTCTAGCACAGAACTGAGAAATACACATATAAGAATTAAGTTCTTTTCTGTAAATACTTTTCTTTCTTAGCATTTATCTATTAGTTAAATAACACTCATATGACTCACTTTATGCTGACTTTTAACAAAAAGAATTGCAAAAAATATCGTTGATTTCATTTACTATTTACATGCGCAGTTAACAAGAACTCATGATCATTATTTGATGCTTGTAAATAGACATTCGATTTTTTGAATTGCTTGATTCAGTAGAAATGAATGTTTCTATCTATGTTCTTGACATCTTCTGTTTCTTTTTCATCACTCGTTATTCTTTCAACTCGACTTCTAGTCTTTTTGAAATGAGAATTATTGAAATAATTATCATTTATCTTGCGCTTGTTAGTTGACATCATTGCAATGATGATATAGAGTAGTAGTAAAAATGTAGACGTAATATTTTAGTAATCTAGATGATAATTGTGAGTTAAAATAGTGAAGTTCAATTGCAATAATAAAATATGAACTTTAAACTTCAATATCTTGATTTAAGATTTTAAGATTTAGATCATCAACATTAATTCAGTCATGTAATCATCAACTTTTTTTCTTTTTTGTAACAATCATCTTCAAACAACAACATACTGCAATCATGATTGCAACAGCTCAGTAAGTTATGTATCAGCTTCACAAGTTTATAGAAGATTGCAAAACTGATTGCAATACAGAAATAATGAACTTAACGTCAATAATAAAACGCTATTCAGCATCTTTGATTTTGCAACTGACGAGATTTTGAACTCGATTTTGAATTCAAATGAATTCTTCAACTTGCATGAATTTATGTACATGTTTCGTTTCTTATTACTCTTGAATTGATTGCAAAACTGATTGCAAAGTAGAAATAATATTGCAGCGAATTCTAAATTCAAGCTTACAAGATCAAATCTTGATCACAAGTCAAACAATAGATCGCGATTGTCAAGCAGCTCAGAATCATCATTATCAAGCTCATTATCATCATTCTCATCGTCATCATTCTCATCATCACTTAGTAAAAAACCTCATAACAAGCAATTTGTCGAAAAAATGTCTTGAAAATAGTCAATAGTGAAGTCAAGAACTGATGATAGAAAGATGAAGCTCATCAAAGTAAGAACTAAGACTTACTAGATTGCAAAAAGAATTGCAAAAGTAATTTCAAAGACGCTGATCATATTTTAAAATGTTCAACTCATTGAGTCAGCTCATGTTATCAATGTCATCATAAAAAGTGATCTTATCAAGCTCAAGAAAATGCGAAAATATTGCAAAGAGATTATGATACTTCGTGAAATTCGTTGATATCAAAGAATCATTGACTTACTTATTTCAAAGCTGTCGTTTCAGCTTATGATTTGCAAGATGTGTCATGAATTGATTAAAGTTAATCTTTGCTTTCAATTAAAAGCTATAAAGACATTGCAGAAGATGACGAAAGCATGACTGATTGCAATGTATGAAAATTAGTTTCATGATCAATTTTGCAATCGATTTTGCAATTGATTTTGCGATTCAAATACTGATTACTTAACAGACATCAATCTTTGCGCAATTCACGCAAAGTGTGTAATCATTCAAGCGAAGAATATAAGATTGATTTTTCATCTTACAGATGAAAAGTTTACATTTGAAGCTTGTTCAAATTACATGATGAAGTAAATAGTCATGTTACTATGCAATCAGAATGCAACGTTGTCACAAGGCAAATAGATAGTAAATACAATTTTTGCACTGTCACACTATTAGTGATACTATTGCTTTCGCGCATAATTCAAGTTAATTCTTATTGCTTTTGTTAATAACTTTAGTTTTTTTTCTCTTAAATGTAAAGTCAATTGATTAACTACTTGTATGCATAAGATTTCAGCGCAAACGAGATTTTTGCATATGCTAACTAAAACTATTTATATTGATGTCATTTTAGCACGTTAAACTTTAACTATTTGTTGCTAATCTTTTTAGATTAGAGTGCGTGAAAACTTAGTTTGCGTGAAAATCTCATGCATACAAGTAATTATTCTATTTTTAGAAATTGAGTTCAAGCAACTTAACTCAATTTCAAGTTGAGTTCAAGTTGAGAAGAGTCAATTCAATCTCAACTCAAACTCAGAATTGAGTTGAATTAATCTTTCTCAACTCAACTCAATTCTAACTCAATGACAGATTTAAGCAAATCTCGCAGAAGAGCAAAAGCATCATTGAAATGCAAATGAAGCTTCTGCAGCAAATTTTGCAGAAGAGCAAGCATCATAAGAAAATAAATCTGATCAAGAAATAGTATTTATTGACTGATAAACATGTTTCATAGAAAACGACATTTTTTTTGATGTTTAAATTCTTTGTCTGCTGCTAGTTCAAGTCTGTCAAAGAGATTGAAACACTGATTACTGTGTAATATACATTGAAATACAGATATAACAACTTGCAAATATAATACACTTCAATCAACAATAAACTAGCTTAGTCTTTAAGCTGTTATGCGCATCATGTGAGCACAGATCTTCAACGTAAGCTAAAGTAAATTCATTATGTTTCAACTTCTACAGTATCACATTTGCTGCATGTAACACAACTTAATCTTTCATTCATTTGCTCATCATACTCAATGTGAGTCTTTCAATTTGCTTTCATAATCACATAAAATCATGATTTAACATCATATGTTTCTTTCAATGAGCATCATCATCAAGATTGAAATATATTCATTGAACTTAATCTCAATTGATTGAATCTACATATTTAACATCAGTCAAGTACGCGTCTAGTTTATTACGTCAACTCTTACATAGTTGAATAGCAGCATCAGTATTTCATCATCATCATTTATTTTATCGAACTGATTTTATTGACTCATCATAATGACTAGTTCACGTTTCAAAAAGAATATCACTATCAGATATCAGAATTTTCAACTTGATGATGAGTGTTCAACTTTCAGAAACATGACAGAGATTCTTAGAATCTTAAACATTGATAAATATTAGCTGAAGAATCTAACAAATCAAGCTGAGCAATGAACTGAAAAGCATGCATTTACACTCAAGCACATTAAATTTAATGAGAAGTCAGCTATCATTAATGAGCAATTAACATCATTTCTGTACAAGATCAACTCACTTATGTTTAATAACTTCAAAGCAAATTAAATTTTCAACATTTCAGTTACTGTAATTTAATGAATGCTTTACAACAGAAGATGCTTTGAACAGAGACGCGTCAAAAAGATCAACACATCTTTCACTTACACACAAACTAATTCTACATCATCTTCAGATGATTAATCACTCATCATCATACACAAGATTGTAAAGATTTAATGAACATCATTTGCATCTGAGTTTTTGCAATCATAAGAAGTCATGTCATTCATCAGAACACTTGAAAATGTTAAACTTCATGCAATGATTAATTCATACTTGAATCTGATCACTTCAAGAAAGACTTTGAAAATGAGCTTGACTTCGATCAAAAATGTACTTGATCACGATTTACATGATGACAGAAATCAATTTTATAATGTTTTATTTCAGATGTAAATTGAAATTCTCAAAGATGACATCAGCTACATTGAGATGAACACTATTATTTACATCACAGATGACGAGATCTTGAAAATAAATTCAGACAGAACTTTTCAAACTGTCTTACGTGATGTCTCAAATCAATTTAATCATGCTGCTTGCTTTAATGTGATTTACACTACATCATATTCTGATAGATCAGAAACACATGTATGTAAACAGCAAACTAATGATCAGTGCAGAACTCACGAATTAAGATTCATTAATCTCAGTTTCTTATCAAAAGCACATAAGATTTATCAATGTTAATGAAAGTGAAGAAATTAACAAAGTGACAACTTGAAGAAATGAGATCAACACATTATCAATTGATCATGAAATGACAATTGATAATTTGATAAATCATGTATATCAATAAAGATTGACAAGAAGTTTAGATTTCATAGAGCAGAATTGAATAAACTCTACTCATATTCAGAAGCAGTTAGCAATCATTGACATGAAAGAGAGCATTATGAATGACACAGCTGTTCTGTTTACAACGAAGAATAATGTTGACTCGATTGACAATGCAGCGTTTACTCATGTTCAGAAGCAGTCAGCAGTTGTTAACATGAAAGAGAGTAATGCAAATGACACAGCTGTTCTGAGTACAACAAAGAATAACATTAATTTAGCAGACAACGCAGCATCTACTCATGTTCAGAAGCAGTCAGCAGTTGTTAACATGAAAGAGAGCGATGCAAATAATATAGCTGTTTTGAGTACAACGAAGAATAACGTTGACTCAGCAGATAACACAGCGTCTACTCATGTTCAGAAGCAGTCAGCAGTCATTAACATGAAAGAGAGTGATGCGAATGACACAGCTGTTCTGAGTACAACGAAGAATAATGTTGACTCAACAAACAATGCAACAAGATCTGATAAATTTGTGAAGAGTGTACATTCACAGCAAACTGACAAGAGTGAAGATTTTATAAACAAAACTTACACACTTTTATATTTTTCTTGAAAGTGATCAAGATTCAATCATTCAAAGAAAGATATAATAAGCATTACATTAACTGATTAAACATTGCATTATAGTAAATCACTGAAGTATGTGTATGAATAACAAATTAACAACAAGTGATTTTTACAAAAAATGATGAAAGTTTTGAATCATTGCATTCAAAGTAACAAAAGTCAAATGACAAGATGCAGATTCAAGAAAATGACATGTTGACATCAGTTTCAGATAAGTCTTACATTTCAGCTTCAACTTTTGATAACTCAATATTAGTATCAAGTTTTCAATCAAAGAATGATAGTTCTTCATTAAATGAAAATAATATCATCAACTTACATTGAGATTCAACGAGTCAAATTAAACAACATGAAGCAACTGTACAATCTTTATCTCAGCAGATGAAATCTCAATAGAACATGATGATCTTCAACACTTTATTTAAAGAAGATATTGCAAAAAAGTCAGAACATGCATGATCACATGTGAATCTCAATAATGTTAAAGATAGTGAGAAGACTTTGAAGAAGCATTATGCAAGATGATTGAAATATCGAAGTTGATCTTGTTTCTTGACTAACAAGATTGAATAAACTTATGATGAAAATATCATTGATTGTTACAAAGCATCTTCATGAAGAAAACAAATGATGAAATTATGCTCAACTGTTTCTGCATGACTTTAATCATGTTGAATCTCAATCATGCATACATTTGCAGAAAATGATCACATCACTCTTTTTATATTAAACTTTTGAAATTTTTGTGATGTTTGAGATGAAAATGTTCATGAAGAGAGAATACAATGTCAATGATATGAGTCTTGAAAAAATAAACATGAATGTCAGCAAAATTAAGAATGAAGCATGCTAATTTATTGATAAGACAATAAAGATGCTTGAATTGATTTGCCTGAATTATTTATTGCACATAGCATATGATGAGATCAACAATGTTCATCATAAGAAGAAGTTCAATGAATATTTGAAAGAAAACACTCTCAATACTTTTCAGTCTAAAGATGCAAAGTGCTCTTCTGATAACAGATTGAAAATTGAGTGTTCATATGTGAACGCAAACTTATCTGCATATTTCATATCATTGAAATTTGTTAATCTAATTATCATTTCATCAATCTTGATCATTAATTGATTAAAGAAGATTCAAATTCATCTTAATAAGAATAATGATTTATTATGTTAACAAATTCATCATGCATATTGTGATGTCAAAATGAACATGCTGATCATCAGACTGAGAAAAACAGATATATATTTTTTATCAGAAGAAGAGTAAGCTAATTCTAGTCTCATATGTATAATCATGATAAACATGTACAAGACTTGCGTTGCAGAATTAATGAGAAGTTTACATTATTCTCAAAAAGTAAGTTTTAAATCAAGACAATCACAGTCAATATGAAAGCTTTGAAATATGAGATGAGATTGATTGATCATGAATAAGATGCATAAAAAGATGATTCAGATGTTTAAAATCATCAATCTGTTTAAGATCATGAATAAAAAATCTTGTAAATGATTTGTTACAGATACACTCTTTGAATGATTTTTCTTTCAAATGATGACATGAGTAAACATGCTGATGATAGACTTGATAGTGAATCAACATGAATGAGTATAAAAAGAAAAAGAAGTTCATCAAGTCAATTTGAAATACTGTACATATCAAAATTTGAAAGACATGAACAAGATATATATGAAAATTGTTGAGATTCAAGAGACAAATTATCAAGTCATTCAGAAGTACATCAAACAGCTAAAGACTATGTGTGACACACTATGATTACAACGTGACATCAATCAATCAATGTTTTTCAACTTTTTTCTTATAGATGTGAAATTGAATGAGCATCAAGATATCAATTGCAGTCTTTCATCAAGATTTAACAAACTTGTCAATTTCTCAATGATGACAATCATTGATCAACTTCAAAAGAAAATGAATAAGAAAAAGTAAAATTGAATCAACAATCATTGCATTGAAATTAAGTTTCAACTCAACATCAACAATTGAATGATGAAAGTTCATTGACTTAAAGTACTTAGCACATTCTTGCATCTTGAACAACTTTCAGAGACACAGTCACTTATGTTTTCTGAAGTAGAAGATTGAGATAAGAGATATGTTTACTTTGAAACAAATCATCTTTACGACTTAAAGAAAGTTGAGTCTTTCTATGAGAAGCACATTCTCAACATTATCTTTGAAGTGAACTGTAGCAAGATCAAAGCAATCAACATGCTCATCAATGATGTCTGAAACAAGAATGAGAAGACTGTATTTTATATCATGAATTCTACAAATGCATTTATTCTTTATTGAGTAAGTGACAAAGTTTCTACTTTCTGTTAATGTCATTCTTGAAAGTTATCACATGCATATTGAGAAAAAACATGTTTGACATGATTGCTAACATTTAATTATGTAGTACTTTCGACTTGTGCTTAAAGTTTCTGTGACTTTGATAACTTCAAAATTGATCAAATCTAGAATGATGAACATAGTTTAATTATTTTAAAAAGATTTGAAAAAACTGCAGAAATATTCAAATGAAAAGTCATCATGCTTTATCATTGACATTATCAAATTAATTGATGTTGATTACAATTTACACAAGATCAAGAAACTAGTTCAGATCAACTCAAAATAAATGAAGAGAAATCAAGCATAAATCAAGAAGAGAGTCAATTATCTTAAACAATATGAAAAGACTATTACTTATGACTTACGCTGTGTAGATTCAAGAATCGAGATGCTGATATATGATAGACAAAAGCATTGAATGCATATAATGAAGTTAACATTGAAGCTCAAAATCTTTGAAGATGATGATGTAATTAAAGATGTCGAGAACAATGATGATGACAAAGTGAACAACATTGAAGTTGATAACAAGATGAAAGATGACAACTGCATTTAAATCAAACAGTCTCATACATGTACATCAAGAATGCACAGTATGTTACTAGTTTATCAGTCTGTATTATAAATAGTTGTATTCACTCTTTCTTCTTTGACATTCATTGATATATTCATCAAAACTTATTGAGATCATGAGAAAATTTATAAAATTAACATTAAGTTCTGTGATTCTTGATGATGTTGCAAACATTGCTTTGATGATGCAACAAATCTTCAACAACATATGTAACATTGCTTAAGCATAATCACAGATTCTCATTTTCGATCTCTTGAATAAATTTAATCGAATAGCTCATTAAAGAAATCATGACTATCTAATTGACATTGTGTCTGAATATATGCAGACTGACAAAAATTCAAAGAAGCAGACGCAGTATCATTTCATAAATTGATAACAATGTTCATTAATACTGATTTCAGCTACGATCGTTCTGCATTTATGAAACGCAGCAAAGTATAGAAAAATTCACTCATCAATGTAATGAAAGTGTCTGTCAAACATCAATGATCTTACAACTTGAAATCATGATGCTCTGAACAAGTGAGCAACATTCATCTCACTTCTATCACATCACTACTATCAATCATGAAAAGAGATAAACGAAAGACTGCAAGTAAGAAAAGTGCGCTTTTCTTAAAAATCATAAGTCTTGAAGTTCAAGTCATCTACATGAAAATGTGTACTCAAAAAGTCTTTTCATACTTGTCAGACATTCACACACTGCAGATAATGCAAATGTGAATGCAATTGTTAGAGATCAGCATAAAGTGAGTCATATGAGTGTCATTTAACTAATAGATAAATGCTAAGAAAGAAAAGTATCTACAGAAAAGAACTTAATTCTTATATGTGTATTTCTCAGTTCTGTGCTAGACTTGATTGAATTGACGTCTTACACATATGATGCAGAGTTTCAATGACATCATCTTTAGCTCAAATGCTCACTAGACTCAATTAGAATGAATCTCAGATGAAGACTAGAAAGAATAAATAAAGACTAAAATCATAACATTATTTTTCTTTCTTAACTATTCATGTTTGCATGAATGTTATTTCTTAGTGCGCTTTTCTTGAATTTTTAATATGAAAGTCATCAATCATCTCTTGAGTGTTCATAAATTCGTCGTCGTCAGCGTTATATCAATTGAGATCATTGTCATAACTCTTTCATTTAACTTGATATTAAAGTCGTCTTTGATATTATTGAAAGTTCAATATATCATCAATCTTTCATTCATTCTCATCGTTTACTACTATTGATCTTGAGAATTTATTCTTCTGATCAGACAAAGAGTCATTGACTGCAGAATGAAGAAACTCTGAATAAAATACATCATGTATATGCATAATGTCTGATAGTTTTAATTTATAAAAGAAGTCAACAAAGTTTATGATCTTGAATGAATCAAGCATCTTGTCATCTAGCTTTTTGAAAAGTTTCGCTGTAACGATGTTTCTTTCATTCAAAAACATCTTTGATTCAATCTTGTAATTGACTTTCTTTCTATGCTTATTAGCTTGATTCATCATTTGTTTTCATGTTTTGACCAGAACTTCATGAGCGAAAATCAATGTCTTATTCATTTATTCAGATATATTCTTGACTTGATTGATCTGCAAGCGTTCATGAGTGCTTTCATACTCAATGATGTCAGAATTAAAACTCATATGAGAATGAAAGTTCTTGTTCATGAAGAAGAAAATCAAGAAAATGACTGATGACAAAGACGTTATTGTTGACAAACTTGATCATGAATAGTCACTTAAATCAGTCATTCTGCATATATGAATAGAAGAATCAAAGATATTGCTTGATGTTCTGATTGACTTGTTTGCTTTGATCATTGATTTGAAAATGATAGATGATGAACAATTAAAGAAAAATGCTCAGTCATTTGCAAAGAAACTTTCATAGTATAGAGATGAATTGCAAACCTCGATCAGATACTATGAAGCTTGATAAATCATGAGTTCAATATACTCATTGAATCAGCATTTCAGCTGTCTTTTCAACAATGATATTTTCATCATCAGTAATGCAAGAAATATAATGTCTTTCTTTTGACAATCTGCAGATGATTGTCAGAATAACGTTGTACTTGCTTGAATCAAATAGATCAATAATGAAGTTCATTGCTATGTCTTGTCATCGTTGTTCAGATATCAATAAAGATTGAAGCAAGTCATTTAATTTATTTCTAGATGTCTTTGAACGTTGACAGATATAGCAGTTTCAAATATATTGATTTATTGTTTTTCGCATGAATGATCAATAATAGTTTCACTTTATGACTTTCACAGTTCTAACATCGACGTTTTGACAAAGAGCTTAGATAGCTTGTGAGCTAGTGAGCAGAGTTCATTTAATACTAATGCACTCAAGATGCATATGCTAGTTACTAGATGAGACGTTTGCTACAAGCTAGCTGTCAGCTGAGTTTGCATTGTTGATTAGCTTACATGCTACATAAATCAGCTACAAGCTGATTTAGCTGATTTAGCACTACTCTTCACTCTACTCGCTCATTTACTCGCTCATTTACTTGCTCATCTACTCGCTCATCTACTTTTCACCCTACTCATCTATCTACTCGCCTATTTACTTGCTCATCTACTCTTCATTCTACTCATTTATTTACTCGCTCATCTACTCTTCACTCTACTTATCTATCTACTCACTCATTTACTCTTCACTTTACTCGCTCATTTACTCTTCATTTTACTCACTCATCTACTCTTCATTCTACTCGCTCATCTACTCTTCATTTTACTCATTTATTTACTCGCTCATTTACTCTTTACACTACTCATCTATCTACTCGCTCATTTACTCTTCACTTTACTCGTTTATCTACTCACTCATCTACTCTTCATTCTACTCATCTATTTACTCGCTCATTTACTCTTCACTCTACTCATTTATTTACTCGCTCATTTACTCTTCACTCTACTCGCTCATTTACTCTTCATTCTACTCGCTTATTTACTCTTCATTCTACTCACTCATTTACTCTTCATTCTACTTGTTTATCTACTCGCTCATCTACTCTTCATTCTACTTATCTATCTACTCACTCACCTACTCTTTATTCTACTCGTTTATCTACTCACTCATTTACTTTTCACTCTACTCATCTATTTACTCGCTCATTTACTCTTCATTCTACTCATCTACCTACTCTTCACTCTACTCTCTATCAAACGCGTTGATTGAGTGCATAAAACACGTCAAACAGTGCTTCAAACAATGCTTTCTACATGACTTTCTATTTACTCGTCACTCTACATGCTGTTACAATTCTAGTCTTCGTCTATTCTTCGTCTAGTCTTCGTCTGATTTCATTCTAATTGAGTCTAGCGAGAATCTGATCTAAAGATGATGTCATTGAAACTTTGCATCATATGTGTAAGATGTCAACCCAATCAAGTCTAGCACAGAGCTGAGAAACACACATATAAGAATCGAGTTCTTTTCTGTAGATACTTTTCTTTCTTAGCATTTATCTATTAGTTAAATGACATCTCTATGACTCGCTTTAGATCGATTTCTAACAGTAAATAAATGCTCATCAACTACTCTGCTATCAACATGTAGATGATACGAAATAATCTACTTCGTTCATTCAGAAAATTCGCAAGAGATTCTTTGAATTACTTTCATCAAAACACATCTGCAAATTTACTCAAATTTATTAAATCAATCATTCAATCTTACTACAATCAAATTTACTCTTATCTTTCTTACAATGACACGCGACTCTGAATCAGTTGAGTCACGAACAGCTCATCTGCTTAGAAGCACTGTTAGTAAACAAGTTTTTCTTATTTCTTTCGATGCTTCAGCGAAATCTCAGAATGTTGCTATCTCATGAAACATCAACATAAGTCAACAACTTCGTCAATGAGCTATTGATCAGTCAGACGAAATCATCAAGATGCTGATTGAGCTAAGAGATCAACGAGACATAACTTTGAAACTCAACGAGCAATGAATTGATGTTCAAGTCAATCACATCAAGAGACTTAATGAGCTAAAGGCAAATCAAACGACAATAGACACTCAAGAAGAGACTATCATTGAACTATGAAAGAAAGTCTTGAGTCTAAAAAAGAAACAGCGTTCAGCGAATCAGTCTCGATCTTGTCAGTCTACTGAATCTCGAGTTTCTACGAAATCTTTATCTCAAGCTTCTATCGAGAACTATACTCGACGAAAGTCATCTACTTTATTCAACAACAATCATCACAAGTTCTTCAAGTTTTTGAACTCATTTATATTCACTGATGAAGATGAATCAACATGAGACAGCTGAAGAGTCAAGATAGACGACAAGCTTCAAACAAATGTTGATCACTTCGATAATGAGAATATCTGTATCATTTATGTGATATCTAGACTAGAAAATGATGCTGCTGAGCATATTTTCGCTCGATGTCATCATGACGCTTCGCATTCTTACATCTTGATCTATGAGCTATTTGAGCATTTGAAAGAAATATACGATGAACTGAATAGAAATCAAAAGTGTCGTCGCAAGTACAACGCTCTGAGATAAACAAACAAGTCTTTCAATGTCTTTTACTTCGACTTTATGAAGCTATTCAGCTATCTCGAATACGATGATTGCACTCTGATAAACGATCTTTAGAATAAAATCAATAATCGCTTGCAGAACGCTCTATCAATCTGTTCAGAGAACTTTACTTCGCTCACTCGCTTAAGAATCTTTCTTCAAGATGTGAATAATAAACAACGAGTCAACTATCAGCTACGCAGTCAGCTTCGCACTGTCATCATCAAAGTTACTGTCGTATCTGATAAACATGCTGCTACTTCATTGTCAGCAGTGACGACTTCGATAATTGAATATGTCAAGTCGACTATCTTTTCTATCTCTGAGTCAGTCAGATTGCCTATCGTCTGCTATATCTGCAAGATCTCAGATCACTTATTCAAGAACTGCTCTCAGAACAAGATCAATACTTCAACATCTCATGCATTCACTTCTCGTCTACATGAAATCGTCATTTCGAAGAATAAAGAGAATGAGAAAATGTCTTTCGAGAACAGCGAGGCAAAAAACTAGAGACTTTCATCAAAGACGCAATGAAAGATGTGTTAATTTCTTCAACGACAAGCATGTTAGATGATTCTTTTGCTTCTGAATCTTTGACTACTGAATGTGTACTTTCTAGCAATGAAATTAGTTACTCATTGAAGTCATTAATTGACATCAAAGCTGCTGACTATTCATTCATTGATGAAGTGATTGCGCAGATTGTTTGTGATCAGTTGCAAATCAAGCTTCTGACTTTGATCAAAGCGAAGTCAATTCGAGAATTTGACGATCATTATGCTAAGAAACTCATTACTCATGTCATCTATTTGAATCTGACTGTTCAAGATCATACGATTGACACAGCTTCTATGTTGATCACTCAATTAGATCAACATCAAATGATTCTTGAAAAAACATGAATGAACAAAATCAATCTAGTAATTGATATGCAAATCAATTTTCTTCGATTTTCGAATTTCACTTCTAATCAGAAATCAATTGTTCTACTCACAAGCAACAAGACAATCACAAAGCAGAAGAATTTGACTTCTACTTATATACTGAAGAGATCTTTCACTACATCTCAACCTAGTCTGAAATCACTCTCTTTCAGTCAGTTCAATGAGAAGTCAGTTAAACTAATCAAACAGTTAAAATGTCAGAATCGTGTCTAGATGAGTCAATCAGCGAAAGTCAGAATTGAATAGTGCTTGATCTTTAGAGATAGCTATAACTGAATATTAAGAATACAGAAGAAGATTGATACAAAAGTTTCTATTTATGTAATGTTCAGAGACTGCGTTAGACTCAAAAGAAATGTGTTTGTGACATGAAAAGAATGTGATGTAGATGAACAAGATGTTGATGAAAGAAAAGAGTGTTGAGAAAGAAAAAGAATATTGAGTCATATCTGAGTCATATCTGACTAGCTCGCTGATTAGTTCTAATCATTACGCAGAGAACTCACTAGCGTTCACTGCAAATTGATTAAAGCTTCAGCCTTGTTCAGTCTTGATACGCTCATAACATTACTCTTTTCTTCGAAAATTCATGTTCACATGAATGTAGTTTCTTTGCTCACTTTTGTTGATAGTTATTCCGATATTTAGCGCGGTTTGTTTGAATATAGCTTATGAAATTCGTTCAAAACTTTCTCTGAGTCATTGAATTTCCCTTTATCAACATAGTATCATTCGTCGTTTCTATCTAGATCTGTTCATTTGACTTTGTACTGTATTCGACCTCGATAGCGTCTGAAGTTCAATATATCATCTATCTTTCAATGTTCATCGTCTTTGATAGTGATTGATCTGAGTGATTCTGAATGCTGTTCTGATAGAAAGTCTTCTGAATACGGTCGCAGTAGCTTCAAGCTGAACATCGAATGCAGATGCTTCATGCTGACTGATAGATGAAGATGATAGAAGATACTCACTTTCGCAGTGATTTGATAAAGACTCAGCTGTTTGTCTTTCAAATCTTTGCAGAGTCTCGTTGTCTTGACGTTTTTGAAAGATAGTCAAACTCAGTTATCTACTTTATAAATGACGTCTCATTTATGTTTATTGATCTGAACTTCAATGATCAGCTTCGTTTTTTTCAATTGTTGACGGTCGAAGCTCAGTAGCTCTTTCATTCAAATGATAATATTGTCTGCTTTTCTAGCTTCAAGTCATTCATGAGTTGTTTCGTAGTCAGTCGTATTTGAATCGAAACTCATTCAAGGGTGAAATTCTTTATTGAAGTAGAAGAGAGTCATTGAAGTGATCGAGAAGATATTGAAATTGTCGCTGAATTTCATCATAGATATTCATTTGACTCAGTCGTTCTGCATGTAATTGCAGTAGATTCTAAGTTCGCGTTCAACGTCTTGATTGACTCATTTCGATTGATCATCAATCTCAGAATGATAAACTGTGAATAAACTAGCTGTGATTCTCAGTTGTCTGCAAAAACTCTTTCACATAGTTGATATGAATTGAAAGTCTCTGTTTGAAACAATAGAACTGAGTAAATCATGCAGTTGATAGACGTTTTATAGCATGATTCAAACCGTTTCTTTGACTGAGATGTCATCGTCTTTTCAATGACAGAAAACATAGTGACGTTCTTTGATGAGACAACATATGATTGTGCAAATGACGTTATAGTCTTCTGATAGAGATAGCTCAGTAATGAAGTTCATAGCTATATCTTTTCAGCGTTCTTGTGAAATGAGTAAAGAATGATGAAGTTCATTGATGTTATTTCTAGAAGTTTTGCTTTGCTGACAGACATGACAGTTTTTAATGTACTGTCTGACTGTGACTTGATGATCTGACCAATAGTAGAATCGTTGAATTAGATCAATAGTTCGTTTATTGTTGAGATGAAAGATTGAGAACTGATGATGAATTTTCTGCAGCAGTTTCGTATGCATATTCTTGAAGACTCACAGTAAGTCTTTTTTAAATAAAACGTCGTCAATGATTTTGCAGTCTTTCAATTTAGTGATATGAAATTTGAGCTTGTTTTCGTTCATAGCTTGTCTATATTCGCTGCAGAACTCATCAGTTTGATTGATCATATGTACTCGTTGATAGAGATTTGCTTTCAATTCAACAGATAGAACATCGACTTTATCAAAGATCAGAATAGTTTGAAAATAATCTTCAAGACGCTGAGCTGATTCAGAGACGTTCGCTAAAAACATTCTGATTAGAGCATCAACTTTAATGTTCATTTTGCCTGATTTAAAGATGATTTGAAAGTTGAACTTCGATAAAACGTTCAGATAGTTGACTTGTCATTGACTCAACTGTTTGTTTTTCATGAAGATCTTCAAAACCTGATGATCAATGAACATCTGAATGAGTAGTTCAGTGCATTTCAGCTCAAGTTGTCAATGTTCGAAGCATTGAATAATGACTAGCAATTTCTTGTCATAGATGTGATAATTGATTTCAGTGAGAATCATGCTTTTGCTGTAGAAGATCATCGAATGAAGAACTTTCTCGTCATTGTACTGAGATAGTATTTCACCTTTTACATAGTTTGAAGCATCAATCTTCAGAATAGCTTGTCGTTTGAGATCGAAGTGACGAAGTACTGAGATCGAGCTGACTTGTTTCTTTAGATTGTCAAAGACTTAAACACAGACATTGTTTCAAACAAAAGACGTGTTCTTTCTAGTCAGCTGAGTGAACGGTTTGACTAGCTTCGAGAAGTTCTTAATGAAACGACGATAGAAGTTAACAAATCTCACGAAGCTCTGAATTTCTTTTAGATTGATTGAAGTGATTCAGCTGACTATGACTGTCACTTTGCTGAGATTCATACGAAGATTTAGTTCTGATACGATGACTTCTAGAAAGACAGTCTCTTCTACATTGAATTTGCACTTTTGAATATTCATCTGCAGTTCAGCTTCGCGTAGTCGACTCAATACTAGTTTGACGTGATCTCTATGTTTCTTTTTCGTTTTGCTATAGATGAGAATGTCATCTAGATAAACTTGACAAAAGTCGTTCAGAAAGTTTCATAGAACATCATTCATATATTGCTGAAATGAGATTGATTCATTAGTCAGTTTAAAAAGTAGTATCTTATATTTATATGCTTCTAAAGCAGTGATAAAAGTGATGTAATTCTTGCTATCAAAGTGCATTCAAAGTTTGTTAAACATTGATATGATATTCAATCTCATCAGATGCTTGCAACTCATTATCTTTTCAATGATCTCGTCTATTAGCAATAGAGAATATCTATTTCTTTTGAAAATAACATTTAGCTTTTGATAGTTCATGCAGAATCGAAAATCTTCATTTGCTTTGAGAGTGAATAAAACGAGAAAGAAATAGAGAGTCTGACTAGAAGTGATGAATTTCTTCGACAGATTCTTGTTTAAGTACTTCTTTATCTTCAGAAGTTTGACAGAGAACATTCAATAAACTCAACAGTGAGAAAACATTAAATCACTGATGAGCTCAATTTTATGATCATAGAAGCGATGAGAAGATAGTTTATTCAATTGAGCTCGATCAAAAACATCTAGAAACTCATGATATTTTGATGACAGCTTCGCTTTAATATCTTTTAAATTCTGAGTCGTTTCATTGATTGAAGAAACGTTTAGAGCATTCAAATCGCACTGAGTATTGTACGCGATTTTCCTATTGATGTCTGTCATGAATAGAGCAAAGACTTCAGTCTGATTCTTCTTTGAATGATTCAACAATGTTTTGAACGAAGCTGCGTCTATACTTTGAATCGAGAATGACTCTTTCTGAGCAGTGATTGAAACAAGTTGTTTGAGCATCATAAAAGTCTTAGTCTGAGTGATTGAAGAAGACGAAGTTGATCGCGATCAACTTAAGTGCTTTGAATTGAAGAGAATTGAAAAAACCGAAATAGAAGTATTCAATTGATTCAAGAAAACAATGACGTTGTTTTGCATATTCAGTAATATTTCGTTTTTGTTCATTCAGAGCTTACTCAGTATGACTTCATGATGATTGATATCAGCTATCAACATTGATACAGTCAATTTCTTATGACTTTCGATGATGAGATTGAATAGAATTTTATGAGTGATGATCTTCTTAAATATCTTTTCATCATAATCTCTTATTAGCTTCTCTTTTGTCAGAGATATAGGTTGAATTTCTAGTTTCTTGCATACTTTATTGACTAGATTAGCGTGTATGAGTGTATAAGCGACTGAATCACTGTCTATTAGCGAACGAAGACTGAAGAATTGATTTTGCGAGATGAGATGAGCATCAATTAGAAACAACTTTTCAAAGTAATTTTCTTCTGATAGAATTTCGTCTAGTTTGCACAAAGATATAATCTCTATTTCTTCAATGACTTTTGAAGAGATGACTAGTTTTTTGAATCGAAATTCGAATCAAAATCGAACTCAAAACGATCATATTCATTGTTCACTGCATTGATTCTGATAGATCAATCAGAGCACTCTCTAGAGCTATGATCTGATTTATGACATATGAAACAGGTTTTGACTAGAACGTCTGCTTCTTTGACGTTAGTTAAAACTGCGTCACACGACTTTAGATGATCAGATTTTGAATGATCAACTGACTGAGTAACAACAGCTTTATGAAAAATGATCTTTGACAGATTGTTGATGCATTTGATGAGATTGACTTTGTTCTTGATTTCTCGAATGACTCGCTGATCATTATTCAAATGAATCAGATAGAAACGAATCTCTTTGAGAGAATTGAGTTGAACTAATTGATCTATTCAAACGAATTGAAGACGAGAGTTTATTTTATCTTTCAGATTGATGATCAGTTGCTTTTCATGATACTTCAGATAGAAAGATAATCGTTGAAACTGAGTGTAAAACTCGCTGAACTTCTTTGATTCTTAAATCAAGTTGTAGTATTTTCTACGAAAGTTGACTTTCTTATCTGAATCATTGAACAACTCAACTAGTTCTTTCAAAAGATCATCGACGATCTTATAAAGATTGACACAGTCACATTCACGTCTAGATTGAGCGACATCAGCTGCGTCATTGAATAATCTGAAATGTACATAGCTCAGTTTGACTCGTTCATTTGAAAAGAGATCGACGTTGATCTTTAGTTTATTCTGAATTTTGCCGTATCAGTTTTCTCAAGTAGAATTCTTTCTGTCAGTAAATCAGAGAGAATCAGGTATTTTCTGAGATCTAGAACACTCAGAGTAGATGAAATCAAAAGAAGTGATTTCTTTAGTTTGAAGTTTAGTCTTCAACTCTTTGATTTCATTGTCTCGTTGTTTACTCAGCTCGTTGAGTTGATCTGTTTCTCTGTCGAGAGTCATGCATTGAGTCTTTCAGTTTTCGATAGAAACAGAAGATATTACTGTTTTAGCAAATGACTCGTCGTTTTCATTGATGAATGATTCAGCACTAAAGAGTTTCGATGAATCAGTCTCAGAGATTTGAGAAAAGCGACTTCGAAATTCTTCAAAACATTCTTTGATAAATGAATGTTTTGACATGATGAAATTTGAAGAAAGAACGAGATCGAGTGAATGATGATGCTCGATAGTATTAATGAAGACGTATGATCAAGTGTTTAATCTTCAGAAAAGAATGTTGTTGATTAGAAAAGTATTTTTGATTTGTGAGTTTTTGAGTGATTCTCAAGCAATTCACGAAGATTCTTTATCGTCAATTCTCTTAATCGAGTTGAACAGCTTATTTTCACTCGTCTGTTTCATGAGAATGAGTTGATTCTCTTGATCGAGTGAACTTTGTGTACTTAGTGAGTGATAAGTTGTCTAGCAATTCAAACAGTCTTGTCGTTGATTCTATCAAACTCTCTAGTGTTATTCAGTCTTTTGATTGCGTTGATCATCAGATAAATGAATTTCTTTAGACTCGTTCTGTCTGTATGAGTATGTTGAATGAGTAATGAGATCAATATCATGTGATTAACAAATTCTTAATATAATGTCAGAATCGTGCCTAGATGAGTCAATCAGCGAAAGTCAGAGTTGAATAGTGCTTGATCTTTAGAGATAGCTATAACTGAATATTAAGAATACAGAAAAAGATTGATACAAAAGCTTCTATTTATGTAATGTTCAGAGACTGCGCTAGACTTGAAAGAAATGTGTTTGTGACACAAAAAGAATGTGATGTAGATGAACAAGATGTTGATGAAAGAAAAGAGTGTTGAGAAAGAAAAAGAATGTTGAGTCATATCTGAGTCATATCTGACTAGCTCGCTGATTAGCTCTAATCATTACGCAAAGAACTCGCTAGCGTTCACTGCAAATTGATTAAAGCTTCAGTCTTGTTCAGTCTTGATACGCTCATAACATAAAATCGCGCGACGCGACTTTAACTAACGTCAAAAATTCTAAATCAACGTTCAGTCTGAATTCATTCTCTTTCAGTTCAACAAACATAGCAATGATAGAGACAGCGACATACAGAATGTTAGTCAAATGATCAGATGTCAAGATCTTTGCTGTTATCATCTTGAAAATCGATTGACTCATAACTACAGTTGAAAACAAGTCTGAAGAAGTGAATCTGCATGAGCTTTCTCACGCTGAAGCTCTTAAGCAAGTCAAGATCAAGCTTCTCTCTGAATATCATGACTATCTAGACATCTTCAATCGAGCAATGATTGATCAGCTACTATCACATCATTTCTATGATCACAAAATTGAGTTGATTGATGAAAAAACGTCTTCTCGAAGCAGACTATATCAGATGTTCAATCACAAGCTTCAGAAAATAAAGAAGTATCTGATCAATCATCTAAATAAAGAGTTCATTTTCTTCAGCTTCGCATCATACGTCTCGCTCATTTTGTTCATCAAAAAGAAAGACGATAGTCTGCGTTTCTGCGTCAATTACAGAAAGCTCAATGCTTTGATCAAATGAGATTGCTACTCTTTGTCATTGATAGATGAGATTCTCGCTCATATACAAGAAAGCAAGTATCTGACTTGATTGAACATCATTGTCGCGTTCAACAAGCTATGCATGCACTCAGGTAGCGAAGATTTGACTATCTTTATTATCTTCTTCGACTCATACAAATATCATGTAATGCTCTTTGAATTAATCAATGAATCAACGTTTTATCAACATTATATAAACGACGTGTTGTTTGAATATTTACATTAGTTTTGTCAGATTTATCTAGATGACATTATCATTTACAGCAAGATCTTGAAGAAACATAAGTGACATGTACGATTGATCTTGAATAGACTACGAGAAGCTGATCTACAGATAGACATAAACAAATGCAAGTTTCATATGCAGAAAATCATCTTTTTAGAACTTCTGATGTTAATCGAAGAATTGAAGATGAACTCACGAAAGATGCAAGCAGTCATTGATTGATCTACACTCAATAATCTCACTCAAATGCAGTTCTTCATTAACTTCTGCAACTTCTATCAACGCTTCATCAAGAACTTTTCGAAGATTGTTCGTTCAATGATTCAACTCACTCAAAAGAAGATCATATTTGAATGAAATGAAGTCTGTCAGATCATCTTCAACCATATGAAGAGACGTATGATCGAGACTTTTATACTACGTCACTTTGATCAAACTCGTGAGACTATTCTCGAAATTGACTCATTTGACTACGTCAACGATGAAGTTCTCTCTCAATATGATAATGAAGAAGTACTACATTCAATTGTCTTCTATAGCAAGAACATGTCTTCTGCTGAATGCAACTACAAGATATACAATAAAGAACTTCTGATTATCATTCAAGCATTTGAACACTGACGACTTAAACTGAAGCTAACTGACATTTCTATCAAGATGTTCATCAATCATCAAGCGCTCATTTCGTTGATGAAAGATAAAGAGCTGAGCAGACGTCAGATGCGTTGAGTTCAGAAGCTCGTTGATTTCAACTTCAGAATAATGTATTGATCTGACAAACAGAACATCAAGATCAATGCATTAACTCATCAAGCTGACTTCGTACTCAGAGATTCAGAAAATGAGCGCATTTGCTATCAATGAATCACTATTCTGACTTCAAATTGAATGAAAATTGCTGATCTAAAGAAGAACATCAGTGAATCAATCTATAAACAGATTCTTGAGACTAATAAAATTGACGAGAATTGTATGCTACTTCGCGAAGCAATAGCAAGAGACGAGACACAATATGAAGATATCAAATTGAAGAATTGTTGAACTCAGAATGAAATCTTGTATCATGATAATCAGCTATGAGTTTTGTTCAACGAGCTTCTACAAATGAATCTGATTCATGAGATACATGATCAATTATCAGTTGATTATTCTGATATTCTTAGAACTGTGAAAGTCATAAAGCGAAACTACTATTGATCATTCATGCGAAAAACGATAAATCAATATATTCAAAACTGCTATATCTGTCAACGTTCAAAGACATCTAGAAATAAATCAAATGACTTGCTTCAATCTCTATTGATATTTGAACAGCGATGACAAGACATAACAATGAACTTCATTATCAATCTATCTGATTCAAGTGAGTACAACGTTATTCTAACGATCATCTGCAGATTGTCAAAGAAAAGACATTATATTTCTTGCATCACTGATGATGAAAATATCACTGTCGAAAAGACAGCTGAAATGTTGATTCAATGAGTATATTGAACTCATGATTTATCAAGCTTCATAGTATCTGATTGAGATTCGCAATTCATCTTTATACTATGAAAGTTTCTTTGCAAATGACTGAGCATTTCCCTTCAATTGTTCATCGTCTATCATTCTCAGATCGACGATCAGAGCGAACAAGTCAATCAGAACGTCAAACGATATCTTCGATTCTTCTGTTTGTATATGCAGAACGACTGATCTAAGTGACTACTCATGACTGAGTTTGTTGACAATAACGTCTTGTCATCAGTCATCTTCTTGACTCTCTTCTTCATAAACAAGAACTTTCATTCTCATATGAGCTTCGACTCTGACATCATCGAGTATGAAAGCATTCGCGAACGCTTGCAGATTGATCGAGTCAAGAATATATCTGAACAAATGAACAAGACATTGATCTTCGCTCATGAAGCTCTGATCAAAACACGGAAACAAATGATGAATCAAGCTAACAAGCATAGAAAGAAGATCAATTATGAGATTGAATCAAAGATGTTTCTGAACGAACGAAACATCGTTACAGCGAGACTCTTCAAAAAATTGAATGACAAGATGCTCGACTCTTTTCAGATCATTGATCTCGTTGACTCATTCTATAAATTGAAACTACTTGAGACTATGCATATACATGATGTATTTCATTCAGAACTTCTTCGTCTCGTCGCTAATGACTCTCTGTCTGATCAGAAGAATGAACCTTCAAGATCAATAGTGATAAACGATGAAGATGAATGAAAAATCGACGATATATTGAACTTTCAATGATATCAAAGACGACTTCAATATTGAGTCAAATGAAAGAGCTATGACAACGATCTCAACTGGTATAACGCTGACGACAACAAATTTATGAACGCTCAAGAGATGATTGACGACTTTCATATTAAATATTCAAGAAAAGCGCACTAAGAAATAACATTCATGCGAACATGAATAGTCAAGAAAAAGAAATAATGTTACGATTCTAGCCTTCGTCTATTCTTCGTCTAGCCTTCGCCTGATTTCATTCTAATCGAGTCTAGCAAGAATTTGACCTAGAGATGATGTCATTGAGACTCTGCATCATATGTGTAAGACGTCAACCCAATCGAGCCTAGCACAGAGCTGAGAAACACACATATAAGAATCGAGTTCTTTTCTGTAGATACTTTTCTTTCTTAGCATTTATTTATTAGTTAAATGACACTTCTATGACTCGCTCTAGATTAATCTCTAACACATGCTCAGCTATCTACTCGATAATCTTCGCTTCAAGCTCTATAGAGCTGACGTTAGAAAGTTCGAAGTTTTCATCTTCTTTTTCCCTTCATAGTTTCTACTTTCTAGAACAACAACAATCAAAATATCAACATGTTCAGCTATCAACTCAGCTATCAACTCAGCTATCAACTCAGCTATCTACTCGTTCATCTACTAGTCAGTTTACTCGCTTCAAAACATGCTTCAAAAGACGCGTTGATTAAGTGCATAACATGAGTCAAACAGTGCTTCAAACAATGCTTTCTACTGAGCTTTTCACTGAGCTTTCTACTAATCTTTCGACCGATCTTTCTACTGATCTTTCGATCGAGTCATCTAGTGAGCTTTCTACTGATCTTTTGATCGACCTTTCTACTGATCTTTCTATCGATCTTTTTATCAATCTTTCTATCAATCTTTCTATCAATCTTTCTATCGAGCTATCTATTGAGCTATTGACTGAGCTTTCTATCAAACACTCTATCAAACAATCTACATGCTTCAAAATACGTCGATCGAGCGCATAACATGAGTCAAACAATGCTTTCTACATGACTTTCTACATGACTTTCTACATGGCTTTCTACCAAGCGTTCTTCATGTTTTTCTACCAAGCACTCTATCAAGCATTCTACCAAGCACCCTTCATGTTTCTCTACCAAGCGTTCTTCATGTTTCTCTACCAAGCACTCTATCAAGCACCCTCTATGTTTCTCTACCAAGCGCCCTCCATGTTTCCCTACCAAGCACTCTTCATGTTTCCCTACCAAGCACCCTTCATGTTTCCCTACCAAGCATCCTACCAAGCACCCTTCATGTTTCCCTACCAAGCGCCCTCCATGTTTCCCTACCAAGCACTCTTCATGTTTCCCTACCAACCGCCCTTCATGTTTCCCTACCAAGCACCCTACCAAGCACCCTACCAAGCACCCTTCATGTTTCCCTACCAAGCGCCCTTCATGTTTCTCTACCAAGCACTCTACCAAGCACCCTCTATGTTTTTCTACCAAGCGCCCTTCATGTTTCCCTACCAAGCACCCTTTATGTTTCCCTACCAAGCACCCTTCATGTTTTTCTACCAAGCACCCTTCATGTTTTTCTATCAAGCATTCTTCATGACTCTCTACATGGTTTTCTACCAAGCATTCTTCATGTTTAAATAGATGGTTAAATAGCTACTTAAATAATCAATTCATCAAATGATTTATTTGATTACATATGAATCTTGAATGTAGAAACATACGAAAAGCAAACATGTATTGTGCATTATATCTTTTGAGCAATTGATGTCTTTTGAGCAAATGACTGTCATCAAAAGATACAAGCGCTTGTAGCTAGCTATTAGTTGTTGATGAGTGACTATTAGAGCTTGTGAGCTAGAAGCTCGACTAAACAGATGTTTTTGACTGATGCTAGCTTGATGAGTCTGTAGTCAATTTTAGCTGATTTCATCAAATGATCGATGAAGTCAGAATAGTGATTCATTGATAGTGAATGTGCTCATCTTCTGAATCTCAAGACACGACGTCAGCTCAATGAGTTAATGCATCAATCTTGATGTTCTGTTTGTCAGATCAATACATTATTCTGAAGTTGAAGTCAGCGAGCTTCTGAACTCAGTGCATTTGATGTCTGCTCAGCTCTTTATCTTTCATCAACAAAATGAGCGCTTGATGATCGATGAACATCTTGATAGAAATGTTAGTTAGTTTCAGTTTGAGTCATCAATGTTCAAATGCTCAAATGATGATCAGAAGTTCTTCATCATATATCTTGTAGTGTCATTCAGCAGAAAACATGTTCTTGCTATAGAAGACAATTGAATGTAGTACTTCTTTGTCATCATATTAAGAGAGAACTTCATCGTTGACGTAGTTGAATGAGTTAATTTCAAGAATAGTCTTACAAGTTTGATTAAAGTGACGTAGTATAAAAGTCTTGATCATACATTTCTTCATATGATTGAAGATGATCTGACAGACTTCATTTCATTCAAATATGATCTTCTTTTGAGTGAGTTGAATTATTGAATGAACAATCTTTGAAAAGTTCTTGATGAAGCGTCGATAGAAGTTGCAGAAGTTAATGAAAAACTGCATCTGAGTGAGATTATTGAGTGTAGATCAATCAATGACTGCTTGTATCTTTCAAGAGTTCATCTTCAGTTCTTTGATTAACATCAAAAGTTTTAGAAAGATGATTTTCTGCACATGAAACTTGCATTTGTTTATGTTTATCTGTAGATCAATCTCTCGTAGTTGATGCAAGATCAATCATACATGTTGTTTATGTTTCTTTAAGATCTTACTGTAAAAGATAATGTTATCTAGATAAATCTGACAAAACTGATGTAGATATTCAAACAACATGTCGTTCATATAGTGTTGATAAAACGTTGATTCATTGATTAATTCAAAGAGCATTACATGATATTTGTATGAGTCAAAGAAGATAATAAAGATAGTCAAATCTTCATTATTTGAGTGCATGCGTAGTTTGTTGAACGTGATAATGATGTTCAATCAAGTCAAATACTTGCTTTCTTGTATATGAGCAAAAGTCTCGTCTATCAATGACAAAGAATAGTGATTTCGTTTGATCAAAGCATTGAGCTTTCTGTAATCAACACAGAAACGCAAACTATCATCTTTCTTTTCAATGAACAAAATGAGCAAGACATATAATGCAAAGCTGAAGAAAATGAACTCTTTGTTTAAATAATTGATCAGATACTTCTTTATCTTCTGAAGCTTGTGATTGAACATCTGATATAGTCTGCTTCGAGAGAGTGTTTCTTCATTGATTAACTCAATTTTGTGATTGTAGAAATGATGCAATGATAGCTGATCTGTCATAGCTCAATCGAACATGTTTAGATAGTCATGATACTTGAAGAGAAGCTTAACTTTGATCTCTTCAAGAGTCTTGACATGTGAAAGCTTATGCAAATTCACTTCTTCAGACTTGTTTTCAACTGTAGTTATGAGTCAATTCATTTTCAAGACAATAACAGCAAAGATCTTGATGTTTGATTGTTTGACTAACATTTTATATGTTGCTGTCTTTATCATTGCTATGTTCATTGAACTGAAAGAGAATGATTTCAGACTGAACGTCAACTTAGAATTAATGTTAGTCAAAGTTGCGTCATGCTGTTTTAACTGTTCAATAAACTTCTTGTTTTGACTGAATTGAGATGTAACGAGAGTGAAAGATCTCTTCAGTATATGAGTAGAAGTCAAGCTCTTTCGTTTCGTGATTGATTTATTGCTTGAGAATAAAGCAATTGATTTCTGACTAGTAGAATTGAAATTCGAAAATCGAAGAAAATTAATTTGCATATCAATTACTAAATCAATTTTATTCATTCATGTTTTTTCAAGAATCATTTGATGTTAATCTAATCAAGTGATTAACATAAAAGCTATATCAATTATATGATCTTGAACAGTTAGATTTGAATAAATGACATGAGTAATGAGTTTCTTAACATAATGATCATCAAATTCTTGAATTGACTTCGCTTTGATCAAAGTCAAAGACTCAATTTGCAACTGATCACAAACAATCTGCGCAATCACTTCATTAATGAATGAATAGTCAGCAGCTTCAATGTTAATTAATGACTTCAATGAGTAATTAATTTCATTGCTAGAAAGTACACATTCAATAGTCAAAGATTCAGAAGCAAAAAAGTCATCTGACATGCTTGTTGTTGAAGAAATTAACACATCTTTCATTGCATCTTTAATGAAAGTCTCTAGTTTTTTGTCTTGCTATCTTCAAAAGAAGACATTTTCTCATTCTTTTTATTCTTCAAAATGACGATTTCATGTAAATGAGAAATGAAAGCTTAAGAAGTTGAAGTGTTGATCTTGTTCTGAGAGCAATTCTTGAACAAGTGATTGAAAGTCTTGCAGATGTAGCAGATAATTGATGATCTTACTGACTCAGAAATAAAAGAGATAATTGACTTAACATAATTGATTATCAAAGTTGTTACTGACAATAAAGTAGCACATTTGTCAGATACGACAGTGACTTTGATGATGACAATGTAACGTTCGCTGCGTAGCTGATAGTTGACTCACTGTTTATTATTCACATCTTGAAGAAAGATTCTTAAGCGAGTGAGCGAAGTAAAATTCTCTGAACAGACTGATAAAGTGTTTTGCAAGCGATTATTGATTTTATTCTGAAGATCATTCATTAGAGTGCAATCGTCATAATTGAGATAGCTGAATAGCTTCATAAAGTTGAAGTAGAAGACATTAAAAGACTTGTCTGCTTATTTCAAAGAGTTGTATTCATGTCGAGACTTTCGATTCTTATTCAGTTCATCATATATTTCTTTCAAATGATTGAATAGCTTGTAAATTGAAGTGAATAAATTCAAAGAATTAAAACAATGTTGAGCGAAGATGTATTTTGCAGCATCATCTTTTAATCTAGACATCATGTAAATAATACAGATAGTCTCATCATTGAATTGATCAGCATTGACAATCAGCTTGTTATTCATCTTGTTTCTTCAGTCTTTTCAAGTCAATTCATCTTCATCAGTGAATATAAATGAGTTTGAAAATTTGTAGAATTGATGACGTTTATTTTCAAATGAGATGAACTTAGTAAACATCTCTTGTCGAGTATGATTCTCGATAGAAGCATGCAAATCAATATCTTGTTGAGATAGATGATTCATAGTAGATCAAGACTCAGTAGACTGTTGAGATTGAGACTGATCAGCTGAACGCTGTTTCTTTTTGAAACTCAATACTTTCTTTCATAGTTCAACAATAGTCTCTTCTTGAGTGTTTATTGTCGTTTGATTTGTCTTTAGCTCATTAAGTTTCTTGATGTGATTGACTTGTAGATTGATTCATTGCTTGTTGAGTTTCAAAGTCATGTTTTGTTGATCTCTTATCTCGATCAGCATCTTGATAATTTCATCTGACTGATCAATAGTTCATTGACGAAGTTGTTGACTTATGTTGATGTTTCATGAGATAGCAACATTCTGAGATCTCGCTGAAGCATCGAAAGAAATAAGAGAAACTTGTTTACTAGCAATGCTTTTAAGCAGATGAGCTGTTCATGACTCGACTGATTCAGAGTCGTGTGTCATTATGAAAAAGATAAAGATAAATAAATAGATTTAATTATAATAAGATTGAGTGATTGATTTGATAAATTTAAGTAAATTTGAATGTGTGTTTTGATGAAAGTAATTCAAAGAATTTCTTGCGAATTTTCTGAATAAAAGTAGATTATTTCGTATCGTTTACACGTCAATAGCAGAGTAGTTGATTAGCATTTATCTACTGTTAGAAATCAGCATAAAGCGAGTCATATGAGTGTTATTTAACTAATAAATAAATGCTAAGAAAGAAAAGTATTTACAGAAAAGAACTCGATTTTTATATGTGTGTTTCTCAGCTCTGTGCTAGACTCAATTGAGTTGACGTCTTACACATATGATGCAGAGTTTCAATGACATCATCTTTAGCTTGAATGCTCACTAAACTCAATTAGAATGAATCTCAGACGAAGACTAGAAAGAATAGATGAAGACTAGAATCATAACAGCAATCAATGAAGATATGAAATACAAAAGTATAGAAATATTTTCTCAGAAAAGAGAAGAAGTGTTGTCAATGCATGCAAAGAACGTGTGATACTTCATTTATATTATACTTTGACTCAAAAGTTGACTTGACTTCTAATGTTCAAAAATTGAGTATCAGCTCGCTCATTTGCGAATTTGCATCAACACAAGTAACTTAAGTTTTTTATTTTTTTTATTTTTTTATTTCTTCATTAAGTGCATGCAGTCTATGACTATGACACTGTCTAGACGCTGTATATATGCTAAGTTACATGTAATCTGGTCAAAGTCGCTGCTTTATATCTTTTCGTTGATCAATCACATCGATAGTTTGTGCATACAAGCACTCTTTCTCAATTCTTGTCATCGTACTTTCGTTTTTCTTTGTTCTTTCGCACTCTTCGCGTTCTACTCTTTCGTTTCTAATAGTTATTTTCTCATTGCAATTCGAGTATTTTTCAAATACTTTAGTGTTGCGATTCTTTCAATTTTGATGATGAACAGTGTTAATATAGTGTCTGTGTTTTTGAGCTGAGCTTTTTTCTTAAGCTTTATCTGCTCTGCTCTATAATGCCTGCAGTTCAGCAGTAAATGCTTTGACGTTTGTCTCGCATTGCATATTTCATAGCATTTGTTCGAATTATTCTCTGATAATCTATGCAAATAGCTCTTGAAATAGTCATGTCTCATTTTCAGCTGAATAAAGATTGAAAACGTTAGTCTATCGATTTTCCTCATCTTTTTTAGTGATTTATGACTTAAATTCACATTCGATATGTGCTTTTGATACTGGTTTCCCTTCTTGATGCTGCTTTTTCAGGCATTTAACCATTGTAATTTCGTCTCTTTGCAAATTTGCTTTTTGACGAAGCTTATGATGATTGCTTTCGTGTTGTCGATAACTGATAATTCTTAAGCAACGCTTTTGATCAATTGATCTGCTTTTTCGTTCCCAATAATGCTCTTGCGACTTGATATTCACTGTATAGTAACTCAAGTTTTATGATGATGATTCACTCAAAGTTCATCATTGCAAATATAAAAGTCACAATCTGCAAGATTTAAACTTATAAAAGTCATTTGCAAAGATTTTGACTTGAAGAGTGTACTGATTACAATCATTGCGACTGATTATCAATAAGATCAATGATGTAGTTGCTTGATTGAAGAAGACACAGATGCACTTCGCTTCGTCATGATCACAATAGTCGAGTTTTATGATTTTCAAGCAATTGTCATTAAGATATTAGATGCAATCAAGAATGTTAAACTCAATGACTTTCATATATTTTGAAGATTACATAATGATTAATGATATCAAAGCAAACATCATGAATTCAATGAATCTGTTTTGCAGTTCAATGAATCATACATTAATCAAACTCACGAAAATGACAGATTGATTCTCAAACATCATCTCATCAGAAGCTATGAGAACTCAATCATCAAAGTTGCACATTAAAAGATGAAATGCTTTCTTTATATATTATATATATATAGCTAGAATCATGATTATATACAGCTCATCGAAATATACAAGACATTATCACTTGTATCTGAGTAACTGTCTTGCTTTGTTCATCATTAATAAAGAGTCTTACTGCTCGATCTTGCGCTTCATCATCAATTGCTCATCACATGCATTAATATGATGAATTGACTCAATGAGATCATTCTGATCGCGCTTCTTGATATTTTCATGATTGTACATGTTTAAATTTTGCAAGAATGTTTTCTTCATATTTCTTGTATAAGATGAAATATGCAAATTAAAGTTATTCAATCGTTGCATTTTAACAAAGCTGCAAAGTATTTATTTGCGAAAAAAATCATCTTTTGCAAGATTTCAAAGCTACTTTTGTCATGAATTGTAGAAAGTCTGAATAATCTTGTCTCTTTAAAGATAGTAGATAAATACTTGATATGATTGAAGATCTTGAATGTTCATGTCATGTTGATCAATGAACTTTGACATCATGCTCAACATTATCAACTCATGAACATGAGAGAAACTTTCTGTTGCTGAATACTTTGCGTTTGTTCAAAAACTTGCAAATCACAACATCAAATCTTTAACAGCAATTACGTTGAATGAAAAGAGAAATTTTGCAAAATAATGTCATTATACAATCATGAGAGCGAAATCTTTCTATCTACTTTTCATATAAAGCACACGACTTGTTTTCTTCACTGCAAAATGCAATGCTCACAATCTTTTCATACATACTGAGTGTTTCTTGATCTTTGATCTTGCAAGTCAACAAATATTTTCAATTTCAAAGATTACATTCAATGTGCTTTTGCAATTTGAGTATGATGACAGTTTAATCAATCAAGTCAGACTTTGATGTTCTGTCAAGATGCTAAAAAAGTAGCAGTGTATCTGCTTTGAGATCAGTCAAGCACATGTAATTGATTTAACTCGAGATTGAAGATCATGAAAAGTCAGCTCACAGAATCTTTCTAGCAGCTGTGTCAAACTATTGCTGTTATGATTCTAGTCTTCATCTATTCTTCGTCTAGTCTTCATCTGATTTCATTCTAATCGAGCCTAGCGAGAATCTGATTTAAAGATGATATCATTGAAACTCTGCATCATATGTGTAAGACGTCAACTCAATTGAACCTAGCACAGAACTGAGAAACACACATATAAGAATCGAGTTCTTTTCTGTAGATACTTTTCTTTCTTAGCATTTATTTATTAGTTAAATGACATTTCTATGACTCGCTTTAGATCGATCTCTAACAGTAGATAAATGCTAATCAACTACTCTGCTATCGACGTGTAGATGATACGAAATAACCTACTTCTATTCAGAAAATTCGCAAGAAATTCTTTAAATTACTTTTATCAAAATACATCTTCAAATTTACTCAAATTTACTCAAATTTATCAAATCAACTACAATCAAACCTATTTTTATCTTTCTCACAATGACACGCGACTCTGAATCAGTTGAGTCACAAACAGCTCGTCTGCTTAGAAGCACTGCTAATAGATGAGTTTCTCTTATCTCTGTCGATGCTTCAGCGAGATCTCAGAATGTTGCTATCTCATGAGACATCAACATGAGTCAACAACTTTGTCAATGAGTTATCAATCAGTCAGACGAGATCATCAAGATGCTGATCGAGCTAAGAGATCAACAAGACATGACTTTGAAACTCAACAAGCAATGAATCAATGTTCAAGCTGATCACATCAAGAGACTTGATAAGCTAAAGATCAATCAAATGACAATAAACACTCAAGAAGAGACTATCATCAATTTACAAGAGAAAGTCTTGAGTCTAAAAAAGAGACAGTGTTCAGCGAATCAGCTTCAATCTCGTCAGTCTACAGAATCTCTATCTCGTTAATCTATCGAGAATCATACTTGACGTGAGTCGTTCACTCTATTCGATAATGATCATCACAAGTTCTTCAAGTTTTCGAACTCATTTATATTCACTGATGAAGATGAATCAACATGAGACAGCTGAAGAGTCAAGATGAACAACAAGCTTCAGACAAATGTTGATCACTTCGATAATGAGAATATCTGTATTGTCTATGTGATATCTAGACTAGAAGATGATGCTGCTGAGCATATCTTTGCTTGACGTCGTCATGACGCTTCGCATTCTTACATCTCGATCTACGAGCTATTTGAGCATCTGAAAGAAATATACGATGATCAGAATAAGAATTGAAAGTGTCGTCATGAGTACAACGCTCTGAGACAAGCAGAAAAGTCTTTCAATGTCTTCTATTTCAACTTTATGAAGCTATTCAGCTATCTAGAATACAATGATCGCACTCTGATGAATGATCTTCAGAATAAGATCAACAATCACTTGCAGAATGCTCTATTGATTTGCTCGAAAGATTTTACCACTTTACATTGTCTCAAGAGCTTTCTTCAAAGTATGAATAATAGACAGCGAGTCAATTATCAGCTTCGAAGCGAACGTTGCATGATCATCGCCAAAGTCATCGTCACATCTGAAAAGCGCGTTACTTCTCTGTCAGCAGTGACGACTTCGATAATCAAATATGTCAAGTCAACTATCTTTTCTACATCTGAGTCAGTCAGATCATCTATCATTTGCTATATCTGCAAGATCTCGAATCACTTGTCAAAGAACTGTTCTCAGAACAAGGTTGACACTTCTGCTTCTTGAGCTTTCACCTCTCGCCTACATGAAATCGTCATTTCGAAAAATAAAGAGAATGAGAAAATGTCTTCTTTCGAAGATAGTGAGGCAAAAAACTAGAGACTTTCATCAAAGACGCGATAAAAGATGTGTTAATTTCTTCAACGACAAGCATGTCAGATGATTCTTTTGCTTCTGAATCTTTGATTACTGAATGTATACTTTCTAGCAATGAAATTAGTTACTCATTGAAGTTATTGATAGACATCGAAGCTGCTGACTATTCATTCATTGATGAAGTGATTGCGCAGATTGTTTGTGATCAGTTGCAAATTGAGCTTCTGACTTTGATCAAAGCGAAGTCAATTCGAGAATTTGACGATCATTATGCTAAGAAACTCATTACTCATGCCATCTATTTGAATCTGACTGTTCAAGATCATACGATTGACACAGCTTCTATGTTGATCACTCGATTAGATCAACATCAAATAATTCTTGAAAAAACATGAATGAACAAAATCGATTTAGTAATTGATATGCGAATCGATTTTCTTCGGTTTTCGAATTTCATCTCTAATCATAAATCGATTGTTCTACTCACAAGCAACAAGACAATCACGAAGCAGAAGAGTTTGACTTCTACTCATATATTGAAGAGATCTTTCACTACATCTCAACTCAGTCTGAAATCACTCTCTTTCAGTCAGTTCAATGAGAAGTCAGTTAAACTAATTGAACAGTTAAAATCGTGTGACGCGACTTTAACTAACGTCAAAAATTCTAAATCAACGTTCAGTCTGAATTCATTCTCTTTCAGTTCAATGAACATAGCAATGATAGAGACAGCGACATATAGAATGTTAGTCAAATGATCAGACGTCAAGATCTTTGCTGTTATCATCTTGAAAATCGATCGACTCATAACTACAGTTGAAAACAAGTCTGAAGAAGTGAATCTGCATGAGCTTTTTCATGCTGAAGCTCTTGAGCAAGTCAAGATCAAGCTTCTCTCTGAATATCACGACTATCTAGATGTCTTCGATCGAGCAATGATCAATCAGCTATCATTGCATCATTTCTACGATCACAAAATTGAGTTGATCGATGAAGAAACATCTTCGCGAAGCAAACTATATCAAATGTTCAATCACAAGCTTCAGAAGATAAAGAAATATCTGATTAAACATCTGAACAAAGAATTCATTTTCTTCAGCTTCGCATCATACGTCTCGCTTATCTTGTTCATTGAAAAGAAAGACGAAAGTCTGCGTTTCTGCGTTGATTACAGAAAGCTCAATGCTTTGATCAAACGAGATTGCTACTCTTTGTCATTGATAAACGAGACTTTCGCTCGTATACAAGAAAGCAAGTATCTGACTTGATTGAACATCATTGTCGCGTTCAACAAGCTATGCATGCACTCAGATAACGAAGATTTGACTATCTTTATTACCTTCTTCGACTCATACAAATATCATGTAATGCTCTTTGAATTAATCAACGAATTGACGTTCTATCAACACTATATGAACGACGTATTGTTCAAATATCTACATCAGTTTTGTCAGACCTATCTAGATGACATTATCATTTACAGCAAGATCTTGAAGAAACACAAGCAACATGTACGATTGATCTTGAATAGACTACGAGAAGCTGATCTACAGATAGACATTGATAAATGCAAGTTTCATGTTCAGAAAATCATCTTTTTAGAACTTTTGATGTCAATTGAGAGACTTAAGATGAATTCACAAAAGATGCAAGCAGTCGTTGATTGATCTACACTCAATAATCTCACTCAGATACAGTTCTTCATTGACTTCTGCAATTTCTATCGACGCTTCATTAAGAACTTTTCGAAGATTGTTCGTTCAATGATTCAACTCACTCAAAAGAAGATCATATTTGAATGAAACGAAGTCTGTCAAACTGCATTCAATCACATGAAGAGACGTATGACTGAGACTTCTATACTTCGTCACTTTGATCAGACTCGCGATTTCATTCTTGAAATCAACTCATTCAACTACGTCAACGATGAAGTTCTGTCTCAATATGATGACGAAGATGTTCTACATTCAATTACCTTCTATAGCAAGAACATGTTTTCTGCTGAATGCAACTACAAGATATACGATAAAGAACTGCTGACCATAATTCAAGCTTTTGAACACTGATGACTTGAACTGAAGCTGATCAACATTTCTATCAAGATGTTCATCAATCATCAAGCACTCATCTCATTGATGAAAGACAAGAAGCTGAGTCAACAACAGATGCGCTGAGTTCAGAAGCTAGCTGACTTCAACTTTAAGATAATGTATCGATTTGACAAACAGAACATTAAGATCGATGCATTAACTCGTTGAGCTGACTTCGTGCCTAGAGATTTCAACGATGAACGCATTTGATATCAAAGAACTACTATTCTGACATCAAATTGAATGAAGATCGCTGATCTAAAGAAGAATAATGATCAATCAATCTATAAACAGATTCTTGAAACTAATGAGATCGACGAGAATTGTACGCTACTTCGCGAAGCAATAGCAAGAGACGAAGCACAATATGAAGATATCAAATTGAAGAATTGTTGAACTCAGAATGAAATCTTGTATCATGATAGTCAGCTATGAGTTTCGTTCAACGAGTTTCTACAAATGAATCTGATTCGTGAGATACATGATCAATTGTCGATTGACCATTCTGAAATTCTTAGAACAGTGAAGATCATAAAGCGAAATTACTATTGATCTTCTATGCGAAAAACGATAGATTGATATATTCGAAACTGCTACATATGTCAACGTTCAAAGACATCAAGAAATAAATCAAACGACTTGCTTCAACCTCTATCTATATCTGAACAGCGATGACAGAACATAGTCATGAACTTCATTATTGATTTATCTGATTCGTACAACTATAACGTTATTCTGACTGTCATCTGCAGATTGTTGAAAGAAAGGCATTATATTTCTTGCATCACTGATGATGAAGATATGTTACGAGTGTATCGAGATTGAATAGAGTTTTCTAGTCAACAAGCTTTAGAGATTTTGACTCATGTTGAATCTCTAGTCTCAACACTCTATTCTAGCGCTTTTGATACTCGAGCAAATCTGCTTCGCTCTCTTTGTTTTGCCTCACTATAGATACAGCTCGAAACTCTCTTTGATTTCTTCTGTATTCTTAATATTCTAGTTATAGCTATCTCTATTGATCAAACATTCTATTCAGCTACGCACTATCTCGCTGCAGTGTGATTAGATTCTAGGCATGATTTCAACATTATATTAAGAATTCGTTTATCACATGATATTGATTTCATTACTCATTCAAGCTACTTGACGAACAACAAAACGAGTATAAAGAAATTTGTTTTACCTGATGATCGACGTAATCGAAAGACAGAATAACATCAGAGAGTCAATAGAATCAACGACAAGACTGTTTGAATTGCTAGAGAATCTATCGCTCATTAAGTATGCACAGTTCACTCGATTAAGAGAATCATGATAAAGAATCTTCGTGAATTGCTCTAGAATCAACCTATTCTTGTGAAGCAGATGAGTGAAAATAAGCTGTTCAACTCATCTCTTTCCCTCTTCGCTTCGAACCAAGCTCATGAATCAGACGAGTCAAAACAATCTGTGTCGTCAGATCAAATTAGTGAGTCTGCTACTACAAATGACGTTCTCATAGTGAGTCTGCTACAATGACACTCTTCGTCAATGCAATGATCTACCTACTTTCATCGCTCTACCTATCAGTGAATCAATCTACCTCACGTTTACATGCAACTAGTGAGTCTGCTTCAATGACAAGTCGATAGTTAATCTCTTCAATGAGCAAGTCGACTAGTGAGTCTGCTTCAATGACACTCTTCGTCAATGCAATGACATATCTACTCTCATCGTTCTACCTATCAGTGAATCGATCTATCTTACGTTCACGTGCAACTAGTGAGTCTGCTTCAATGATCATTCTATCTTACATAGTGAGTCTGCTACAATAGACATTTGATGAGTTGGTTTGAATCAATAGAAAGATTGATAGAAAGACAGACATCAAGATTCTACGTTAGTGCTATGAACTACACTACAAGTCATAGAAACATGACTTTTAAAAAGAAGAAGGTAATGTTACGAGTGTGTCGAGATTGAATAAAGTTTTCTAGTCAACAAGCTCTAGAGATTTTGACTCATGTTGAATCTCTAGCCTCAACACTCTATTCTAGCGCTTTCGATACTTGAGCAAACCTGCTTCGCTCTCTTTGTTTTGCCTCACTATAGATACAGCTTGAAATTCTCTTTGATTTCTTCTGTATTCTTAATATTCTAGTTATAGCTATCTTTATTGATCAAACATTCTATTCAGCTACGCACTATCTTGCTGCAGTGTGATTAGATTCTAGGCACGATTTCAACAAGATATCACAGTCGAAAAGACAGCTGAAATGTTGCTTCAATGAATATATCAAACTCATGATCTACTCAGCTTCATTGTATTCGATCGAGATTCTCAGTTCACCTTCATTCTTTGAGAGTTTCTTTGCAAACGACTGAGCATTTCTCTTCGATTGTTCATCGTTTATCACTCTCGAATCAACGGTCAAAGCGAATGAGTCAATCAGAATGTCGAGCGATATCTTCGTTTCTTCTGTTCATACATGCAGAACGACTGATTCAAGTGACTACTCATGATTAAGTTTGTCAACAATAACATCTTGTCTTCAGCCATCTTCTTGACTCTCTTCTTCATGAACAAGAACTTTCATTCTTGTATGAGCTTCGACCCTGACATCATCGAGTATGAAAGCACTCGCGAACGCTTGCAGATCGATTGAACCAAGAATATATCTGAACAAATGAACAAGACATTGATCTTCGCTTGTGAAGCTCTGACCAAAACACGGAAACAAATGGTAAATCAAGCTAATAAGCATAGAAAGAAGATCAATTACAAGATCGAATCAAAAATGTTTCTGAACGAACGAAACATCATTACAGCGAGATCTTTCAAAAAATTGAATGACAAGATGCTCGACTCATTTCAGATCACTGAGTCTGTTGACTCATTCTATAAGTTGAAACTATCAGAGACTATGCGTATACATGACGTATTTCATTTAGAGCTTCTTCGTTCTGTCGTCGATGACTCTCTGTCTGGTCAAAAGAATGAACCTTCGAAATCAATAGTGATAAACGATGAAGACGAATGAAAAATCGATGATATACTGAACTTTCGACGCTATAAAAGATGACTTCAATATCGAGTTAAATGAAAGAGTTATGACAACGATCTCAACTGATATAACGCTGATGACGACAAGTTTATGAACGCTCAAAAGATGATTGATGAATTTCATATCAGATATTCAAGAAAAGCGCACTAGAAAACAACATTCATGCGAACATGAATAGTCAAAAGAGAAAGATAATGTTACGATTCTAGCCTTCGTCTATTCTTCGTCTAGTCTTCGCCTGATTTCATTCTAATTGAGCCTAGCGAAAACCTGATCTAAAGATGATATTATTGAGACTCTGCATCATATATGTAAGACGTCAACCCAATCGAGCCTAGCACAGAGCTGAGAAACACACATATAAGAATCGAGTTCTTTTCTGTAGATACTTTTCTTTCTTAGCATTTATCTATTAGTTAAATGACATTTCTATGACTCACTCTAGATCAATCTTTAACAATTGCAAAGCTCAATTCTCTGATGAGTGAAATCATTTACTTACACATCAAGCGAAGATACAAGTCAAAAAAATGACATTTATGATGCTTTTGCAAATGATCAATTTCGCGTACATTAATATAGTCAACTGATCTCAAATTTATGATTTCGAAAATAATGATGAAATCATGAAAAAGCTAAATGAATTATTAAATCTGCTGCAGACAATAAATATGTGATTACTTGAGATCTTGCACACTATGATTAAGAGCAAGATCATCGACAATGTGATAACTGATGTCAGATCAGATAATGTTGAATCAATTCAAGATATTACAAAGAATGTTAATGCATAAAGTCTGACAAGTCATTGCAATGCATTCATAGTGAATAATTCAAGCTTTGTGAAGGCTGCAAGAAGTCAAGATTAATGACAAGAATGAGAAAGTTAATAAAAGAAAAGTTTAAGCTGTTGTTGATATAGAATTGAAACATGAGAAAAAGAATCATCATTGAAAAACTGTTTTTACAGATTGAAGATTGAAGAGACTTGAGAATTCAAACAGAAGCATTACAGCTTTGACATTTAACACAGAAGTTGAAGAGCGAACGTGAAATCATTGCTACATCAGATGCTACAGATCAGCAGCACATAATAAACTTTCAAAGTAAGTACAACAATTTAGTTTCACTCAGCACAAGCACTGAGCAGAACTGCTGTGTTCAGATATACATGCATAGTTAATGTTCAGATAAGAAGATTGAAAGATGTTACATCAACAGAAATCATTTATTTCATTTTCTTGATCATTAATTCATCATCTTTAGTCATGAGCATATACTTTGTATGCAAATAAGATTGTCAATCTTCACGAAATTAAAATTAATCAATTCATTTTCTAAGTCATTTTGCAGTGAATGCTTGATAAAATTACTCAAATCATGTTGCTTAATGTTTTGATGATCATGCTTGCTCAAAACTTTTAACAATGTTATCTTCATATTCTTTGCATAAGACTCAAGAAGCAATTTGCGAATTGTTTTTGAAATTAGAATCAATTAAGTCGTTTTCTGAGTTGTTTTAACTTAAGTCAATGTATATTTTGAAGAGATGAATGATTGAGAGTGAAGAATGTTCATGTACTATTAATGATGCTTTTAAGTACAATGATGACATTCATTGTAGCGACGCTTCATACTATAATTCTGTCTTTAAATAAGTCTCTGTAAATATATATAATATATGCAAAAAGAAGAATCAATATATGTGACATAAGCGTGAAAGCGACGAAAGTAACGAAAGTGAGATTCAGTTCAATGCATATGAACAAAAGCAGATTTTATCAACAAAAGTGAGATTCAATTCAATGATATATGAATGAATGCAGATTTTATCAACAAAAGCAGAACTCAGTTCAGCGAGATCAGCTTAAATTCAGATTTTATTCAACTTTAAGCGACGAATGTCACTTAAGCTAAACTTTAAAATTTAGTTCACTTTACAAACTATCAATGAAAAAGATGAGCAAGAGAATGAATTCTGATGCTCTCTTGACATCAAAGCTTTTGCTTAACTCGTCTCGTACTTCTAAGAATAGAAGTACAGTGAGTTGAGTACTTTACATTTTGATATTGTTATTGATTTTTTTTCAGCTCACTGTTGAAATAAGTGATCGTAGTGCTTGCATCATTGAAACGCTCGTCAAAGTAATGTGTATCAAATGCGCATAAATGCTGCATAGCAAGAACATTGCATCTCAATGTAATGCAGTCTTTCACAATAAGATGATGTATTGTAAATGCAAAAGATGCATTAACAAAGAGACAATTTGCATTCTTGTGAGTAAACTTATTTGCTGCATCGACTAAATGCTTACGTTTCAATTTCTAGATTCTTGATGTTTATATAGTATCATTAAACAAATTTCTTCAACTGAAGACAGCTTACAATGCTGTTTCAGAAGATTGCAAGAACGTCGCTTTCGTGACTTTTACTGCTCATCAAAAGATTTTAAGCAAAAAGTTTACAACTGTCACTTGTGTGAAGAATCGTCTTAAAAGAATTTGAAAATCGAGATCTTTTGACATTCAGAAGCTCATGCTTCGAAAGATCATGATGATCAACAATATTGCAAGAGACATTTTAAACATTCAGCAATATGCAATATGTTCTGTCACAATTTGATATTGCTTTGTCAACGTTTCTTGACTGATCTGATATAATTAGATTAATCTTTCGTCTTTCACTTCGCTCATCTCATATCTTCAAGTGAATCTAAAGATAAATGAAAAGAAGAATGCAATCACGTTCAATGCAAAAGATAATTGATGAAGTTGTGCTGTTGATTGTGCTGTGATGATGTTGCATCTTCTGTTCAAGCGCATTTTTGCATCTCTGCGCTTTTTTCTTTTATTTTGATGTTCATATTCATATGTGATTGCTTTACTAGAAAATGAGAACTATTATAATGCAATAATTCTTCTTCTTTCTACTTATGAGTTTATGCTTGAAAGTGAGTAATTATGTCTTTCGCTCTCGTTTCAGTCTCATTTTGAAAGCTTCTATAAGTTTCAAGACTTCTTTCATATCTTCGCTTGATATTCATTAATTATATATCACAGAATACTCTTTTCATTGTATCTTATAATATAAGATTTTCTTTCTTTTTTGCTTTTGTAGAATCTTCTCTACTTCTCATTCTTGCTTATCATTAATAAGCTTAAGAGTGAGATACTTGAATATAAAGTCATCATTTAGTCTATGATTATATGACTTTAAAAGAAATACATGAAAGACAGAATGAATTTTATAAATGATTGAAAGATTAAGATGATACATCTGCTTGTTTATGAGTTCTTGTATACAAAAGAATTCTATCATTTTATTTAATAACTTCTTGCTCAACTTCTTCTGCTTCAGGTTTTTTGCTGATAGCATGATTAAATCATCAACATTAAAGAACTTAAACTTATGTTTTCAATTATAGTACTTTGTTTGAGCATTGATCGCGTTTTATCATCATTACATCAACGTGTTTTGCTTGTCTTGCAGCATTTCAATGCGTTTTTTTGCTGCTGACACTTCTTCTTTCATAGCATCGTTCTCAATGTGTATGTCAAAGATTAATTTATAGTCATACATGATTTTAAAGAAATTACAGTTCAATGAAGCATGCTTCATCTGATAATACATGAACTCAACTACAAATAAAAGTGTAGCTCAGTCATCTTGCTTTTTGAAACAATACACTCTTAAATAATGTTTCAGCATTTGATTTTATCATTCTGTCTGATCATCTGTTTACTAATGAAAAATGATGCTTAATCATTGTTTCATCTTTACATGAAAACAGATCTCTGATCAGAATGCACTGATAAATAAACTATTTTTATTAATGATTATATCATTTGATATTTCATATTTTAGAACAATCTTCTTGAAGAACAACTCTGCTAACTTTACAATAGTCAAAGTTTTCTTCATAAACAGATAACGCGTCATCTTCATGTAGTAATCAACTATTATGAGAATTGAGTCATACACAACTTCTTTTCATTTACTAAACAACAGATTTGTTATGAAATTCATAGTGATTTCTTTTCAGAGATCTGTGAGTCGTGATTAGACTGATTGCATCAAGTCGAGTACTTAAGTTCAAGTTGAGTACTCAACTTGAAAAGTGTTGAGTTGAATTGAAATTTTTTTGAAAAAGTGTTGAGTTGAGTTGAAAAGTTGAACTTAAGAACTCAAGTTGAGTTGAGAAGCTTGACTCAACAACTTGATTCAAAAACTTGACTTGACTTAACAAGATATTAAATAAATGTAAATAACTTAATTGAACAGTTTACATGATTTTTCTTCATGACTTTCTACCATGTTTTTTCGTCATGACTCTCTATCAAAGTCAAACGATCTTCATGTTTTCTCATCATGATTCTTTATCAAACAATCTTCATGTTTTTCTTCATGTTTCTCTTCATGTTTCTCTTCATGTTTTTCTTCATGTTTCTCTTCATGTTTCTTTTTATGTTTCTCATCATGACTTTCTATCAAATAATCTTTATGTTTCTCTTCATGTTTTTCTTCATGTTCTCATCATGATTCTTTATCAAATGATCTTCATGTTTCTCTTCATGTTTTTCTTTATGTTTCTCATCATGTTTTTCTTCATGACTTTCTATCAAAAAGATAATGCAAAAAGATAATGCAAAAGCAAAAAATCGGAAAAATTTCTATATTTAACTTTCTTGATGTCAAGTTTAAGTTCTTGATGAGTTAAGTTGAGTTAACTCAATTTCTAGTCGAGTTGAGTCAAGTCAAGTTGAAAATATGCTCAATTCAACTCAAATTAAGTTGAAAATATGAGTAACTCAACTTCAAGTTGAGTTGAATTCAAAATGTCAATTCAAAACTTGACTCGATGATCAGTCTAGTTGTAATAATGATCTCAACTCATCATATGATAAATGATGTTTCATCTTTACTCTTTGACAAATGTTACAAGTATCAATATACTCTTTAACATTCTTGATCATACTTTTTCAGTAATATTTGCAATCTAACAGCTCATTGATCTTGTCAGCATCAAAATGTCTTGCTAAAAGATCATCATGATGACGTTTTAATAACTCTTCTCTGACAGAAAGATTTTCTGAAACATATAATAATTTGTTGTACTTTATCATTTCTTGACTATTCAATGTTCAAGCTTTGATGTCACTCTTTTGTATACTTGTCATCTCATTTACTTTTAGCTTTACAGCAAATTTATCTTCTTGCTGTAAGATCTTAATGAGCTTAACTATGAATTTACTACTAAAGTTGTATGTTATTTCATGAATTGTCAATACTTTGACAATTGCACATGAAATGAGTTGTTTGCAATCAACAATTTCAGCAACAGAATTAAGCTGTTTCTCAACTACGTTGCAATCTTTATGAATCAACATTTCAACATTTGTTCTTCTTAAAGTTGTTGATTTGAATTGAGAAATTCTATCTTTTAAGAAATGTACTTCATCTAGATGCATTTCTTGCACTGTTAGAATCATGATCTTTAGCAGCATACTTCTGACATGCATTGCTGAACATGTACTCATGTTTTCACTGACATTATAAACAGACATCTTCTTGACTTCATTAATCACTCATGTACAGTAGATTTCATCTTGCAATCTGCTTTTAACAAATTTCGCTGAATATTTTCTTTCATTGACACTGTGAATGAACATCTTCTCGACATCATTTATCATTCATGTTCATCAGTGAATTTCATCTTGCAATCTGCTTTCAACATGTTCTGCTGAATATTTGTTCATACTTATACTGTGAATGAACGTTTTCTTGACATCGTTTATCACTTGTATACAGTATAGTTCTCTGATTGCTACAAATATAAAGCTATTTAAACTTTCTATTTTAGTCAGCTTTCGCTGCAGAGTGAGCAATAAATAATTTGCAGAGATATTCTCATTCTTATAGTCAGATTATCTTAATGATGCATTGATTGAATTTGTCTTTTCTGATTTATATGCTATTTCAAAGTTGCAAATCAACAATCTCATAACTCATCTGACTTGTCTTTCGTTTAACTTTTAAACATTCATAAAACTTTTCAGATTATTATGATTAGTCAGAACTTCAACAGTATGATAACTGTCTTTTACATGATGTCGTCAGTGTTTAAACATTGCTACTATGACTAGAAGCTTCTGATCATGCATCTCATAATTTCTTTCAATGTTTATCATTATTCTGAATCAGAATGCAATCAAATGTCACTGATCTTCGTCATCTGACTGAGACAAGATACTCGCGACTGCATAATTGAATATGTCAATTTCGATGTGTATATGTTGCTCTGAGTCAAAGTGTCTCAATATAGACGTTCTCATAAAAACGTCGCGAAGCTGATTAAATGCTTGTTTCACTTTGTTCAATCATATAAATGAGTTCATTTTCACATCTTTTACACTATCTTTCAGCAGTTCTGTTAAAAACTCTGCTATCTGAGAGTAGTAATGTATAAAACGTTGATAGAAATTGATGAATCTCAGAAAAACTTGTATTTCTTGATATATCTTCGATCTGAGTCACGTTTTGATGATGTCTATTCTACTTAGATTCATCAAAATGCTCTCTGTGAATATGACAAATTTTAGAAAATTCACTTTAGTAATGAAGAATGCACACTTCTTCAAGCTAGCATATAGCTTGAACTTTCTTAATCTCTTCAGAATTTGCTTCATGTGATTTACGTGATCAGTCTTCTTTACGAAGAAGATTAAAATGTCATTCAGATAAATAACACAAAAGTCATTTAAAAGCTTTGTCAAGATTTTATTAATATAAGTCTGAAAGATGACAGATGCATTGATTAAATTAAACAACATGATCATATATTTGAAGTAATCATAACAAGTATAAAACATTGTTTTTCACTCATCTTTACATTGAATTCTGAGACAATGATACGCATTCTTCAGATTCAATTTCGTGAACTGCTTGACTTAACTGAATCTGTCTAAAGTTTTATTAATTAAAGGCAGTGAATGATGATTTTTGACAGTGATCTTATTCAGATCTTGATAGTTCATGCATAAATGAAGATTATTGTTCTTTTTGAGAATGAATAGAATAGACGCGTCAGTTGAGCTGATGAAGTGCTTAATTCATTCTTTCGCTAAAACATCATTTAAATACTGTCTCAGAGTCATTAACTCTGTGTTTGACAGATTATACAATAATTCATATGATGATTTTGCAGTGATTTCGATTGCATGATCATGATCTTCATGCAAAGACAATTTGTCTGCACTTTCTGTTAAGAATACATCTTCATACTCTTTTAATTCAATGAGTAAAGTTTACGTTTCAAGCATGTTTGTGATACAACTCATCATGTTATTTATTGCTTTCACTTGATGTTCAATGATCGATTCTTTGATGACGTTGATCATGACAAAAGCATACACAGTAAACTTATCTTGTAGAGCTTTCGCAAAATCTTCTGCAATGAATAACTTGAATGCATATTCATTCATATCAAAACGTCATGTTCTTGCAATCATGTTTATTCAAATACGCTTGAATTGCATATTCAATATGCTCAAGATCAAGAGAGATTCTTTCTTGTCAATAGCATAAAAGATATTTATATCTTTCTTTTCTATGCTTCAGCTGTTTATAAGTCAATAACACATCTCATAAACATCATAGCAATAAACATTCTGATTATTCATTCAGATAAATCTTGAGAAATCAACGTTCAGCAATAACATACTTTGCTTGATGATAAAATGTTGACTAATCATGTTTATCTTGACATTGATATTCATGTAAATCTTCGTTTCTATCTTCTGATCTCTCTGAATTACATGCTCTTTATATATAAGAATTTTTACAAAGAGAACTTCTTGTTTTTCTCTTGATGATTTAAAGCATTCATTGAGAAATTGTCTTTTCTTGAAATCTTGAAATGACTCATATGCAACATTGAATCAATGAATACTTGATTTGCATTAAATTCTTTTGATTTATTCTTGATCTTTTCGTCTTTACAATTAATAACATAGTAATCTTTTCAATTGCAGATTCAGCACATTATTTTCAACAAGTTTTTACTATAACACGTTGAAGTGTTGAAACTTGATTTAAATGACGTGTCAAGTCTGATTGATTTATGAGACTTTTTTAAAAGACAATCACAACACATGCATAATAAATCTTGAAAAAAAGCACTACATGCAAGGCAGAATGAATCTAGAGAATGATCAAATGACGATGAATTGCATGAGTTGCAGCAATGCAAGTTCAAAGATGATTGCAAGCGACGTTGACATGTTGCAAGAAAATAGCGACGTGAAGCCATAATGATTACGCAACGATGAAGAGAAGATAGCTGACATTATCGATTTACTAATAAAGACATCAACGTTAGAGAAAGAGATGAGCAAAGATTACTCGTGAAAAGAAATAGTATTGAAGCTGATGCATCATCTTTGACTTGAATCAGAAGAAAAACATCACACAACTCAGAACGCGTTCATTGCGAAGAATGTATAGAAACTGAAAACATCAGTTCAACTGCTAAGCAAGCAGTTACAAATGCAGAAAAATACGCGTCTTTCATCAGAAATCATGTCATGAACAAACATGACAAGAGAAAAATTATCAACGAGAAAGCAACGTTTCAGAAAGAAATCATCGTCACTTCACAAGAGATGTGAATTCATGATAAAGATAGCAGACAGAGAAGAAATAAAGAAGATGCAGAAGAAGATCATCAAGCAGATTCTTCAAAGAATAGCAGACATGTCAACGAGTCAACGAAATCTGATCATGTCTCTTTGCAAGCTGAGTAGTGAAGACATCTTTCTTCATGCAGTCAGCTCAGATGCATAAGCAAATCTGAAAAAGACTCAAGAATGAGCAAAAGAAATTATGAACTTAATGCGCATATCATGATGAATCTTTGCAGTGCTGACACATGAGATGTGCACTACAATCAACACAAGCAATCAGAAGAAAGTCATTAGAAAGCTGATAAAGAATAACACAAGACTTCATGAGAATCTGAAGATTCTAAGAATAGTCTGACTCAAGAAAGTAGCAAAAAGTGAAAAGACTCATTCATCACTCATCGTGAAGATAGCAATCGAAGCGATGACAAATCAACTGATGAACGTGAATATGTTAAATGCATATTATGAATATGCATGTAAACTGTTTGAGAAGAACTGTTGCATCACACAGTGCTTCAAATGTCAAGAATTTGATCACATGATCAGATTCTGCAGAAAGAATCAACACTGCATCAAGTGCACAAACAAACATCACATCAAGAAGTGCATAATGTCTTTGAATAAAAGACATTATATTAACTGTAACGAAAATCACAAACTCTGAAAACGCATCTGTCTCAAATAATGACAGCAGATGAAACAAGCATTTGAAATCTATAGAAACAGATCATTCAAATATTCAGAAGCATTTAAATACAATTGCACATTCTTGCAATTCTTGAGCGTTTCACTGTCTTCAAGCTTTGCAGATTCAATAAACTTTTCAAGTTGAATGAATTCTTTGAATTCAACGAACTCTTTGAAGTTCATGAACTCTCTCAGTTCAGCAAACTCGTTGAGCTCAACGACAGTTGTGCTGAAAACACGCAGTCTAGTCGCTCATGAATCAGCATGACAGATGATAGAAGTCAAGAAGAGACGCGTTGATCATTTCTCTTACGTAAGTAGCGACTCAGATGAGACATCGCTTGAGCAAAGTCAGAAACGACAAATCAGAAAATGAGACAAATTCTCAATGATTGAAAGCATTCAAAGAGTCTTCTCTTTGCAGAGTCAACAACAGCTACAAATAACTTTATGATAAAACAATCTTTTCTACAAATACTGCAGTACAACATCAGAAAATTATTGAAAATTCAGAAATCATTTTTAATCAACAGAGAAGTTCATGATTTTGACATCATAGTCATACAGAAGCAGAGTTGCAACATTAATGATACTTAATCATTTAACTCAGCTTACAACTTCTTTTATCAAGTTAAAAACACGTTATCACAGTCAAGAACATGCATATATGTGAACAAATACTTAAGACTCAATCAATGAATGATAGAAACAGTTGAGTCAGACATCTGCTTAATCAGAATATTAACTCACAATACAGATGATGAAACGCAGATGTTACAACTTATAAACATTTACAATTTGTGTTCACTGTTCTTTACATCTATAAAGAAATTTTCAATCATTTCTCGCTTGAGCGAGTTACTCAAAGATGACTGCAAACAACTGATTGTAAGAGATTTCAATCTACATCACTCTCATTGAGAAAGATGAAGATGCTTCACTTAACATGCAGCAATCAACAGTTTACTTGACATCATTACTAATGCTAAGCTGAAATTATTGCTGAAATCAGACACTATTACTTGCAAGACTCACAATCAGTTTACAACTATT
>JAABUW010000228.1_pt1 | contig 119493 bp, 101 predicted proteins | sample 5560081 | NCBI WGS metagenome assembly JAABUW01 (sample SAMN10711882, study PRJNA513363) | rock metagenome | isolation source: Antarctica rocks | place: Antarctica: Victoria Land, Knobhead sud
TGCCAATCGCGGCCGATACGTCGTCTCCGGAGCCTGTGTCATCGGGCGGTGCCATTGACACGTTGACTCGTACTCAGCCGTGACCTGTCAATGCCCCCCTCCAACGAGAGGACCTGGGCTGTTACCTATTATCATCAGGCGCTTAAAAATCACCGAGGTAGCCCAAGATGCTGGGACGATACGCGACCGCGCTTATAACTGCCGCGACCGCCGTTGCCCTGACCGGAAGCCCGGCGTCCGCCTCGATTATCCAGGTCGATAACGCTGCCTTCACTGCCAGTGCCGGCCTGATCACTTTCAGTGCGGTCAACGACAAGTTCCGGCCTGGAACATTCAATCCAACATACACGCCTGCTGACTATGGCGGTGACGCGAATGCAACGACAGTGACGTTCGGAGGGTTTTTCACTGGCCAATCCCTTGGGACAGCCGACACCTGTCCCACAGGCGCCGCGCCTACGGGCTGCGTAGTCGGCTCGCCCAGCGGCCCGCTGACGCTCGACCCAAACTCGCCCGAGACGATTATCCTGGGTGACTCGGCACGGCCAGAGACCTCACCTGTCCTGGCTGGAACCGGAGCCAGGATAAACAGTCTCGATGGCCCGGTTGCCATCAAGTTTTCCGTTCCGCAGTATGGCGTCGGACTGGACGGCGGGTATTTCGATAGCATCGGCAGCACCGCCATCTCGGCCTTCGATGCCAGCGGCAACGAGATCGGCACCGTGGTCAATTCCAAGACCGGCGTCGAATTTCTTGGATTGGTGACCGGGGACGGATCGGCGACCATCGCCGGCCTGCTGTTCCATTTGGTCGGCCCTGAGGTCAAAGGCTTCGACGTCGACAACATCCGCTTCGGCGTGCAGGGCCAGGTCGCCAGCCCAGTGCCGGAGCCCGCCTCGATGATCGTCCTCGCCTCGGCCTTGGTCGGGCTGGGCATGATCCGGTGCCGGGGCGCCTGACCCGCAGTTCCCGTCAGCCGTGGCGACGGCTCCAGACCTCGGCGGCATGCATCTCGGCATCGTCTGATATTTTGCCTAGGGCGATGAGGCCGAGCGCCACAGTGGCGATGGCAATAGAGGCCCCTCGCCCAACGCCATCGTGCCAGACCTGGGTTAGGCCAGTGTCCAGCTCGGGTTCAACGGGCAATTGCGGCAATGTCGTCTCAGCGGTTCCGTGGGCGCGGTCGAACCAATGTGCGGTCATGGCTTTGGCCGGCGTGCGTTCGGCCTCGCCTCCGCCGCCCTTGACGACGACCAGGCGTTGGCGGCCCAGCCGCTCCGCGACGGCAAGGTGCAGCGCGATGTAGGCGGGATGGAACACCCCGTCCACGCCGGCCCGCGCGTCGAATGGATTGAGCAACCGGGCGGCAGTGTTAAGCGGCGACCGCAGGCCGAGTAGGTGTCGCAGCCCCAAGAGAGCATTGAGCGCCGGGCTCAACGTCTGGAGCGGCAGATAGGCGAACCCCATACGGTCGAGTTGCATCACTGCGTCCGCGTGATCCATCGCCGGACGCAGCCCGAGCTCGTCTAGTCCGTCCGGGACCGTCATGGCACGGGAGAACTCGTTCGTTCCATGCATCAGCACCCGGTGCCCGGCGCGAGCCAATGCCAGCGCCGCCAGCAGGAACCAAGGCGCACCGCGCGTTCGCCCGGCGCCATAGGACGGCCAGTCCAGGTCCACCGGTGCTGTCCCCGGCGGCAGGCCCGCGCCCATATGCTCGCGGGCGGCGTCCACCAGCCCGGCCATCTCGGCCGCATCCTCCCCGCGATAGCGCAGCAGCATCAAGAAGGCGCCGACCTGGTGGGGGTCGACGTCGCCCTGCAGCACCATGGACAGCGCGTCTCGGGCCTCGTCCCGTGTCAGCGCCCGGGACCGGCCAGGGCCGCGGCCTAGAGTACGGACGTAGGCGGCAAAGCGATGCTCCTCGACGGTCGCCGCCGGATCAGGCAGCAAGGTCTTCTGCCACCGCTGCGACATCCGCCGACAGGTTTGCCATAGCGACGACGGCGCCAATCAGCACCAAGGTCGGCCCGTCCAGACCGGCGGTGGCCACGGCCTCGGCGATGCCGGCGAGCGTGCCGGGCATCCGGCGCTCGTTGGCAAGCGTCGCATTCTCTACTGCGATCGCCGGCATATCGGGCGCCATCCCGGCGGCCAGCAGCCGCGCCGCGAGCAGCGGCAGGGTGCGGACGCCCATATAGATCGCAAGCGTGCCACCCGCCCCGCTTTGAACAAACTGGGCCAGCGCCGTCCAGTCATGCTCCGGCAGCCGGTCGTCGCTGCCGTGCGCGGTGATCAAATGCAGGCTGCGGGACACGCCGCGATGGGTCAGCGGAATGCCAAGGCGTGCGGCAGCCGCCAGCGCTGCGGTGATGCCGGGAACGACCTCGGTGGGAACGCCGGCGGCGCGCAGACTCTCCAACTCCTCGCCGCCGCGTCCGAACACGAAGGGATCGCCGCCTTTGAGGCGCACGACGTGGCGGCCGGCCTGTGCGTGGCGGACAATCAGGGCGTTGATGGCCGACTGCGCCATGGCATGACGGCCACAGCGCTTGCCCACGTCGATCCGCCGCGCACCCGGCTTTATCAATGCGAGCACGTCGGGGCCGACGAGCCTATCGTAAAGAACGACGTCAGCGTCCCGGATGGCCTCCATGGCGCGCAGGGTCAGCAGGTCGGCGGCGCCCGGCCCGGCGCCGACCAAGCTAGCGCGGCCGGTCCGGTGTGACGGCACTGGCAACGTCCCGACCATGATGCCGGACGCCTCCGCCGCTGCCTGGGCCGGGCCAGGCTGCGTGACACACATCCGCACGCCGTCGAGGTCTTCCGGAACGAAACCACGGCAGTCAAGCCGCAGCCTGCCCTCTGCCGCCAAGGCCCGGACGCCAGCGTCGGGAGCGGCATCCACGACATGCACCAGTGCGCCTTGGCTCAGGAGAAAATCTGCCGCCGCGGCGTCGCCGCCCACCATCAGCACGCGCATGCCGGTCAAGCCAAGCGTGAAGGGCGCCGGCTCACGCAACGGATTCATGGGTGTCACGCAAAATCCTCCTTAGCTCAGGCACGCGGGAACCGCGGTTGGTCACGATCCCATTCATGGTGGTCAGGCCCTCGGAAAGCACCGCTCCCCTAGGCATTGTCAAGCCGACTGGAAAACATGCGCATGCCGATGGCCCTACCGCCGTCAGCAATGCCATTTGGTGGCCGTGCCTCATCCGCCAACAGCCATTCCAGCATTGCTGCAAGTGCGTTCCGAGATGACAAATAGGCATCCCGGCCGGCTTTCGCCACGAACAAGCAGAAATGGAGTCTTGCATTTACGAAAGTTGCGAACCGCCATACACCTCAGCCGGGATCAGCGAGTTGCAGCCACTCGGCATCCAGCAAAGGGTTTTCGCAATCTTTATGCCAGCAACAGGTCGCTGTAGGTCTGCGCGCTCCTGAACGACAAGGCCGGTTTAATGCCGTTATCATGAGTGTCTGCTTGCAAAGCGTGCACTCTGTGTATTGGTTGCGCAGCGTGCCGAAGCGGATCGGATCAGTCTGTCTGCACCCGCTGGACACTGGACGCGCCGGGGCGATACAGGACGCCGCATGATTGTGCGCCGCCTGGGATCGATGCTGGCCGCTTTGTGGCTCACGGGATGCAGCGTCGCCAGTTTCGACGTGCCTGGCGCTGCCGGCGATGAGGCCGCCTATGCCGCCCAGCACCCCTATTATGCCGAGTTCTGCGCGTTGTCGCAGATTAAGAAGAAGATCGGCTACGGCGCTGATATTCGCGGCGAAATCGGTGGACACGCGGTGTTCTACCTGAACGGTGCCTGTCGCGTTGCCGGGTTGGACTATCCGGTGCTGGCGGTCTGTGACGGCGTGGACGGCGGTCCCCCGGATGGCGTGGGCCTGAGCATGAACGCGCATTTCTTGAACGCGAAATGGGTGGCGACGCCGGGTCGCGAGTTCTTCTTCCATGGCGGCCTGGCACCTGAGGCGCCGGTAACCCGTGACACCTACGTTCGCGTGCAGCAGCAGGCGAAGCGCCTGGGCATCTACGAGGGCGTGGTCTTCCACCCGGAAGTGTTCGCCGCCATGCCTCCTGGCTGGACGAAGGAGGACACGAAATACGAGGTCTCAGTCGCGACGGACTACGCCATCAGCCTGGGCCGTGGCCGGTATTGCGCACGCGTGCCGGTCACCCGGGCGCAGATGGCGGCGATGGTAGCGTTCCTGAACGACCAGAATGCGCCGTATCGCAGCGGTGCCCGGGTATTCGAATGGAGCGTGTTTACCGACAACTGCATCCATTTAGCGCATAACGCGCTAGCCGTAGCGGGCCTGTGGGGAGAATGGCGGATCGACCGTCCGTTGCTGGTTTCGATATTCGACTTTCCGGTGCCGAAGAACGAGTTCGTGAACCTAATGCGGCGCACCAACGATCTGCGGCTGCTGGACCTCGCCCGGGCCTATCAGGACCCCGCCGCCCGCCGCTCGTTGATGACCTATGCGCGCCTGCCCGTGCAGGCCGGCGCCCTCGCGGAGGCACGTGGGCCGCAGCGGCCAAACGAGGTGTATGAAACAGAGCTCAAGCTGATCTTCTACGACGACCCGCTGCTCGGCCCCTACCAGGGTTGGTTCGATGACATCTTCTCCGACCCTCGCCTCCTCGACCCGCGCCGGAACTCGGAGGCGTTTGCCGCCGCGTACCGCCAGGCCGGGACCGCGCGCCAGCCGCTCGCGTGGTGGCAGGCGCAAGAACCCTATGCCGAAGACCCGGCGTTCCCCGCATTCTATCGCCAGTTCTACCGCGTCCTGGCGCAGGAACGGATGCAGTTGGAGAGCATGGGGCACCAGCCGCCGCGGCCAGCCACCGGCACCAATTAGGGTGGCACCAACTAGGGTGCTCGCGTCGCGGACGCATCTGGTGGTGATCCCGAGCTACAATCCCGGCCCGCGTCTGCTGCAGACGGCACAGGAGGCGATAGCAGCATGGTCCCCTGTTTGGGTCGTCGTAGACGGCAGCACGGACGGCTCGGCCGACCGGTTGCCGCCCGGCATAAGGGTGCTGCAACTGCCGCATAAGGCCGGCAAGGGCGCGGCTGTGCGTCATGCGCTGCGGGCGGCTGCGGCCGAGGGCTTCACGCACGCCTTGGTCATGGACGCGGATGGCCAGCATTCTGCGTGCGGGATCGCGGGTTTCATGGCGGCGTCGGTTACGGCGCCCTCCGCCATGGTGCTCGGCCGCCCCGTGTTCGGTCCCGATGCACCCCGGCTGCGCGTGCACGGGCGGCGCCTGTCCAACTGGTGCGCCGCGCTGGAGACCGGCGGCGCTCCGATCGGCGACTCGCTGTTCGGCTTCCGCGTCTACCCGATCCGTCCTTTGCTGCGCGCCATGGCCGATACGAGCGGGATGCGCGGCTTCGACTTCGATCCGGAGGCCGTGGTTCGGCTGTGCTGGGCGGGCGTGCCGTCCGTGGTCCTGCCAGCGCCCGTGCGATACTGGCGAGCCGACCAGGGCGGCGTCTCCCACTTTCGTTATCTGCGGGATAATCTGCTGCTCACCCGGATGCATCTCCGGCTCGGACTGCAGGCGCTCGCCCGGCGACGCTAGTGGTGCAAGTCAGAAGGATCGACCCGTCCGACTTGCCCCACTTGCCTTGGTTTGGTGGACCGATTCACCTGCCGCTTGGGAGCCAAGCGCCAGGATCGGACCACTGGACCGCACGCCCCGGGCCATCGCCAGCAGCGTCGTATGCGGCTCATGCCGGAGACGCCGGCGGCGGATGCCGTATTCCGCCAGGGCCATCAGCACGGCCAAAGGTAGGTTGAGCACCGTCACAAAGAGCCGCCAGGTTTCCGGCGCCAGCACCAGCAGCACCGCCGACACCACAATCTCGCCGGTAAAGAACAGGCACTAGGCGATGGTGACCGCCCGTGTGTAGCTCTCCATGCCGCTGTGGAACGCCGGGTTGAGCCGCCGGGCGAACATCGTGACGATCGGCGTGCGCCCGGGCGAAAGGCTGGCTCCAAACAGCGCGAGCAGCCCCGCATATAGCATGGCATGGGACATGCCGGACACCGCCAGCAGCCCGGTAGCAGGCGAGCGCCATGCCCCCGTCGCCAGCGCCAGCAACAACGCCGCCGGCAGCAGCACTGCAAGCGCCCGTGGACGCCCGGGCGGCAGGGCGCCCCATAATACGATTCCGGCCGCTACGGCCTGCAACCCCGCGAGCGGTAGCGCACCCGTCAAACCCCACCCTCTAGCCAGCGCCAGATAGCTGGCGAAAGGCGATAGGACGGCCGTTGCCAGCACCGCCATTCGTCCCAATCCTATCGCCCGTCGCAGCATCCCTGCCCCTGTGTCTGTCGTCGGATTAGTATAGCACCCGCGATATCGTGGGCTTAGGCGCAGAAGTTGTTGACGGCAGACGGCGAACCAATATAGAACGAAATCGGTTGCTAATTTGTTCCGGACATGTTTCACTGTGGGCGGTTTCACTGTGGCCGGCTGCCGCCAACTGGGCACGAAAGAGAATTGCCATGCTGACGCGTAAACAGCACGAGTTGCTGACCTTCATCGATAGCCACCTCAAGTCGACCGGGTTCTCTCCAAGTTTCGAAGAGATGAAGGAGGCTTTACAGCTCCGGTCGAAGTCTGGAATCCACCGGCTCATCTCCGCACTCGAGGAGCGGGGCTTCTTGCGGCGGCGCCATCACCGTGCCCGGGCGCTCGAGATCATGCGGCTGCCAAACGAGGCTGGCCGGGAGATTGCGGTGGGGGAGATTGCGGTGGTGGCCGCTCCGGCGCCCGCACCATTTGCGCCGAATGTCATCCGCGGAGATTTCACGGGACGGTTCCCTGGCGTACGCGCGGCAAATGAGGCGGCAGCTGTACACCTTCCGCTCTATGGCCGCATCGCCGCCGGCCTGCCGATCGAGGCGTTGCGGGACCAGGGCGCCCAGATAGAAGTCCCGCTGGCCCTGCTGGGCAATGGCGAGCACTACGCGCTGGAGGTTGCGGGCGACTCGATGATCGAGGCCGGAATTCTCGACGGCGATACCGTGGTGATCCGCAAGGGAGAGCAGGCCGAAAACGGCCAGGTCATCGTGGCGCTGATCGACGATGCCGAGGTGACCTTGAAGCGGCTGCGTCGGCGCGGCAACTCGGTGGCGCTGGAACCCGCCAACCAGCGACACGAGATACGCATTTTCCCGGCTGATCGGGTGAAGGTACAGGGCAGCCTGGTCGCGTTGCTGCGGCGCTATTAGTGGTCCGATCCTAACGCTTGGTTCCCAAGCGTTAGGTGGATCGGTCCACCAAACCAAGGACTAGTGGAACGAAGCAGACGGTTCTGTCCGTCTGATTTGTTTCACTCGTCACTCCGCCGTGGCGGGCGGCAGGTCGTCTGTCGCTGCCATGGGAAGGTTGGGCACCGAGCCGCGCGGCGTAGGCGGGCCCGGCACCCAAGGCCGGTCGCCGCGATAGGCCCGGTCCGACAGCACGCGCGGGCCGGCATCGGTCAGCCAGATTGCCTGGGCGCCGTCCCGCCAGACGCTGAACCGGTCGATGTGGGGAATACCGGTCGGGCACTCGCCCCGCGCGGGCTCGGCCGAGACCAGCAGCGAGACGCCGGCACAGTCGGGGCGCGCATTGCTTCGCAGGATCAAGGCCTGGGTGTCGCCACGCAGGATGCGGCAGGCGTCGGGTCCGCAGAACGCAGGCTCGCCGGTCCGCATCGGCAGCAGCGGACCAGCCGCAAGGTGACTCTGCCAGGCATCGCGCACGAACCTGGACGCGCCGGACCGGGATTGCAGGTAGTAGCGGTCCGCCCGGACGGCGATCAGCCGCGCCTCGGACGACAGCAGGATGTCGGGCGGGGGCGCCGCGATGGGGGACAGCAGGCCTAGGAGCATGACCGGCACCCCGGCCAGCCGCATTGGAGATCGCCATAGGCCTAGCCAAGCCAAACCCAGGCTGAACAAGCCGAGTCCCCAGCCTGGCATGTGCGGCACGGGCATGGTCGCGGCGGGCCATGCCGACACGGTCCGTCCGATCCATAGGATGCTCTCGATCCCCCACCCCATCGGCGTCAATGCCAGCGACTCGAAGCCGAATGGCATCAGCGCCAGTGCAACCAGGCCAAGCGGCATCACCCAGAACGCCGTAACCGGCACCGCGGCGACGTTGGCGACGATGAAATAGAGCTGGAAATGACCGAAATGATACGCGCCGAATGGGGCGGAGGCGGTTCCTGCCAGCACGCTGGTCAGCACGAGCGCCACCACGTGCGACACGGTGCGGCGGCCCCAACCCCCGCCGCGCAACCGGGCCAGCAACGGCCGCAGCGCCTCGTATCCCGCAATCAGCGCCAGGACGGCGGAGAAGCTCATGCCAAAGCTCACGCCCACGACCTCGTTCGGCGCGATCAGCATCAGCACCGCCGCGGCCAGCGCTAGGCCCCGCAGCGACAAGGCCCGCCGGCCGAGCACGAGGCCCAGCGTTACCAGGCACGCCATGGCGAAGCTGCGCATGATCGGCAGGTGCGCCCCGGTCAGCAGCAAGTAGGCCCCGCCGGCCGCAAGCGCCGCGCCTGCGGCGATGGCCTTGGTCGGCCAATGCAGCGCGGCACGCTCGGACAGCGCCAGCGCCAGCCGGGTCGCACCCATGACCAACCCCATGACGATGCCGATATGCAGCCCGGCCACCGCCAGCAAGTGGGCCAGGCCCGAGTCGCGGAACGCCTCGCGGTCCCGTTGCGGGATGGCGGCCGTGGTGCCGGTCAGCAACGTGGCCGCGACCGCGCCCGCCGGACCCGGCAACCCCGTCATCGCCCGGCCCGCGATCCAGTCGCGCACGCCCTGCAGCATGGGGGCCATACCGCGCGGCGGAGCCCTTTCCAGCACTTCGGACGGGTTCAGCGCATAGCCGGACCCACCCAGCCCGGAGAAGAACGCATCCCGCTGCAGGTCCCACCCGCCGGGATACGCCGGGGAGGATGGCGGCCGGATCAATGCCCGTACCCTTATCCGATCCCCTGCCCCCATAGGCGCCATGTCCGCCCGGTGCAGGCGAACCCGTATTGACCGGGCTAATGGCGGCTTGTCCGGCTCCAGCCGCACGTCCGTCATCGTGACCCGCCGGCCCTCGGGCAACAGGTCCACGCCGCGCACCATCCCGGTCAGGATGACCGCACGCGTCGGCAACGGCTCGATCGGCAGGGCGCGCCACGTTGCAGCCTGCCCCAACAGGAAGCCGAGCGCCGCGGCGAGGCCCGCCAGCGCCGCGGCGAGGCCCGCCAGCGCCGCGGCTCGGCCAACCGGCATGCGCCAGGCCGCGATGCAGGCCAGCAGGGCGATCAGGACGGCGGCCGCCCCGGCCCAAGCATTGGGCTCGGTCCGCTGGTCGAAATACGCGATCACGCCGACGCCCATGCAAACGGACAGCCATGGGACGAAGCGCCCCCGCTCTGCCTCGATCCAGTCGTGCCATCTGGCGAGAAGCCACATCGCCCGATGCGCGCCATAAGCTGCAATCGCCTGCTGCATCGGTCCTCCTTGCGACAGCTCCTTACGGCATCGTATAGGTGCGCCGCTCTCGACGCCATCGCCGGGCGTGTTAGACAGCGCTCATGCCCGTCCGCACCCGCTTCGCCCCCAGCCCCACCGGCCAGCTGCATATCGGCGGCGCCCGCGCTGCGCTGTTCAACTTCCTGTTCAGCCGGCACCACGGCGGCGAGTACCTGCTGCGGATCGAGGACACCGACCGGGAGCGCAGCACCGCAGCGAACACACAGGTCATCCTGGACGCGCTGGACTGGCTTGGCCTGTCGCCCGACCAACCCCCGGTGTTCCAGTCCACCCGCCAGGCCCGGCACACCGAGGTCGCGCGGCAGATGCTGGCCAGCGGCCACGCCTATCTCTGTTTCTGCACCCCGGACGAGCTGCGGGACATGCGGGAACGCGCGGTCGCCGAGGGCCGGCCGCCCCGCTACGACGGACGCTGGCGGGACCGCGACCCTGCCGAGGCGCCCCCCGGCGTCAAGCCGGTCATCCGGCTCCGCGCGCCGCAAACCGGAGAGACGGTGGTGGACGACCTGGTGCAGGGCAGCGTGCGCGTCGCCAACAGCGAGCTCGACGACATGATCATCCTGCGCAGCGACGGCACGCCCACCTATCTGCATGCCGTCGTCGTCGACGACCACGACATGGCCATCACCCATGTGATCCGCGGCGACGACCACCTGACCAACACTTTCCGGCAAATCCAGATATACCAGGGCATGGGCTGGGAGCTGCCCCGCTTCGCCCACCTGCCGATGATCCACGGCGCGGACGGCGCCAAGCTGTCGAAACGCCATGGCGCCGTCAGCGTGCTGGAGTTCCGCGAGCAGGGGTTCTTGCCCGAGGCCATGTGCAACTACCTGCTCCGCCTCGGCTGGGGCCATGGCGATGCCGAGGTGCTAGACCGCAGCGAGGCCATCCAGCTATTCGACCTGGACGGCGTCGGCAAGGCCGCGAGCCGGATAGACTTTTCCAAGCTGCTGCACATCAACGGCGTCTGGCTGCGCCAGGCCGATGACGACCGGCTGACCCACGAGGTCATTCAGCGTCTTGCCACGCACGGGCTGCCTGCGGATTCGACGGGCGCGGCCCGGATTCGGGCCCTGATGCCGGGACTGAAGGAAAGGGCGAAGACCCTGGCCGACCTCGCGGAAAGTGCCGCATTCCTGCTCCGCCCCACTCCCCTGTCATTCGAGCCGAAGGCCCTGGCCTTGCTGACGCCCGAGGCCAAGGCCACCCTGCAGCAGGTCGCCCCGGTCCTCGCCGCGACCGACTTCACGCCGCCGACGCTCGACGCGGCGCTTCGGCAGTTCGCGGACTCCGCCGGCCGCAAGCTCGGCCAGATCGCGCAGCCGCTCCGCGCCGCGTTGACCGGCAGCACCATGAGCCCCGGCATCGACGCGACGCTCGCCGCCCTAGGCCGGGACGAGGCGCTGGCCCGCATCGCCCTCGCCGCCGCGTAATGCACTACCCGCACCGCCACCTGCTCGCGATCGAGGGGATGCACCCGCCCGAGATCGCCTACTTGCTCGATCTCGCCGAGAGCTACGTGCTGCTGAACCGGTCCGGCAAGACGCAGCGCGACCTGCTCCGGGGCCGCACGCTGATCAACCTGTTCTACGAGGACAGCACGCGCACGCGCACGAGCTTCGAGCTGGCCGGCAAGCGGCTGGGGGCGGACGTGATCAACATGTCGGTCTCGACCAGCAGCGTGAACAAGGGCGAGACCCTGCTCGACACGGCCGCCACGCTCAACGCCATGCGGTGCGACCTGCTGGTGGTCCGGCATGACCAGTCCGGCGCGCCGAACCTGCTCGCGCAGAAGGTGTCGTCGGCCGTGATCAACGCGGGCGATGGCACGCACGAGCACCCAACGCAGGCGCTGCTGGACGCGCTGACGCTCCGGAGGCGCCGCGGCACGCTGCAGGGCCTGCTGGTCGCGATCTGCGGCGATGTGCTGCACAGCCGGGTCGCGCGGTCGAATATCCACCTGCTGGGCACCATGGGGTGCCGGGTCCGGGTAATTGGGCCGCCGACCTTGATCCCCGCCGCCGCGGCCAAGCTGGGCGTCGAGGTGTTCCACGACATGGAGGCCGGGCTGCGCGGCGCCGACGTCGTCATGATGCTGCGCCTGCAGCGCGAGCGCATGTCGCGCGGCCTGGTGCCCAGCGCCCGCGAGTATTTTCGTTTTTTCGGGCTGGACGCTGCCAAGCTGGCCTGGGCGAAACCCGACGTTCTGGTGATGCATCCGGGCCCGATGAACCGCGGCGTCGAGATCGACAGCGCCGTCGCCGACGATCCAAAGCACAGCGTGATCGCCGAGCAGGTCGAGATGGGCGTCGCCGTGCGCATGGCCGTGCTGGACGTCCTGTCCCGGAGCGGCCGCCGCAATGGCTGATCTGTTCTTCACCAATGTACGCTTGGTCGATCCGGCGAGCGGCCTGGATCAGCCTGGCGAGTTGCTGGTGCAGGCCGGCTTGATCGCCGATTTCGGCCCAAACCTTGGCCGTCCGGATGTTCCGATCTTGGACGGCGACGGCGCTATCCTCTGCCCGGGCCTGGTCGACATGCGCGCGGCACTCGGTGAGCCCGGCTACGAGTACCGCGAGACGATCGCGTCGGCCGCCGCCGCCGCGGCCTCAAGCGGCATCACCACCCTTGCCGCCCTGCCGGACAGCCTGCCCGCCATCGACGACCCGGCGCTGGTCCGCCTGCTGCGCGCCCGCGGCGAGGAAACCGGCAGCCTGACCATCCTTCCCTACGGCGCCGTGACCCGCGGCTGCCACGGCAAGGAGATGGCGGAGATCGGCCTGCTACGGGAGGCCGGCGCAGTCGCCTTCACCGATGGGCAGCGGGCCATCGGCGACGCCCGGCTGATGCGGCTCGCCCTCTCCTATGCCCGCGGGTTCGGCGCCCGCATCGTGCAGCATCCCGAGGACCCGGCGCTGGCCGATGGCGGTGCCGCGACGGAGGGGGAGCTCGCCACCCGTCTGGGTCTGCCGGGCATTCCCGCCGCGGCCGAGGCCATCCTGGTCGCCCGCGACATCCGGCTCGCGCAGCTGACCGGCGGCGCGCTGCACTTTGCCCACGTGTCCACCGCGGAGGCGCTGATGCTGATCCGCCGCGCGAAGCAGGACGGCATCGACGTGACCTGCGACACGGCGCCGCCCTACTTCGACTTGAACGAGACGGCCATCGGCGATTTCCGCACCTACGCAAAGCTCTCGCCGCCACTGCGGCCCGAGGCCGATCGGGTGGCGGTCTGCGAGGGCCTGGCGGACGGCACGATCGACGCCATCGCCTCCGACCACCAGCCGCGGGACGCCGACGACAAGCGGCTGCCCTTCGCCCTGGCCTCCCCGGGCGGCGCCGGGCTCGCCACCCTGCTGGGCGTGACGCTTGCCCAGGTGCATGGCAACGGCCTGCCATTGCTGCAGGCGCTGGACCTTCTTACTGCACGGCCCGCCCGGGTGCTGGGCACCAAGGCCGGGCGGCTCGCCAAGGGCGCCCCGGCCGATCTGTGCCTGTTCGACCTGGAGCGGATCTGGAAGGTCGAGGCCGGCTTGCTGCCGGGCAAGGCGCCGAACACGCCCTTCGACGGCCGCGCGCTGGAGGGCCGGGTCGTCGGGACGTGGAAAGCCGGACGTCGCGTGTTCGGATGACCGGGGTGCCGCTGTCGATCGCGGGCGAAGTGCTGATGGCGTTCACGGTGGCGGTCGTCGCTTACCTGATTGGGTCCATCCCGTTCGGCTGGATTCTGTCGCGCATGGCCGGGCTCGGGGACATTCGCGCGATCGGGTCGGGCAACATCGGCGCAACCAACGTGCTGCGGACCGGGCGGAAGGACATTGCGGCGCTGACGCTGGCGCTGGATGCCGCCAAGGGCGCGGTTGCCGTGCTGGCAACCGGGTACCTCGCCGGCCCCAGCTGGGCGCTGGTCGCCGGTGTCGCGGCGGTGATCGGGCATTGCACGTCGATCTGGCTGCGCGGCCAGGGCGGCAAGGGAGGCGCGACCGGCCTCGGGGTGATCCTCGCGACCGCCTGGCCGGTGGGCCTGGCATGCTGCGCCGCTTGGCTCGCGGTGGCAAAGCTCAGCCGGTTGTCCTCGGCGGCGACACTCGCCGCGTTTGCGCTGGCGCCGTTGCTGATGCTGATCTGGCGAAGCCCTGCGTCTGCCGCGGCTACGGCGGTCGTGAGCGCCATCGTGTTCCTGCGCCATTCCGGCAACATCCGTCGCCTGCTGGCCGGCACCGAGCCGCGCATCGGCCAGGCCCGGTGACCGAGGCCGAGGCGCTCGACCGGCTGCGCCTAGCCCGCACGGACGGGGTCGGGCCCGTCACGTACCGGCGCCTGCTGCACCGCTTCGCCACGGCGGCGGAGGCGCTGGACGCCCTGCCCGGCCTTGCCATGTCCGGTGGCCGCGCCACGCCGCCAGTGATCCCGACGGCCAGCACGGCCCGGCGGGAGCTGGACAGTGTCACGAAACTGGGCGGCCGAATCTTGGTCCTGGACGGGCCCGACTACCCACCGCTCCTGGCACTGCTGGACGCAGCACCGCCTGTATTGGCTGTCTTGGGCGATGTGGGAGCGCTCAACGCGCGTGCGGTGGCGATGGTGGGCGCGCGAAACGCGTCCGCCAATGGCCAGCGCGTGGCCGAGATTCTGGCGGCCGACCTGGCGCTGGCCGGGCTCGTCGTGGTTTCCGGCATGGCGCGCGGCATCGACGCGGCGGCACACGCCGGCGCGCTGAGCACCGGCCGGACTGTGGCGGCCATCGCCAGCGGCATCGACGTAGCCTATCCCGTGGAGAACAAGGCGCTGCAGCGGCGCGTGGCCGAGGGCGGCGCGGTGGTGGCGGAGGCGCCGTTCGGCACCGCCCCGCAGGCCCGCCATTTCCCCCGCCGCAACCGCGTGATCGCCGGGCTGTCGCTGGGCGTCGTGGTGGTCGAGGCCGCGCCGCAGTCCGGCAGCCTCATCACCGCGCGCATCGCCCAGGACGAGGGGCGGGAGGTGTTCGCGGTGCCGGGATCGCCATTGGACCCGCGGTGCCGGCGCTCCAACGACCTGATCCGGTCCGGTGCCCATTTGACCGAGACCGCGGCGGACGTGCTGGCCAACCTGCCGGACCACCCGACGCGGCAGGGCCTGGCGCGGTCGCCGATGTTCGCGCGCGGTCAGCCGCCGGGCTTGGCGGAGCCGCCGCCAGACGGGTTCGGCCCGGTGCCTGACCCGGAGGTGGTGCGGCGCCGGGTGATTGAGTTGCTGAGTTATTCGCCCACAGCGGTTGACGATCTCGTGCGGCGCTGCCAGCTCTCGGCATCCGCGGTGGTCGCGGCGCTGCTTGAACTGGAGCTGGCCGAGCGGGTTGAGATGCTGCCGGGCAACCAGGTCTCCCTGCTCGGGTAGGTCCGGCACCCGGCTCTCACATGCGTGCCCTACGCCTCCGTAAAGGAAACCATGACTGACGTCGTCGTCGTCGAATCACCCGCTAAAGCCAAGACAATCAACAAATATCTTGGCGGCGGCTATACCGTGCTCGCGAGCTTTGGCCACGTCCGCGATCTGCCGCCCAAGGACGGCAGCGTGCGGCCGGAGGAGGGATTCGCGATGGACTGGGCCGCCGACGAGCGCGGCGTCCGGCAGGTCTCCGCGATCGCCAAGGCGTTGAAGGGCGCCCATACGCTCTATCTCGCCACCGACCCGGATCGGGAGGGCGAGGCGATCAGCTGGCACGTCCGGGCGATGCTCGAGGACAAGAAGGCGCTCCGCGGCGTCACCGTGCGGCGCATCACCTTCAACGAGATCACCCGCAGCGCCATCCAGTTTGCCATCGAACATCCGCGCGAACTGGATCAACCGCTGATCGAGGCCTATTTGGCCCGGCGCGCGCTGGACTACCTGGTCGGCTTCACCCTGTCTCCCGTCCTGTGGCGCAAGCTGCCCGGCAGCCGCAGCGCCGGGCGGGTGCAGTCGGTGGCGCTCCGCATGGTCTGCGAGCGCGAGGCCGAGATCGAGACGTTCCGGCCCCGTGAGTACTGGACCGTCGAGGCGCATTTCCCGACGCCGTCCGGCGCCCCGTTCACCGCACGGCTGACCCATCTGGACGGCAAGCGGCTGGACCAGTTCGACCTCAACACCGAGGCGCTGGCCCACGGCGCCAAGGCCGCCGTCGAGACCGGCGCGTTCACCGTAGCAAGCGTCGAGCGCAAGCGGGTGAAGCGGCATCCGCCCGCGCCGTTCACCACCTCCACCCTCCAGCAGGAGGCCAGCCGCAAGCTCGGCATGGGTGCGCAGGCCATCATGCGCTGCGCCCAGCAGCTTTATGAGGGCGTGGAGCTGGACGGCGAGACGACCGGCCTGATCACCTATATGCGGACCGACGGCGTGCAGATGGCGCGGGAGGCCATGATGGCGATCCGCGAGCATGTCGGCGAGGTATACGGCCATACCTATGTGCCGGCGACGGCTCGCGAGTACTCCAGCAAGGCCAAGAACGCCCAGGAGGCGCACGAGGCGGTGCGCCCGACCGACGTGGCCCGCACCCCGGACAGCGTCGCGCGCTATCTCAGCCCGGAGCAGCGCCGGCTGTATGAGCTGATCTGGAAGCGCGCTGTCGCGTCGCAGATGCAGTCGGCCGAGCTGGACCAAGTTGCGGTCGATATCGGCGGGGAGCGGACCCGGCTGCGTGCCACCGGCTCCATCGTCGCTTTCGACGGCTTTCTGAAGCTGTACCGTGAAGATGTGGACGACGCGCCCGAGCGGGCCGCGGTCGATGAAAGCCGGATGCTCCCGCCGATGCAGGAGCGCGACCCGCTGTCCCGCGGGAACGTCAGCGCCGACCAGCACTTCACCCAGCCGCCGCCGCGCTACTCGGAGGCGAGCCTGGTCAAGAAGATGGAGGAGCTGGGTATCGGCCGGCCGTCCACCTATGCCTCGATCCTGACGGTGCTGCAGGACCGCAACTATGTGCGCCTGGAGAACAAGCGGTTCATGCCGGAGGACCGGGGCCGGCTCGTCACCGCGTTCCTGACCAGCTTCTTCGAACGCTATGTGGACAGCAACTTCACGGCGTCGCTGGAGGAGCAGCTCGACGACATCTCCGGCGGCCGGGCGGACTGGCGCGCGGTGATGCAGGCGTTCTGGGAGCATTTCTCCCGTGCCGTCGAGCAGACGCGCGACCTGAAGATCAGCGACGTGATCGATGCGCTGGATCAGGACCTGGGCCAGCATTTCTTCCCCACCCGGGCCGACGGCGCCGATCCGCGGCTGTGCCCGGCGTGCCACGAGGGCCGGCTGGGGCTGAAGCTGGGGCGTCATGGCAGCTTTATTGGCTGCTCCAACTATCCCGGCTGCCAGTACACCCGGCGGCTCGCGATCGACGGCGGGGAGGACGGCGGCGAGACCCTTAAGGAGGGCATGCGCGAGCTGGGCCACCATCCCGATACCGGGGAGGGCGTAACGGTCCGGCGCGGTCCCTATGGGCTGTATGTGCAGCAGGGCGAGGCGAACCCGGACGACAAAAAGAGCAGGCCGCGCCGCACGTCGTTGCCCAAGGGTGTCGAGGGCGACCAGCTGACTCTGGAACAGGCGCTCCGATTGCTGTCGCTGCCCCGGCTAGTCGGTATCCATCCGGACCGGCAGGAGCCGTTGGAAGCCGGCATCGGGCGGTTTGGTCCGTTCATCCGCATGGGCAGCGTTTACGCGTCGCTGGACAAGGACGACGACGTGCTGTCGGTCGGGCTCAACCGCGCCGTGGACGTGATGGCGAAGAAGCTGGACAGCGTGCGGTCGCTGGGTCCGCATCCCGCCGACAAGGCGCCGGTGATGGTGCGCAAGGGGCGGTTCGGACCCTATGCCCAGCATGGCCTGCGCATCGCGAACCTGCCGCGCGACGTCGCGATGGAGGACATGACGCTGGACGACGCCGTGGCCTTGCTGGCGGAGAAGGGCAAGGTGCTGAAGGCGAAGCCCGGCCAGAAGCCGAAAAAAGCCGCGGCGGCCAAGGCGCCTAAAACCGCAAAGGCCACTGCGGCAACACGGCCAGCGACTCAGAAAGCCGTGAAGAAACCTGGAGTTAAGAAGTCGGTGGCAAAGAAGGCCGGGCCGAGGTCGCCCGCTCGGACGGGGACCTCCCGCAAGGCCGGCTGACGTGACGCGCCGTCCGCGGGCCGATCCTGGGGTGGGAACGCTGCCATCCCGGGACGCCGTGCGCCGGTTTATCCGGTCCGCCGGTGGCCGGGTCGGCAAACGCGAGGTTTCGCGGGAATTCGGCATCGGTCCTGAACTACGTGCCCCACTGCGCGCTTTGTTACGAGAGCTTGCCAAGGAGGGCGCTATCGCACCGGCCGGACATCGCCGCTTCATGCCGCCGGGCCGCCTGCCGGACCAAATGGTGGTGCGCGTCACCGGCACCGACCGGGACGGTGACGCAGTGGCGCGTCCGGTGGATTGGACCGGGGATGGCCCGCCGCCCATGGTCCTGATGGCGCCGGAACGCCGCGGCACCCCGGCGCTGGCGCCGGGGGAGCGGGTGCTGGCCCGTCTCAACCCGATCGGACCCGGCAAGTACGAGGGCCGCACGCTGAAGCGCCTGTCCGACGAGCCCGGCCGCATCCTGGGCGTGTTTCGCGCGCCGGGCCGCCTGGTGCCGACCGATCGCCGTGCCAAGGCCGAATGGCTGATCCCGCCTGGTGAGGCCGGCGATACCGAGACCGGCGAGATCGTTGTCGCGATTCCCCTGCCCCATGCCGGGCTGGGCCTGAAACCCGCGCGCATTACCGAGCGCCTGGGTCGCATGGGCGACGCCCGTGCCGTCAGCCTGATCTGCATTCACGGTCACGACATCCCGCAGGACTTTTCCGAGGAGGCGCTGAAAGATGCTGCTCGCGCCCGCGGTGTGCCGCTGGGCAAGCGCGAGGATCTGCGGGAGGTGCCGCTGATCACTATCGATGGGGAGGACGCGCGGGACTTCGATGACGCGGTGTTCGCCGAGCCGGACGGCGACGGGTTCCGCCTGATCGTCGCGATCGCCGATGTTGCCCATTACGTGCGGCCGGGCGCGCCGCTCGACCGCGCCGCCTGGACCCGCGGCAACAGCGTCTACTTTCCCGACCGCGTGGTGCCGATGCTGCCCGAGGCGCTGTCCAATGGCTGGTGCAGCCTGCGCCCGCAGGAGGAGCGCGGCTGCCTGTTCGCCGAGATGCAGATCGACGCCGCCGGGCGCAAGACGGCGCACCGGTTTGGCCGCGGCCTGATGCGCAGCGCCGCCCGGCTGACCTATACCCAGGTGCAGGACGCGCACGACGCTGGGTTGGACCTCGGGCTCCCCGGCGTCATCCCGCCGCTCTATGCGGCGTTCCGCGCGTTGCTCGCCGCGCGCCAGGCCCGCGGCACGCTCGACCTCGACCTGCCGGAGCGCAAGGTGGTGCTCGATGAGGGCCGGGTCGTATCTGTGGCGCCCCGCCCGCGGCTCGACAGCCACAAGCTGATCGAGGAGTTCATGGTGCTGGCCAACGTCGCTGCGGCCGAGGAGCTGGAGGGCCGGCACTTGCCCTGCATGTACCGCGTGCACGCGCCGCCCTCGGACGAGAAGCTCGAGGCGCTGCGTGTCTTCCTGCACGGCATGGGTATCAGCCTGGCGCCCGGCAACGACCTGCATCCGCGCGACCTCGACCGCGTGCTGCAGAAGGTCGCAGGCACCGAGCAGGCGCCGCTGGTGAACGAGGTGATCCTCCGAAGCCAGTCCCAGGCGGCGTATAGCCCGGACAACATCGGCCATTTCGGCCTCAGCCTGCCGCGCTACGCGCACTTCACCAGCCCAATCCGCCGGTATGCGGACCTTCTGGTGCATCGTGCGCTGATCAGCGGGCTGAAGCTCGGGTTGGGTGGCCTCGCGCCAGACGAGGCAGCGCGGTTCCCGGAGACGGCCGAGCACATCAGCGCCACCGAGCGCCGCGCGGCCCTTGCCGAGCGGGAGGCCATCGACCGCTACCTCGCCGCCTACATGGCCGACAAGGTGGGTGCGACCTTCGCGGCCCGCATCTCGGGCGTCCAACGCTTCGGCCTGTTCGTGACGCTTGCGGAGTCAGGGGCGAGCGGGCTGGTCCCCATGGCAGCGCTGCCCGACGACTACTGGCTGTACGAAGAGGCCACCCAGTCGCTGTCCGGCCGCCGCACCCGCATGACCTATCACCTCGCCCAGGATGTCGAGGTCCGGCTGGCCGAGGCCAGCCCGGTCACCGGGGGGCTGCTGTTCCAGATGGTATCGCCCGCCCGCGCCTCCCCGCCCGAGTCTCAGGCGCCGCAGCAGCGTCCCGGTGGCGGCCGCCGATCCCGGCGCGGATGAGGTCGAAGCTCACCTTGGTCGTCCTGCTGATGGCTGCTCCGGCCTGGGCGCAGCCCGGCGCGTCCCCTCGCGATGGGTTCCAGCCCGAGCTTGCAGCCGCCGTGCTGACCGCGTCGTTCGAGTTCCTGGGTCCGCGCACCTTGGAGCTGGTGTCGGTACAGCAGTTTGCATTGTGGGGCCTGCGCGGCATCACGACACTCGATGCCGGCCTGACTATCGAGGAGCGCGGCGCCGTCCTCGACCTGCGCCAGGCCAACCGCAGCGTCTACCAGCGCGCCGTCCCACCCACGCCGACCGCCGGGGGATGGGGCCGGGCCGGAGCAGACCTGATGTCCGCAGCCTGGGAAGCGTCGGACGTCGTGCGGGACGCCGGGATGCAGGGGATGGTCAGCAGCTTTTTCGACGAGCTGTTCAACCACCTCGACCCGTATTCCCGCTACGTGCCGCCGGGCGCCGGGGATGTGGACCGTGCGCGCCGGTCCGGGGAGGCCGGGGCCGGGCTGGTGCTCGTGAGGATCGGCAGTGCTTTCGTCGTGCAGAGCGTCAACGCCGACGGACCTGGCGCGGATGCGGGCATCGTCGCGGGCGACCGCATCCTGGCCGTGGACGACCAGCCGACGCGTGGCGAAGACCTGGCCACGATCATGGCCTGGATCGGAGGGCTGGAGGGCACCGACGTCAGCATCAGTCTGCGCAGTCGGGACGGCAAAGTGCGGACTGTGGAGGTCGAACGGGCGGTGGTACCGCCCGAGACGGTGTTCGCACAGCGGACGGGAGACACGCTGACGGTTCGCATCGCTGGGTTCAGCCGGGATACCGACCGGCGGCTGGCGCGGGAGCTCGAACGTTTCATGGGCACAGGGCGGGCTGTCCGGCATGCGCGTGGCATCGTGCTCGACCTGCGCGGCAATCGCGGCGGCTTGCTGAGGCAGGCGGTGACGGCGACCGACCTGATGCTCGACACCGGGATCGTGGCGACTACGGCCGGACGAAATCCGAACGCGAACCATGAATGGCGCGCCGGCGTCCGGGATGTGACCAACGGCGCGCCGGTCGTGGTGCTGGTGGACGGACGCTCGGCAAGCGCTGCCGAGATCATGGCGGCTGCGTTGGCCGACCAGGGCCGCGCGGTGGTGGTCGGAAGCTCCACCCTCGGCAAAGGCCTGGTGCAAACCATCACGACACTGCCCGATGGCGGAGAGCTGTTCGTGACATGGAGCCGCGTGCTGGCACCGCTGGGCTGGCCGATCCAGGGCCTCGGCATCCTGCCGCAGGTTTGCACCAGCCAGGGTCAGGACGCGACCATGCAGCAATTGATAAGTCTCAGCCGAGGCACGCAGCGCCTGGCCGCCGCTCTAGCCCGGCATAGTGCCGCCCGCGCGCCATTGCCCAACGCCGAGATCGTGGAGTTGCGCACCCCCTGCCCCGCCGCTGAAGGCCGCGACCTGGATATGGTGGCGGCGCGCTATCTGCTGGACCATCCAGCCGCCTACGCCACGGCGCGCGTGCCGCCGTAGGCTGGAGGCACCAACCTCTGAGCCACCGAGGCTGCAGGCCGCGCACGCCGGACTTGACCCAGGGAACCGGCATGAGCATGTTCCCCGTCTCACGCCGCCCGGCCCGGGCGCACCTCGTTTAGGGATTAGGCTGTGGCCAAGAACAACACCGTTCAAATCAAGCTCGTGTCCACTGCGGACACCGGCTACTTCTATGTCACGAAGAAGAACGCACGCACCACCACCGGCAAGCTCGAACTGAAGAAGTACGATCCGGTGGCGCGCAAGCACGTCCCGTTCAAGGAAGCCAAGATCAAGTAGTCCCCAGGACTTGACCCCCGCCTTGCGGTCCTTGCAGGGCGGGGGCCTACGGATTACCGCATTGCGAACTGGGTCTTGCCGAACATCATCTCCCGTTCCTCAGAACTGATCGGACCCTTTCGCTGGTGGTCTGAAAGCACGGCCACCCCGCGCTGGACCGCGGGACGCGCGGCTATCGCGTCGTGCCATTGCGCCACGGATGGGTAATCCGACAGCGTGATGCCCCGGCGGTCCGGGTTCCGCACCCACGGGAAGGTCGCGATGTCGGCGATGCTGTAATCGGGCCCGGCAAGGTACGGGCTTTCGGCCAACCGCTTCTCCAGCACGCGATGCAGCCGCTTGACCTCGTTGCTGTAGCGTTCGATCGCATAGGGCAGCGTCTCGGCGGCGTAGGCGGCGAAATGGTTATATTGGCCGAACATCGGCCCGACTCCGCCCATTTGGAACATCAGCCACTGCAGGCAGATCAGGCGCCCAGTGGGATCCGTGGGCATCAGCCTGCCGGTCTTCTCGGCCAGATAGATCAGGATGGCGCCCGATTCGAACAGCGTGAGCGGCGCGCCGCTGGGCCCGTCGGAATCGATGATCGCCGGGATGCGGTGGTTGGGCGTAATGGCCAGGAACTCGGGCCTGAACTGATCGCCGGAGCCGATGTTCACCGGGATCACGCGATAGGGCAGCTCGAGCTCCTCGAGCGCGATATGCACCTTATGGCCGTTCGGCGTGGGCCAGGTCCAAACGTCTATCATGAGCGCTCCTCGGTTGGGTTTTGGCCGGTGCCGCGGGCCACTTGGACACCAGTTGCAAAAGATAATGCTTAGGCTGGTTCAGTGTTAACCATTGGGAAAGCTGAGTCGTAGAAATTGCAATCAAGCGGGACAGAGTGAGATGGGCATGAACGTTGCAAGCCATACGATGATGCGGCCGACACCTTCGTCGCCAACCCGCCTGTCGCCCATCGACGGGCCCGGAGAGGCCGCGACCGTCCGGCGTCTGGAGCGCGAGCTGCGCGCCGCAACCGCCGCGGGCGCCTTCACTCTTCACTACCAGCCCCGGCTCTCCCTGGCGACCGGAGAGATCGAGGCCAACGAGGCTTTGATCCGCTGGCCCGACCGCAAGCGTGGCATGATCCCACCGAACACGTTCATCCCCATCGCCGAGCGGAGCGATCTCGTCAACCTGATCGGCGCCTGGGTCCTGGTCGAGGCCTGCACTGAAGCGGTAGGCTGGGGCAAATTCAACCTGTCCGTGAACGTCTCGCCCCGGCAACTGCAATCGGGTGTCCTGCCCGTCCAACTGGCAATGGCGCTGGAGCAATCAGGGTTGCCGCCCGACCGGCTGGAGCTGGAACTGACAGAGTCGATGCTGGTGGACGGCAGCACCGACACGCTGCTTGCGCTGTCGGCCATCCGCGACCTGGGCGTCGGCTTGGCGCTGGACGACTTCGGGACGGGCTTCGCCAGCCTGTCCATGCTGAAGCGCCTGCCGCTCACCGTCATGAAGCTGGACCGCTCCTTGGTGCGCGAGCTGCCGATGAACCGCGAGGATGCGGCGATCGTCCGGGCGGTGATCGCGACCGGCCACGCCATGCGGCTGACGGTCGTCGCCGAGGGGATCGAGACCGAGGCCCAGCGCGCCTTCCTCTCCGGCATTGGCTGCGACGAGGGCCAGGGTTACCTGTTCAGCCATCCCTTGCCGGCCGCGCAACTGCGTCTAAAGCTCGGTCTCACCCCAGTCTGATCCCGGGATGGCTTGCGGCGCAGCGCGCTCTGCGCCAGCGTCGTCCTATGATCACCCATGCTGCACTTCCCATTGCCGACATCGAGGCGACGATCCTCGCGCTGACCGCCCAGCGCGGTCCGGCCAAGTCCATCTGCCCCAGTGAGGTCGCACGCGCGCTACGGCCCGACTGGCAATCGCTGCTGACCGAGGTGCGCCGGGTCGCCTGCCGGCTGGCCGCCACCGGGCAGATCGACATCCTGCGCAAGGGTCAAGTGGTTGCGCCTGCGGAGGTAAAGGGCGTGATCAGGCTCCGTCTGGCGCAACCTGCGCCGCAGCGGGACGAAGTCTGATGCAGGCGCTCGGGCCCTTTCTGGCTGACGCATGGCGGCTGGCCCTGCCCTATTTCCGGTCCGAGGAGCGGTGGTCTGCGCGGCTGCTGCTGGTGTCCATCATCGCGCTGAACCTGCTGCTGGTCGGCATGAGCGTCGTGCTGAACTACTGGAACGGCGCCTTTTACGACAGCTTGCAGAACAAGAACTGGGAGCTGTTCATCCAGCTCCTGTTCTCATATCGCGGCGGCGAGGCCGGCTTTATGCCCGGCTTCGTGCCGATCGTGACGATACTGATCCCCATCTCGATCTATCGCACCTACCTTAACCAGTGGCTGCAGATCCGGTGGCGGCGCTGGATGACCGACCACCTCCTGACCGACTGGCTGTCCGATCGCGCCTACTACACCATCAGTCTGACCGCCGACCCTTCTGGCGTCGGTACCGACAACCCGGACCAGCGCATCGCAGACGATCTGCGGAAGTACGTGGACGACACGCTGCGCCTCGGCCTGGGCCTGCTGTCCAACGTCGTGAGTTTGTTCAACTTCGCCTTGATTCTCTGGACGCTATCCGGGGCGGTGACGCTCCTGGGAGTCACGATCCCCGGCTACATGCTCTGGGCGGCGATCCTTTATGCCGTTATCGGCAGCGTGCTGACGCACTACATTGGCCGCCCCCTCGCCGCGCTTTTGTTCCAACAGGAGAAGGCGGAGGCGGATTTCCGCTTTTCGCTCGTGCGCCTGCGGGAAAACACCGAGGGCATCGCTTTGTATGGCGGCGAGAAAGCTGAGAAAGCCGGCCTGACCGAGCGGTTCATCGCCGTCTTCGTGAACTGGCGCCGGATCATGCAACGGCAGAAGCTGCTCAACGCCTTGATCGCCGGCTACGAGCAAGCGGCGGTGATCTTCCCGATCGTGGTGGCCGCCCCGCGGTATTTCTCCGGCGAGATCGCCTTAGGTGGGTTGACCCGCACCGCCGGGGCGTTCGCACGGGTACAGGGCTCGCTCTCGTGGTTCATCGAGGCCTATGCGGATCTCGCATCTTGGCGTGCGACGGTGACGCGTTTGGCCGGTTTCCGCCGGGCGATCGACGTCGCCCGGGGCCTGGCCGACCAGGGCACCCGGCTGCGGGCCGGCGATGGTCAGGGGATCGCGGCGGCAAACCTGACCCTGACGATGCCCGACGGCACCCCGCTTCTCGGCTATTCCGGGATGCTGTTTCCAAAAGGCCAATCGACGGTCATCTCCGGCCGGTCCGGCAGCGGCAAGTCCACGCTGTTCCGGGCGCTCGCCGGCATCTGGCCCTATGGCGGCGGCGCGATCGAGCGTCCGCTAGGCCAGTGCCTGTTCCTGCCGCAGCGGCCCTACATTCCCCTGGGCACGCTCCGCCACGCCCTCACCTACCCTAGCAGCGACAGCAGCTTCAGCGACGATGCGCTTCGTCAAGCGTTGGATGACGCCGGGTTGTCGCCGCTGTCTCCGCACCTCGACGACGACCAGCCCTGGACCCAACGCCTGTCCGGCGGGGAGCAACAGCGGCTCGCCGTGGCCCGGGCTTTGTTGCTGCGCCCCGACTGGCTGTTCATGGACGAGGCGACCGCAAGCCTTGATCCCGAGGCTGAAGCCGAGCTGTATGCCACGCTCCGCCAGCAGCTGCCGGATACGACGATCATCTCGATCGCCCATCGCCCGGCTGTCGCCGCCTTCCATGACACGGCGCAGGTGTTCCGCCGCAACCCCGGTCAGTCCGGACGGCTAGAAACCCTGCCTAGGCGTGCTGCCGAGTGACCTCCAGCACGGCCGCGCCATACCGCTGCAGCTTCGACGCGCCGACGCCCTTGATCTCTCCCAACCCATCCAGGTCGGCCGGCTTCAGGCTGCTGATCTCCCGCAGCACGCTGTCATGGAAGATGAGGTAGGGCGGCACGGACTGCGCCTTCGCCTCGGTGGACCGCCATTGCCGCAGCGCGTCGAACAACGGTTCATTGGTGCCGCTCGGGGCCTGCGCATGGTCGCGAGTGCGTGGACCTGCGGTCCGCGCCGGCTCCGGCTCGTCCCGCAGCATGAGGGTCGTCTCGTTGCGCAGGATCGGCCGGGCCTGGTCGGGCACCAGCGAAAGCGTAGCATACTCGCCGCTTTCGGTCCGCAACGCCCCGCGGGCGATCAGCTGCCGGATCACGCCACGCCAGAATCCCGGCGGCCGGTCCGACCCGATCCCATACGTCGACAGCTCCTGGTGACGGTGCTTCAGGATCATGGGCGTTTCCTGCCCGCGCAGCACCGAGATGATATGCAGCGCGCCGAACCGTTGTCCGGTGCGGTAGATCGCCGAAAGCACCTTCTGTGCTGCGACTGTGCCGTCGAATAGCGCTACCGGGGCTGTGCAGGCGTCACAGTGCCCGCACGGACCATTCAGCTCCTCTCCGAAACACGCCAGCAGCGACGCGGTCCGGCAGGCCGTCGTTTCGGTCAACGAGATCATCATTTCCAGCCGTTCGCGCATGACACGCTGCTGCGCCTCGGGAGCGCTGGACTGCGCCAGCCAATGCCGGGCGCGGGCGATGTCCTCCCCGCCATACAGCAACAGGGTGTCCGCACGGTCTCCGTCGCGGCCGGAGCGGCCGATCTGCTGATAGAACGCTTCCGGGCTGTCCGGCATGTCCAGGTGAACCACGAACCGCACGTCTGGCCGGTCGATCCCCATGCCGAACGCGATCGTCGCCACCATGATGACGGGCTCCCCACTACGGAACCGAGCCAGCGCCACCCGTTTCTCCATCGCCGACAGCCCGGCGTGGAACGGCAGCGCCAGCAGCCCGTCTGCCTTGAGCCGGATCGCCGTGCGCTCGGTCTTGGCGCGGCTGCCGCAATACACGATTCCGGCCTGGCCCTTGTGGCGGTTCAGGAACGTCAGCAGTTGCTTGGCCTCGCCGTCCTTGGCCTGGGCGGCGATGTGCAGGTTGGAGCGATGAAAACTCGCGGTGAACATCTCCGCGTCGTCCATGCCCAGTGCGTGCAGGATATCGATCCGGGTGCGCGGGTCGGCCGTCGCGGTCAGGGCGATGCGCGGCACGCCGGGGAAGCGCTGGGCCAGCCGGGCCAGGCCGCGGTATTCCGGCCGGAACTCGTGCCCCCAGGCCGATACGCAATGCGCCTCGTCGATTGCGATCAAGGCGATTTTCTGTCGGGTCAGGCGGTCGAGCGTGCCAGGCATTAATAGACGCTCCGGCGACACGTAAAGCAGATCGAGGCGTCCGGCGTCGAGATCGCCCGCGATCGCCCGCGCGGCGTCGGCCTCGACCTCGGAGTGCAACGCGCCGGCCGCGACGCCGAGTTGCCGAAGTGCTGCGACCTGATCGTCCATCAGCGCGATCAGCGGCGACACGATGATGGCCGTGCCGGGCCGGCACAGCGCCGGGACCTGGTAGCACAGGCTTTTGCCGCCGCCGGTCGGCATGAGCACCAGCGCGTCGCCCCCGGCCATGACCCTGGCGATCGCAGCCTCCTGCAGGCCACGGAACGCCGGAAAGCCGAACACGCGGCGCAAGACGTCGCGCGGCGCGGCGCCATGGCCCGCAATCAGCTCAGCACCGTGCGCCGGCATCGGCAAAATTAGTTGATGTCGATCTCAACTCGACGGCTCTCGACGCCGGGGTCACCGCCCACCGAACCCTTGGGCCGCAGGACGATGCGCTGGCGGTCCACCCCTTTTGCCACCAGTCCATCCGCCACGACCTGGGCCCGCAGCTTCGTCAAGGTCTTGTTGGCTTCCGGCGTGCCGATACGGTCGGCATAGCCCGCCACCACGATCCTATGGTTGCCCGCCGTCTGCGCAGCGCGGCTCGCATCGGCGATCACGGCCATGGCCCCGTCGTCGAGGTCCGCCGAGAACGGTGTAAAGAACACGACATAGGTCAGCCCCTGTGGATCGACCAGGGCCGTGGTGCAGGCCGCCACACCGGCAAGCACAAGCCCAAGCACCGCAAAACGGCGGACCAACGGGAGACGCGACGCTGCTGCAGGAGGGGTCATGGCCGATTCCTTCACGATGTTTGGCGCCGTACCTACGTGCCTGCCCGATGCCGGCCCCGTCAACCAGTCAGGCCGCCGCCGCCACGGCATGACCGGCCGAAAGGCGGAAAATCCGGTCCAGCCGCTCGACGCCCATCAGGCGATGGACAATCAGGATCACCGTCCGGCCGGCCGCCACGTCGTTGAGGGTGGTCAGGAACGCCCGCTCGGTCGCAGCATCCAGGCCCGTTGCCGGCTCGTCCAGAATCAGCACCGGCGCCTCCGATAGCAGCGCCCGGGCCAGCGCCAGCCGTCGCCCCTGCCCGCCCGACACCTGCAACCCGCCCTCGCCGATCCAGCTATCGAGTCCCTCAGGAAACCCGCGGACCACGTCGGCGATGCCCGCCCGGTCCAGCGCAGCCCACAGATCGGCGTCGGCGGCACCGTCGCGGGCCAACGCCAGGTTGGCCCGGATCGTATCGCTGAACAAATGGGTGTCCTGGCTCAGCCAGGCAATACGGGACCGCACGTCGCCCGCGCGCAGGCGAGCGAGGTCCACGCCGCCCAGCAGCACGCGTCCGGACTGTGGCGCGACGACCTTGAGCGCCAGCGCAGCCAGGGTAGACTTGCCGGACCCGGACGGCCCAAGGATCGCGATCCGGCTGCCCGCCGGAATATCGAGCGTGAGGCCATCCAGCACCGGCGGACGATCCGGGCGCCAACGAAAAGTCACAGCCTCGAACCGCAAGGACGTGCTGCTGGGCAGCGGCGCCGGATCGGCCGGGTCCGCATCGCCGGCGGCACCTGTTGCGGCCTCGGTGATGCGCGCCGCCGCACCCGCTGCGTGGCCGGCCAACGCCCCGGCGCGCGGCATCCCACCCACGACCTCGAACGCCGCCAGGGTCAAGAATAGCCCGGCCACCATCATTCCCGGAGTGATCCCGGGCAACAGCAGCACCGTGAGCAATGCGGCCTGGCCACAAACGAACGCCCCTGCCTGCGCCCACGACGCACGGCGGGCCACCATGTGTTGCGCCTGGAACAGCGCCGCCTCCCGCGCCTGGATGGCCGCAAGCATCCGGCCCTCTGCGCCATAGGCCCGCACCTCCCGCATGCCATCCAGCGCGTCCAGCGCTGCCGACCGCAGCCCGGCCGACGCCACCGCCAGCCGCCCTCCCGCGTCGAGCGTGACACGAGCCGCCACCCATGGCAGCACGATTGCCGACAGTAGGAAAAGGCCGCCGACCAGCAGCGCTCCGGCGCCTTGTGCCAGCGCCAAGAAGCCCACCAGCACCGGCAGCAGCAGGATGGCTGCAACGCCGGGGACGACGATCCGCAAATACAGCCCGTCCAGCGCCTCGACATCGCCAACTAGCCGGCCCAAGGCATCGCCCGACCGCATGAAGCCGAGCCCGCCCGACGATCGCACCGCGAGACCACGGAACAGCCACACACGCAATGCGGCCAACACCCGGAAGGTGGCGGCATGGGTCAGCATCCGTTCGCCATAGCGCAGAACGACGCGGGCGACGCCAAGCCCACGCACCACGCCCGGCAGCAGCAACAGCGCCGCGAACCCGGCAACCTCCTCCCCCGTTATCGGACGCAGCGCCATGCCGCCCGCCGCGGTCGCGAGGCCTACGCCCGCCGCAACCGTCAGCAACGAGACGGCCAGCCCAGCGATTAACCACCCCGCATGACCGCGCCAGAGCGTCAAAACCGGCAGCAGCGCCCTCATGCCACCCCCTGCACCGCCCGCGCCCGGCCATCGGAGAGCTCCAGCAGCCGTCCGCCGCCGAACGCGTGCGCGGCTGCCGAGTGGCTGGCCAGGATCACCGTCCGGCCCAGGGCCAGCCGCCGTAGACTCTCCAGCACATCCGCCTCGGTTGCCGGGTCCAGATGGGCCGTCGGCTCGTCCAGCAGCAGCAGCGGGGCGTTGCGGACGAAGGCCCGCGCGATGGCGACGCGCTGGGCCTGGCCGCCGGACAGGCCATAGCCGCCCTCGCCGATCGGCGTATCCAGCCCATCGGGGAGGGCCGCCGCGAACTGCTCGATCCCTGCGGCCTTGGCGGCGTCCTCGATCTGCCGGTCCGTCGCGCCCTCCCGCCCAAAGCGGATATTGTCGCGGATGCTGCCGGCGAACAGCACGGGGCGTTGGCCGATCCACGCCGTCATCCGTGCCATGGCGGCCGGCACGATCGTGCTGACATCCGCGCCGTTCAGCGTGATGCGGCCGCTGTCCGGACGGACAAAGCCCAACAGCAGCTCGATGATCGTGGACTTGCCGACACCCGATGGCCCGACCAGCACCACCGTTTCCCCGGCAGGCACGCGGAAGCTCAGCCCGTCAAGCACCGCGCCGCGGGACGGGTCCCAGGTATAGCGCACATTATCAAATGCGACGGTCACTCCGGAAGCCGCCACAGTGCGGGTCTGCAGCGCGGCTGCACCCTTCGACGGCTCCGGCAACGCCGCCAATTGGTCGGCCGCCCCCACCGCCTGCAAGCGGTCCTGATAGGCCGCGGAGAAGGCGCGGAGCGGCGCAAAGAACTCGGCTACCAGCACAAGGACGAAGATCGCCGCCATCGGATCGGCCCCACCGCCATACCACGCCGCCGCATAGCGCCCCGCCAGCAGCACAAGCGCCGCCGCCGCCGCGCAATCAAGCGCCGCCGAGGACAGGAAGGCGACACGCAGCACCCGGAGCGTCCGCCGGCCGAGATCATCCGCAGCCCCCTGGAGCCGCTGCGCCTCCTGCTCGGCGCGGCCCGCGAGCACGATGGTGGCGATGCCGCGGATGCGGTCGAGGAAACGGGCTTGCAGCCGGCTCATGGCGACGAACTGGCGCTGCGATGCCGCCGCAGCACCCAGTCCGGCGAGCGCCATGCCAACCGGCACCAGCAGTCCGGCCGCGGCGAGGATCAGCGCTCCCCAGGGATCGACCAGCAGCACGGCGAGGCCCACGGCGAGCGGAGAAATCAGCGCCAGCGTCGCGGCCGGAAGCCACCGGGCAAACAGGCCGTCCAGCATCTCGATCCGGTCCACCGCCAGCGCGGCGAGCTCCCCGGCCGGTGAGCCGCGGGTGGCGCCGGGCGCAGCGCCGAACAGACGGACGAACAGGTCGCTGCGCAACCGCCGCCGTGCCTTCACGCCGGCTGCGAACGCGTGGTCGTCCGACACGATCAGCAGAACCGCCCGCCCCATAGTCAGAACCGCGAACAGCACCGGCCACTGCGCGCCCACGGTGCCCGAGGCCAACGGCCCGACCGGCGCGATCGCCGCTGCCAGAAGCCGCGCAAGGCACCAGGCTTGCCCAACTGCAGCGAGCGTCGCGAGCACGCCTGAAAATATGACGGGCCGGGCGGCACGCCGGCCCTCGGACATATTTCGTGTCATCCAGGCCTTGCCTGGCTTAAGCGGACCCGTCACGCGGCTGCCTCCCAGTTTCGCCAAGGGCCGTGCCGCTAGGACGCCAGCGCCCGGCGCGCCGTCGCTGCCAGCCAGCCGACCGCGACTGGCAAAATGGCATCGTTGAAGTTATAGCCAGAGTTGTGCAGCTCGCTTCCCGGCGTGGCGGGGCCATTGCCGATCCATGCGAACGCACCGGGCTTCTCTTCCAGATACCAGCCGAAGTCCTCGCCCGCCATGCTGGGCGCTAGGTCCCGCCGTACCGGCACTCCTAGCCCGGCGGCAGCGACAGCCGCCAGGTCGGCCTCCGTCTTCGTGTTCACGGTCGCAGAAACGCCGTGACTGATCTCGACCTCGGCCGTCACGCCGAAGGTCGCGCCAATGCCCGCCGCCACGCGATGGATACCGGCTTCGAGGAGGTCGCGAACCGCCCGGCGATGGGAGCGGAATGTGCCGCGCAAGACGGCCCGGCTCGGAATCTGGTTCGGCGCCACGCCGGCGTTCATCATGCAAATCGAGACGACGGCGGACTCCACAGGGTCCACGTTGCGGGAAACCAGTGATTGCAGGGCCACTAGAAGATGCGCGGATGCGAGCAGCGGATCGCGCGCCAAATGCGGCAGCGCGGCGTGCCCAGCGTGGCCATCCACGACGATCTCGACCCGTGATGCCGCCGCCATAACCGCGCTGTCGTGCACCGCGATGGTCCCGGCATCCAGGCCCGGCCAGTTGTGGTAGCCAAATATGCGCTCCATCGAAAAATGGTCGAATAGGCCGTCCGCCAGCATGCTCCGGGCCCCGCCATAGCCCTCCTCGGCTGGCTGGAATACGAAATGGATGGTGCCGGACCAACTGGCGTCCTGCGACAGCAGGGCCGCCGCACCCAGCAGACTCGCGGTGTGGCCGTCGTGCCCGCAGGCGTGCATCACGCCGGGATTGGCGGAGGCATAGGGCAGTCCCGTCGTTTCGGAGATCGGCAATGCATCCATATCCGCGCGCAACCCGACACTTCGGTTGGATTGGCCGCGCGTCAACGTCGCAACCACGCCATGCCCGCCGACGCCGGAGGTAAACGGCACGCCCAGATCGGTCAGCGTCTTACAGACAAACGCCGCGGTCTCACGCTCCTGCAACGAGAGCTCGGGATGCCGGTGCAAGTGCTGGCGCCACTGCGGAAGAGCATGCTGCAGCTTGGGATCCATTGATGACACTCCACATCAATCCCGATGTGCCGTGTGTCTGCGCCTTGCGCAAGGTGTGGCTAAGCGGAAGCCTTGCTAGCAAGGGCACCGAGCGCCGGGCTCTCGATCCGCTCCCGCCGCAGAGGCAGGTGGACCTTGTAGCGGGTGCCGTTGCCCTCCTCGACATGCAGTGTGGCGCCAAGCTGCCGGGCAAATCCGCGGATGAGTTGAATGCCAATGCCGTCGCGTGTCCCGGCGGGGGTCTCGACACGGCCGGCGGGAATGCCGACCCCGTCGTCATGGATTTCAAGCTCCGCATGGTCCAAATCGGCCGTAAGATGCACTGAGATGCTGCCCCTGCGTCCGCCCGGGAAGGCATACTTCACGGCATTGCTGACCGCCTCCGTCACAATCAGCGCCAGCGGGACAGCCTGATCACTCGACATCTTTAGCTCTGGCGCCTCGATCTCCAGACGCAGCCGCTCCCCGGCCTTCTCGCCCATGGCCTGGAACAACTGGCCGCACAGCTCGATCAGGAACTCCCGCATGTTGATCGTATGCACCTCACCGTGGGCATAAAGGTGACGGTGCAGGGTGGCCAGCGCGCGGACGCGGTCACGAGCGGATTGGAACTCGGCCCGCGCCTCGGGCTGGCGAATCCGGCTGGCCTGCAGGTTCAGCAGGCTGGCGACGATCTGCAGATTGTTTTTCACCCGGTGGTGGATTTCCTGCATCAGCAGTTCCTGCTGATCGACGGCCGTTGCCAACCGGATTTGCTGCCTATGCAGCATCATCGTTGCCCGGCGGAATGCAATGATGAGACGGCGAAGGTCCCGCGAAGCGGATACGGGGCCACCCGTGCCGGTGTCGTCGAAGCCGTTACCAGATCGCCACCGCGCAACGCGCTGGTTCAGACGGGCCAGCGGCCGGGAAGCAAATGCGGCGGCTCCGATTGCCATGATGGTCAGGCCAAGCAGCCAAGCGAGTATAGAGAATGGTGCTGGAACCGATATTAGGGCCACAGCCATAAGCGGCAGCGTCGCAACGGCATACACGCAACATAGGCGTACGACGAGGGTATCACATGTCCTTAGAGGGCGACTCAGCATACGACCGGTCCCACGAACCGGTTGCCGTTCACTTCTCGCGGTCTTCCTGGATCAGCCTCAGCAACTCTTCCGGCACCGGTTCCCGGGTGACATCGTCATAAAGCTGATGCAATCCACGCCGTAGCCAGATATCGAAAGCAGCGTCGGCGGGCTGGGACTGCTTCCGTTGCGGTCTTTGCGGCTTCGGCGTAGGCTGCATCATTCTGAAATGGTTCATATCCGTGTAATCCCACCACTCCATCCCTGCCACGACGCTGCTGCAGAAAGCGTGAGTGATACCGGGGTTGGCCTGCCTGTCCCCTGTTTTCCTATGACGCCGCCATAGACTTCTCGTCACCCTCGAAGCCAACTTCCAGTAGACGGGACGCCCGGAGGCCGACCCGGTCCTTGGCCTTCGTATCTACCTCACCCAACAACCACGCTTCGAGTTGACGGCGGGCCCGGAACACGCGGCTTTTAGCTGTACCCACCGCACAACCGGTCGCCTCGGCCAGCGCCTCGTAGCTCATGCCGTGGACCACGACCATCAAGAGCGCCTCCCGCTGATCCGCCGGAAGCCGTGTTATCGCCCGGCCAAGCTCCTTGAGCGCCAAACGGTCCTCATGCGCCGCCTCCGTCGCAAAAGCTGATTGCGGCACGTCGTCGATGTCGGTGGTCACCCGGCGCTTACGCAGGTTTGAAATGAACCGGTTGCGCAAGATACGATGCATCCATGCCGGGAAATTAGTGCCTGGAATGAAGCTCGCATGGGCCGATAACGCGTTGCAAACGGCATCCTGCACCAAATCCTCGGCGGCTGAACGGTTCCGGGTCAATGCCAGTGCCTGAATGCGCAGCTTTGGAAGGATCGAGATAACCTGGTCGTGGAAAAGAGTGTTCATCGATCTACCTTTTCGCCTACTTCAGCCTCAATGACTCACGGGCCACTGACGTTGCATTCCCAAAGTCACGAAACCGCGAGATCTCACGCCGACTCCGCCTTGGACTGGTCTATCAGCTCCGCAAGTCCACTTCGCGCGCGGGACAGGCGGGCCTTCATGGTGCCGACCGGGAAATTGCAGATCGCGGCCGCCTCCTCGTGCGACATCTCCTGCGCGCCCACGAGGATCAGCGCCTCCCGCAGCCGCGGCGGCAGGCGCCAGATCAACTGCTGCAGGTCGGTGATCTCTACCCGGGCAAGCTGCTGCGGGTCGGCGGCCTCCTCCTCGTCGAACCGCTCCTGCAACGCACTGGCCTCCCGCTTGCGTCGCCGGCCTTGCTCATAGAATTGGTTGCGGAGGATGGTGAACAGCCACGCTTTCAGGTTGGTGCCGGGTTGGAACTGGTCGAGCGCGGCCAGGGCGCGCACGATGCTGTCCTGCACGATGTCGTCGGCCGCGATGCGGTCCCGCACCAGGAATCTCGCAAAGGCCCGGAGATCCGGTAGCAACTTCGCGATTTGGCGCCTGATGTCGGCGTCGGCTATGTCCACGTGCGCTCCGTCGGTTATACCCAAATGCCTGCGTTCCCCTGGGCCTCGGTCCGCAAACCACCAGTGCACCCTGCCTGTGCATGAAAAGGATGCCTAATGACCAGCCTGCGTCGCGAGGAACTGATCCGTGCGCTACCCTACGCCCGCCGCTATGCCCGCGCCCTGACCGGAAACCAAACCCGCGGCGATGCGATGGTCGCCGACAGCCTGCGCGACCTGCTGGCCGACGACACCCCGGGTGACGCCCGCCACCACCTTTATCGCGCCGTCACCCACCGGTTCGAGGGGCTGAGTACACTGAAGACCGCGTTCATCACCGGTGGCCTCTCGCAAGCGCAGCGCGAATTGCTCTTGCTGACGTCGCTAGAAGAGGTGCCAGTCCAGGCTGCCGCCGAGATCGTCCAGCTTTCCAATGCAGATGCCGAGGCCCAGTTGACCGAGGCGCGTGCCCACCTCCGGGCCGGCGCTGCGACGGACGTGCTGATCATCGAGGATGAGCCGATCATCGCGATGGACATCGAGGAACTGGTGCAAAACTGCGGACACAACGTCGTGGGCGTCGCCACCACGGAGGCGGAGGCGGTCGAGATGGCAGAAAAATACAAGCCGGGCCTGATCCTGGCGGACATCAATCTCGGCATCGGAGGCGACGGGACGTCGGCCGTGTCGCGGATCATGCGGCACCACTACGCGCCGGTGATCTTCGTCACCGCCTATCCGGAACGGCTGCTGACCGGGGAAGACCTGGAGCCCGCCTTTGTGATCACCAAGCCGTTCGAGCCGCTCACCCTCGCCATCGCCACCTATCAGGCGGTGACCGGCGGGGTGCGCCTGGAATAGCCCATCGACCAAAGGGCGGTCCCGCGTCGCTCGTTTGGTCCACGTGACATCTTGAGGGAAACGGCGTAGGCGCAGCAACCAAGCGCCTGCCATAGCGGTTCAAAGGCCAAAGTGGTTCTAAGGCCAAAGCGGTTCTAAGGTAAGTCTTGGGCGACCCAGGAGCGATCTTAATGCACACCCCCTCGCCCGCGGGTCATACCGTGATGCCGGTCCATGCTCCCCGCGTTTGCGTGTTGAATGCCGACGCAACGCCGTCGGATTTGAGGCGCGCAGCATCGATCGCGTTCGATCATGTGCTGCTGCCCTCGGTGCGGCCCGACATGGAGGCATTCGTCGCTACGGCACAGGGCCATGGACTATCCGTTCTCGTGGACGTGAACGTGGACAGCGTTCCGGTGGATGGCCTTGCCGAGGGCTCCCTTCCAGCGATGTTCGTTGTGGCGCCAGCACCGGCGACCGACCCCCGGCAGCCTCCTGCAAACGCCCGCGCCGCCGTTGCCGCGATCACCGACGATACGGATGCGCAGCGCCTGGCGGAGTGGTGGGCGCCGCGGGTCACCGGCTGGACTGCCATGGGGGTCGCCGGCGTCCGCCTACTCGGGCTGACCAGCCTGCCGGCCGCTGCCGTTACCCCCTTCCTGATCCGTTTGCGCACACGTTGCCCGAGCGCCATCCTGTTTGCCTGGACCCCAGGCCTGCCTTGGGACAGCGTGGCGGACCTGCCGCCGGGGACGGTCGACTACACGGCGTGCTCGTTGCCATGGTGGGACGGACAGGCCGACTGGCTTTGGCGGGAGCTGGATTCGCTGCGCCGGGCCGCCCCCGTCATTGCCCCGGCTGGCGAGCGTTACGGGGAGCTGGCGGCGCTCTTGGCGGACGGCTGGATGGGCGAGTTGCCGAGCGCGTCCAAAGCCGCAGGAATGAAGGAGCTGAATACCCTGCGCGCGCAGCCGGCATTCGGCTCTGGCGTGGCCCGGCCGCTGTCCAGCCCCGGTCAGCCGGCGATGGCGCTGCTCCGGACGGACGCCCTGGACCCACGTCGTGCCCAGCGGGCAGCCCTTGTCTTAACGAACCTGGATCCTGCCGCACCAGTGGAAATCGATGGTTCCACGATCCTGGCCAACGCTGGGTCCTTTGGTCCCTGGAGCACCGGCGCCGACGGAACGACGTTCGGGCCGGCGTCGCGGCTGACGCTCGCACCCGGTGCCGTGATGATCTTCAAAGCCGAAGCCCTTCCGTTGCCCAGCCCACAGCCTGCTGGCGGTGCCGAGCAGGCGGCCCGGCAGCCGCGTCTCGCCATCGAAGCGCCAGCGCCCTGTGTGGAGGGCGGCCGCTTCCCGTCCCGGCGCATTGTCGGCGATCTCGTGGAGGTTCAGGCAGACGTCATCGCCGACGGCCATGACGTGCTGGCCGTCATGCTGCAATGGCGCGGTCCCGGCAGCCAGGCCTGGCACGAGGTGCCGATGCGTCCACTCGGCAATGACCGCTGGACAGCGTCCTTCCCGCTGCAGCAGCTTGGCGTCCATCATTACGCCATCCAGGCATGGCGCGACGCCTACGCCACCTTCGCCGACGAGCTGACCAAGAAGCACGCCGCCGGGGTGCCGATCGCGCTTGAGCTACAGGAAGGGGCGGCGCTGGTCACCCAGGCCGCGGCCCGGGCCACCCCCAGGATACAAGCAGCACTGTCCAAGCTCGTCCAGTCGCTTGCCGGACAGGATGAGGACACCCGACGGCAAACCCTTTTGTCCCCCGAGGCAAGCGCGATGATGGCCAAAGCGGACGACCGTCCTTTGGCGGTCATGCTCGATCCGGTTCCGGTGCAGGCGGAGCGGGTCGCCGCGGGCTTTGCTGCCTGGTATGAGGTGTTCCCCCGCTCCCTGAGCGACGACCCCACCCGGCACGGGACTTTCGCCGACGTGGAGCGCCATCTGCCGCGTGTCCGCGACATGGGGTTCGACGTGCTGTATTTCCCGCCGATCCACCCGATCGGCCGGACCAACCGCAAGGGCCCGAACAACACGCTGACCCCTGGTCCCAGCGACCCCGGCAGCCCCTATGCGATCGGCTCGGCCGAGGGCGGTCATGACGCGCTGCATCCCGAACTCGGCACCATCGAGGATTTCCAGCACCTTCGTGCCGCCTGTGGGGAGCATGGGCTGGAGCTGGCGATCGATTTCGCTATACAGGCCTCGCCTGACCATCCCTGGCTGAAGCAGCACCACGACTGGTTCAACTGGCGTCCGGATGGCACAATCCGCTATGCGGAAAACCCGCCTAAGAAATATGAGGACATCGTCAACGTCGATTTCTACGCACCCGGCGCCATACCCAGCCTGTGGACCGAGCTATGCGATGTCGTGCTGTACTGGGCCGGCCAGGGCGTCCGCCTGTTCCGTGTGGACAACCCGCACACCAAGCCCCTGCCGTTCTGGGAGTGGATGATCGCCACCGTGCAGGCCCGCTACCCGGACGCCATATTCCTGGCAGAGGCCTTCACCCGGCCGAAGGTCATGTACCGCCTGGCCAAGGTGGGTTTCTCGCAGTCCTACACCTACTTTACCTGGCGCGACACGAAGGCCGAGTTCCAGGAGTATCTGACCGAGCTGACCCAGGGTCCGCCGCGGGAGTTCTTCCGGCCGAACTTCTTCGTGAACACGCCGGATATCAATCCGGTGTTCCTGCAGACCTCGGGCCGCCCGGGCTTCCTGATCCGCGCCGCGCTGGCCGCAACGCTGTCCGGCCTTTGGGGCGTCTATAATGGGTTCGAGCTCTGCGAGGGTTCGCCGATGCCGGGCCGCGAGGAGTACTTGGACAGCGAGAAATATCAGCTCCGTGCCTGGGACTGGGACCGGCCCGGCAACATCGTGCCGGAAATCACGCAACTCAACGCGATCCGCAGGCTTAATCCCGCACTGCACTCCCACCTGGGCGTGACCTTTCTTCCGGCGAGCGGCGACCAGGTGCTGTTCTTCGAGAAAGCTACAAAAGACCGCTCCAACATTATCCTCGTGGCCATCAGCATGGACCCGAGATCCCCGCAATATACCGAGCTATCCGTTCCGGCGGCGCTCGATGTCACCGACCTGCTCCAAGACCGGCAGGCCCGGTGGTCCGATCGCACCCAACGCATCACACTGACGCCAAGCCGTCCCTACGCGATCTGGCGGGCCCGGGCCGTAGCAACCTAAACTGTAGCCGCCTAAACCGTAGCTGCCCGAACCGTAGCTGCCCAAACCGTAGCTGCCCAAACCGTAGCTGAGTGAGAACGAGAATTAGCACCTCCCTGTCCCCGGACGCCCCGCTTCTCAAATCCCTGCCGCCTATCGAGGATCCGTTCTGGTACAAGGACGCGATCATCTATCAGCTCCACCTCAAGTCGTTCTTCGACGCGAACAATGACGGCGTTGGCGATTTCCGCGGGCTGCTGGAGAAACTGGACTACGTGGCGGAGCTTGGCGTCACCGCCATCTGGATGCTGCCGTTCTATCCGTCCCCGCGTCGCGATGACGGCTACGACATCGCGGACTACCAGGGCGTGCACTCCGATTACGGCGACATGGACGACGTGCGGCGCTTTATCGAGGCCGCACACGGGCGCGGCCTGCGGGTGATCACCGAGCTCGTCATCAATCACACGTCCGACCAGCACCCGTGGTTCCAGGCAGCCCGCCTCGCGCCGCCGGGCAGCACGGAGCGCGAGCGCTACGTGTGGTCCCACACGGACGAGAAATACGCCGGGACGCGCATCATCTTCATCGATAGCGAAACCAGCAACTGGACCTGGGACCCGGTTGCCGGCGCCTATTACTGGCATCGCTTCTACTCGCACCAGCCCGACCTCAACTTCGACAACCCGGCCGTGCTGGAGGACGTGCTCTCCATTATGCGGTTCTGGCTGGACCTTGGCATCGATGGCCTCCGCCTCGACGCCGTGCCCTACCTTGTCGAGCGCGAGGGCACCAACAACGAGAACCTGCAGGAAACCCATGCCATCCTGAAGCTGATCCGCGCCGAGCTCGACCGCTATGCGCCGGGCCGCATGCTGCTGGCGGAGGCCAACCAGTGGCCGGAGGACGCCCAGCAGTATTTCGGCGATGGCGACGAGTGCCACATGTCGTTCCATTTTCCGCTGATGCCGCGCATGTACATGGCGATCGCCCGGGAGGACCGCTTCCCGATCACCGACATCATGCGGCAGACTCCGGAGATCCCCACCAACTGCCAATGGGCCGTGTTCCTGCGCAACCACGACGAGCTGACGCTCGAGATGGTGACCTCGGGCGAGCGCGACTATCTTTGGAACACCTATGCCGCCGACCGTCGCGCCCGCATCAACCTGGGCATCCGCCGCCGCCTGTCGCCGCTGCTGGAGCACGACCGCCGGCGCATCGAGCTGATGAACGGCCTGCTGCTGTCCATGCCCGGCACGCCCGTCATCTACTACGGCGACGAGATCGGCATGGGCGACAACATCTTCCTGGGCGACCGTGACGGCGTCCGCACCCCCATGCAGTGGTCGATGGACCGCAATGGCGGCTTCTCCCGCGCCGACCCGGCCCAGCTTGTCCTGCCGCCAATCATGGACGCCAACTACGGCTTCCAGGCGGTGAACGTCGAGGCGCAGGCGGGTGACGCGCACTCCTTGCTGAACTGGACCCGGCGGATGCTGGCCGTCCGCCGCCGTCATCAGGCATTCGGCCGCGGCACGCAGCGCTTCCTGTATCCGGGCAACCGCAAAATTCTCGCCTATCTGCGCGAATGGGCGGCGGACGATGGCCGGACCGAGACGATCCTCTGCGTCAGCAATTTGTCGCGCACCGCCCAGGCCGTGGAACTGGACCTATCGGCCTTTGCCGGCCGAGTGCCGGTCGACATCGTCGGCGGTTCGGTGTTCCCCCCGGTCGGGCAGCTCACCTACCTGCTCACCCTGCCACCCTATGGCTTTTTTTGGTTCCTGCTGGCGGCCGACGCGCAGCTGCCGTCCTGGCACTCAGCCCCCCCGGAACCGCTGCCGGAGTATGCAACCTTGGTTATGCGCGCAGGCCTTGCCGACATTCTCAATCCCCAGGGCCGCGCGGTGCTGGAGCGGGAGGCGCTGCCGGCCTATTTGCCGAAACGCCGCTGGTTCGCGTCCAAGACCGAACGGCTGGAGGGAGTGCGCCTGGCCTATGCCGCCCCGCTCCCCGGAACCGGCGGCAGCGTGATGTTCGCCGAGGTCGAGGCCGCCCTGCCCGGCCGCGCCGAGCGCTACGTATTGCCGCTGGGCGTCGCCTGGGAGGATGAAACCTCCGGCGCGCTGGCGCAGCAGCTTGCGCTGACCCGGGTCCGCCGTGGCGCGCGGGTCGGCTACCTGACCGACGCATTTGCGGTGGACGCGATGGCCCGCGGCATGATCACCGCCCTCCGGGAGGATGCCGTGGTGCCGCTGGACGATGGCGAAATGCGCTTCGTGCCGTCGCCGTTGATGGCGACGCTCGTCGTGGCCGATGATGCCGAAATCCGGCGCCTATCGGCCGAGCAGTCCAACTCGTCCCTGATCGTCGGCGATGCGCTGGTGCTGAAGCTGGTCCGCCGTGTGCTGGCCGGGGTGCATCCCGAGGCCGAGATGACGGGCTACCTCACCGAGCGCGGCTTCGGCAATACCGCCCCGCTGTTTGGCGAGGTGGTGCGCGTTTCCGCCGATGGCACGCCGCACACCGTGGGCCTAGCTCAGGGTTTCGTCCGCAACCAGGGCGACGGCTGGACCTACACGCTCGACTTCCTGGCCCGCGTGGTCGAGGAGGCGGCGCTGACCGGGCAGCCCGTGACGGGACAGGACGCGGGGGCCGACGCGACCGACATTTTCGCACCCTATGACGTGTTCGCCCGCGCAATCGGCACCCGCCTGGGCGAGCTGCATGCCGCATTGTCGCAACCAACGGATCAGCCGAAGTTCCGGCCCGAGCCGGTGGACGACGCGATCCTGGCCGAGTGGGCAGCGGGCGCCGTCGAGCAGATCGAGAGCGCGCTGGGCGTTCTGCGTGGCGTGAAGGACTGGCCGGATGCCACGGCGGCCCAGCAGGCTGCGACCCTGCTCGACCATGCCGAGGCGTTGTCCAAGGCAGCCGGACGCCTGGCCCAGCAGGGCCAGGGCGCGCTGTCCACCCGGGTGCACGGCGACTTCCATTTGGGGCAGGTCCTGGTCGTGCAGAGCGACGCCTACATCATCGACTTCGAGGGCGAGCCGGCGCGCACGATGGAGCAGCGCCGGGCCAAATCGTGCGCATTGCGGGACGTGGCTGGATTGCTGCGGTCCTTCGACTATGCGGCGGCGGCGGCGGCGCCGGGCCGGGTGGCGGCCTCGGAGACGGCGACCGAGCGGCGCCAGAGCATCCTGCAGCAGTTTCGCGAACGCGCATCGGCGTCCTTTCTGGATGCGTATGCCGCCGTGCTGGCCACGGCCGAACCGCGGTGGGTTCCGGCCGAGGCGGAGCCGGCGTTGCTCGACCTATTCCTGCTGGAAAAGGCCGCCTACGAGATCAAGTACGAGGCTGCGAACCGCCCCACCTGGATCGGCATCCCGCTGGGTGGCCTATACCGCATCGCCGAACGGCTGCTTTCCCTGGAGAACGCAGCATGAGCATGCCGGACGCGGGTGCGATCGACGCTATTGCCCACGGCCGCCACGGCGATCCCTTCGCGGTGCTGGGGCCGCACGACACAGCGGACGGGTGCAGCATCCGGGCTTTCCTGCCCAACGCGGACGGCGCCACGGTGATCGACCGTTCCAACGGGCAAGTGCTCGGCGCGCTGCAACGCCTGCATCCCGATGGCTTCTGGGCGGGCACCATTCCGGCGCGCGCGCCATACACGTTGCGGTTCGACACGCCGTTCGGCTCCTATGAGACGGCGGACCCCTATGCGTTCCCGCCGACACTCGGGCCGCTCGACCTCCATCTGCTGGGCGAGGGCCGGCACCGGGACTTGGGACACGTCCTGGGCGCGCATCCGGCGGAAATGGAGGGCGTTCCTGGCGTGCGCTTCGCCGTTTGGGCGCCGAATGCCAGCCGGGTTTCGGTGGTGGGCGACTTCAATTTCTGGGACGGCCGTCGCCACCCCATGCGCCGCCATACCGGGGCCGGGGTATGGGACCTGTTCATCCCGGGCGTCGCAGCGGGTGCGATCTATAAGTACGAGCTTCTGGGCCCGAACGGCGAGATGCTGCCGCAGAAAGCCGATCCGGTCGCCTGGGCTGCCGAGCTGCCGCCCAAGACCGGCTCGATCGTCGTGTCCGCCGCCGACCGACGCTGGACCGACGCCTCCTGGATGCAGCGCCGTGCCGCCGCGCAGTCGGCGTCCGCCCCCATCTCGACCTACGAAGTCCACGCCGCATCCTGGCTTCCGGCGTCGCTTGAGGGCGGCGCCGGGTGGGAGGTTTTGGCCGACCGCCTGGCGCCCTACTGCGCCGGCATGGGCTTCACCCACATCGAGCTGCTGCCGATCATGGAACACCCGTTCGGCGGCTCCTGGGGCTACCAGCCGCTCGGCCAGTTTGCGCCGAGCTCACGCCTCGGCCCGCCCGAAGCCTTCGCGCGCTTCGTCGACCGCTGCCACCTGATGGGGATCGGGGTCATCCTGGATTGGGTGCCTGCGCATTTCCCGACCGACCCGCACGGCCTGGCGCGCTTCGACGGCACCCCGCTTTACGAGCACGGCGACCCGCGCGAGGGATTTCACCAGGACTGGAACACCTACATCTTCAACCTGGGCCGGAACGAGGTCCGCGGCTTCCTGATCGCCAGCGCGTTGTTCTGGTTGGAACACTACCATGCGGACGGACTGCGCGTGGATGCCGTCGCCTCCATGCTGTATCGCGACTACAGCCGCAATCCCGGCGAGTGGGTGCCAAACCAATATGGCGGGCGCGAAAACCTGGAATCGGTGGCTTTCCTCCAGGAACTGAGCCGCGCCATCGCCGAACGCTGCCCCGGCGCCCTGCTGATTGCCGAGGAGAGCACCGCCTGGCCCGGCGTGACCCGGCCCGCCGACGAGGGCGGCCTTGGCTTCGACTTCAAGTGGAACATGGGCTGGATGCACGACACCCTGCACTACATGCAGGAAGACCCGATCAACCGCCGCTACCACCACGACGAGATCACCTTTGGCCTGGTCTATGCCTTCTCCGAGCGTTTCACCTTGCCGCTATCGCATGACGAGGTCGTCTACGGAAAAGGCTCGCTGATCCGAAAGATGCCCGGCGACGCGTGGCAGAAGTTTGCCAATTTGCGCGCCTATCTCGCGTTCATGTGGACCTATCCCGGAAAGAAGCTGCTGTTCATGGGAAGCGAGTTTGCGCAAGACCGGGAGTGGAACCACGATACCGGGTTGGATTGGGACCTGCTGGACCACCCGCCACATGCCGGGATGCAGGCGCTGGTGCGCGACCTGAATGGCGCCTACCGCCGTATTCCTGCGCTGCATCAGGGCGATTGCGACCCCATGGGCTTCCGTTGGGTGGTGGTTGGCGACAGCACCAACTCCGTTTTTGCCTATCTTCGGCTGGCGGCCGACGGCAGCCCCGCAGCGCTCGTCATATGCAACTTCGCCCCGGCGCCCCGGTATGACTACCGGATCGGCGTGCCGCATGACGGCGCTTGGAGCGAGGTGCTGAATACCGACGCCAGCGGCTACGGCGGGTCGAATATGGGGAACGGCGGCGCATTGCAGGCCGACGCCCTACCGATGCACGGGTTCCCGGCCTCGCTCTCTCTCACCCTGCCACCCTTGGCAACCCTTATCTTGCAGGCCTGATCGATGCACCACGCCCTCATCCTGCCATTCGGCGCAACGCTGCTGCCGGACGGCCAGACCCGCTTCCGCCTATGGGCGCCCTCGACGCCGACGGTGTCGCTGGAGTTCGATGGCCAGGCGCCCATGCCCATGCAGGCGATGGACGGAGGGTGGCATGAGGTCACGGTGTCTGCACCGCTGGGCACCCGCTACCGCTACCGCCTGCCCGACGGCTTGGCCGTTCCAGACCCGGCTTCCCGGCTGCAAGCCCCCGACGTGCATGACCCCAGTGTCGTCGTCGATCCCGCCGCCTATGACTGGCGCAACACCGGGTGGCAGGGCAAGCCGTGGCACGAGGCGGTGGTATACGAGGCCCATGCCGGTGCCATGGGCGGCTTCTCCGGCATCCGGCAGCGGCTGCCGGAGTTGCGCCGCCTCGGGATCACCGCGGTCGAGATCATGCCGATCGCGGATTTCCCCGGCGGCCGCAACTGGGGCTATGACGGCGTGCTGCCCTTCGCGCCCGATACCGCCTACGGCACCCCGGACGAGCTGAAGGCGCTGATCGACGAGGCGCACGGCCTCGGCCTCATGGTTTTCCTCGATGTCGTATACAACCACTTCGGCCCGGACGGGGCCTATCTGCACGCCTACGCCAAGCCGTTCTTCCGCGAAGACATCAGCACGCCATGGGGCGCCGCCATCGACTTCCGCCGGCCGGAGGTCTGCGACTACTTCATCCAGAACGCGCTCTATTGGCTGATGGAGTATCGCTTCGACGGACTGCGCTTCGACGCGGTGCACGCGATCTCGGAGGAGAGCTTCCTGCGCGACCTGGCCCGCACGATCCGGGCAACGGTCGAGCCCGGCCGGCACGTGCATCTGGTGCTGGAGCACGAGAACAACCGGGCGGCCCTGCTGCGCACCGGACTTGATGTCCCAGGCTCGGGAAACGGGGGTTTCGACGCCCAATGGGCGGACGATTTCCACCACTGCCTCCACGTCCTGCTGACCGGGGAGAGCGAGGGCTACTACGAGGATTTCCAGGACACGACGCGGTTGCTGGCGGACTGCCTGGCCAGCGGCTTCGCCTATCAGGGCCAGATGTCCCCGCATCTCGGGCGTCCCCGTGGGGAGCCCAGCGGGCACCTGCCGACGACCGCGTTCGTCGTATGCCTGCAGAACCACGACCAGATCGGCAACCGCGCCATGGGCGAGCGGCTGACAACCCTGGCCGACCCGCAGGCGCTGCGGTCCGCCATGGCGCTGCTGCTGCTATGCCCTTTCGTGCCCATGCTGTTCATGGGTGAGGAATACGCCGCCCGCAACCCGTTCCTGTTCTTCACCAGCCACAACGAGGACTTGGCCAAGCTGGTGCGGGAGGGTCGCCGGGCGGAGTTCAAGCACTTCGCGGCGTTCCAGGACGAAGCACGGCGTAAGGCGATCCCGGACCCCAACGCGCCCAAGACGTTCGACGCGTCGGTCGTGGACCAGGCCGACCCCGCGATGTTCACCTTCGTGCAGGACCTGCTCGCCCTCCGGCGGCAGCACGTCATACCGGGCATCCCGGGCTGCCGCAGCCTGGATGTGGATGTGGATGTGCTGGCGCCGGGCGCGCTGCGGGCGGAGTGGCGGCTGGGCACGGGGCAGCGTCTGGCGATCACGCTGAACCTCGGTCACGAAACGGCGTCGTCCGCGTCCCCGGCCGGCGGCGTGATATTCGCCAACCCGCCCGGCACCGCATTGGCCAGCATGCCGCCCGGAAGCATCGTCGTGCAGGTCACAGCCGAATGAGCGAGGAGGCGCTGCTCCGCCTAGCCGAATCAGCCGGCGTCGCGCCGCGATGGAAAGACGTCCATGGGGAATGGCACGATGTCGCACCGGACACGCTGCATGCCGTGCTGACGGCGCTCGGCTTGCCCTCCAAGACCGATGCGGACCTTAAGGCAAGCCTCTCGACCATGACCGAGGGCTCGTCGGCCCTGCCGCCGTTGGTGACGGCGGAGGTCGGACAACCCATTGCTTTTACCACTGCACCGGCTCGTTTTAGGCTCGTGCTGGAGGACGGGACCGTTCGGGACGGCATGACGGACGAGCGTGACGGCCGGGCCGTGCTGCCGGCGGTCGAGACGCCCGGCTATCACCGCCTCACGCTGGGCGGGCAGGAAACGGTGCTCGCGGTAGCGCCGCGACGCTGCTTTACGATCGAGGACGCCGCCTCGGCTGCCGGACCTGACGCAGCCTCGGCTGCAGGGCTTGACGCAGCCCCGACAGCGCGACCTTGGGCGCTGGCAGTGCAGCTTTATGCGCTGCGCCGGCCCGGGGATGCGGGCCTCGGGGACTTCGGCGCCCTACAGGACCTGGTTGGCCCGGCCGCCGCGCACGGCGCGGCCGGGATCGCAATCAGCCCCGTCCACGCGCAGTTCTCCGCCGACCCGGACCGCTTCAGTCCTTATTCGCCGTCGAGCCGTATGCTGCTGAACGTGCTGCATACCCATCTCGACATACCCTCTGACGCCGAGACGGACCGGCTTGAGGCGGCCGACCTCGTCGAATGGCCCGCCGCCTCTCGCAAGCGCCTGGCGACACTCCGCGCCATGTTCGACGCCGCCCCGCCCCCGATGCTCGCTGAACTGGCATCCTACCGCGCCCAGCAAGGTGACGCGTTGGAGACGCACGCCCGCTTCGAGGCGTTGCACGCCTACCACTTTGGCGCCGATCCAGCCCGGTGGCACTGGCGCAGCTGGCCCGAGCAACACCGCGACCCGAACAATCCAGCTGTCGCCGCGTTTGCCAAGGCCCACGCGACCGAGGTCGCCTTCCATGCCTTCATGCAGTGGCAAGCCGACCGCAGCCTGGCCGCTACGCAACTGGCGGCGCGCGAGGCCGGGATGGCGGTGGGCCTGATCGCCGATCTCGCCGTAGGCGCGGACTCGGGCGGCAGCCATTGCTGGAGCCGTCAGGCGGAGACCCTGATCGGCCTCTCCGTCGGTGCGCCGCCGGATCTCCTGAGCCCGCAGGGACAGAATTGGGGCCTGGCGGCCTTCTCGCCCCGCGGCCTCGTGCTGAACGGGTTCGGCGCGTACCTGGAACTGCTGCGCAACGCCATGCGCCACGCCGGCGGCGTCCGCATCGACCACGCGTTGGGGCTGGCCCGGCTTTGGGTGGTGCCGGAGGGCGCTTCGGCCGCCCACGGCGCCTATCTCTCGTTTCCCATCGGCGACATGCTCCGGCTGATCGCGCTGGAGTCGCGCCGCCATCGCGCCATCGTTCTGGCGGAGGACCTGGGCACCATCCCGGACGGATTTCAGGAGCGGTTACAGGCCGAAGGAATGCTCGGCATGCGCGTCTTGTGGTTCGAGCGGCAGGACGACCGCTTCACCTCGCCGCGCACCTGGACCAAGGGTGCCGTCGGAATGACCACCACGCACGACCTGCCGACCACCGCCGGCTGGTGGTCAGGGCGCGACCTGGAGTGGCGGAGCGGGCTCGGGCTACTGGGCGACGAGGCGAACCAGCAACACGAGCGGGATATCCGCGTCCGCGACCGCGCGGCCCTGTGGGACACGATGCGCGACAGCGGCGCCGTGGACGCCGACCAGCCGGCTCCGGATCAGTCGGAGCTGATTGCAGACGCCGCTGCGCGCCACGTCGGTGGTGCCGCGTGCGACCTGGTCATCCTCCCGATCGAGGACGCCCTCGCCCGGGTCGAGCAGCCGAACCTGCCCGGCACGCTCGATGAGCATCCAAACTGGCGTCGCCGCATGCCGGGCCTGGCGAGCGCCCTTCTTGACACCCCCGCGGTCGCGGCCCGGCTCGCCGGACTCGCCGACGCCAGAAAGCAACGATGAAACCCTTATCAGCCACCGCCCGCCTGCAATTCCACCGAGACTTTACGCTCGACCAAGCGACCGCGTTGGTCCCGTACTACGCGAAGCTAGGCACCAGCCACCTGTATGCGTCGCCGTTGCTGACGGCGCGCGCCGGGTCAACGCACGGCTATGACATCGTGGACCACAACACGATCAACCCGGAGTTGGGCGGGGAGGATGCGCTGCGCCGGCTGGTCGCAGCACTGCGGGCGCACGACATGGGCCTGATCCTGGACATCGTGCCGAACCACATGGGCGTCGGCGGCAACGACAATGCCTGGTGGCTCGATGTGTTGGAATGGGGCCGCGCCAGCCCCTATGCCGAGTATTTCGACATTGATTGGGATCCGCCCGACCCCTCGCTCCGCGGCCGCATGCTGGCGCCGTTCCTCGGCAGCTCCTATGGCGAATGCCTGGAGCGGGGCGAGCTGGTGCTGCGGTTCGACGACGGCGACGGCCGCCTGTTCGTCGGCTATCACGACCACCGTTTCCCGATCAGCCCGCGCGACTACGCCGCGGTCCTGCTGACGGAGGGCGGTCCGCTGGAGCCTGCGGCCCGGGCCTTCGCGGACCTAGGCGCAGGCGGCCGGGACGCGACCCGCCGCCGGGCGGAGGCTGCCCGGCAGGAGCTGCTGCAGCCCGTCTATCGCGCGGGCATTGAGGAGTGCCTGCGGGCCTACGCGACCGATACCCCGACCGGCCTCGACCGCCTGCATCGCCTGCTGGAACGCCAGCACTACCGCCTGGCTTGGTGGAGGGCCGCGGCCGACGAGATCAACTGGCGTCGGTTCTTCGACGTGAACGGCCTCGCCGGCGTCCGGGCAGAAATTCCGGAGGTGTTCGAGGCGACGCACCAGACGGTATTCCGCCTCTACTCCGAGGGCCTGATCGACGGCGTGCGCATCGACCACGTCGACGGCCTGGCCAGCCCGCGCGACTATTGCCGCAAGCTGCGCCGCCGCCTTGAGACCGCCGCCTTGTCCCGTCCGACCGAGCTGCGTGACACGCCGGTCGTGCTGTGGATCGAAAAGATCCTGGCTCCGCACGAACGCTTGGCCAGCGATTGGCTGACCGACGGGACGACCGGCTACGATTTCATGAACGACGCCGCCGCCGTCCTGCACGACCCGGCTGGCGAGGCGCCATTGACGACGCTCTGGACCGGCCTGACCGGCCGTCCCGGCGTTTTCGATCAGGAGGCGATGCCCGCGCGCCGTCAAATCCTGCGTGAGAGCCTGAGCAGCGAGCTGTTCGTCACCGCGTCGGCGCTGCACCGGGTCGCCCGCCGCAACCTTGCGACGCGGGACTACACGCTGACCGCCATACGCAATACCGTCACCGAACTGCTGGTGCATTTCCACGTGTACCGCATCTACGCCGGTCCGGCCGGAATTACCCCGACCGATCAGCACGTCATGGACTGGGCCATGGCCGGGGCGCGCCGCACTGTGCGCGCCGCCGACCGGCCCCTGCTGGAGCTGGTGGGTCAATGGTTGTCCGGCACCGGGCTGCGCAGCGTGCCCGCCGGAACGCAGCGCCAGGAATGGCTCCGCGCGATGGTGAAATTCCAGCAGCTCTCGGCCCCTACGGCCGCGAAGTCGGTCGAGGACACGACGTTCTACCGATACGGCCGGCTGCTGTCCCGCAACGAGGTCGGCACCGAGCCGTCGCAATGGTGCCTCAGCCCCGCTGCGTTCCACGCTGCCGGCAAGGAACGTCAGAAGCGCTTTCCGCTCGCCTTGCTCGCCACCGCGACGCACGACCACAAACGCGGCGAGGACACCCGCGTCCGGCTCGCGGTGCTGAGCGAGATTCCATCCGAGTGGGAGGCGGTACTGCAGCGCTGGACGCGGCTCAATGCCAGTCTCAAGCGGGACCTGGACGGCCCGGCGCCCGACGCCGCCGACGAGATCATGCTCTATCAAACCCTGGTCGCCGCGTGGCCGCTCGACCTCGCGCCCAGCGATGCCGAGGGTCTCGCCGCCTTCGAGAGCCGGGTGGCCGGATGGCTGGAGAAGGCGTTGCGCGAGGCCAAGCGCCACACTGGCTGGGCCGCGCCGGACACCGAGTATGAGAACGCTTGCCGCGCCTTCCTGGCCGGCCTGCTCGACGCCGGCCGCAGCGCCAACATGGCTGGTGAGCTCGCTGGCTTCGCAGCACGCATCGCCCCGGCCGGCGTGGTGAACAGTCTTACGCAAACGCTGCTGCGCCTGACCAGTCCAGGCATCCCGGACCTGTATCAGGGAACCGAGTTCTGGGATTTCAGCCTGGTCGACCCCGACAACCGCCGCCCGGTAGACTTCCAGGCGCGCGAGGCTGGGTTGGACGAGGCAGGGGACCCGGTTGCGTTGCTGCAAACCTGGCGGGATGGCCGGGTCAAGCAGTCCATCATTGCCCGAACATTGGCGTTGCGGGCCCGATCGCCCGGGCTATTCACCGTCGGCAGCTACGTTCCGCTCCGCGTGGAGGGGCCGTTCGCCGACAACGCCTTGGCTTTCGCACGCGTGCACGAGGGCCGGTCGGCTATCGTAGTCGGCACTCGGTTGTCCCTAGGAGTCGATCCGACTCTTAATAATCCACTCGTGAACTCGGCAAACTGGCGTGAAAGTGCTATTTTGTTGCCACGTAGCCTGACGGACCGGAGGCTTGTGCATATCCTCGACGGAGACAATGACACCATGAGCACACCCCGCCTTTCTTTGGCCAAGGTGCTGGCCCGGCTGCCAGTGGCGCTGATGGAGCTGAGGTGAACCGCCTCGTCGTCGTCAGCAACCGCGTTCCCGCCCCGGCCGCCGCGGGTGCGCAAGCGGGCGGACTGGCGGTGGCGCTCGAGGCGTTGATGGAACGCCGCGGCGGGGTCTGGTTCGGCTGGAGCGGCAACATATCCGACCAGCCGGGACCAGTCCGCGTGGGAGAGGCGGGCCGCGTCAGGTATGCGACGGTGGACCTGACCCCCGAGGAGCACGATCGCTACTACAACGAGTTCTCCAACAGCACGCTTTGGCCGTTGCTGCACTCCATGCCCGAGCTCATGACGTTCGACCGCCGCAATGCGCAGGTCTATCGCCAGGTGAACGAGCGGCTGGCGGACGCGCTGCATCCAATGCTGCGGGCAGACGACCTGATCTGGATTCATGACTACCATCTGATGTGCTTGGCGAGCGCATTGCGGTCGCGTGGCGTGCGGGCGCCGATTGGGTTCTTCCTGCACATCCCATTCCCTTCTGCCGACATGCTCGCCAGCGTGCCTGAGGCGGGGGCGCTGGTCAGCGACCTGCTCGCGGCCGACCTGATTGGATTTCAAACGGCGAACGACGTGGAGAACTTCGCCGAGGTAGCCTGTCGCATCGGCAATGCGTTGCGGATGCCGGGCGGATGGCTGAACGTCGGCGCCCGCCGCGTGCGCCTGGGTGTGTTCCCCGTCGAGATCGAGGCGCAGGATTTTGCGGCCATCGCCGAGGACGCCTGGCGCGCGGCGCCCACCGAACGGCTGCGGCGGAGCCTGGGCAGCCAGCACCTGATCCTCGGCGTGGACCGCATGGACCCGACCAAAGGCCTGTTGCAGCGCATGGCGGGCTATCGCCGGTTGCTGGAGACCCGGCGCGACTGGCACCGCCGGGTGACTTTTCTGCAGATTGCCGCGGAGTCACGAAAGGATGTCGTCGCCTATCGCGACCTACGCACCGCGATCGAACGTGACGCTGGCAGTATAAACAGTGAATTCAGCGAACCCGACTGGATGCCGCTCCGCCTCGTGGCCCGCGCTGGCGCCCGCAGCACTATGGCCGGCTATATGCGGGAGGCACGGGTCGGCCTTGTGACGCCGTTGCGGGATGGCATGAACCTGGTCGCCAAGGAATTCATCGCCGCCCAGGACCCGCAAGACCCTGGCGTGCTGATTCTGTCCCGCTTCGCCGGCGCGGCCCGGCAACTCGGCTCCGCCCTGATCGTCAATCCCCACGATGCCGATGAGGTCGCGGATGCCCTCGATACCGCGCTGAACATGAGCCTTGGGGACCGTCAGGCCCGGTGGCGGGAGAGCTGGGCCGCAATCCAGGGCACGTCGGCGCTGGCTTGGGGCCGCTCCTTTGTCGGCGCGTTGCTGAGGACCGCGTCCGCCGAACCGGTCAGCAACGGCCGTGTCTTGAGTTCTGCACGAGACACCGCCGGGAGCATTCTCGCGGCCGCGGACCCGACGCAACTGATCGGCCGGTCGCTTGGCGGGATCAATGCCGATCTCGCCGAGGAGGAGTCTGCCATCCAGCCCCGGCACCTATCGTAATCGTGTTTGGGTTCGCGTCACCAACACGTTAAAACTGCTTCCAATTCGACATCGTATCGTTAGAACATTCAGAGCAGCAACGGGAGTGATCGACGTGGTTGGAGTGTCCTTTGAAACATCGGCGCAGGTTTCGGCCGCAGTGCAGGAGCTCGACGACCTTGCGAATATTCTCCGCACGCCGAGCAGTGAGCGCCACAACATCTTGGGCCTGACCGGGGCTGCCTATCGCTCTTGGCAGGCGGGTGACGTCCAACATACCGCTCTCAGCGCCCCGGAGTTGGTGCGGCGTCTAAGCTACGCGTTGCCGCTGATGCGCCGCAAGGCCGCGCATGTGCCGCCGGTACGTCTAGGGCGCGGCGCTAACCGCTCGCGCCCCATGGCCAACTAAGCCATCGCTATTTAGGCGGCGGTCAGCACGATCCGGCCAGTCACCTTGCCGTCCTTCAGCCGATGCAGGGCGGAACTCGCCTCAGCCCGCGGCATGCGCGTGACCGGCAACGCTGCGATGCCGCCATTCTGCGCCAACGCCACCAATTCCCGCAGCTCCTTGGGATTGCCCACATAGCTGCCCTGGATAGTCAGGGCCCGCATCGGCATGAGTGGCAAAGGCAGCGTCATCTCGCCGCCAAACAGGCCGACCTGCACCAGCTTGCCGCCCTTGCGCAGCGCCGCGAAGGCGAACGCCGCGGTCGCCGTCCCGTTCACCAGGTCGATCACCGCAAGCACCGGTCCGCCGCAAGCGTCCAGAATGCGCTGGGTTGTGCCCTCCCCGCTCGCGTTCACCACCGTGGTCGCGCCGGCATCCATGGCCGCCTTGAGCTTATCATCGCTCAGGTCCACCACGACGATCGCCTTGTGCCCGAGCGCCTTCAGGACCTCGATCGCGTTCAGGCCCAGTCCGCCGGCGCCCACGACCACGATGGACTCCGTCGGGGCCATGGGCAGCACCTTGCGGACGGCGGAATAGACGGTGACGCCGGAACACGCATAGGTCGCCGCAACCGCCGGGTCGAGCGTGCCGGGATCGATCAGGTGACGCGGATGCGGTGCCACGACGTGCGTCGCATAGCCGCCGTTCCGGTAAATGCCCAGGCTGCGGTTGGCGACAACGCACATGTTGTCCTCTTCCGCCAAACAGCGCTCGCACTGTCCGCAGCCCAGCCAGGGGAACACGATCCGCAGGTCGCCCACCGCCACGCCGGTCGCGTCCGGGCCCAGTTTCGCCACCCGGCCGACGATCTCGTGCCCCATCGCCAGCGGCAGCACCACGCCCCGGTCCTTCAGCGACATGTGCTTGCCGCCGCCCATGTCGTAGTAGCCCTCCCAGATATGCAGATCGGAGTGGCACACCCCGCAATGCGTCACCTCCAGCAGGATCTCGGTGCCTTTAGGCTCCGGCGTGGGCCAGTCCATCTCCTGCAGGTCCGCCCCGTTCTCGACCACCGCCCATGCACGCATCGTCCGTCTCCCTCGTTCGCGTTGGCTCATCGGACCCCCGCATCGCGTCCGGGTCAAGCGCTGTTGCGCACCGTTTCCAATGCGGCCGGGTTCATGACGCGGGTGGGCGCGCCATTGAGGAAAGCGAGGATGTTCTGCACGCTCTCGCCATAGAACTGCGTAAAAGTGTCCCGCGTCCCATAGCCGAGATGCGGGGTCAGCACGGTGTTCGGGGTCGTCCGCAGCGGATGGTGCGGCGGCAATGGCTCCTCCGCATAAACGTCGAGCGCCGCATGAATCCGCCCGGCGTGCAACGCCTCCAGAAGTGCCGCTTCGTCGACCAGCGGGCCGCGCGAGGTATTGACCAGGATCGCGCCTGGCTTCATGGCCGCCAGCTCCGCAGCCCCGATCATGCCGCGCGACCGGGCCGATAGGACCACGTGCAGGCTGACCACATCCGCCTGCGCCAGCAGCTCCGCCTTCGTCACCAGCCGGGCCCCGCCGGCGTGGGCGGCGTCTTCCGTCAGGTTCGGGCTCCAGGCGACCAGCTCCATGCCCAGCGCCCGGCCATAGCCGCCGACCCGCGCCCCGATCTTGCCGAAGCCGATGACGCCCAGGGTGCGCCCGTTCAGCACCGGGCCGACGCCCACACCGTCCTGGAACCGCCCAGCCCGGATGGCTGCGTCGCCCGCCGGAATGAACCGCGCCGCCGCCAGCATCAGTCCCAAAGTGAGCTCCGCCGTGCCGATCGAGGAGCGCTCGCCGCCCGTGTTGCACACCAGCACGCCCGCCGCGGTGCAGGCCTCCAGCGCAAGGCTCTGCGACCGCCCGCCCGTTTGCGCAATTAGCCGCAGCTTGGGCAGGCGCGCGATCAACGTAGCGCTCAGCTCCGTGCGTTCCCGCATCGGCAGCAGAATCTCGAAATCCGCCAGCGCCGCCACAGCTACGTCCTCGTTCGCGAAGGGCTCGGAAAATACTGCGACCTCGGCCCGGGCCTCGACCGACGACCAGTCCGCGGCGCCACGGGCCACACCCTGCCAGTCGTCCATCACCGCAACGCGCATCGTCTCACCTCGTTGGAACGGCTCAGCGGCGCCGCGGGTCGAGCGCGTCCCGCAATCCGTCGCCGACCAGGTTGAAGGCCAGCACCGCCAGGAAGATCGCCATGCCGGGGAACACCGCGAGCCATGGCGCCTGCGTCAGGAACCGCTGCGCCGAGTTCAGCATGCTGCCCCAACTCGGTGCCGGCGGCTGCTGGCCGAGGCCCAGGAACGATAGGCTGGCCTCCGCGATGATCGCCAGCGCGATCGCCAGCGTCGCCTGCACCAGCACCGGCGGCACGATGTTCGGCGCCACATGGCGCAGCGCCACGCGCCAGGGCGGGTTGCCGATGGCGCGGGCGGCCTCGACATAGTCGTTCGTCATCGCGTCCAACGTGGCGCCACGGGCAACGCGGACGAACACCGGGGCCGCGGTTACGCCGATGGCGATCATGGCGTTGCTCAGGGCGGGCCCGAGGAACGCCGCCAGCGCGATCGCCAGGATCAGGAATGGGCATGCCAGCATCGCGTCCACCACCCGGCCGATCACCGCGTCCACCCGGCCACCGGCGAACCCGGCCAGCAGCCCGGTCGGCACCCCGATCCCGGCCGCGATCATCACGGACACGACCCCGGCCAGCAGCGACGCCCGGGCCCCGAACACCACACGGGACAGCACATCCCGCCCGTTTTCGTCCGTGCCCATCCAGTGCTGCACCGACGGGGCCTTCCGGATCGCGGTCCAACTGGTGGCGACGGGATCGAACGGTGCGACCAGCGGCGCCGCCAGGGCCACGACCACGAACAGCGCGATGACGAAGAACCCCAGCACCGCCGCGGGTCGCCCGCGGAACCGGCGCAGCGCCAGGACGGCCGGGCTCTGAGTCATGCGCCGCGCAGCCGCGGGTTGATGACGACGTACAGCACGTCCGCCAGCAGGTTCAGCAGGATATAGAGGCAAGCGGTGACCAGGACGACGCCTTGCACCACGGGGTAGTCCCGGTTGAACACCGCATCGACGACCAGCTTGCCGAAACCCGGGATGCTGAACACCTGCTCGGTCAGCACCGCGCCCGATAGCAGCGTGCCGAGCTCGAGCGCGCCCAATGTCACCACCGGCACGAGGGCATTGCGAAAGGCATGGCGCAACACGACGACCCACTCGTTCAGGCCCTTGGCCCGGGCGGTCCGCACAAAGTCCTGGTCCAGCGCGATCAGCATGGCGCTTCGGGTATGGCGCATCAGGATGGCGGCGATCGCGTTGCCCAGCACGAAGGCCGGCATGATCGTGGTGGCGAGCGACTGCCGCCAGTCCTCGGTCAGCGGCACGTAGCCCGAAGGCGGCAGCCAGCCCAGCTTCACCGACACCAGCAGGATAAGCATGATCCCCAGCCAGAAGTTCGGCGTCGACAGTCCGGCCAGGCCGATGAGGTTCGCCGCATAGTCCCAGCCGGTGTTGCGCTTCACCGCCGACAGGATTCCCGCCGGAACGCCCACGCACAGCGCGATCACGAATGCCATCGCGCCCAGTTGCAGGGTCACCGGCAGCTTGGTCAGCACCAGGCTCGCCACCGGCTGGTGGATGCGCCAGCTGAACCCCAGGTCGCCCCGCAGCACGTTGCCGATCCAGTGCAGGTACTGCACCGGCAGCGACCGGTCGAGCCACAGCTCGCTGCGGATCTGTGCGAGCACCGCGGGATCGCCGCGCTCCTCCCCCGCCAGCACGACGGCCGGGTCGCCGGGCATGAGCTGCTGCAGCGCGAACACCAGGATACTGACCAGCAGGATGGTCGGCAGGACCTGCAGGAGCCGGTTGCCGAGGTGGCTGCGCATCGCTACTTCGCCAGGCTCACGCCCTGGAGCCGGATCATGCCATCCGGCACCGGGCGGAAGCCGGTCACGCGCGCCGACATGCCGACCACGTTCTTGGGATTATACAAATACAGGATCGGCAGGTCCTGCCGGGTCTGCTCCAGGATCTGGTCAAACAGCGCGCGCCGCCCGGCCACGTCCTGGACGATGCGCGTCTGGTCCAGCAGCGCATCCACCTTTGGGTTGGCATACTTCCCGTCATTCAGCGCGCCGCCGCTATGCATGAAGCTGTACAGGTTGCCATCGGGATCGACGCGTCCGGACCAACCGGTCGAGAACGCCTCGAAGTCACCCCGGGTCGCTGCCGCCAGCGCCGACGCGTATTCGGAGGCAGTGATCCTCACGTCGAACCCGGCCTCCGCCGCCATTGCCTGCACGATCTCGCCCACCTGCCGCTGGTCCGGGTTGTTCGGCACCGTCAGCGCGACCGGCACCGGCAGCGTGACCCCGGCCTCCTTCAGCAGCGCCTTCGCCCGGGCTACGTCCCGCTCCCGCGGCTGAATGGCCACATCGTAGTACGGGCTGCTGGGAGAGAGCGCCTGCGCGAGCGGCGTATAGATGTTGTTATAGACGACCTGGGCGATCGTCGCCTTGTCCAGCGAGAGCTCGAACGCCTGCCGCACCCGGGCGTCGCTGCCGAGCGGGGTTTTTGCGAGCGGCCCGTTCGCCAGGTTGATGGTGATTCCCCAATATCCCAGGTAGTCCGACGTCACCAGCCGCAACTTCGGGTTGTTGCGCACCGCATCCGCGTCGGTCGGCAGGATTTGCTCCGACAATTCGACGCTGCCGGCCTGCAGGTTCGCCAGCCGGATGGAGCTGTCGGGGATCGGCTGGTAGACGACCCGCTCCAGCTTGATCGAACCGGCATCCCAGTACTCCGGAAACCGCTCCAGCACGATGCGGTCCTGCGGCACCCGCTCCACGAAGCGGAACGGGCCGGCGCAAACCGGCTTCAGGCCGAAATCCTTGCCTGCCGCCTCGGCCGCCTTGGGCGACACGATCATGCCGGCCCGGTCGGTCAGCTGCGACACGAACGGCGACGACGCGGTCTTCAGCACGATCCTGAGCGTCAGCGGGTCCACGACCTCGACCCGGTCCATCACGCCGATCTCGCTGCGGCGGAAGCTGCCGGCCATGTTGAGGTGGCGCTCCAGCGAGTATTTCACCGCGGCCGCGTCGAGCTTCTCGCCATCGTGAAACTCGACGCCGGGCCGCAGCTTGATGACCAGGTTTGTCGGGTCCGTCCACTCATAGGACAACGCCAGCTGCGGCACGATCTCCAACTTCTCGTTGATGTCGAACAGCTTGTCGCACAGCCCCGCAAAGGCGATGCGGCCGACATAGGTCCGGGCAAGCGTGGGGTCCAGGATGTCCGGGTCCTCGCGGAGCGCAATGCGCAATGTCTGCGCATGTGCGGCTCCGGACAGCATCGTCGCCGCGCAAGCGGCCGCAAGGAAAAGTTTGCGCATGGGTTAAGGCTCCTGTCCCGTGTACCTTTGCCGGGCGACGCCGGTGCTGGCAAGCGCCGTTGGACCGGGTTACACCGGCAACCCAACACAGACTGTGCAAACCATGCGCCAACACCGGATCGCCTCCATTCCCGCCGACGGCATCGGGCCAGAGGTCATCGCCGCCGGACTGGAGGCGCTGGAGGCGGTTTCCACGCGCGACGGCGGGTTCCGGCTGCAGGTGGACCACCTGGATTGGGGTTCCGAACGGTATCGCCGTACCGGCACGCTGATGCCTGTGGACGGGCTGGAGCAGCTGCGCGGCGCCGATGCCATCCTGTTCGGCGCCGTCGGCGCGCCCGACATCCCGGACCACGTGACGCTATGGGGCCTGCGCCTGCCGATCTGCCAGGGCTTCGACCAATACGCTAACATCCGCCCCACCCGCATCCTGCCCGGCGTCATCAGCCCGTTGCGCGGCATCGGGCCCGGCGACCTCGATTGGCTGATCGTGCGCGAGAACAGCGAGGGCGAATACGCCGGGCATGGCGGCCGCGCCCATCGCGGCCACCCGGAGGAGGTCGCGACCGAGACCGCCATCTTCACCCGTCGCGGCGTCGAGCGGATCATGCGCTTCGCCTTCGATGCCGCACAAAGACGGCCACGCAAGCTATTGACCGTGGTGACGAAATCCAACGCCCAACGCCACGGCATGGTGTTCTGGGACGAGATCGCCGCCCTGGTCGCCGCGGACTACCCGGACGTGACGTGGGACAAGGAGCTGGTGGACGCCATGACGACCCGCATGGTGCGCAAGCCCGGCAGCATCGACACCGTCGTGGCGACCAACCTGCACGCCGACATCCTATCGGACCTGGCGGCAGCGCTGGCGGGATCGCTCGGCATCGCGCCCACCGGCAATGTGGACCCGGAACGGCGCTATCCCAGCATGTTCGAGCCGATCCACGGCAGCGCGTTCGACATCACCGGCAAGGGCATCGCCAATCCGGTTGCGACATTCTGGACGGCATCGATGATGCTGGACCACTTGGGCGAGGCCCCGGCCGCCGCCCTGCTGATGCACGCCGTGGAACAAGTCTGCGCAGCGGGGATCGTGACGCCCGACCTGGGCGGCAAGGCGACCACGGTCGAGGTGACGCGCGCGGTGTGCGAGGCCATCCGCGGCACCAACGCCTAGAGCGTATTCGGAGCAGATAGAAACACCGAACACACTCTAGCTTATTGTGAAATAACGCAAAACATCGGTTCAGATGAAGTCATCTGAACCGATGTTGCTCTAACGCCACCCCAACAGCGCCCGCTCCAGCCGTCCCAGCACCCACGCAACCAGCAGCCCGAGCAGCGAAAGCACGACGATGCCCGCCAGCAGGTTGTCGGTGTCATACAGGTTGCCGGCCTGCAGCACGAAGGCTCCGATGCCGCGCTCGGCCCCGATCATCTCGGCGGCAACGAGCAGGATGATCGCGATGCTCGTCGTAACCCGGAACCCGCTCAGGATGGCGGGCAGCGCGCCGGCCAGCACGATCTTGCGCAGGATCGCCGCATGGGACAGGCCGAACGCCTGGCCCATGCGCACCAGGTTGCGGCTCACCGCGTCCACGCCGGCGGCCGTGTTGATCACGGTGGGAAAGAACACGCCAAAGGCCAGGGTCGCGACCTTCGAGCCCTCGCCGATGCCGAACCAGATGATGAACAGCGGCACGAGCGCGATCTTCGGGATGGGGAAGAGCGCGGAGACGACGGCCATGCCGGGGCTGCGCAGCCAGCTCGACAGGCCCACCGCAAACCCCAGCGCGATGCCGCACACCGTCCCCAAGGTCCAGCCGATCGCCAGCCGCTGCAGCGATGCGCCCAGATGCAGCCAAAGCTCGCCGCTGACCGCAAGCTGATACAGGGCCCGCACGATGTTGATGGGCGGCGGCAGGAACAGCGTCGGGATCACCCCGGCGCTGGCGCCCGCCTGCCATAGCGCGACAATGCCCAGCAGGGTCGCCGCCGCGGCGCCCGGCACGGAGTGTGGCGCGAACCCGCGGGCACGGAACGGCACCGGCCCGGCGACGTCAGGCAACGACGCGCTCCCGTTCCGCTGCCGCCGCGTCGTCGCGGATCATGTCCCAAAGCTCCCGCTCGATCGCCACCAAGCCGGGGTCTCCAGCGCTGCGTCCGCCGATCGGCCGGTCGATCTCCACAACGGCGCGCACCCGGCCCGGCCGGCGGGACAGCACGGCGACGCGGTGGCCCAGCCGCACGGCCTCGTTCAGGTTGTGGGTCACATAGACAGTCGTGGTGCCGGCCCGCTCGATGAGTTCGGAAAACTCGTCCAGCAGCAGGGCCCGGGTCTGCGCGTCCAGCGCGGATAGCGGCTCATCCATCAGCAAGCAGGCGGGCCGCACCGCCAACGCCCGGGCGATCCCGACGCGCTGCCGCATCCCGCCCGAAAGCTGCCGGGGCCAAGCGGCGGCAAAGTCGGTGAGGCCGGTGAGCGCCAGCACCTCCGCCACGCGCGCCGTCCGCTCGCGACGGCCAAGCCGCCCCTCCAGCACCAAGGACACGTTCCCCGCCACGCTGCGCCAGGGCAACAGGGCAAAATCCTGAAACACCGGGGTGAGCGGGTTCAGGCAGTCCCCGGCCACGTGCCCATCCATCCGCACAGTGCCGGTCGTGGGGACGATCAGGCCACCGATGATGCCGAGCAGCGTGCTCTTGCCGCAACCGGACGGGCCAATCAGCACCAGGACCCGGCCGGGATCGGCAACCAAGTCGATCCCGTCCAGCACCGGCAGCTCGTCATAGCGGTGGCCGACGCCGCGAATAGTCAGCCGTAGGCTGGATCCGCTCATTGCGGCGGGAGGGCGCCGATGAACCGGGTGTCGATCACGTCGGCCGGGTCGATCCGCGCCTTGACCAGACCCTGATCGGTGAACCAGCGAAGCTGTGTCGCCACGTCTTGCACATCTAGCCGCGCGCCCTCGTCGTAGTAGCCGACGCCCTCGCTGATTTTCCGGGGCCCGTCGGGATCGCCGGCAAAGACGTATTTCTGCAGCAGCGGGATCATCGCCTCGCTTTTCGCATCCCGGACCGGATGGCCCGCCGCGTCCAGCCGCAGGAACGCGTCCCGGTAGTCGGCCACGCCGCGTTGGTAGGCGCGGGCAAAACGCTGCAGGGCGTCCGGCCGGTCGGTCAGCATCCGGCTCGGCGCGAAGACGGCGGTGATCTGGTACGGCACCACGTCGCCGGCCCAGCCGATGATGCGCGCCTCCCCCGACGCTTCCAGCGGCTTCGCCATCGAGCTGATCGCCATCGTCGCATCCACCTGCCCGGTGCGCACCGCCGCCACCATGTTGCCGATCTGCTGCAAAGGCCGCAGGGTCAGGCTCTTGAGGTCGAAGCCTTCCCGCTCCGCGATGCGCCCGATCATGTAGTGGAACGACGACCCGAACTGCGTGATGCCGAAGCTGTGGCCGCCGAGTCTCGCCAACGACGTCAGCCCAGCGTCGTACGCTTTCCGGAACACCAGGATCGCCGTCCCCTCATAGCCCTGTTGCTCGTGCAGCCCGCCGCCGATCACCTTCAGGGTGCCGCGCCCGGCTAGGCTGAAGAACCCGCCGGTCAGCGCGGTGATCCCCACGTCGATGTCGCCCGCCACCGCCGCCGCGGCGATTGGCTGCGCCGCCTCGAAAAACCGGAAGCTGGCGTCCAGGCCCTCGTCGCGAAAATAGCCGCGCTCCATGGCGACATACAGCGGCGCCGGGGACAGAGTGTGCAAAAGGCCGATCCGCAGCACGTCCGCCGCGCCCGCCGGCGACGCCGCCAGCAAGAGGGCCGCCGCAAAGCTGAGCAGGGCTGATGCGCGCATCCCGGTTCCTCCATGATCCCGGCGCCTCCCATGCCATACCCGGACCGGGTTGCACAGGAAGGGGGGGCCGCCCATACCCTGGGCATGGCTCCTCCCTTGCTGCTGCTGCAGAACATCCGCTTGTCGCTTGGCACCGCGCCGTTGCTGGACGGCGCCGAGCTCGGCGTGGGCGCGGGGGAGCGCATCTGCCTGGTCGGCCGGAACGGCTCCGGTAAATCGACCCTGCTGAAGGTCGCGGCCGGGCTGCTGCAACCGGACGCCGGCACGCGCTTCCTGCAGCCCGGCACCACCCTACGCTACCTGCCGCAGGAGCCGGACCTTTCGGGTTTCGCCACTACGCTCGACTACGTGGAGGCCGGCATGGGGCCGGGCGATGACCTGCACCGGGCCCGCACGCTGCTGGACCAGCTCGGCATGACTGGCGAGGAGGATCCCGCGCATCTGTCGGGCGGCGAGCAGCGGCGCTGCGCCCTGGCCCGCACCTTAGCCCCCTCGCCCGACCTGCTGCTGCTTGACGAGCCCACCAACCACCTGGACCTGCCGGCCATCGAGTGGCTGGAGCAGGAGCTGGACAGCCTGCGCGCCGGCCTGGTGCTGATCAGCCACGACCGGCGCATGCTGGAGAAGCTGTCCCGCAGTATCGTATGGCTCGACGGCGGCATCACCCGGCGCATCGACCGCGGCTTCGCCCACTTTGAGGCCTGGCGCGACGAGGTGGAAGAACAGGCCGAGCGCGACCAGCACAAGCTCGGTCGGCAGATCGCCCGGGAGGAGGACTGGCTGCGCTACGGCGTCACCGCCCGGCGCAAGCGCAACGTGCGCCGGCTCGGCGAGCTGGGCGCGCTGCGGCAGAAACGCCGGGAGATGGGCGGCGGCGACAACGCGCTCCGCTTGGTCGCCACTGAGGCGGAGCTGTCGGGCAAGCTGGTCTCGGTGGCCGAGCACGTCAGCAAGGCGTTCGACGGGACCCCGGTGGTCCGCGACCTGACGCTTCGGGTGCTGCGCGGCGACCGCCTGGGCATCGTCGGGCCGAACGGCTCCGGCAAGACGACGCTGCTAAAGCTGCTGACCGGCGTGGACCAGCCGGATAGTGGCGAGATCAAGCTGGGCACCAACCTGGCGGAGGTGACGCTCGACCAGCAGCGCGCCAGCCTCGATCCGAACGCGACGCTTTCGGATACGCTGACCCAGGGCGGCGGAGACACGGTGGTCGTGGCCGGGGAGCGGCGGCACGTGATCGGCTACATGAAGGACTTCCTGTTCAAGCCGGAGCAGGCCCGCACCCGCGTCGGCGTGCTGTCGGGCGGCGAGCGCGGGCGGTTGATGCTGGCCTGCGCCATGGCCCAGCCCTCGAACGTGCTGGTGCTGGACGAGCCGACCAACGACCTGGACCTGGAGACGCTCGACCTGCTGCAGGAGATGCTGTCGGACTATCCCGGGACCGTCCTGCTGGTCAGCCACGACCGCGATTTCCTCGACCGTGTGGTGACCAGCACCTTGGCGTCCGAGGGTGTCGGACGGTGGGTCGAGTATGCCGGCGGCTATAGCGACATGCTGGTCCAGCGCGGCCAGCCGGAGGTGGCGGCGCCGGAGCGCGCCCGGACCAGCGGCCCGAAGCCATTGTCCCGTGCGCCGGACCGCCGGAAGATGACCTTCAAGGACAAGCACGCGCTTGAGACGCTCCCCGCGCAGATGGCGGCGACGGAGGCCAAGGTTGCGCGCCTGCAAAAGACGCTTGTCGACCCCGACCTGTATCGCCGCGACCCGGCCGCCTTCCGCACCGCCACCGGCGCGCTGGCCCAGGCACAGGCCAGTCTCGCCGAGGCCGAGGAGCGCTGGCTCGCATTGGAGTTGATACGAGAGGAGCTGGGGGCGTAGTCTGGGCACATGATCCGCGCTGTCCTGCTGCTGTCCCTTTTGTTCCTATCCGGCTGCGGCCTGGCGGCGGCGCCGTGCCGGGTGACCTCCGCGGTGCTGAAGATCGTGCCCGTCGTCGGCCACGCCGCCGCAGCGCCGACGGACGCGTGCGCGGACATCATCGATTAAGGCGCATGCACGCCGACCCCATACGCGCCGCCCATGAGGAGTGCGCCATCCCAAAGCGTCGTGCAGAGGTCACGGGCCGAACGCGGTGAGGTTGCCGCTGAAATCAGCGGTATTAGGTAGCAGCCACACCTAAACCCCCATCCCGCTAAGTCGTTGATTCATATACAATGATCGCCTTCAGCAGACAAGGGCGATCCGATGACCGAGTACGTGCTTGCGGGCCTCACCAAGCATCGCGCCGAGCTGACCGGAGAGGCCGACACGCTCAAGGTGCGGCTGGCGCAGATCGGCACCGACCTGGGCCACCTCGACGCCGTGATCCGCCAGTTTGATCCCGACTATGACCTTGGCAGCATTCGGCCCAAGCGCCAGCGTGGCCCAGATGCGGCGCGGCCCGGCGAGATGAGCCGCTTCGTGCTTAGCGTGCTGCGGGAAGCCACGGAGCCGGTGCCTACACCCGACATTACGGCCCGGTTCATGGCGCAGAGAGACATGGACAGCCAGGACCGCAAGCTCGTTGAGCGGATCACGAAGCGGATTGTGTCAACGCTTCGCCACCAAGGGCAGAGGGGCACCGTGCGATCCCAGCCGGGGCCGGGGCGGATGTTGCTGTGGGAGGTGGCGTGGTAGGGGTTTACGCCTATTCAAGCCAAAGCTCAGGACAGTTATCGGTGTGACACGCAGATACGGCACTTACAGCTAGACTTGGTAAAGTGCCTCACGCCCACAACTTTACTGCCAACCTTATCTGCTTTAGTATATATAAGGTCAAACAGTCCACTATCACCATTTTCAATGAAGCGTCGGATGGCGAAACTGCACAAATCGGCCATCTGCACCATACTGGTCAGCTTGCTATCAACGAAAAGAGGGGTTTCAATAATCTTATCCATCCGAGTCCAAAGCGTTCCATTTGCATGGAATGCCCTCATCATGTCAGCATGCTTCTTCTCTACTGACTCGTTATTATCGTGTACAAGCAAACCTTCCGTCTGATTGCCGCCTACACGACGAATATATTGCTCAAATCGGGACACAAGCTGCTCAAATGCTTGCTCGTCGATTGACTTTCCCGTTTTGGTGGGGTCAAAATGCAGTTTATCGATGCACTCAGCAAAGATGATTGCCGTATCCCATTCGCTGATTACTTTTGCAACTTCTACAATGAAGTCAGCACGTTGCTCAAAAGTAAGGTGAATGTAATCATCAGTCTTTCGGTAATTCTTTTTTACTTGGCCAAGCGCTTTCGGGTTCTTCGACTTTCTTATCTTGTGGATGTTGGTTGCTCGTGCTCTTCGAACAGCTGACCGACGTTCGTCAGGCAAAAGCGCAAGAAAGTTTGGAATCTGACGCTGCTCAATGTAAGGACGCAGCATCCAAGCGGTGTGTATCTCTATTCCGCTCAGACCATATTTCAGGGCGATGGCGTTCACTTCTTGGTCACAATTACGCCATGACCAAACAGGTAGAGAAAGACCGACTAGAACAAAGTGAGTTGAGTTGTCGCTGAGCTGTGCGGTTCCAGACTCATCAACGTAACAAAGATACATTCAACCCCAAAAAAGTGCGACCGAGCTTCAGGGCTATAAGCCCCTGGTTGAGACGCTTGGCGACCCATCTCAGACGCAGCAGCAACATGGTGGTGCCCAGAGCGACTGTCAACCGTTATTTTTACCGCTGCCAGTAGCCCGCCCATACGCGGCTGACCGGGTGCGCCAGCGCCGCGCCCGTAACGGCCTGGTGCAGTGCCCCGTTCGCCATCCGGCGGTTGTCCTCACGCCACGCCATCTCGACGGCGTAGGCGGCCAGGTACTTGCCGCTGATGTGATGGTGCTGGCCTAGCTCGGCTCGGCTCGGCGCGGCGCAGGCGGGAGAAGTAGCTTTCCGCCTGGTTGGTGCAAGCGCCGTCCAGGGAGAACGCAACAGAGTGGTTGATCCGCATCACGTCGTAGTAGGCGTGGAGCCGGTCCCAGCCGCCCGCCTCGTCGGCATGGACGATGCTGCCCATGGCGACGCGCTCGCGGATCAAGGCCACGGCATCGGCCTCCTGGCGCACGATGAATGGCAGCGTACGCCCGCCCTCGCCACGCTCACGGGCCACCACGACAACCTGGCGCTTGCCGGTCTGCTCTGAGGCGAGGCGGCGGTCCCTGCGATCTGCTTTCTGGTTCTCCTGCTTGATGTGCCCGCCGAAGTAGGCCCCGTCCACTTCCACCACGCCGGAAAGCTGGACTTCGCTCTGCTCCTTGGCGATGGCCTCACGCAACTTATGGGCCAGGACGAAGGCCGTCTTATACTGCACGTCCAGATCGCGGCCGAGCTGCAAGGCCGAGATGCCCTTAACCGCGTTCACGAAGATCGCCGTTGCGGCAAGGTAGTCGCGGATCGCGAGCTTGCGGCTGGCGAAAATCGTGCCGCTCGTGACGCTGAACTGATACTGGCAGGCTTTGCACTTCCAGATGCGGCGGACGGTGTAGGTGTAAACCGCCGTGCATTGGCAGCGCGGGCAGAACGCCGCGCCGCCGTTATCGGCGAAGCGGATGGCTGTGAACGTCTCGTGCGCCTCATCGTCGCTCATGCGGAAGATGGACGCTAGGGAGAGCGTCCTTGCTTTCGCGGTGAGGAGGAAGTGAGCGGCCATAGCCAGACCATGCCAGACCGCTTACGCATAGTCAACATGCTTATACGCTTACGCACAAAGTTTCTAATGCGGGTTTGGCTATTCCGTTTGTACGTCGATCAGTTTCACCGCTCCCGATTCATCGCTGATACGCTCCATCTCTTTTGCGTCCTCAAACGGCAACTGCATCGTCGTGCCATATCTCGGATACACACTGTCCAAAAATTGATAGAACGATTTCCAGTTTTTACCAATCTTCATAAGAGCCATAACACCTGAAAGATGTTCCCGTAATGCTGGATGCCCCAGTTCTGGTGTCAGTCCTCGTGAAAGCTTAGTCTTAAGCCGTCCTTTGTCGTCCCTAGGAATCAGAATACGCAAAGCCTCTAAAACTCCGGGAGCTAAACGCGCATACACTATATCATTAGTCCAATGACCAACTACTCCCGGATGTTTGTTTGAGCTTGGGTCAAAAGCCCATCCATTAAGCCGATAGATATTTTCGTAATACTCCACCGGGAATGTCCGAACCCACTTTTTCAGCTCTTTTGCAACAAACTTCTCAACAATTTCGTCTATGTTTTCGCGAAACCGAACCTTGTCATAACCCGTAGCTCGATCCACCAGGTCAACAATGCCAACTCGGGCCAGTCCTCTAACCAGCAGCTCACATTGTTCTGCAAAATGAGCCTGGTTACGCGCGAGCTTTTCCAGGTTCCTGGCCTCAAGCACTGCCTCGCAGATATCATTGATGATTGTCGCCTCATAGCCATAAGCGGGGGTTCCCACCCCCTTCGGCCGGAAGATTATGGGGGAGCGGATGCGCACGGCTAAGTCTTTGCAATTAACGCCTTTTTCAGCCAAACTCTCGATGAAAAGAGCCATCCGCTGCGCACCGTCCGAACCGCCGCTTGTGGACATGCCAATTGCGGTTTGCAGGGCGCGCTGCACTAAGACACGGCGGCGGTCGTCTAGCACATAGCAAGGAATCGCGACGTTGCCGATCCGAAGTGGTCTTTCGCTAGAGCCAAACATCGCTGTAGGTATGTTCTCTTTTTCAAGGCTGCCCCATCGAGACAAGGCAGCCTTGCGGGCGGACTCTGCCCGTGCTTCTGGCGTCATGTTTGCTGCGCGAGCGGCGCCGCCCTTTTTACCGCCGCGCCGTCCCATCTCGGCAGCAGCTTGATTCTTTCCTATTACGCTCCCGTTGGTCGGCTTGTCGTCCATGGCTCACCTATGCATGATCGCTTAGGCACAGTGGGTATGCGTGAGCGCTAATGCAAGACGTGGTGTTGTTTGTGACTGGGCTTAGCCATCCGAAGTGGGCCTGTGCCTTTTTGGCTTTTGCAAGCTGGGTGTTTTCGCGAGATAGCACAAAACTCACGCGCCTTGGCGAGCAGGCTTACGCTGAACACTTTGTTCAACCAACTAATCCCGCCCACCTCGCTCGATTCAATGCATTTGCATCACGCAGCGCCGGGAGCAACACGGTTTCACTTATTTGCGGTCTGGCCGCTGCCGCGCTGGCGCTTGCTATCGACTGGCACTAAGCTTTGTAGTTGGCTAAGGATAAGGCTCATGATCGAGGCGCTTGTGCATGGCGAAAATCCGGGAACGGCGTGGGGAAAATATCGCTTTGAGGTTTTGCCCAGCCCAGGTGATCGCATTGTGGTCGGAAACAATCGCGGATCATCCGACATCCTGATTGTGAACCATGTAGAACATCATCCCGTTCAGGTGCCAACTCCACCCAATGCTCGTCCAACTCCTTACGTCATGATCAGCGCCACCTATCATGATAGCTTTGGTGACTAGGCAAACTTTCACGGGGGCTGTTTTCGCATTTGGTTTAGGTGTGCTTGCTACCTAATACCGGAAATCAGCGACGAGCAACAGACCATTGATGACGGTCGAGGATATGAAAACTCCGCCATTAATCTGCTGCCCGCTATCCCAAAGGTAGTTGCCAGCCGAGTCATAGGCGAAGACCGAGCTTGCGTTGCCCGTCGCGTAATAGACCACGCCGTTGGCCACCATCGGCGGGATCATCGGGTTGTCCGACCCCGGAGTGGCGTTCGTCCCGATCGTCTGCTGCCATTGCAGAGACAGCGTGCAATCGCTCGCCACTCCGAAGGCGAGCAGCCCATGCGGATAGGTCCCCGACACGTCGTCCTTTGGGTTTCCCAAGTAGAGTTGCTGGGATACCGGATCATAGGCAGGCAGGCCGATGAAGTCGCCATCTGGCGCAATATTTTGCTTGACAGCGATGCGCTGCGCTGGCCCGGATGCGATCGCGGCGGCGTCTCGGTTATAGACGAACAATTCACCGGTCTTGTTCATCACCGCCATCTGCGGTGGGCAGTTCACCGGTTGATAGAGCAAGGGAGTTGCGCCGAAATCGGTGTCCACTCCGGTCAGATTGGGCGCGTCGGCAGCCAGTAGCTGCAGGTTAGGGTCCAGCTTGACGACCTGGTCCGCGTAGCCGCCGTTCTCCGGCGCCGTGAGGGAGTTGCCGGTTGCGACATAGACGGCTGAGCCGTCCGCCTCGATGGAGGCACCGCCGAAGCTCCAGATGCCGCCGCCATCCGGCCCGGTCGCTCCGGTCGGATACCAGCGGGCGGCAACTTGCGGCGTGTCGGTCCCGTTCGTACCGACGGTGACTTTTATGAGTTGGCCATGGTAGGGCGGCAGGTCGCACAAGCCGGCCGTGGGCACGTAGAGCGACCCGTTGAAGTAGGTCAGGGCGCCATAGTCGAACGTTGCCCCATTTTGGCTGCTTTGATCGATGATCTGCAGGGGGTAGCCAGGGAGCGGGTTGCCGGTGTCCAAGGCGAGCGCCCACAATGTGCCGTCGCCGGGCACCAGCCACATGCGGTTGAGCGCCTTATCGATCACCGGAGTGCCCATCACGCCGCTCGCGCCGTTCGGCGCACTGCCGCAGAGTGTCTGCGGCGCCGGCAATTGGGTCGCCCATACCCTGCCGCCACCACCGGCATCGAAAGCGGCGGCGAGGCCAGTCAGGTCGGCGACGTAGACCAGGTCGACCGGCACCGTATTGCCGGTCCCCGTACCGTCGTCGAGCGGGATGCCGCTGGCGAGCAACGGCTGCGTCAGAATCGGGCCGTTCATGGGAAACTGCCAGAGCTGGTGGAGGCCGGACACAGTTTGTCCGTTCAGGACGGTCTCTTGGCCGTTATAGCCCTGACGCTGCGCGGTCTTGCCGAATGTCAGCCAGTCTTCGGCGCGGGCCCCAATTGGCAGGGCCAAGCTAATGAGGGCAGCAGCGTAAGCGAGCCGTCTAAGGTGTTCGGGATACTGCATGATCGTCCCCCGTGTGTCGCCATGGCTGCTGTGGCGTCGAGCCTCAACCTTCGGCGCAACCATGGGCCCGTGAGGGGGCGAAAAACACAGATCAGAATGCCCGGATCAAAGCCGCCGATACCCAGGCAAAGGTCTTCCTCCAACTGGTCTCCGCTGCTGCCTAAGCACCCTCCCGCTTCGCCCGTGTGACAATCTGCGTCGGGTTGACGAAGCGCAGCGCCACCAGCAGCCAGAGCAGCGTTGTCACCATGTAGATGACGGCCATCGCGTTGATGCTCTGCGTCGAGCGCACCCCGGCGGCGAACACGGCGTAGTACAGCGCCACCACCAGAGTCTGGCTGTCGGGCCCGGCGGTCAGGAAGGTCAGCTCGAACATCGCGATCGTGCGGACCAGCACCAGCAGCAGCGCCGCGAGAATGCCGGGCGCCAGCAGTGGCAGCAGCACGTGCAGGAACAGGCGTCCGGTGCCGGCGCCGAACACCCGGGCCGCCGCCTCCACCCGCGGGTCGATCTGCTCGATGAACGGGACCATGACGAAGATCACGAACGGCACGGTCGGCACCAGGTTGGACAGGATGACGCCCCAGATCGTGCCGGCGATGCCCGCCCGGTACAGCACCGTCGCCATCGGGATGCCATAAGTGATCGGCGGCACCAGTAGCGGCAGCAGGAACAGCAGCATGATCAAGCGCTTGCCGGGGAACTGCCGCCGGGCGAGCGCATACGCCGCCGGGACGCCGAGCAGGCCCGAGACCAGCACCACGGCGCCCACGGCCTGGAACGTGACGAGCAGCACGTCCTCAAGCTGGAACTCCTCCCAGGCCGAGCCGTACCAGCGCGCGGTGTAGCCCGCCGGCAGCCAGCTGCCGAGCCAGCGCGTGGCGAAGGATTGCAGCACCACCGTGCCGATCATCGCGAACAGGTTGACGACGAACAGGACCACGACGGCCCACACCGCCATCGCCCACAGCCGCTCCGACATGGGTTTCTGCAGCATGGGGGACCGCTGCATCAGCCTTTCCCGCCGCTGGCTGGCCCGGTGTAGAACAGGCGGCGGAGCGACAGCACCAGGATCACGGTCCCCACCTGCGCCGCCGCCATGACGATGGCGATGGCGGAGGCCATGGCGTAGTCGTATTCCTCGAACGCCGCGGTGTAGGCGGCGATCGAGATGACCCGCGTCGGCCCGGCGGGCGCACCCAGCAGCACCGCGGACGGAAACACCGAGAAGGCCTGGACGAAGGACAGGCAGAAGGTAATCGCAAGCCCCGGCATCAGCAGCGGCAGCACGATCTGGTTGAAGCGCGCCCGCGCCCGCGCGCCCAGCATGGCGCCGGCCTGCTCCAGCGCCGGGTCGATCCCGGTGACGTAGGACAGCGTCAGCAGGAAGGTGAACGGGAAGCCGGTAATGACCAAAGACAGGAAGACGCCCCAGTAGTTGTGCACCAGCCGCACCGGCATATCGATCAGCCCGGCCCATAGCAGCGTGCGGTTGAGCCAGCCCTGCGGCCCCAGGTAGTTCAGCAGCCCCTCCGCCACCAGCACGGTCCCGAGCGTGATCGGGATCACCAGGATGGTGGTCAGCAGCCGCTGCCACCGCATCCGCCGCACCCGCATGGCGACCGGCACCGCCACCAGCAGGTTCAGCAGCGTGACCGGGACGGCCAGCCATAGCGTGCGCAGCACGGTGTCATACAGGAACGGATCGGCGAAAAAACGTGCGTAGTTGGCGAATAGCCCGCCGACCTTCGGCCGGAACGACAGCACCAGGCCGTACAGGAACGGATAAACGAACAGCGCCACCACGAACAGCGCCGCCGGGGCGATGAGCAGGGTCGTGCCGTCCAACCCACGCTGCGCCATCCGCATCCGCAGCGGCACGCTCACGGCGCGAACACCAGCACGCGGCCGGGCTCGACGCCGAGGCGGATCGCCTCATCCGCGGCGACCCGGCGCTCGGAGCGGAAATGCAATTCGGTCCCGTCCGCCGTGCGGGCGATGCCGTAGAAATCGCGGCCACGGTATTCGGCCGAGACAACGGTCGCCGGAAGCGGACCATCGGGCACTGCCAGTAGATCGTCGGGCCGGATCGCCGCCAGCCCGTCCCCATCGCCGGCCAGGTCGACCGGCGTGGCGGGCATCGAAACGCCGGCGACCATCACCTGCCCGCCCAGCATCCTCGCCGGCAGCAAATTCCGAAAGCCCATGAACTCGGCCACGTCCGCATGGGCTGGGCGTTTGTACAATTCCTCCGGCGTGCCGATCTGCCGCACCATGCCGTCCCGCAGCACGACGATGCGGTCGGCGAGCGACAGCGCCTCGTCCTGGTCGTGCGTGACATAGATGGTCGAGCTGCCGAGCAGGCCATGGATGCGGCGAATCTCGGCCCGCATCTCCAGCCGGAGCTTGGCATCGAGGTTGCTCAGCGGCTCGTCCATCAGCACCAGCGGCGGCTCCACGACGATGGCGCGCGCAATCGCCACGCGCTGCTGCTGCCCACCGCTGATCTGCCCCGGCAGCTTTTCCGCCTGCGCCGAAAGCCTGACCAACGCCAGCGCCTCCTCCACCCGGCGGTCGATCTCCGCCCGGGGCTTCCGCTGCATGCGGAGGCCGAAGCCGATGTTGCGGCGGACCGACATATGCGGGAACAGCGCGTAGTTCTGGAACACCATGCCGAACCCGCGCGCCTCGGGGGCCAAGGTGTCGATGCGGGTCTGATCCAGCCACACCGCCCCACCCGTCAGCGGCAGCAGTCCGGCCAGGCAGTTCAGCGCCGTGCTCTTGCCGCATCCGGACGGGCCCAGGAGGGCGATGAACTCACCCCGCTGCACCGTCAGGTTGATGTCGCGCAACGCGTTCAGCAATCCGAAATCGCGGCTGACCCCCTCCAGCCGCAACTCCCGGAAATCGCGGGACGCCAGCGCCACGCTACTTGGCCGTCTTCGTGCCCACCTGCTCGTCCCAGCGACGGAAGGCATAAACCAGCTTGTCGGCATCGAGCGGCAGCTCGACCGGAACGTCGGCGATCAGCTTGTCGTAGATCGGCCGCCCGAACTCGCGGATGTCGTCCTGGCTCTCCTGCGGCGCCATGTCGAGCGTGACCCCCGCGACGGCCGGGCCCGGGTAGAAATAGCCGCGGTCGAAGGTCACCGCCTGGCTCTCCTTGGTCAGCAGGTAACTGATCACGTCGAGCAGCACCGCCAGGCGCTCGGGCGGCAGGCCCTTGGGAATGGCGGCATAGTGCGCGTCGCCGACCCAATGGAACCCGCGCAGTGCGGCGATCTCCGCCTCCTTCGGCACGACGCCCAGCACGCGCGGGTTGATGTCCCACCCGGTCGTGCTGACGATCATGTCGCGCGAGCCCTCGCCCAGCTCCTTCATCGTGGCACCGGTGCCGGATGGGTAGTACTCGATGAACTCACCCATGGCGGCGAGGTAGGCCCAGGTCTTGGCCCAGCCGTTCACGGGATCGCGCGGCGCGCTGTCGCCCAGAAGATACGGCAGGCCCATCATGAAGGTCCGGCCGGGGCCGGAGTTCGCCGGCCGCGCATACATGAACCGCTTCGGGTTCGCCCGGCACCACGCCATCAGCTCCTCAGTGGTTTGCGGCGCCTGCTTCACCTTGGCCGGCATGTATTCCAGCAGCGGCCCGGACGGGTAGTAGGCCACGATGCAGCCCTGGTTGTCCGCCAGCGTCTGCATGCGCTTGGCAGCCGGCAGCAGGATCTTCTCGAGGTCGGGGAGCTTGCTGGCCTGGTTCGGGAACAGCGGCTCCCACGAGTTCTGCTCCATCCCCGCCGACAGGCCGTCCGTTCCGGTCAGCACGAGGTCGATATCCACCCGCTTCGCGTCCTGCTGCGCGCGCAGCTTGGCCGGCAGCTCGGGCGCGGGGGCCTTGCTGAACACGAAGCGGGACACGTTCTTCGGAAACTTGCGGCGATACGCCTCGAACGCCGGCTGGCTCAGCGCCAAGTTGCCGGCGACGTCCACGACGTTGATGACCAGCGGCGTGGCCGGCTGCGCCGTCGCGGTGGCGGACAACGCAGCTGCCGCACCCACGCCGCCCAGCAACGCCCGCCGTGTCGTTCCAAGCTCGCCCATGGCCGTCCCCTGTTTTATTTCGTTGCCGGGAAGTATTGCCGGAGCGGTCGCCGTTGCATAGTGGGCGACAATTAGGGAACATCAAGCATGCATCCAGACACCAAGACGCGGCTGATGACGGCCAGCACCGCCACCCTCACCACGCAGCTGTTCAAGCGCGGGCTGCGCAACGTCTTCATGCAGGGGGTCCGCCGACTGGGTCCGCCCGGACCCAACATGGTCGGCCCCGCCATGACCCTCCGCTACATCCCGGCGCGGGAGGACATCGATCACCTTGGCGTGTTCGCCGACCCCGAGCATCCGCAGCGCAAGGCGGTGGAAACCGCCCGGTCGGGCTGCGTCCTGGTGCAGGACTGCCGGGGCGACGCGCGGGTGGCGTGCGGCGGGCAAATCCTCATGACCCGGCTGCAGGTGCGCGGCGTGGCCGGCATGGTCACCGATGGCGGCCTGCGCGACAGCGGCCCGATCAGCGCGATGGCGATGCCGGTGTTCTGCGCCGGGCCATCGGCGCCGCTGAACCTGGTGCTGCATCATGCGGTCGAGATCGACACGCCGATCGGCTGCGGCGGTGTCGCGGTCTATCCCGGGGACATCATCGTCGGCGACGCCGATGGCGTGGTCGTGCTGCCAGCCGGCATCGCGGATGAGGTCGCGGAACAGGCCGCCGAGCAGGAGCGGATGGAGACGTTCGTCCTGGAGCGCATCGCGGGTGGCGCAGCGCTGCCCGGCACCTATCCGCCCAACGCCGAAACCCAGGCGGCCTACGTCGCATGGCTGGCCCGGCAGGGCTGAACGCAACCCCTCGACTTCGGCGGCGCTTGCTTCAATAAGAGCGCACTGACAAGAGGGTATGAGATGAACCGGATCGACGCCGCGGGCCTGCGGGTTGCGAGCGAACTGCACGATTTTATCGCCGAGGCTTTGCCGGGCACTGGCGTCACCGCCGACGTCTTCTGGTCGGGCTTTGCCAAGATGGTGCGGGAGCTGGCGCCGCGTAATGCCGAGCTGCTCGCCAGGCGCGATGAGCTGCAGCGTCAGATCGACGAGTGGCACCTTTCCCAGGCGGCCAAGACGCACGACGTGGCAGCTTACGAGGATTTCCTGCGCGGCATCGGCTACTTGCTGCCGGAGCCGCCGCCGTTCGAGGTCGGCACGGCCAATGTCGATGCCGAGATCGCCGGCATCGCCGGGCCGCAACTCGTCGTGCCCGTGATGAATGCCCGCTATGCGCTGAACGCGGCCAATGCGCGCTGGGGCAGTCTGTATGACGCGCTATATGGCACCGACGCGCTGCCGGAAACCGGCGGCGCGGAGCGGGGCCGCGGCTTCAACCGGGTCCGCGGCGCCGCGGTGGTCAAGCGGGCCAAGGAGGTCCTCGACCTTGCGGCCCCGCTCGCCAAAGGCTCGCACGCGGACGCGACGGGCTACATGATAAAGGATGGCGCGCTGTCGGTCACCACGGCGCACGGCACGACGGAGTTGGCCACGCCCGGCAAGTTTGCTGGCTACCGCGGCGACCCGGCCGCGCCCAGCGCGGTTCTGCTGCGGAACAACGGCCTGTATCTCGAAATCCGCATCGACCACGACCATTCCATCGGCAAGGACGACCCGGCCGGCGTCGCGGACGTGCTGCTCGAATCCGCCATCACCACGATCCAAGACTGCGAGGACAGCGTCGCGGCCGTCGACGCGGCCGATAAGGTCGCGGTGTATCGCAACTGGCTCGGCCTGATGCAGGGCACGCTGACGGCTTCGCTGGAGAAGGACGGCAAGCAGATCGTGCGCCGGCTGAACCCGGACCGCGAATATACGACCCCGGATGGCGGCACGCTGGTTCTGCCGGGCCGCAGCACCATGCTGATCCGCAACGTCGGCCATCACATGTACACCGACGCCGTGCTGACGGCGGACGGCAAGGAGGTGCCCGAGGGCCTGCTGGACGCGGCCGTGACCGCGATGATCGCCATGCACGACCTTCGCGCTACCGGCCCGATCCGCAATAGCCGGGCCGGATCGGTGTACATCGTCAAGCCGAAGATGCACGGGCCGGACGAGGTCGCCTTCGCCGCCGAGATATTCGCAAGCGTCGAGGCGATGCTGGGGTTGCCGCCCAACACGTTGAAAATGGGCATCATGGACGAGGAGCGGCGCACCAGCGCCAACCTCGCCGCCTGCATCCACGCCGCCCGGGACCGGGTCGCGTTCATCAACACCGGGTTCCTCGACCGCACCGGGGACGAGATGCACACCTCGATGGAGGCGGGCGCGATGATCCGCAAGAACGAGATGAAGGGCACCGCTTGGATCAAGGCGTACGAGGACCGCAACGTCGATATCGGCCTGGCCTGCGGCCTGCGCGGCCGGGCGCAGATCGGCAAGGGCATGTGGGCGGCGCCGGACCGCATGGCGGAGATGCTGGAGCAGAAGATCGGCCATCCCCGCGCCGGGGCCAACACCGCCTGGGTCCCGTCGCCCACCGCCGCCACGCTGCACGCGCTGCACTACCATCAGGTCGATGTCGCAGCCCGTCAGGCGGAGCTGGCCGGGCATCCCCGCGGCACCCTCGCGGACCTGCTGACGATCCCCGTGGCCGACCGCCCGAACTGGGCGCCCGATGACGTGCAGCAGGAGCTGGACAACAACGCCCAGGGCATCCTCGGCTACGTCGTCCGCTGGATCGAGCAGGGCGTCGGCTGTTCCAAGGTGCCGGACATCCACGATGTCGGGCTGATGGAGGACCGCGCGACGCTGCGCATCTCCAGCCAGCACATCGCCAACTGGCTGCACCATGGCGTCGTGACCGAGGCGCAGGTGATGGAGACCCTGCGCCGCATGGCGAGCGTCGTGGACCGGCAGAACGCCGGCGATCCTGCATATCGTCCGATGGCGGAAAACCTCGACGGCCCGGCGTTCCAGGCCGCATGCGACTTGATATTCAAGGGCCGCGTGCAGCCGAACGGCTATACGGAGTTCATCCTGCACGCCCGCCGGCGAGAGGCGAAGGCCGCTTAGTCAGGGTCCGGCCGCCGGCTCCGGCTGCGCGCTTACGCGGGAGACCCGGCGGCCATCCATCTCCACGACCTCGAACCGCCAGCCTCCGAACACGATCCGGTCCCCGGTGCGCGGCAGCCGCCGCAGCAACGCCAGCAGCAATCCGGCCAGGGTGTGATAGCTGCCCTCGGCCGGCAGGTCCGGAAGCTCGAGCCGGGACTTGATCTCATCGACCGGCATAGCGCCGTCCAGCAGCAGGGCGCCGGCCACCGCGCCTGGCCCATTAGCCAGTGATGCAGTGGGGTCGGCTGGCTCGCCGACGATCGCCTGCAGAACGTCGGCCGCCGTCACGACGCCCTCAAAGCTGCCGTACTCGTCCATGACCAGCGCGAGGCCCAGCGGATCGCCCTTCAAACGCTCCAGCGCGTCGAGCGCCGTCACGGCGTCGGGGATCACCATCGGCTTGCGCAGCGCCGCCGTCACCGACAGGTCGCCGCCGTCCAGCAGGTGATCCAGGATGTCCTTTGCCTGCACGACGCCCACGACGTTGTCTATGGACCCGTCGCACACCACGAAACGGCTGTGCGGCGTGGCCTTGAGTGTCGCCGCGATGTCCCGCCGAGGATCGGTGCGGTCGATCCAGGCGAGCTCGGTCCGCGGGGTCATGATGGCGCGAACCGGCTTGTCCGCAAGGCGCAGCAGACGCTCGATCATCTCCCGCTCCTCGGTCTCCAGCACGCCGTCCTCGGCGCCCTCGGCCAGCAACGCCTTCAGTTCTTCCTCCGTCACTGCTTGCCGCTTATCGGCGTAGGAGCCGAATAACCGCAGCACCAGCGCGGACGATTTGCCCAGCACCCAGACGACGGGTCCGCCAATGCGCGCAAGCCGGGCAAGCGACGGGGCTACGGACGCCGCCACCAGCTCCGGCCGGCGCAGTGCCAGCTGCTTGGGCACCAACTCGCCCAAGACGAGGGTCAGGTAGGTCGTCAGCACCACGACGATCGCGAGCGACAGGCTGCCGGCAAACGGTGCGAGCTCGGGGATGCCCCGGAACCAGCCCTCCAGCCGGGCGGTGATCCGTGCGCCGCCGAACACGCCGGCCAGCACGCTGACCAGCGTAATGCCGACCTGCACCGTGGGCAGGAAACGCTGCGGGTCCTCGGCCAGCAGCCGGGCCGTGGTGGCGCCGGCGACGCCCTGCCGCTCCAGCACCATCAGCCTGGCCCGGCGGACAGAGACCAGGGCCAGCTCGCTCATGGCGAAGACGCCGTTGAGCAAGACCAGCAATAATACGACGAGGACTTCGAGGCTCAGACCCATGTCCGGCATTATAGGTCATCCCGGGGGAAAGATCAGCGCCCGCCTTCTGGTCTTGGCCTAGTTGCACGAACCCGGCCTGGCGACTAAGCCGCAGCACAGACCACCAGGAGCCTGCCATGACCCGGCCGTTGCCGCCACTCGCCATCGCACTAGGGCTTGCAGGCCTGCTGCCTTTCCTACTGTGCAGCCTGGGCGCACTCAGCCTTTCGAGCGACGGCGCCACGCGCTCGCTGCTGGCGCTGGTGGCCTATGGCGCGACCATCCTGGCGTTCCTGGGCGGGGTGCACTGGGGCTTTGCGCTGGATGGTAGCGATACGCCCTCGGACCGGGTGCAGCGGGCGCGGTTCGGCTTGGGGGTGGTGCCCTCGCTGATCGGCTGGGCGGCGCTGCTGGTGACGTTCATCGGTCTGCCGACCACGGGGCTGCTGGTGCTGACCGCCGGGTTCATCGCGACAACCGTGGTCGAGGCTCAGGCAGCGCGGCGCGGATTGATGCCGCAGCGCTACATGTGGCTGCGCTGGGCTTTATCGATCGTCGTGGTCGTGTGCCTGGTATCCGTCTGCGTGATCCGGGCGTTCGGCGGCCGGGTCCTGCTGTAACCGTCCCGCTGCAATGGCTGCAGGATTTTGATGATCCGCAGCGACCCGGGGTCCTGCAGCAGCGATACCTCCTCGCGCACGGCGAAATCCCGTTCGAGGTCACGCCATAGGCTCAGCATCAGCAATCCGTCGGCCAGTCCGCCCATGGCCATCGAAATAATGAATGCGCCGCCTGGCTCCAGAAACCGGGCGAGACGCGCGAGCAATGCGGGCGGGTCTGCGAGGTAGTAGAGGCATTCGTTGAGGACGATCAGGTTGAACCGCTCGGCCGTCTCGAATGTCTCGGCATCGGCGACCACGAAATGCGTTCGCTCATCGCTGGAGCGTGCGGCACGCGCGACCGCCGTTGCAGACAGATCGATGCCGGTATACCGCTCATAGCCGACGCAGCGAAGGGCGTCGTGCAGAACCCCCTCCCCACAGCCAACGTCGAGAATGGCGGCTTTGCCGGCCAGTGCCTTGCTGTAGGCCGCGATCACCTGGTGATGGATCGCCTCCCGGGAGTTCCAGAGCCAGTCCCAGCCGCCGTCGCGGTATTCGGGCTCCCAACGGCCGGGGTCCCTGAGTGCATTGCGGTCGACCGGACGAAGGATCAGCAACGTGCGCAGGGCCATTGGCGATTGATAGGCGGTAAGAAGCAGTAACCGCTTCAGCCGAGCGTGCGTCATGGATGATCTCATCGGGTCGAGCCGTTGTTTCATCGCAAGCTCAGCATTTCGCTTCGATATGATCGCCGTCAAGCAACGAGGACGTGCAGATGCGACTACTCGCTCCCCTGTGACTGGATCGAGTCGCCCTGTAACGGATCGACCGGGGTGGCGACGGACCACTCATCCGTTCCTGGACAAGCGGCCGGGTGATTTCTAATGTGAAACAAGGCCGCAATCCAAGAGGTGCAATTGAAGGTGTTCTGGGACCCGGCGCAGCTCCTGCACGCGCCGCGCTTCTTCCTGCAACGCGGCGTCGTTCGCACCAACTTCGAGGTGCCGGCTCGCGCCCAGGCGCTGCTGGAAGGCTGCCGGGCGCTCGGCCTGCATCCCACGATGCCTGTGCCGCCGGACCGTGCTGCACTGGAGGCGGTGCATTCATCCGCCTATCTCGATTTCCTGCGGGACGCGCCGGCCGCCTGGGGCCTGCTTCCCGGCCATGGGCCGGAGCTAGTGCCCAATATCCATCCCTCCCCGGAAATGCTGGCCATCGGCGCCCGGCCCGGCCAAGCCGTGATCGGCCAGCTCGGCTGGTATACCGCCGATACGTCCTGCCCGATCACCGCCGAGACCTGGCCAGCCGCCGCCGGTGCGGCCGCTTGCGCCATCGCCGCGGCCGACGTGGCAGCGCTGGGTGGGACCGCCTATGCGCTGGCGCGCCCGCCGGGGCACCACGCCTACCCGGCCCGGGCCGGCGGACACTGCTATCTCAACAACGCTGCCCTCGCGGCGCAGCGGCTGCGGGATCGCGGGGCCGCCCGCGTCGCGGTGCTGGACATCGACAGCCACCACGGCAACGGCACGCAGGGCGTGTTCTGGGACCGCGACGACGTGCTGTTCGCCTCCGTGCATGGCGACCCCAACGGCTACTATCCCTGGTACGTCGGCCATGCCGAGGAGCGTGGCGGCGGCCGCGGCATAGGATACAACCTGAACCTGCCGCTGGCGGCCGGAACCGGGGACGAGGGCTGGCTCGGGGCTTTGGACACGGGGCTTGCGGCCATTTGCCGGTTCGGCGCCGATGCGCTGGTGGTCAGCCTTGGGTTCGACGCGTCGAGGGACGAGCCGCTGGGCTACCTGCAAGTGACCGCGGACGGTTTTGCGCAGGCGGCTGCACGGATTGCGGCGCTGCGCCTTCCACCCGCGATCGTGCAGGAGGGCGGCTACAACGTCGAGGTCATCGGGACCCTGCTGCAAGGCTTCCTCTCGGCCTACGGCGCATGAGCCTCGCCCGTATCCGCAGCTTCGCCTTCAGCGGCATCGAGGCGGTTCCGGTCGAGGTGCAGGTGCAGATCTCCTCCGGCCTGCCCGCCTTCCTGGTGGTGGGCCTGCCCGACAAGGCGGTGGGCGAGGCGCGGGAGCGGGTGCGCGCGGCATTGACCGCCATGGGCTTGTCGCTGCCTCCCAAGCGCGTGCTGATCAACCTGGCGCCGGCGGACCTGCTCAAGGAGGGCAGCCATTTCGACCTGCCCATCGCGCTCGGCGTGCTGGCCGCCATGGACGTGCTGCCGCGGGACGAGATCGCCGGCTACGCCGCGTTGGGCGAGCTCTCGCTGGACGGCGCCATCAATGCCGTCGCCGGGGTGCTGCCGGCCGCCATGTCGGCCTCGGCCCGCGACCTCGGGCTGATCTGCCCGGCGGCGCAGGGCGGGGAGGCCGCCTGGGCCGGCCGCATCGAGATTCTGGCCGCGCCCGACCTGCTGTCGGTGATCAACCATTTCCGCGGCACCCAGGTGCTGTCGCCGCCCGAACCCGCCGGCACGCAGCCGGGCGAAGCCGGGCCGGACCTCGCCGAGGTGCGCGGCATGGAGACCGCCAAGCGCGCGCTGGAGATCGCCGCCGCGGGCGGCCACAACATGATGCTGATCGGCCCGCCCGGCGCCGGCAAGTCCATGCTCGCCGCCCGCATGCCCTGGCTGCTGCCCGATTTGCGCCCGGTCGATGCGCTGGAGGTCAGCATGATCCACAGCGTGGCCGGGCTGTTGGAGGGCGGCCGGCTGGTCATGCGCCCGCCATACCGCGAGCCGCACCATGGCGCATCCCAGGCCGCGCTGACCGGCGGCGGCCAGCGCGCCAAGCCCGGCGAGGTCAGCCTGGCGCATCGCGGCGTGCTGTTCCTGGACGAACTGCCGGAGTTCCCCCGCCCCGCGCTGGAGGCGTTGCGCCAGCCGCTGGAGAGCGGTCGGACCACGGTCGCCCGAGCCCTCGCGCACGTCACCTACCCGGCCCGCTTCCAGCTCGTCGCCGCGATGAACCCCTGCCGCTGCGGCTATCTCGCCGACCCGTCCCGCGCCTGCAGCCGTGCGCCACGGTGCGGCGAGGACTACCTGGCCCGCATCAGCGGCCCGTTGCTGGACCGGATCGACATCACGGTCCACGTGCACCCGATCCCGCCGACCGAGCTGTCCCGCGCGCCGCCCGGGGAAAGCAGCGCCACTGTCGCCAGCCGGGTCGCCATGGCCCGCACCGCCCAACGCACCCGCCACGGCGCGGACGGGCCGGCGACCAACGCGGAGGCCGAGTTGGGTGCGATCGAGCTGCAACCGGAGGCGCGCCAGCTGGCCGAGACCGTGGCCGACAAGCTCCGCCTCTCCGCCCGTGGTTTCACGCGTGTTTTGCGGGTGGGGCGCACGATTGCCGACCTGGCGGGCGCGGCCCAGGTGCGCCGGGCCGATGTGGCCGAGGCGCTGGCCTACCGGCCGCGCATTCCCGGACGGCCGGGCTAACCCTCAAGCCGGAACGCATCGGCGATGCGGCGGACACGGCCGGCGTCGTCCACCAGCAGCACGTCGAAGCGCACGCCGGCCCGGCCCCATTCAGGGTTTTCGGCCAGGGCGATCTCCCCCGCTGCCAGCAGCCGGGCGCGTTGCCGGGCACCCAGGGCAGCGGCGGCGGACAGCAGGTCCGGCCGTGCCTTCACCTCGATGAACGCCAACAACCCGTCGCGCTCGGCGACCACGTCGATCTCGCCGGCGGCAGTACGCAGTCGCCGGGCCAGCACGACCCAGCCCGCGTGCTCGAGCGCCATGCAGGCAGCCTGCTCGGCCACCACGCCGCGGGCCTGCGCCACCCGTCCACGGTCGGGCCGGGTCGTCACCCGTTCCGGAACGTTTTGGTCGTGTCCACGCCCGCGAACTCCGCCACCAGGGTGAAGCCCACCCCGAGCAGCACCGGACCCAGGAAAATCCCCAGCAACCCGAACGCCAGCGCGCCGCCCAGGACGCCCAGGATCGTCAGCAGAAACGGCAATTGCGCACCCCGTGCGATGAAATACGGGCGGATGACGTTATCCGAGCCGCTGATGGCGAACAGGCCATAGACGCCCAGGAAGATGCCCCAGCCGGTGTGCCCGGTGCTGAGAAGCCACAGCGTCGCCGGGATCCAGACCACCGGCGCGCCGATCGGCAGTACCGACAAGAACCCCGCGATCGCCCCCAGCAGCAACGGACGCGGCACCCCCGACAGCCAAAGCCCGAAGGTCGTCAGCAACCCTTGCACGATCGCCGTGCCCAGGATGCCATAGACGGTCCCCCGCACAGTCAGCCCGGTGACCGCCACCAGCCGCGCCGCATAGTCGCCAGCGATCCGGTGCACGATCCGGTTGAGATGGATCGCCAAGCTGTCGCCCGACGCCCAGAAGAAGAACGCGACCAGCAACGCGATGATGAACTGCACCAATCCGCCCGCGATGCCGAGCAGCACGTTCAGCCCGTTTTCCGCGATCATCCCGAAATACGGCTGGAAGAAGCGCACCATGGCGCTCAGGTCTGCCGCCCACTCGTTCCAGTAGTCGGACAAGGGCGTGCCCACAACTGGAACCGCCGTCAGCCATCCCGGCGCACCAGGGAGGCCACCGTTTAGGGCGGTCTCGATCGACGCACGCAGCTGGGCCACATCGTCGGCCCCCGCCGGTGCAGCAAGGCCCAGCGGCAGCACGATCAGCACGGCAGTCAGCAACACCATGATTCCCGCCGCCCAGCCGCGGCTGGCGCGCAAATGGGTTCGTATCCAGGCGTACACCGGCCAGGTGGTGTAGACCAGGATCGCGCCCCAAAGGATTGCCGATAGGAACGGATGCAGCACCAGCACGCAGCCGACCGCAATGCCGACGATCAGCAGTCCCATGAGCAGGCGTTCCGCCACCAAATCCGTGGACTGCTTCATGTCCGGCGATATCGGCCGCCCGTCCGCGGAAAGCAACCGGTTGTTCTTAGTGGGCTGGATGGCTAGCCTGGCGCAAAGCTGGAGGAACCACCATGCCGCGCCTGGCCGCCAACCTGTCGATGATGTTCAACGAAGTGCCGTTCCTCGACCGGTTCGACGCCGCTGCGAAGGCCAGGTTCAAGGCGGTCGAGTTCCTGTTCCCCTACGATCATGCAGCGGCCGAGATTCGGCAGCGGCTGGACGGCGCCGGCCTGCAACAGGTGCTGTTCAATATGCCCCCGGGTGACTGGGCGGGCGGCGAGCGCGGCACGGCGTGCCTGCCGGGCCGCGGCCAGGAGTTTCGCGACGGAGTGAAAAAGGCGCTGGACTACGCTGGGGCACTCGGCTGCGGCATGGTGCACTGCATGGCCGGAATCGTGCCCGCAGGGGTAGCGCACGGCACCGCCGCGGCGGTGTATGTCGCAAATCTCGCCTGGGCGGCCGAGCAGGCGTCGGCGCAGGGCGTGAAGGTCGTGATCGAACCGATCAACCACCGCGACATGCCTGGTTTCCTGCTGAACACGATGGCTCAGGGCGTGGCCATCGTCGACGCCATCGGTTTCGACCGGCTGGGGCTGCAGTTCGATATCTATCATTGCCAGGTCACCGAAGGGGACATCACCAAACGGATCGAGGCGCTGCTGCCCAGCATTGCCCATATGCAGTTAGCCGACGTGCCCGGCCGGAACGAGCCCGGCACCGGCGAAATTGGCTGGGACTATGTTTTGGCGCGCATCGATTCGCTGGGATATGATGGTTGGATCGGTTGCGAGTACCGGCCTGCGGGCGACACAGTGGCCGGACTCGCGTGGCGCGTGCGCTATAATGTCTGAAAATTAATAGCCAGCATAGGATTTGGCGAGTGTATTTTGCATGGTTGCTGCCATGTTGATACTACTATAACGAGATATCAACCCCAGGATGCTATGAGGGTTGCATCTGGCAGGGTGACATCTCGTGTTCATCCTGCGCCGGCCTGGAGGTGGGTATGCGTTTCGCAGAAATTGGGCAGCAGCTTAGAGCCTATCGGCTAGAGTCAGGTTTGCGGGCCGAGGAGATCGCTGCACGGCTGGGCGTTTCTCGCGCGGCGCTGTATCGCTACGAGAAGGGCGAGGTCATCAAACTCGACACGGTCAAGCGGTTGGCCGAGTTGTTGAAGGTTTCTCCGCTGTCGCTGTTGGGCATCGGGGTCGAGTACTACAGCCGGTCGGTCGGATACTTCGAGCGAATCCGGCAGATTGAGGAGTCGGCCGACCAAATACTGCAGGCTTATGGGGCGGGCCTGTATCTGACCACCTCGGACGCTTTCGACGTGGTGCTGGCGGAGGGGTTGAACGAGGTCGCAAACCTGCCCGGCGTCGATGCCGCCGCCTTCCGCACCAACGCTGACCAGGTGCTCGGCATCCTGGCAGCACGGAAGCGGATCTATATCCAACGCCGTCCGGGCATCATCGCCATCCTATCGCCATCCGCGATCCAGAACTTTCTCAGCCTGGGCTTGCTAGGCGGCTTGACGCTGTCGGACGCATTGCGGGAGCGGTGCCGCCGGGTTGCAGCGACCGAAATCCAGCATATCGCCAGCCTAATGGAGACCGAGCCGATGGGGCTGCAATTCGGTCTTTTGGCGTCCGCCGACCCATCGAGCGGTTTCAGCATCTTCCGCTCCCGCGATCGCGCCACCCTGGCCGCCAATCCGTTCCACGCCGACAGCATGCCCTCGGCGCAGACCGGAGTCGCGATGGTCACCGGTGCCGATGAGGCCATCGCCGCCCATCAACGCGTCGCCGAGGCCATGTGGCGGGATGCCGTTAAAGGCCCCGCCGCCGCGGTACGGCTACGGGAGATGCTGGCCGAACGGACCTGACCCGCACGGCTTTATCGCTTCAGGTGGTTCCACCGGCGGCCATGCCGATCTAGGTTCGGTCCATGGCCGCTATCCCACCCCATCCCAACGTGCAGATCGTCTCCAGCGAGACCGCCTGGAAAGGCCGGTTTTCGATCGAGCTGGTCAAATTCCGCCATCGCCGGTTCGATGGCGGGATGTCCGGGGTGCGCAACTGGGAGCTGTTCTGCCGCGGCCGGGCTGCCGGCGTGCTGCCCTATGATCCCTTGACGGATCAGGTTGCGCTGATCGAGCAGTTCCGCCTGCCTGCGCTGGCCGCTGGGCTGGATCCCGTAATGGTCGAGATCCCCGCCGGCCTCTGCGACAGTGGCGAGGACCCAGCCAAGACAGTGGTCCGCGAAGCACAAGAGGAGATGGGGCTTGCGGTCGACCTGCTGGAAATGATCGGCGACTTCCTGCTGACGCCCGGCGGCTCCGATGAGCGCTGTACTATGTTCGTCGGCCGCTTCCGGGCGCCAAAGGCCGGACCGGACGGCATCATCGGTCAGGGTGGTCTTGTCGACGAGCAGGAAGACATCCGCGTCCGCCTGCATCCCGCAACGAAGGCGATCGAGGCCGCAATCGCCGGTTGCTATTCTAATTCCGTTACCACTATCGCCCTGCTTTGGCTCGCGGCGAAACGCAACTGGCTTCGGGCGCATTGGGCCGGCCGATGACGCAGCGGCTGTTCCTCGACGACAGCGCGCTGCGGGAGGCTCGGGCCACCGTGCTCTCGGCCGGGCCGGAAGGGATCGTGCTGGACCGCACCGTGTTCTACGCCCGTGCCGGCGGCCAGCCCGGCGATAGCGGAGTGCTGCGGTGGGATGGCCAGCAGACGCCAGTGACCGAGGCCCTGAAGGGCATGGCCGACGCTATCCTGCATTTGCCCGCCGCGGGTGCGCCCCTGCCCGCCGCAGGAACGGTCGTCGACGCCATCCTCGACTGGCCGCGCCGCCATGCGATGATGCGGATGCACACCGCGCTGCACCTGTTGTGCAGCCTGCTGCCCGGCGCCGCCGTCACCGGCGGGCAGATCGGCCCCGAACGATCCCGCCTGGATTTCGACCTGCCGGGCCCACCGGCTGCCGAGGCGCTGGAGGACGGGTTCCGAACCCTGATCGCCGCCAACCATCCAGTCTCCTCCGAATGGGTGGACGAGTCTGTGCTGGACACCAATCCCGGCCTCGTCCGCACCTTGTCGGTGCAGCCGCCCCGCGGCACCGGGCGGCTGAGGCTGGTGCGGGTCGGCGGTGACCGGCTGATTGACCTACAGCCCTGCGGCGGCACGCATGTGGCTGGCACGGCAGAGATCGGCGGCGTGCGCATCCTGAAGATCGAGAACAAGGGCCGGCAGAACCGCCGCATCGCCATCGCACTCGCAACGGAGACCTGACCATGGACCCGCTCGTCAGCACGGAGTGGCTGGCTGCGTCGCTCGACGTTCCAGGCCTTATGGTGTTCGACGCCACCAAATACCTGCCGACCGATGGCAAGGACGGGGCCGAGGAGTTCGCCCGTGCCCACATTCCTGGCGCAGGGTTCTTCGACATCGACGTCATCGCCGACCCGGACACCGCGCTGCCGCACATGGTGCCGTCGCCGGGCCGGTTTGAAAGGCTGATGGGTGAGCTCGGCGTGTCGAACAGCAGCCGGATCGTGTTCTACGACCAGAAGGGCATCGCCTCGGCCCCGCGCGGCTGGTGGATGATGGGGCTGTTCGGCCACGACCAGGCCTTCGTGCTCGATGGCGGCCTGCCGAAGTGGCTGCGCGAGGGCCGGCCGGTTGAGGCGGGCCCTCCCATGACGCCCGAGCCCGCGACCTTTCAGGCGACGTTCCGCGCGGCCCGGCTGCGCGGGATCGGCGACATGCTGGCGCTTGCGGACGACCTGGTGCTGGATGCGCGCCCGGCCGGCCGTTTCGCCGGGTCCGCTCCGGAGCCGCGGGCGGGGCTACCCAGCGGCCATATCCCCGGCAGCCGCAACGTGCCCTCCTCCAGCTTGTTGAACCCGGACGGCACCATGCTGGACCCGGCGGCCCTGCGCGCAGCCTTTGCCGGCGTCGGCGCTGATGGCACGCGGCCGGTCGTGACCAGCTGTGGCTCCGGCGTCACAGCCACCATATTGAGCCTCGGCTTGCTGCGTGCCGGCCTGCCGCAGGGCGCGGTGTATGACGGGTCCTGGACCGAGTGGGCCGGGCGGCCCGACACAATGAAGGAAACCGACTGATGCCCGACGACCAAGCGCCCCGCAGCCGTCCGTATGCGTTGATGACCCGCCTGTCCCACGCCGGGCGCGCGGGCACGCACATCCGCGGCTTCGTGAACCCGCCGGTTCTGCGCGGGTCCACCATGCTGTATCCGAACTGCGCCGAACGCCGGGCCAGCAACGCGACCCGGCTGGACCAGGCGCCGAACTACGGCGTGATGGGCAACGCGACGCACCATGCGCTGGAGAACGTCGTGGCCGAGATCGAGGGCGGCACCCGCTGCCAGATCGTCTCCTCGGGCCTGGCCGCCGTCACCACGCCGCTGCTGGCCTATTTGAAGTCCGGCGATCATTGCCTGGTGCCCGACAGCGTCTATGGCCCGGCCCGCGCCTTTTGCGACGGCATGCTGACTGGGTTGGGGATCGAGACGACCTACTACCGCCCGGATATCGACGGGGCGGGAATCGCCGCCCTGATGCGCCCGAACACCACCGTGCTGTATACCGAAAGCCCCGGCAGCCACACGTTTGAGGTGCAGGATATCCCGGCGCTGGCCCAGGCGGCCCACGCGCAAGGCGTCAAGGTGCTGATGGACAACACCTGGGGCATCCACTTCTTCCAGCCGTTCCAGCACGGGGTGGACGTGTCGATCCAGGCGCTGACCAAGTATGTCGTCGGCCATTCGGACGTGCTGCTGGGCAGCGTGACGACGGCGAGCGACGAGGATTGGGAGCGCGTGCGCCTGGCCGCGCTGGCGCTCGGCCAGTACGCCAGCCCCGATGACTGCTGGCTCGCGTTGCGCGGCGTGCGCACGATGGGCGTGCGGCTGCAGCACCAGATGCAGGCGGGGATTACCGTGGCCGAATGGTTCGCTGGTCAGCCGGAGGTCGAGCAGGTGCTGCACCCTGCCCTGCCCGGCGCTCCCGGCCATGAGTTGTGGAAGCGCGACTTCACCGGTGCGTGCAGCCTGTTTGGCGTGGTGTTCAAGCCACAATTCAGCATAGCCGCGACCCACGCCATGATCGACAGCCTGGAGCTGTTCGGCATCGGCGCGAGCTGGGGCGGCTATGAGAGCCTGGCGCTGCCGACCACGGGTTTCGTCACGCGCACGACGGGGCATGGGGCGTTCCAGGGTCCGGTTGCACGGTTCCATATCGGCCTTGAGGATACGGCGGACTTGATCGCCGACCTGGATCGCGGCCTGGCAGTGCTGCGGGCGCACGCCGGCTGATGAGGGCCGAAGGTATCCTTGACGCCATCCGGTTCGACGCGGATGGCCTGGTCGCGGCGGTGGCGCAGCAGCACGAGACCGGGGAGGTGCTGATGCTGGCCTGGATGAACCGGGACGCGGTGGCGGAGACGCTCGCGACCGACCGGGTATGCTATTGGAGCCGTAGCCGCGGCGCTCTGTGGCGCAAGGGTGAGACCTCCGGGCAGACGCAGCGCCTGGTGGAAATGCGGGTCGACTGCGATGGCGACGCATTGTTGCTTCTGGTGGACCAGCACGGTGTCGCCTGTCACACCGGGCGGCGGTCTTGCTTCTACCGTGCGGCGAGGGACGGCGCGTTGATCGAGATCGCGGCGCCGCTGGTGGCGCCTGCGGACCTCTACGGCTGACCGGTCCCGTCCGTACCACGGCAGCGACGGGCATGGCCTTTGGCAACCAGCGATGCCCTTGATCTACCTGGTCGCCGGCGAGGCGAGCGGCGATGTGCTGGGCGCGCGCCTGATGGCCGCCATCCGCGTCCAGCGGCCCTGGACGGAGTTCGCCGGCGTCGGCGGCCCCCGCATGACAGAACAGGGGCTGAACAGCCTGTATCCCTTGGCCGACCTCGCGGTGATGGGCATCATCGAGGTGCTGCCCCGCGTGCGCCTGCTGCGGCGGCGGCTGCACGAGACCCTGGCCGACATCGCGCGACGAAAGCCGGACGTGATCGTCACGATCGACAGCCCCGGCTTCACCCATCGCATACTGGCGGCGGCCGCCAAGCTGGGCATCCCGCGCGTGCACTACGTGGCGCCGCAGGTCTGGGCGTGGCGTGCGCACCGGGTGCGGCACTATCCGGGCCTATGGGACAAGCTGCTGTGCTTGCTGCCGTTCGAGCCCGCCTGGTTCGCCCGGCACAACCTTCCCGCGACCTTCGTCGGCCACCCCGTGCTGGAGTCGGGCGCCGGTCAGGGAAACGGGGCGCGCTTCCGGCAGGCGCATGGCTTGGCGCCAGGCCAGCCGGTGCTGATCCTGATGCCCGGCAGCCGCAGGTCGGAGGCGCCGCGCCTGCTGCCGGTTTTTGGTGAGACACTGAGGCGCCTGGCCCTCCATGAACCGGCGCTGCGGCCCGTGCTTCCGGTGTCCCCGGTCGTCGCCGAGGTGGTGCGCCGCGCCGCCGCCCGCTGGCCGGTCCAGCCGTTGATCGTGACGGAGGTCGATGACAAGCATGACGCCTATGCCGCCGCCGGCGCCGCACTCACGAAATCCGGCACGTCCACCCTCGAACTGGCGCTGGCCGGCGTGCCGATGGCCGTGACCTACCGGGTGAACCCGCTGACGGCCGCGATGGCCCGCCGCATGATCCGCGTGCCCTATGTCGCCATGGTCAACCTGCTGGCGGGCCGCGCCGTCGTGCCGGAACTGCTGCAGCAGGACTGCACGGCCGAGACGCTTGGCCGTACGGCACTCGCCTTGTTGCGCGACCCGGCCGTCGCGAACGCGCAGCGAGATGCGTTTCGCGGCGTATTGGACAGCCTACGCCCCCCGGAAGGCACCCCGTCAGAGGCCGCCGCCCGCGAGGTGCTGCACGTCATGGATCAGCCCGGACGCCATCGCCCGGCGGCGTGACGCGTCCATGCTGTCCGTGACCGCCAGCGCCGCCGACAGCGCCCGGCGGCCAGCGGCGGCGTCCACCACCACAGGCGCGCCGTCGAGGCACGCGGCGACGAAGGCCTCATGCTCGGCCGCCATGGCGTCGCCCTCGGTCCAGGTGACCTCTTCGCGCCGGTAGCCTCCGGTGCCGGGCAAAGGCAGGCCGCGCTCCTTCCCGATCATCACCAGCTTGCGCGCCATGAAATCCGCCGAAAGGTAGCCCTCCTGGGAAAACAGCCGCATCTTCCGCTCGGTCTTGAGGGAGATGCGGCTCGCAGTGATCGTGGCGACGCAGCCATTCTCGAACCTCACCCGGGCGTTGGCGATATCCTCGTGCGGGCTGGACACCGCGGCGCCGACCGCGTCCACGCTGCTGATCGGGCTGTCCACCAGGGCGAGCACGAGGTCGAGGTCGTGGATCATCAGGTCGAGGATCACCGACACGTCGGTGCCGCGCGGCTTGAAGGGCGCGATCCGCGCGGCCTCGATATAGAGCGGCCGGGTGATCCGGGCCGAGATGGCGCGGTGCTCCGCCGAATAGCGCAGCAAATGCCCAACCTGCAGCACCAGCTTGCGGGACTGGCCCTCGGCCGCCAGCGCGTCGGCCTGCGCCAGGGTCGCGGCGATCGGCTTTTCGATCAGCACGTGTCGCCCGGCGTCCATCGCCTGCATGGCCAGCTCGAAATGCGCCTCGGCGGGCGCGGCCACGATCAGGGCGTCACAGGCCCGCAGCAGGTCGGCCAAAGGCATCGCCGGCGCACCCCCAGCCTCCCGTCCCACGGTGGCGGCGCGGGCGTGGTCCGGGTCGAATAGACCGGCCAGCACGGCCCGGCGGCTGCTTGCGACCTTCAGCGCATGAAACAGCCCGAAGTGCCCGACGCCGGCGATGCCGATTCGCAATGGGTGCTGGATCATGCCCTGCTGTAGCAGCCGGCGTCCTATGCGGCCAATGCGCAGGGTTGCGTCCGCCGGGGGACCTCGGCATACCCGGGGAACCCCGCACACGAGGAACCACGCCTCCCATGATGCCCCGCTTTCCATGATGTACTTCAGCCGCCTCAAGATCACGCTGATCCTCGGCGTCTGCTTGCTGGGTGTGCTCCTGTGCCTGCCGAACGTGCTGCCCGCGCCGGCAAGCTGGCTCCCGTGGCAGCAGGTGCATCTGGGGCTCGACCTGCGCGGCGGCAGCTACTTGCTGTTGGAGGTCGATATGGCCGCCGTGGCCCATGAGCGGCTGGACAGCCTGGCGGACGGCGTTCGCACGGCCCTGCGCGGCAAAGTGACGGGCTTCCAGCCGCCGCAGGTGCAGCCGGCGCAGAACCGCGTGCTGGTCCGCATCGGCGCAGGCCCCCAGCAGGACGAGGCGGTGCGCCTGCTGCGGGAGGCCGCGACCTCCGCCGGTCCGGCCGAGTACGATGTCACGGTCCAAGGCAGCGAGGTCTCGCTCTCCCTGTCGCCGGCAGCCTTGCGCGACCGCGCCAACTCCGCCGTGCTGCAATCGATCGAGATCATCCGCCGCCGGATCGACGAGACCGGCGTGCTCGACCCCCTCATCACCCGGCAGGGCGAGGCCCGCATCGTCGTGCAGCTTCCGGGCGTCGAGGACCCGAACCGCATCAAGGAGCTCCTGGGCCGCACGGCACGCATGACGTTCCGCCTGCTGGACGAGTCGGCGAACCTCACAGCCGCTCCGCCGCCGGGTGTGGACTTCCTGCCGGTCGAGGGTCAGCCTGGGGTCAAGGAGCCAGTGCGCCGCCGGGTCGAGGTCGACGGCGCCAGCCTGACCGACGCAAGGCCAGGCCAGGACAACCAGAACGGCCGATGGGTGGTGAATTTTACCTTCGACAGCGTCGGCTCCCGCCGCTTCGCCGACGTCACCAACGCCAATGTCGGCCGCCGCTTCGCCATCGTGCTGGACGACAAGGTCATCAGCGCGCCGGTGATCCAGACGCCGATCACCGGCGGACGCGGCCAGATCAGCGGCAACTTCAACGCCCGCAGCGCCCAGGACCTCGCGGTGCTGCTGCGCGCCGGCGCCCTGCCCGCGCCGCTCACGGTCGTCGAGGAGCGCAGCGTCGGGCCGGAGCTCGGCGCCGACAGCATCCGCAACGGCGCCATCGCGCTTGCGGTCGGCTTCCTGTTGGTGATCGCCTACATGGCGGTGTTCTACGGGCTGTTCGGCTGGTTCGCCAATATTGCGCTGCTGGTCAACCTGTTCCTGCAGATCGGGGTGCTGTCGCTGATTGGTGCCACGCTGACCTTACCGGGCATGGCGGGCATCCTGCTGACCTTGGGCGTGGCGGTCGACGCCAATATTCTGATCAACGAGCGCGTCCGCGAGGAGGTGCACAACGGACGCACGCCGCTTAACGCGCTGGAGACCGGGTTTCGCCGCGCCTACAGCACCATCATCGACAGCAACGCGACCGCGTTCCTGGCGCACGTCATGCTGTTCGTCTTCGGCTCCGGTCCGGTCCGCGGCTTTGCCGTGACCATTACGGTCGGAATCGTCACCACCTTGTTCACGGCGACCCTGTTCGCACGGATGCTGATGGTGCGATGGTATGTGACAACCAAACCCGCTTTGCTGCCGGTATAGCCCCCCATGTTCATGCGCCCCCTGTTCCGGCTGGTCCCGGACAACACCAAGATCCAGTTCATGCGCGGGCGCTATATCGGCCTCGCGACCTCGGCCGTGCTGTCGCTGCTTTCGCTCGGGCTGTTTTTCTACCCGGGCTTGCATCTGGGCATCGACTTCCGCGGCGGCGTCGTCATGGAGGTCCGCACCCCCGGCCCGGCCGACTTCGGCAAGATCCGCACGGCGCTCGCCGATGCGCAAATCCCGCAGGCCGGGCTGCAACGTTTCGGCGGGGACGACCAGGTCATCATCCGGATGGACCCGCAGGGCGACGAGAGATCAACCCAGGCGACCGTCACCCGCGTGCGTCAGGCGCTGGACCAGGCGCAGCCCGGCAGCCGCATCGTCCGGACCGACGCCGTTGGCGCCGCCGTCTCGGCCGAGCTGTTCCGCAACGGCATGCTGGCGCTGGGCATCAGCCTGTTGATGATCCTGGTCTATATCTGGTTTCGCTTCGAGTGGCAGTTCGCCGTCGGCGCTGTTGTGACCCTTATTCTAGATGTGACCAAGGCGATCGGCTTCTTGTGCGTGACCCGCATCGAGTTCGACCTGGTGATGGTGGCCGCGATCCTGACCGTGATCGGCTACTCCACAAATGATAAGGTCGTCGTCTATGACCGAATGCGCGAGAACCTGCGCAAGTACAAGAGCATGCCGCTTCGCCAACTGATCGACCTATCGATCAATGAGACCCTGAACCGGACGCTTGGGACCTCGATGACGGTGTTCCTGGCGAGCCTGCCTTTGGCGCTGTTTGGCGGCGCATCGCTGTCCGGGTTTGCGTTGATGATGCTGTTCGGCATCGTGGTCGGCACCTCGTCCTCGATCTTCATTGCGGCGCCCATCTTGTTGCTGCTGGGCGAGAACCGGCTGCGGCGGGACGCCCAGCCGGTGCCGGTTGCCGCGGGGCGGAAAGCGTGACTCCGGAGGCGCGCGGCACGACATCCAGCGGCAGCCAGGGGCGGCAAGTTTGAGCGAGAGGTCCTGGCCCTGCTTGCCCAGCCGTGCCTAGCCAATGCTCGGGATCGCTGTCTTCCGTTTTGCCGTCCGGCAATTATCGTGTCCGCTTCCCGGTGTGGGTATCGTCGTTGACGGACAAATCCGGGGTGGCCAAGCAACGGTCGTTTGGCGGACAGCTACTCTGTGCTGCTTCCATCAGCAGCAAGGGCCGCATCTGGTGGTTTACTGACTGGCCCCTCCTGAAGCGGATGATCAAAGAGCGGCCAGAACCTTGGAAGCGTGAAAGCTACTGGTTCGTCGGTTCCATCAACTCGATACGATTGCCAAAAGGGTCATCGACATATCGCCGATCATACCCTGCGAGGGGTTTGTCTTCGACGATGAGATAACCGAAATCAGAAATGCGCCGAATCAATGCTGGAAGATCTGCAACGATAAACGCAGGGTGCGCCTTCCTTGCCGGTCGAAAATCTTGCTCCACTCCTAGATGTATTTTGAGTGCGCCACTCTCAAACCAACAACCGCCACGTTTAGCGAGATGCATCGGTTTCGACACTTCCGGAATGCCAAGCATTCCACAGTAGAAGGCGCGTGCAGCATCCTCGCCGCCCGGCGGCATCGCAAGTTGAACGTGATCCAGACGCTCAATCCGCATATCGCATTCCTTTGCGGACTTCGGCCGCTGACCGTTCTAGATCAACGTCCGCTATTGTGCGAGCCAAGGGTGGCCATGCGAGCGACGCACGCCGCGGTGCCGTGCTCGCGCTGAACAGCGCGGTCAGCTACGCGGGTGCGCTCGTTGGCGCCGGGCTGTTCGGCGCTGTTTACGAACGGGGCGGGTTCATTCCCATCGCAGCCCTCGCGGCGGGTTGCCTGGCCGGTGCGCTCGCGGTCGCGGTGACGACGCGGGGCGGCCAAGCGCCGAATCGGGCCGACGCCCCTTCTCCGTCCGAACGGCCCGAAACGGCCTGAGCGAGCGTTTGGGTTTGTAAGAGGGACGCAGGCGGGCGACGGCGCAGTGTCCGTCAGGGTTCGTTTGATGGAAGAATAAGGTGTTGGTTCCCCGACCAGACCACTTGGTACAACGCCACGATCTCTGCCTTAGTAGGCACACGCGGGTTGTTGCCCGGGCTGCCGGACGCCAGCGCCTGGTCCGCCATCAGTTCTAGCCGCGCATCCCAAGCGGCCTTGTCGATGCCGAAGCCGCCGGGCGTCGGCACGTCGAGGTCGCGGTTCAATTGTGCCAAGCCATCCGCCAGCTTCTCCGCCGCGATCGCATCGGCATCGCCCGGTGCAGCAAAGCCGATGTGCCGAGCGGCCTCGGCATAGCGCCCCTGCGCCGCCTCCAGCCCAAACCGCGTGATCGCCGGCAGCAGCATGGCGTTAGACAGGCCGTGCGGCACATGAAAAGCGGCACCGATCGGCCGCGACATGCCGTGCACCAACGCCACCGAGCTGTTGGTGAAGGCGATCCCGGCCTGCATGGCTCCCAGCATCATCGCCTCACGCGCCGGGCCGTTATCGGGCTCGGCATAGGCCGTGCGCAAGTTCGCGCCGATCAGCGTCATCGCCGCCAACGCCTGCGTGTCCGAATACGGGTTCGCCCGGCTCGACACATAAGCCTCCAGCGCATGCGTCAGGCTGTCCACACCAGTGTCGGCGGTGATCCGCTTCGGCACGGTGAAGGTCAGCTCGTAGTCCACCACGGCCGCCAGCGGCAGCGCGCCCAGGCCGGCGATCAGCATCTTCTCGCCACGCTCGGTGTCGGTGATGACCGTGAACCGCGTCGCCTCGCTGCCCGTCCCGGCCGTGGTCGGGATGGCGATCACCGGCAGCCCGGCCGCGTCCGCCTGCACCGGCACCTTGAAGTCGCGGATATGCGAACCGGCGCCCGAGGCGCGCCCATGCGCCAGAATGGACATCGCCTTCGCCGTGTCGATCGGCGACCCGCCGCCGAACCCAATCAGGCAGTCGTATAACCCGGCCTGCAGCAGCGCCGCGCCGGCGTCGATGACCGTATCCGTCGGCTCCGGCACGGTGTCGCTGAACACGGCGGCGGCGATCCCCGCCGCCTCGAGCGAGTCCAGGCAGCGGCGCACCAGCCCGGAGCGGACCATGTATGGATCGGTGACCACCAGTGGACGGGACAGGCCGAACTTGGCCAGCACGCCCGCAAGCTCTGCAACGCTGCCGCCGCCTACCAGCATCAGCCGGGGCGATACGAGGGTGGTGCTCATTCGACGGTCTGCTGGATCGCGGAACGGCGGTCGGCATACAAGGCGAGGCGCCGGGCCGCCGCCGGGGCGGTGACGTGCACCGTCTCCATCGCAGTGGCCGGGGGCAACTCCTCCGCACGGTGGCAGGCAGAAAGATGGTCGGCTTCGACGGTGTGCAAGGCGGGGTCCTCGGTTCGGCAGCGGTCGATGACAAAAGGGCAGCGGGTGTGGAAGCGGCAGCCGGCCGGGATGTCGGCCGGGCTGGGAACGTCGCCGCCGGCCACCTGCCGGGCCAGCTTGCGGTGTGGATCGGGCCGCGGAATCGCCGACAGCAGGACGCGGGTGTAGGGATGCCGCGGATTGGCGAACACGTCGTCCTTCGGCCCGATCTCGACGATGCGGCCCAGGTACATCACCGCGACCCGGTCGGCCACGTGCTTCACCACGGCAAGATCGTGCGCGATAAACAGGTAGGACAGCCCCAGCCGCGCCTGCAGGTCCTTCAGCAGGTTCACCACCTGCGCCTGGATCGAGACGTCAAGCGCGCTGACCGGCTCGTCGCAAACCACCAGCGCCGGCTCGACCGCCAGCGCCCGGGCGATGCCGATGCGCTGCCGCTGCCCACCGGAGAACTCATGCGGATAGCGCCCAGCGTGATAGGGCGCGAGGCCGACCAGGCCGAGTAGCTCCGTCACCCGCGCCCGCCGCGCCGCGTGGTCGCCGATGCCGTGCACGATCAGCGGCTCCTCCAGGATCTCGGCGACCGTCATGCGCGGGTTGAGCGACGCGAAGGGGTCTTGGAACACGATCTGCATCCGGCGGCGCAGTTTTCGGAGCGTATCGCCACGCAGGGCGGTGATGTCGGTGCCCTCGAACCGCACCGTCCCGGCGGTCGGCTCGATCAGCCGCAGGACGAGCCGCGCCGTGGTGCTCTTGCCGCAGCCGCTCTCCCCCACCAGCGCCAGCGTCTCCCCCCGGAACAGCTGGAACGAGATGCCGTCCACCGCCCGGACGTTGCCGACTGTGCGCGCCATCACCAGCCCGCGGCGCATCGGGTAGTGCTTTGCCAGGCCTGCAACCTCCATCAGAGCGGCGGTCACGCGGCCAGCTCCTCGACGGGCGCCCGGATGCAGGCCGCGACGTGATGGGCACCCAGCCCGCGCAACGGCGGGTCAACACGGGTGCACTCGTCGGCGGCGAACACGCAGCGCGGGTGGAACCGGCAGCCCTCCGGCAGGGCGAATGGCGCGGGGACGGACCCTTCGATCGCCAACAGGCGGGACCGTGTCTCCTCGATCCGGGGAATGCTGCCTAGCAAGCCCAGCGTGTAGGGATGCTGCGGATCATCGAAGATCGCGGTGCCGCTGGCGCGCTCCACGACGCGGCCGGCGTACATCACCGCGACCTCGTCCGCCATCTCCGCCACGACGCCGAGGTCGTGCGTGATCAGGATGATCGCCATGCCGGACTGCGCCTGCAGGTCGCGCAGCAGGTCCAGAATCTGCGCCTGCACCGTCACATCCAGCGCGGTCGTCGGCTCGTCCGCGATCAGCAGGTCCGGGTCGCAGGACAGCGCCATCGCGATCATCACGCGCTGGCGCATGCCGCCGCTCATCTGGTGCGGATACTCGTCGAACCGCCGCCCCGCCGCGGGAATGCGCACCCGGTCCAACGCGGCCACCGCCCGGGCGTGCAGCTCCGCCTTCGAGGCACGGCGGTCATGGGCGCGCATCGCCTCGGTAATCTGGTCGCCGACCGTGAACACCGGGTTGAGGCTGGTCATCGGCTCCTGGAAGATCATGCCGATGCGGTTGCCGCGGATCGCCCGCATGCCATGGTTCGGCAGGGTCAGCAGATCCTGGCCATCGAACACCACGCGCCCCGCTGCCACCCGCCCCGGCGACGGCACGAGGCGCATCACCGACAGCGACAGCATGCTCTTGCCGCAACCGCTCTCCCCCACGATGCCCAGGGTCTTGCCGCGCGCCACCGATAGGCTGACGCCATCCACCGCCGGCACATCCCCGGCGGGACTGCGAAAAACCGTGCGCAGCCCGTCGATCTGCAGAAGATCGGCCACTCAGGAGCGGTAGTCGGGCCGGTCGTGCTCCACCAGGCGCAGGCAGCTCTCCCACATCATCTCATAGTGCTCGAGGCTGCCTTCGCGATGGAACTGCTCGGCGGTGTGCTGGCGCACAGCCTCGGGCGGCGTCACCAGCTCGGTCCCGCCCGCAAGCGCCGCCACCTGCGCCTGGCAGGCGCGCTCGAGGTAGTAGATGTTGTTGAACGCCTCGGGAATGGTGCGGCCGGCAACCAGAAGCCCATGGTTTTGCAGGATCATGGCCCGATGCTCGCCCAGGTCGGATACCAGGCGGTCCCGCTCGTCGAGGTCGAGTGCGATGCCCTCATACCCATGGTAGGCCAGGTGCCCGTAGAACTTCAGCGCATGCTGGCTGAGCGGCAGCAGGCCGTGCTTCTGCGCCGCGACCGCCATGCCGGCGGCGGTATGGGTGTGGATCACGCAAACCAGGTCGTGCCGGGCCATGTGGATCGCGGAATGGATGCAGAACCCGGCCGCGTTCACCCGGCGCGACTGCTGGGCGTCGCCGACGATGTTGCCATCGTAGTCGATCTTCACCAGGTCCGACGCGCGCATCTCGTGGAACAGCACGCCATACTGATTGATCAGGAAGTGGTTGTCCGGCCCCGGCAGCCGGGCGCTGATGTGCGTGTAGATCAGGTCGGTCATCCGATGATGCGCCACCAGGCGATAGAGCGCCGCGAGATCGCAGCGGACCTTCCATTCCTCGTCCGAGACGCCGGCGAGCGATGCTGGGGTTGTGACGACGTTCATGGGCACGCTCCTGTTCGATGGATGATATTCGGTCCGGCGACCCGGCCCGGTCAAGCGCGGCAGCGGTCAATATCCGTGCGCCATGCCATACAAATTGGGCGGCGTCTCCCCAACGCTCAAATGCCGCGATCGCGTCGGCGACATACCGTGTCTGCGTCGGGCGGGACGCGAGGAAGGCCAGATGCGGCGTCACGATGATGCCGGGATGCGAGCAGGCCTGTGCCATGTCGAGGGTGGGTTAGTGGATCTCTCCGGCCTGCTGCACCGCTGCCCGTAGTTTCGCCGGGCTGAAGTCCGGGCCGGCGCAGACGTCGAGGATCACCCTCTCGCGCCGGGCCGACAAGGCGATTGCGTCCGGCAGCTTGCGTACCGCGTCGGCGGGAACCACTACGGCGCCGTGAAAATCCGCATGGATGATGTCGTCATGTGCGACGTCCATACCGAAGATGTTCACCGGCTTGCCAAAGTCGACCATGTGCACGTGGGCATGACTCGGGCCGATGCGGCCGCCGATGATCTGGAACCCCGGCGCCAGCATGTCGCAGTCGCGGAACGACCCGTTGGTTACGCAGCCCAGCGCGCCAAGCGCCTTGTGCACCGTGGAATGCACCTCACCCCACCACGCGCCGTAGCCAGGCGGCTCATCCAAATCCTGCAGCACGACCACACTGGGGAACTGCGCGTCCGCTACGTAATCATACCAATCGAGCCGGCTCGCGACCGTATCACGCGGAGCCTCCTTCGCGCGGATCATGCCCACCCGCGCCACGCCGACCATAGGGGGCAAGCTGCGGTCGGCCGCGACCATCGGTTCGATGGTGAAGCCGATTGCCCGCCGCTCAGGCACAACAAGCTCTAGCCCATTACAGATGGTTGGCGTGTCCCAGTGCTGTAGAACTTTAAGGTCGTCGAGCGTATAGGGCCGTTCGGCCATGGCGTATTCTCCTCGGTTAACGCGATAGCGTCAGGCAAACCGTCGTGGCGAATAGGGCGTAGGGTCGATAACCGGCGAGCGCTCGCCAATCAAGTCCGCCACCAGGCGGCCGGTGACCGGGCCGGCCGCCAGGCCCACGTGGCCATGCCCAAAGGCGTGGAACACGTCCGCACAACCGCTTGCAGCGCCGATCACCGGCAGGCCGTCCGGCGTGCTAGGCCGGTGGCCCATCCAGACCTTCACCCGCTCGGCCGGCAGGTTCCGCGGCAGGTTCGGGAAAGTGCGGAGCGCGTAGTCGTGCAGGATCGCGGCGCGGCGCCAGTCTGGTGCTGCCTCCAGCCCGGCCAACTCGACCTGCCCTGCGATCCGCAGGCCGCCACGGGTCATCGTCACCGCCATCTTGCCGTCGCTGGGCATCACCGGATGGCGCGGACCGGTGCCGGGCGCAGTGATGACGGCGTGATAGCCGCGCTCGGTCTCAAGGCTCACCCGGTCCCCCGCCGCACGGGCCAGCATGCGGGACCGTGCGCCGGCGGCGATCACCGCGGCATCGCACGGCACCTCGCCCGCAGGTGTCAGCACGGCGGCCAAGCGGCTCGCCTCAAAGCGGAACCCGGTCGCCCCCGCCTGCACCCGCTCGGCGCCGAGCGCCACGGCGTGCGCCACGAGCGCCGCTACATAGGCTCCGGGGTCAGTGCAGTTCCCCCCGGCCTGGACCAGCACGCCGAACGTATACCGCCGGTCGAGCTCGGGTTCCTGCTGGCGTAATTCGTCCTCGTCCAGTTCGAACCACTGCACCCCATTGTCCCGGCGCAGCCGCCAAGCCAGAGCCTCAGCGTCGAAATCGGCGCGGCTGGGGAAGATATAGAGCAGGCCCGCCCGTTCGATCAGCTCGGCGACCCCGGCCTCCTCGGCCAAGCGACGGTGCCGATCGGGCGAGTCGGCGACCAAAGGACGCAGTGCGCGGGATATTGCCTCGACCCGCGCGATGGTGGACCCGGCCCGGAGAAAGCGCGTCAACCAGGGCATCATTCGTGGCAGATACAGCCAGCGGATCGCCAAAGGCCCGAGCGGGTCGGCCAAGAACCGCGGTACCCGCCGCCACAGGCCGGGCATGGTGGGGGGCACCACCGAACTAGGGCTAAGCCAGGCGCCGTTGCCATAGCTGGCTGCCTGCTCACCGCCGGGCTCACCGGGTTCGATGATCGTGACCCGGTGACCATCTCGCAGCAATTCTATCGCCGTAGCAGCGCCCACGATGCCGGCGCCGATCACTGCGACGTGACGGGCCATAGCCGGGTTGCGGTCAGCGCCGGACGATCGCCTTTTCTTGGCCCCACTTCTCCGGGCAGCGGACGCGGAACGGTCCGTCCACAATATATTCGAACGACTTGCGCTTGGGATTGTCGTCTGCGGCATGCCAGGCCTGGATGGTGCCGCCATAGTAGGCCGCCTCGGCGCGGGCGGCATGCAGATAAATCCTGCCGCCAATCGCCTCCTCGGCCACCTCGTCCGTCACCGGCCAGGTGCCGGTTTCATAGCGCGTAGGCTCAGGTCCGATGCGCTTGTTGCGCTGGCCCTGTTTACAAAGCAGATGCAGGTCAACGACCAACCGCCGAAACTCCCAACAGAATAAAGCCGGTTGCACGTCTTGGAGCCGCTGCCCCAAAACGTGCTGCCGGTCAGGCCGCCGCGACGGCCCGGCGTGCCATTACGCCGATCAGATGGGCACGATACTCCGGACTTGCATGAATGTCGCCATTCAAGCCGTCAGCCGGAGTTGTAATTCTCGTGATCGCATCGGCCGAGAAGTTTGCCGATAGCGCCTGCTCCATCGCGGTTTGGCGGAATACTCCGCCCTGCCCGGCCCCGGTGATCGCCACCCGCACTCCCGCCGCTGTCTTGGCCACGAATACGCCGACCATGGCGTAGCGCGACGCCGGGTTGCGGAACTTCTCGTAGTTGGACTTCTCGGCAATCGGGAACTCGACTGCGGTGATCAGCTCGCCGGGCTCCAGCGCCGTGGTGAACATGCCCTGGAAAAAATCGTCCGCCGCAATGCTGCGCCGGTCCGTGTGGATCGTGGCGTTCAGCGCCAGCACGGCCGAGGGATAGCAGGCGGACGGGTCGTTGTTCGCCAGCGACCCCCCCATGGTGCCGCGGTGCCGCACCTGGGTGTCGCCGATCCAGGATGCCATCTTGGCAAGCCCCGGAAGCAGCCGCTTCACGTCGTCCGAGGACTCGATCTGGTGATGCGTGGTCATGGCGCCGATCGTCACCGTCTTGTCGTCGGCGGCAATGCCCTTGAGCCCCAGGTCCGATAGGTCGACGATGGTGCTCGGCTTGTTGAGCCGCTGCTTCAGCACCGGGATGAAGGTCTGGCCGCCAGCGAGCGCCTTGGCCTCGACATCCGCTCCCAGTGCCTGCACGGCGGCAGGGATGGAGGCCGGCTTGGTATAGCTGAAATCATACATGATGCTGCTTCCTACTCGGCCGCCATGCGCGGCTGGTTGGCTTGGATGATCGACCAGATCTTCTGCGGCGTCGCAGGCATATCCAGGTGCCGCACGCCATAGTCGCGCAACGCGTCGACCACGGCGTTGATGACGGATGGCGGGCAGCCGATGGCGCCCGTCTCGCCCACGCCCTTGGAACCCAGTGGGTTGTGCGTGCACAGCGTGTTCTCGGTCGAGGTGATCATCGGCGGGAAGTCGTGCGCCCGAGGCATCTGGTAGTCCATGAAGGACCCGGTCACCAGCTGCGCCTCGCTGTCGTAGACCGCGTTCTCCATCAGCGCCTGTCCGATGCCCTGAGCAAGCCCGCCCTGCACCTGGCCCTCGACGATCATCGGGTTGATTACCCGGCCCACGTCGTCCACCGCCACCATGTTCACGACCTGGACGGTGCCGGTGTCGCCGTCGATCTCGACCTCGCAGATATGGCAGCCGCCGGGGAAGGTGAAGTTCTTCGGATCGTAGAACGCGGTCTCGTCCAGGCCGGGCTCCAGCTCCTCGATCGGGTAGTTGTGCGGCACGTAGGCGGCTAGCGAGATTTCGGCGAGCGCCTTGCTTTTGTCTGTGCCGGCAACCGAGAAGCGGCCGTCCTTGAACTCGATGTCCTCGACCGACGCCTCCATGAGGTGGGCGGCGATCTTCTTGCCCTTGGCGATGACCTTGTCCATTGCCTTGACCATGGCTGACCCGCCGACCGCGAGGCTGCGGCTGCCGTAGGTGCCCATGCCGAACGGGATCTTGGCCGTGTCGCCGTGCACCACCTCCACCAGGTCGATCGGCACGCCAAGCTGATCGGACACAAGCTGCGCGAACGTCGTCTCATGCCCCTGGCCGTGGCTATGGGTGCCGGTGAACACTGTCACGCTGCCGGTCGGATGCACCCGGATGTTCGCAACCTCGTATAGCCCGGCGCGCGCGCCAAGCTGGCCCACCAGTTTGCTCGGCGCGATGCCGCAAGCCTCCACGTAGGTCGACATGCCGATGCCGCGCAACTTGCCGCGGGCGGCAGCGGCGGCCCGGCGCGCGGGAAAGCCGTCCCAGTCCGCCGCGGCCAGCGCCGCCTTCAGCGTCGCCTGGTAATCCCCGCTGTCATACACCAGCGCCACCGGCGTCTGATACGGGAAGGCGTCGCGCGGGATGAAGTTCAACCGCCGGATGTCGACCCGGTCGAGCCCAGTGTCGTGCGCGATCACGTCCACGAGCCGTTCCAGCAGGTATGCCGACTCGGGCCGGCCAGCGCCGCGATAGGCGTCCACAGGGACTGTGTGGGTGAACACTGCCTTCACCTCGGCGTAGATCGCCGGCGTTGTATAGACGCCGGCGAGCAGCGTGGCGCTCAGATAGGTCGGAATGGCGGGCGCGAAGGTCGAAAGATAAGCGCCCATGTTGGCAAGAGTGCTCACTTTCAGCGCCAGGAACTTGCCCTGTGCATCCACCGCCATCGCGGCCTTGCTGTAGTGGTCGCGGCCGTGCGCGTCCGACATGAACGCCTCGCTGCGGTCGCAGGTCCACTTCACCGGGCGGTGCAGCTTGCCGGCGGCCCAGGTCACGATGGCCTCCTCGGCGTAGTGATAGATCTTCGAGCCGAAGCCGCCGCCCACATCGGGCGCCACGACGCGCAGCTTGTTCTCCGGGATGTGCAGCACGAAGGCGCCCATCAATAGCCGGATGACATGAGGATTCTGGCTGGTGGTATAAAGCGTGAACTCGCCCGACGAACGGTCGAACTCGCCGATCGCCGCCCGCGGCTCCATCGCGTTCGGAACCAGCCGGTTATTGGTCAGGTCCAGCTCGACGATGTGCGCCGCGTGAGAAAATGCCTGGTCGACGATCGCCTTATCGCCGATATGCCAGTCGAAGCAGATATTGCCCGGCGCGTCGTCGTGCACCAGCGGCGCACCCGGTGCCACGGCGTCACGCACCGCGGCGATAGCCGGCAGGTCCTCATAATCGATCGCCAGCAGTTCGGCGGCGTTCTTGGCCTCCTGGCGCGTGGCGGCGATCACCACCGCGACGGGATCGCCCACGTGCCGCACCTTGCCGGTGGCGAGCACCGGGTGCGGCGGCTCGGCCATCGGCGAGCCGTCCTTATTATGGAGCTGCCAGCCGCAGGGCACGCCCCCTATGCCGTCCGCCTGCATGTCGGCGCCGGTATAGACCGCCACAACGCCGGGCGCCGCCTTCGCCGCAGTCGTGTCGACGCCCAGGAGCCGCGCATGCGGACGGTCCGCCCGGCGGATCACCGCATAGAGTTGGCGCGGCCGGTTGATGTCGTCGGTGTAGTTGCCGTTGCCACTCAGGAACCGATGGTCTTCCTTGCGGCGCACCGAGGCGCCAATACCTTCAAAACCCATGATGTTTCTTCCCTACGGCTACGGCTTATTGCCAGTTGAGCCAATTATTCGGCGGCGATCGGCAGCTTCTCGCCGTGCATGAGCGGCCAAGCCGCAGCGATCGCCTTGACGATGTTGTGGTAGCCGGTGCAGCGGCACAAATTGCCCTCAAGCCCGTGGCGAATCTGGTCCTCGCTCAGCCCCTCCGGATGCATTTGCACCAGGTCGATGGCGCTCATCACCATCCCGGGCGTGCAGAATCCACACTGCAGGGCGTGATGCTCGCGGAACATGGCCTGCATCGGATGCAGCGTGCCGTCGGCCGCCGCGATGCCCTCGATCGTGGTTACGTCGGACCCGTTCGCCTGAATGGCCAGCATCGTGCAGCTTTTGACCGACTCCCCATCCACATGCACGACGCAGGCGCCGCACTGGCTGGTGTCGCACCCGACATGCGTGCCGGTCAGGCCGATGCCCTCCCGCAGCAACTCGACCAGAAGCGTCCGGCCCTCGACCTCGGCCGTGTGGCTACGCCCGTTCACCGTCAGCGATACCTGCGGCATCGTGTTTCTCCCTGTATGCAGAACTTGCACGCGGCTTGTGGCCCGTGCTTCTAAGGTAGTGTGGCCGCCGAGACTGGCTAGGGTCAAGCGGGGGCCTGGAAGTAATGCGTTCAGGCGGCCTGAGGCAATATCCGCAGCGCCGGCAGTTCGTCGAGATGGCACGCCGCCACCTGCCCGGCGCCGACCTCCCGCAGCAACGGCTCCTCGGTGCGGCACCGTTCGAACACGTAGGGGCAGCGCGTATGGAAGCGGCAGCCGCTGGGCGGGTTGATCGGGCTCGGCACGTCGCCCGTCAGGATGATGCGGTCGCGCCGTGCTGTCGGGTCCGGCACCGGCACGGCGGAGAGCAGGGCGCGGGTATAGGGATGGCGCGGCCCTGCGAACAGCGTGCGGCGGTCGGCGATCTCGACGATCTTGCCGAGATACATGACCGCGACCCGGTGCGTCAGGTGCTCGACGATCGCAAGGTCATGGCTGATGAACAGCAAAGCGAGGCCCAGCTCATCCTGCAGGTCCGACAATAGGTTGACGATCTGCGCCTTGACAGAGACGTCGAGCGCGCTGACCGCCTCGTCGCAGATGATCAGGTCGGCGCCGGGAGCGAGTGCCCTCGCGATGCCGATGCGCTGACGCTGCCCGCCGCTGAACTCATGCGGGTAGCGGCGCATGGCGTCCCGCGGCAGGCGGACGGTGTCCATGAGCTTGGCGACACGGTCGTCGACCTCCGAGGCGCCTTTGGCGAGGCCGAAGCTATGCAGCGGCTCCGCGATGATGTCCCGCACCCGCATGCGGGGGTTGAGGCTGCTGAACGGATCCTGGAACACCACCTGAATGCGTTGGCGCAGCGGGCGCAACCGGCTTGCCGGGATGTTGTCGATGCGGACGCCATCCAGCAAGACCTCGCCATCGGTCGGGTCGATCAGGCGCAGGATGGTCTTGCCGACGGTGCTCTTGCCACAGCCGCTCTCGCCCACCAGCGACAGCGTCTCCCCCTTTTCGATCGAGAACGTCACGCCATCCACGGCGTAAACCTGGCCGGTGACGCCGCCAAACAGCCCGCCCCGCAGCGGAAAGTGCTTCTTGAGCGCGTTCACCTCGAGCAGCGGTGGCGGCCGGGTCATGCGGCCAGTCCCGCGGGCATCGCGTATTCGGCGTAGTGGCAGGCGACGTAATGGCCAGGACGCTTGGCCTCGACCGCCGGGGCGACGGTTCGGCACAGATCGGTCGCGCTCAGGCAGCGCCCGGCGAAGGCGCAACCGATGATCGGCTTGCGCAGGCTGGGCACCAGGCCGGGAATCTCCGCCAGCTTGGAGCGCCCGGCGGTGGACAGCGACGATCCCAGCCGCGGCACGGCGCCGAGCAGGCCGCGGGTGTAGGGGTGCTGCGGGTTGGCGAAGATCTCCCCGACCGCGGCCTCCTCGACCTTGCGGCCGGCATACATGACGACCACGCGCTGCGCCATCTCCGCCACCACGCCCAGGTCGTGCGTGATCAGCATGATGGCCGAGCCGAGCCGGGTCTTGAGGTCGCGCATCAAGTCCAGGATTTGCGCCTGGATCGTCACGTCCAGCGCCGTGGTCGGCTCGTCCGCGATCAGCAGCTTTGGGTTGCAGGCCAGCGCCATGGCGATCATGACGCGCTGCCGCATCCCGCCGGAAAGCTGATGCGGATACTCCCGCACGCGGCGGCCCGGCGCCGGGATACCGACCAGCGTCAGCATCTCCACCGCCCGTGCCTCTGCCTGGCGGGCGGACAGGCCCTGGTGCAGGCGCAGGGTCTCGCCGATCTGGCGGCCGATGGTCAGCACCGGGTTCAGGCTGGTCATCGGCTCCTGGAAGATCATGCTGATGTCGTTGCCGCGCAGCTTGCGCATCTCGGGCTCGGACAGCTTGAGCAGGTCGCGGCCCTGAAAACGGATGCTGCCGGCGATGCGGCCGGGCGGCTCCTGGATCAGCCGGAGCAGGCTCATGCTGGTGACGGACTTGCCGCAGCCGCTCTCGCCGACGATCGCGAGGGTTTCGCCGGCATCGATGTAGAATGATAATCCTTCAACAGCACGAACTACGCCGTCCAGGGTGCCGAAGTGGGTTTGCAGGTTTTCGACCTTAAGAAGCGGTTCACTGTTTTGCGGTACCGTCAGCGCCATTAGACCCTCTTGGCCATGCGGGGATCGAGCGCGTCGCGCAGGCCGTCGCCCAGCAGGTTCACCGCCAGCACCGTCAGCGAGAGGAACACCGCCGGAAAGAACACGATATACGGCTTGACCTGCCATAGCGCCCGGCCTTCGGCCATGATGTTGCCCCAGGACGGAATGATCGGCGGCGTGCCGGCGCCGATGAAGGACAGGATCGCCTCGGTGATCATCGCCGACGCGCAGATGTAGGTCGCCTGCACCGTGATCGGCGCCAGGGTGTTGGGCACGATGTGGCGCCAAATGATCATCGGCACCCGCGTGCCGGAGGCGACGGCCGCCTCGACATAGGGCTGTTCGCGCAAGCTGAGCACCACGCCGCGCACCAGGCGGGACACGCGGGGAATTTCGGCAATGGTGATTGCGGTGACGACGTTGCCCACGCTGCCACGGGTCAGCGCCATGAGGGCGATCGCCAGCAAGATCGGCGGAATGGACATCAGCCCGTCCATCACCCGCATGATGACGCTGTCGGCCCAGCGCACGAAGCCGGACACCAGCCCGATCGCCATGCCGATCACCGACGCCAAGGCCGCGACCGAGAAGCCGACGATCAGCGACACCCGCGCGCCATACAGCACACGCGAATACACGTCGCGGCCCAGCATGTCGGTGCCGAACCAATAGAGCATCGAAGGCTCCCGCGTGCGCTTCGCCGGCGCCAGCGCCGTGGGGTCCGTGGTGCCGAGCAGCGGCGCCGCGACCGCGATGAACACCACGATTGCCAGCAGCAGCCCGCCGGCGAAGATGGTGGGATAGCGCCGGATAAAGGTGCGTAGCCGGCCGCGTGGCCGCACCGGCGGCAGCACGTCCGGCATGGCCGCCGCCGGAGTCACATGCGCGGCCGACGCGGTGGCGACTGGCGCGTCGGGGAGGACAGAGGTGCTCAATACCGTATCCTCGGATCGAAGGCGGTGTACAACAGGTCCACGCCGAGGTTGACAAGAACGTAGACGAAACTGAACAGCAGCACGACACCCTGGATCACCGGGTAGTCGCGCCGCAGGATGGCGTCCACCACCAGGCGGCCCAGGCCGGGGATCGCGAATACGCTCTCGGTGACCACCGCGCCGCCGATCAGCAGTGCCACGCCGATGCCGATCACCGTCACGATCGGCACTGCGGCATTCTTCAAGGCGTGCAGGAAGAGGATGGTGCGGCTGCCGACGCCCTTGGCCTTCGCCGTGCGGACGTAGTCCTGGCTCAGCACCTCAAGCATCGTCGCACGGGTGATGCGGGCGATCAGCGCGATATACACACCCCCCAATGCCACCGAGGGCAGCACCAGGTTGTTAAGCCACGGGCCAAAACCCTTGGCGATCGGCGTGTAGCCCTGCACCGGGAACCAGTCGAGCTGCAACGCGAACACGTAGGCGAGGATGTAGCCCACCACGAACACGGGCACCGAAAACCCGAACACCGCAAAGATCATGATCAGCCGATCGATCCAGGTGCCCTGCTTCCATGCCGCCAGCACGCCCGCGGGAACCGCGATGCTGATCGACAGGATCAAGGTCAAGATCATCAGCGACATCGTCGGCTCCAGCCGCTGCTGGATCATCCGGGTCACCGGCAGGTTGGTGAAGATCGAGACGCCGAGGTCGCCGTTCAGCACGTGCCAGACCCACTCGCCGAAGCGGATCAGGAACGGGCGGTCGAGGCCCAGTCCGGCGCGGATGCGGTCCACGTCGGCCGGCGTGGCCTGGTCGCCGGCGATGATCGCGGCCGGGTCGCCCGGCGCGATATACAGCAGGCTGAACACGAACAGCGCCACGATCGCCATCACGGGAATCGTTGCGAGCACGCGCCGGGCGAGGTAGCTGAGCATCAGGTCTGATCGGTCATGTTTTCTGGACGCCCCAGAATACCGGGAACGGCGCCTTGACCACGCCGCTGACGTTCTTGCGCCAGGCCTGGTAGCCCAGGAAGAAGCCGGTCGGGATGTAGGTCACGAACTCCATGGCCTTCTTGTTGAGGTCGGCGACGGCGGCCTTCTCCGCTGCGGCGTCGGGCGCGTCGTACCATGTCCCGATGCCGGCCTGGATCGCGTCCGACTTCGGCCAGCCGAACCATGCCTTGTCGCCGCCGGCGTCGAATGCCGTGTAGGGCGCCGGGTTGATGCAGTCCGCACCCGCGTGCCAGGTGTGGAAGATGTGCCAGCCGCCCTGCGACGGCGGGTCCTTCTTGGCCCGGCGCGCGCCCACCGTGCCCCAGTCGAGCGCCTGATAGTCCACCTTCATGCCGAGCTTCTGCAGCAGGTCAGCCGTGACGTCGCCCTGCGCCTTGGTGATCTGCACGTCGGTCGCGACGCACAGCACGATCGTCTCGCCCTTGTAGCCAGCTTCGGCCAGCAGCTTCTTGGCCTCGTCATAGCGGCGGGGCCCGGTCAGAATCTCGCCGCCGGCCTCGCTGTAGGACGCCGTTCCGGGAGTGAAGAAGCTCGGCAGCGGCTTCCACAGCTCGTCGTCGTTGCCGACGACGGCGCGCATGTAATCCTCCTGACTCAACGCCATCATCACCGCCCGGCGCACCCGCACGTCGTTGAACGGCGGATACAGGTGGTTGATGCGGAACGAGCCGATGTTGCCCAGCGGGTCCGCAATGTCGACGTTGATGTTGCGGTTGCGCTTCAGCAGCGGCACCAGGTCGGGGACCGGATTCTCCCACCAATCGATCTCGCCGTTCTGCAGCGCCGCCGCCTTGGTCGCGTCATCGTTCAGGATCAGCCACTCGATGCGGTCGAACATCATGCGCTTGCCGCCGGACAGCCACTCCGCCGCCTCCTGGCGCGGCTCGTAGCCGGCGAACTTCTCGAACACCGCCATCGAGCCCGGCACCCACTCGTCCTTTTTGAACACCATCGGGCCGGAGCCGACGTATTCCGTGATGAGCTGGAACGGGTCGGTTTTGGCAATGCGCTCCGGCATGATCTCGGCGACGGGCGCGTTGCTCTTGCCCAGCGCAAACAGCATCTTCGGGAATGGCTTGTTCAGGCGGAAGCGGACAGTGCGGTCGTCCAGCGCCTCCAGCGCATCCATCGAGGCCTTGATCCGCTGGCCCATGGTGTCCCGCACCATCCAGCGGTTCAGGCTGGCGACGACGTCTTTGGACAGCACCGGCTCGCCATCATGGAACTTCAAGCCCGGGCGCAGGCGGATGGTCCAGGTCTTGTTGCCGTCGGTCGCCTCATATGCCTCGGCCATCTGCAGCTTGGGCACCAAGTTGCTGTCCACGCCAAACAGCGTGTCCCAGATCATCAGGCTGGCGTTGCGCACGACGTACTGGGTGCCGGCGATCGCATCGAGGCTGGAGAGGTTCGCCTGCGGCACGAAACGCAGCACGCGGGCGTTCTGCGCGCGGGACAGGCGGGGCATGGCCAGGCTGCCCACAGCGGCAGCAGTTCCGGCGGCGAGCAAATCACGACGCTTCATGCAAACCCCTGTGTCTGGCGATACAGCTTGTCCATCGCAAATCCTGTCATAGCCCGTAGCCTAGCAAATCCTGGACCAATCGGCAGCGGCCTGATCACGCGCGTTTTACGTTCCAGAACAGCGCGAAGCCGGTGAGCACCCCTTCGAGACTGCTGCGATATGCCGTGGGCTGCAGATACTGACCCATGGGGATATAGGGCAAGCTCTGGAACGCCTCACGCTGAATTTCGGCGCAGATGGCGGCCTGCGCGGGCACATTGGGCGCGTCGAACCAGTCGTTGCGAAGCTGTTCGATCTTGGCGTCGGTCGGCCAGCCGAACCAGGCCTGGTCGCCGTTGGTACGGAGGGACAGGTGGCCCGCCGGGTTCAGATGGTCCGTGCCGGCCCAGGCGGTGCAGAAGGCACTCCAGCCGCCAGCCTCCACCGGGTCCTTCTTGGCGCGCCGGGTCACCACGGTGCCCCAATCCGTCGCCTGATAGTCCACGTTCATTCCCGCGCGCTGGAGCGTGTCCGCCACCACGTCCGCCATGGCCTTCAGCACCGGGAAATCGGTCGCCGCCAGCAGCACCACGCGCTCGTTGTTGTAGCCGGCCGCCTTCAGGTCGCGCTTCACCTTGTCCATGTCGCGCGGGCCCGCCAGCACATCGAGGCCCACCGTGCTCGCCATCGGCGTATCCGGACAGAAAAAGCCGACGCCGGTCCGGGACATCTTCTCGTCCGTGCCGACCACTGCGGTCACGACGTCCTCCTGGCTCATGGCGCCGAGCAGGGCCCGGCGGATGGCCGGGTTGTTGAACGGCGGCTGCAACTGGTTCATGCGGAAAATGGCGATCTGGCCCGAAGGCTCCTGCACCACGACCTTCACGCCGCGGCTGCGCTGCAACAGGCCCATCAGGTCGGCGGTCGCATAGTCCCACCAATCCTGCTCGTTGTTGATCAGCGCCTGCGCGGCGGTCGTGGGATCGGGGATCGTCGTCCACTCCACCCGATCGAAGTTCACGATCTTGGGGCCGGAAGTCCAGTCCGTGGGACCGGACTCACGCGGCTTATAGCCGGCGAACTTCTCATACACAACGCGGGCGCCGGGCACGCGCTCGTCGGCCTTGAAGCGGAACGGACCGCTGCCGATCATCTCCGTCACCTGGGTGAACGGATCGGTCTTGGCGATGCGCTCCGGCATGATCGCGGGCATGTACAATGGCGTCTTGGCGAGCGCCGCGGGCAGCAGCGCGAACGGCTTCTTCAGCCGGAACACCAGCGTGCGGTCGTCTTTCGCCACCAGCTCGTCGGTTGCCGCCATCAGCGCGCCGCCGAACGCGTCCCGCTTGCCCCATCGCCGCAAGCTGGCCACGCAGTCCCGCGCGCGCACTGGCTCGTTGTCGTGGAACATCAGGCCGGGCCGGAGCGTCAGCGTCCAGGTCTTGCCGTCATTCTCGGTGGTGAAGCCTTCGAGCATCTGGGGGGACGGCCGGTACTCGCTATCCTGGCCGAACAGCGTGTCGTATACCATGAAGGCGTGGTTGCGCGTGACATACGCCGTGGTCCACATCGGGTCGAGCACGGTAAGGTCGGCCTGCGGGATGAAGCGGAGGACGCGGCTGTCTTGCGCCCGCCCAACCGCCGGTGCCGCCAAGCCTGCGGCCGATGCAGCCAGGAATGTGCGACGCCTCATGCTGTTCTCTCCTATGCTTCATGCTGAACAGACCACGCCATCAGCAGATGCGCCAGCGCTGCCATGCTATGTTCATAGCGTTTGAAACAAAAACCGGCTACAGCCCTATCATGCACTGCACAATCCGCGCCACCAACCGCCTCCAGGCCATGATAACACCAGATAAGTGGTTGCTGTTACAGCAATTCGCCCGCTTTGGAACCGTGGGGGCCGCGGGGGCTGTCGTCGACGTGACGACGGTCTACGCCTCGATGGGAACGCTTGGCCTGTACGTCTCCGGGCTGCTGGCGTACCTCATGGCAGTCACCACGACTTGGGCGCTGAATCGAGCATGGACGTTTGCCGGACGTGGCAGCGGCGGCCTGTTGCAGCAATGGCTCCGGTTCGTCGCGGCCAACGGAGTGGGTTTCGTCTTGAACCGCGGAACCTTCTTTACGCTGGTTACAGTGGTTCCGGCCTGTGCGCAGTATCCGGTGATCGCGATCCTGGCTGGCATGAGCGCGGGGATGTTCGCCAATTTCAACCTTTCCCGAACCCTGGTTTTCCACGCACCACGAACTCCCGTCCAAATGCCGGAGTAGGCTCCATGCCGGCCCGCATTGCCGTGCTGATCCCTTGCTACAACGAGGAGGTCGCGATCTCGGCCGTGGTGCGGGACTTTTGTGCAGCGTTGCCGGACGCGACCGTCTACGTCTACGACAATAACTCCAGCGACGGCACGCTTGCCGCCGCGCGCATGGCGGGCGCGGTCGCCCGGACCGAGAGCCTACAGGGCAAGGGCCACGTCATCCGCCGGATGTTCGCCGATATCGAGGCCGACGCTTACGTCCTGGTGGACGGCGACGGGACCTACAGCGCCGCAACCAGCCCGGCCATGGTGCGCCTGCTGCTGGAGGACGGGCTCGATATGGTGAACGGGACCCGCATATCTGAGGTCTCGGCGGCCTACCGGCGCGGGCACCGCTTTGGCAACGCGGTCCTGACCGGGCTCGTCGCGTGGGTCTTCGGAAATCGCGTGTCGGACATGCTGTCTGGCTATCGCGTGTTCTCCCGGCGCTTCGTCAAATCGTTCCCGGCCCTGTCCAGTGGGTTCGAGGCCGAGACGGAGTTCACCGTCCATGCGCTGGAGCTGCATATGCCTATCGATGAGCTGCCGACGCCATACAAAGAACGCCAAGCGGGTTCCGCGTCGAAGCTCCGCACCTATACCGATGGGCTGCGTATCCTGCGCACGATCGTCATTCTGGTGAAGGAGGAACGGCCACTGCAGTTCTTTGCCAGCGCGGCGGCGTTGCAGATGCTGTTGGCGTTCGCCCTCGCCGTGCCGGTCGTGGCAGACTACCTCCGCACCGGCTTGGTGCCACGGCTGCCGACAGCGGTTTTGGCAACGGGGATCGTGCTGCTGGCGTGCTTGTCGCTGACCTGCGGCATGATCCTCGACTCCGTGACGCGCGGACGCAAGGAGTTCAAGCGGCTGTCCTACTTGGCAATTCCGGCATATCGGCTCGACCGGTAGGCGCACGGTCGCCATAGCCGCCCGGGTGCGCAACCCGCCAGGTGGCAGCGCTGGCGACGATGGTGTCGAGCCCGGCGAAACGAGGGACCCAGCCGGCTTCGGCCTGGATCAGCGCAGAGGATGCGACCAGCACGGCCGGGTCGCCAGGCCGGCGGTCGCCGAGGGTTACTGGAACGGGCCGGCCCAGCACCCGCTCCACGGACGCGATCACGTCCCGGACGGAATGGCCGCTGCCATTGCCGAGGTTATAGGTGACGCTGCGCCGGTCGAGCTGATTGAGCGCACAAAGATGCGCCTCGCCCAGGTCCGTCACGTGGACGTAGTCCCGGATGCAGGTGCCGTCCGCGGTCGGGTAGTCCGTGCCGAACACGGTCAGCGCGCCCCGCCGGCCCAAAGCCGCATCGATCACGAGTGGGATCAGGTGGGTTTCAGGGTCGTGGTCCTCTCCCAGAACACCGTTCGGGTCGGCGCCCGCAGCGTTGAAATAGCGCAGGCAGGCGCTGCGCAACCCGTGCACCTGATCGGCCCAGCGCAGGGTGCGCTCGATCATCAGCTTGCTTTCCCCATAGGGCGAGGACGGGTCGATGCGGGCGGCCTCGTCGATGGGCACGCGGTCCGGTTCGCCAAACAGGTTCGCGGTGGAGGACAGGATGAACTTTCTCACGCCATGACGGACACAGGCGTCGATCAGGCGCATTCCGCCGGCCGCATTTTCCAGCATGTAGCGCAGCGGCTCACGCATGCTCTCCCCCACCAGGGACAGCGCCGCGAAGTGGAACATGGCGGTCCATGGCCCCTCGGCCAGCACGGCATCCAGCGCCGGGATGTCGGTGACGTCGATCTCAACAAGCCGTACGCCGGGCGGGATGGCGGCGCGATGCCCCTGACGCAAATTGTCGATCACCACGACCTCGGCGCCGCGCTCGACCAGCAACGCGACCAAGTGGCTCCCGACATAGCCGGCGCCGCCAGTGACGATGAAGCGGTTTTTCATCATTCAATCCCTACCATGGTCCCACGCGCCGGGCACCAGCCTATCGCATCGCATCGCGGCAGGTTGCATTGTCGGACCCGGCGGCACGATGCAGCCGCACCATTCTGACCCACAAAAGCGAAGGGCGTCCTAACATTGCGCACCCTGATCCTGGCCTGCACCCTCCTGCTCGTTCCGTTTTCGGCGGCGGTCGCGCAGCCTGCGCCACAGCCCCTCGCCCCGCGCATTGTGGGCGGCCCGGGCGGCGGCTGCATTGCAGGGGCGATGGAGCTGCCGGCTGATGGGCCGGGGTACCAGACCATCCGCGCCAGCCAGAGTTGGTTCTGGGGCCATCCGGACACCATCACAGCCCTGGAGACATTGGGCATTCGCGCCCAGGCGGCGGGACTCCCCACGCTGTATATGAACGATATCTCCCGCCCGCGCGGCGGGCCGATGGCGGGCATCCACGCCAGCCACCAGCTCGGCCTCGACGCGGATGTCTGGCTGGACGTGCTGCCGAAGCCGGCGCTGAGCCCCGCCGCCCGGGACACGGTCGAGGTCGCCAGCCTGGTCACGCCCGACGGCGGCAGCATCGACCCGGCACGATGGAGCGCAGGCCACGTCACCCTGCTGCGCCTGGCAGCCGGACTGCCGGGGGTGGACCGCATCCTGGTCAACCCGGCCATCAAGCGGCAACTATGCCAAACTCCCATGGCGGACCGCACTTGGCTCCGGCTGATCCGCCCGTGGTACGGCCACGCCGCGCATATGCATATCCATTTCCGCTGTCCGGCCAACCAGCCCGAATGCCGGGACCAGGCCCCTCCGCCGCCGGGCGAGGGATGCGATGCCAGCTTGGCATGGTGGTTCGAGCAGTTGGATGCGCCTCCGAAGCCCGCCGAGGCCCCTCGTCCGCCACCGCCGTTGCCGGCTGCCTGCGCCGCGATCATGGCCGGCCGGCCATGACGCGCATCCATGTCGGCGTCCTCGCTGCCGGGCTGTGCACGTTCATCAACCTGTATCCGACCCAGGCGCTGCTGCCGACGCTGGCGCAGGAGTTCGGCGCCAGCCTGCCGCACACCGGGTTGACGGTGACCGCCACCTTGATCGCCGTGGCGTTAGTGGCGCCCTTTGTCGGCGGCATTTCGGACGCGCTGGGCCGGCGACGGCTGATCCTCGGGGCCAGCCTGGCGCTTGTGTTGCCGACGCTGCTTGCGGCGTGGGCGCCGGGGCTGGATTGGCTGATCCTGTGCCGGTTCCTGCAGGGGCTGCTGCTGCCGTTCATCTTCGCCGTGACCGTCGCCTATATCGCCGAGGAGTGCCCTGGGCCGGAGGCGGTCCGTGTCACCGGCATCTATGCGGTTGGCACGATCGTCGGCGGTTTCGGCGGGCGCTTCATCGCGGGATGGGCAACCGAGTTCGCGGGATGGCGCACCGCATTCGTGATCCTGGCGATGCTGACGATGCTCTGCGCCGGGGTGATCGCCCTGACGTTGCCGCCCGAGCAGCGGTTCCGCCCGGTGCGCGGCTGGCGCGGTCAACTGGCCGGGTTCGCGGACCAGTTCGGCAACCCGCAGGTGATGGCGACCTGCGGCGTGGGGTTCGCGGTGCTGTTCTCGATGGTCGCGACGTTCACCTACGCCAATTTCTACCTGGGTGCGCCGCCGTTCGGCCTGGGACCGGCGCAGCTTGGGTCGGTGTTCGTCATCTACCTGCTGGGCGTGGTGGCAACGCCGGCAGCGACGCGGCTGGCGCTGCGCTTCGGGCGACGGCGCACGGTGCTGCTGGCGGCGCTGGCCGGGTCGGGCGGCTTGCTGCTGACCCTCGTGCCGTGGCTGCCGGGCATCCTGATCGGGCTGGCGTTCACCGCGGCCGGAATCTTCACGGAGCAGTTGCTTTCCTTGGGCTATGTCGCGGCGGCGGCCCGGCGGTCCCGGTCCACCGCGGTCGGGCTCTATGTCACCTGCTACTACGTCGGCGGCAGCCTGGGCGGCATCCTGCCCGCCAGCATTTGGCACCACCTGGGCTGGCCCGGCTGCGTGGCGCTTGTGCTGGCCGTGCAGGTCGCGGCCATGCTGGTAACGCAGACCGTCTGGCCGCGCCACGCGCCCTTACCTTCCACCGCCTCAACCCACATCTAAACAGAAACCTCCATTTCGGCCGCGGGCAGGATGGTGCAAGTGAAGCCGAGCTTGGCGATTTGACGGGCGAGGCGGTTGGCTTGAACCTCGGGCGCGGCGCGGCGGAAGTGGTCAGCGCCGAGGTCTTGGTAGAAGGTGCCGTCGCGGAGCATGTGGTAGGCGGCGGTCAGGATCGAGGCGGCGACAGCGCAGATCGCCTTCTTGGGTCCGCGGCGGTGACGCAGGCGCTGGAACTGGGCCTGCAGATAGCTGGCCTTTTTGCGAGCCCCGGCCCAGGCGCACTGCACGAGCGTGGTCTTGAGCCAGGGCGCGCCCTTGCGCAGCCGGGTGGAGCGCCGCTTGCCTGCGCTCTCGTCGTTGCGTGGGCATAGTCCCGCCCACGAGATCAGGTGGCCGGCGGTGGGGAACCGGCTCATATCGATGCCGATCTCGGAGACGATGACCTGCGCGGTCAGGTCACTGACGCCCGGGATGGTGCGCAGCAGGCGGACCGCCTGGCGGAAAGGGTCGAGGTCGCGGTCCACCTCCGCGTCGATCTCGGCGATGGCGGCATCAAGCGCGTCGAACTGCCGCAGGTGCAGGCGCAGCAGGAAGCGGTGCCGCACGGTGACGCGTCCTTGCAGGGCGGCGCGCAGCGTCTCCGGGGGTGCCTTGACGCCGCGCTGCACCAGGGTGAGCAGCTTGTCCGGATCAGCCTCGCCGTTGACTAGCGCCTCCAGGATGGCGCGGCCACTCTTGCCCATGATCTGGGTCAGCACCGAGCTGAGCTTGAGGTTGGCGTCCTCGAGCGTCTTCTGTAGCCGCTGCACGTGGCTGGCCTGCTCGCGCACCAGTTGCTTGCGGGTGCGCAGCAGTGCGCGCAGCTCCTGCGTCGGCGCTTCCGGCACGAAGCTCGGACGGATCAAGCCGTGCGCCAGCAGGTCGGCCAGCCACAGCGCGTCGGCGACGTCGGTCTTGCGGCCGGGCACGTTCTTCACATGCGCGGCGTTGGCGAGGATCAGCGTGAACTCGCCATCCGACAGCACGTGCCAGACCGGCTTCCAGTAGACACCGGTCGCCTCCATCGCCACGTGGGTGCAGCCGTGCTCGGCCAGCCAAGCGGACAACGCCAGCAGCCCAGGCGTGGTCGTGCTGAACGTGCGGACCTCGGTCCTGACAGGCCCGTCACCGGCCAAACGGACACCGGCGACCACCGTGTCCTTGTGCACGTCGAGCCCCGCGCAGCGCGGGTAGAGAATGTCCATGGCTCCCTCCATCTGTTGCGCCGTCGACGCAGGGCACCCCTGGATCAGAGTCTAAACAGCGCGCT
>JAABUW010000229.1_pt1 | contig 118779 bp, 118 predicted proteins | sample 5560081 | NCBI WGS metagenome assembly JAABUW01 (sample SAMN10711882, study PRJNA513363) | rock metagenome | isolation source: Antarctica rocks | place: Antarctica: Victoria Land, Knobhead sud
AAATTCTTAATACATTTTTATTATTTTTATTATTTTTACTACTTTTATTTCTCTTCTCTTTCTTATTAATAGTAATATATAATTATAGATTAATAAAGTAATTATTATTTTTAAATAATTTCATAATATTTTAGATTATAATTTTATCTATTTATTTATAAATTATAAAACTATTTATATATTTATTATTATTTTAGATATAAAATAGTAATTATTATTAAATAAATATTATCTAGATTAATTTTAATATTAATAATAATACTTTTATATAATATATTAGTTAAATATAATATTAAATTCTCTCTATATATCGGAGTTTAGATTAAGTTATAGTAAATATCTAAATTAAATATTTATATATAGAATATAATCTAAAGAAAAAGAAAAGAAAAAGAAAGTTCTTTCTTTTCTATTTATATACTTCCGTACGTCTCGAAATAAGATCTTAAAGTTAAATTATTTTAATATAGAAAGTTTTACGTTAATAATATAAAAATTTAATACTAAATTTAATTTATATAGTTAGTTTATTATATTATATTTAATAATTATATCTATATATTAGTTATTACTTCCTTATATATTTATTTTATATTTATATATATATTTAGAAAGATATAGAAATAAAAAGTAGTAATAATATATAAACTATTCTAGTATATATTTATTACGGATTATTCTAGTAAATTTTATTTTATTCTATACTATATCTATATCTATATTATATTTATATTTATATTATTATAAATAGTATAAATTAGAATCTAATTTATAAAGTAATATATAGAATATAATTTATAGATTTATCTTATTATTTATTTTATTATATATTATATAATTTTCTTATTAATTTTATAATAATAATATTATCTTACTATATATTTAATATATAAATAATTATTATAATATCTCGAGTATATATTAATATATTATTATATAAAGATTAATTATAAAAATAATTATAATCCTAATTATCGAGTTAATTATAAAAGTAATTATATAATTATTTTAAGATATATTTTCAAATATATTATAAACTTATAATAAAATTATTAAAGAGTATATTATAAATAATAATAACTTAATAGAGTTATTTAAAGATATATTATAAAATAGTTATAAAGATATTTAATAATATATGAAATTATTTGAAAATTAATTCTAGAGTAGTAATATAATTATTTAGGAGTATATACTATAAGGTAATAATAAGGTTATTTAGGAGTATATATTATAGGGTAGTAATAAAGTTATTTAAAAATAAATTATAAAGTAATAATAAGGTTATTTAAGAGTATGATATCGGGTAGTAATAAAGATATTTAGGAGTATACTATAAAGTAACAATAAGGTATTTCGGAGCATATACTATAGGGTAAAATGGGGCCATTTGGGGGCATACTATAAGGCAATAATGAGGCCATTTAGGGGCATGCCATAGGGCAGCAATAGGGCCATTTGGGGGCATACCATGGGGCAATAATGGGGCCATTTAGGGGCATGCCATGGGGCAGTAATAGGGCCATGTAGGAGCACATACCATGGAGCAGCAATGGTGCCATTTGGGGGCATGCCGGGCCATTTGGGGGCACACCATGGGGCAGCAACGGGGGCATTTAGGGGGCCATACCATGGGGCAACAATGAGGGCATTTGGGGGCATAGTATGGAGCAGTAATGGGGCCATTTGGGGGCATGCTATGGGGTAGCAATGGGGATATTTGGGGCATAGTATGGAGCAGCAATGGGGCGATTTGGGGGGGCATGCCATGGGGCAGCAATAGGCGCATTTGGGAGCATAGTATGGAGCAGTGATGGGGCCATTTGGGGGCATACCATTGGCTAGGATTTGGGAAATGAGATCACGTGAGGAGTCAATTGGCGACAAATCATAGCCAATCGTTCGTAGTGGCTTGGCGGAAAGCTTAATGTGTTCCAATACAATATAGATATATTTCTATAGCTTCCTACTACGTAGGTATATACGTGTATCGATTAACTAGTCTAGGAAATTTTCTTCGGTAAAAGGTAGGGCGTGGGAGGAAATCGTGTTAAATATATACTCTACTATACTAGCGACTAACGCTATAACTTATTGTAGTCACGAACGGAATAAGTAGCTTAAAAGCGCAGAACCCGGGCTTATAACCTGTTGAAATCCTGAATGGGTGCAAGTTATTCATTAAGAAGGTCTATGCTGAACATCAGATTCAGCATGAGACGTTAAACAGCTCGGGTACCGAGGAGTTGCAGGAGGAAAGATGGAGGAAGTATTCACTCTTTTGAAATCTCTACTTGTCACGAATCCTTCTACATGTAAAATTTTACGCATTAATCCCTGCGAGTGATAGGTGCTACAAAGAAATTGTGGACCCTCTATCGTCTGTTCCTGCGCGCTAGTCTCAAGTATCGTGGCTTTCGCGGCTGCAAGGTCAAGATCCAGATCTGGCAGATACTAATGTTCCCACATGTATCCGCCTTGACGTCAAGTTCAAATTCCACGTGGAACGCAATCACCGAGGTCTCTACATAATTCATTCCCTTACTTCATCTTGAAACGTTGCACATCTCTTCTAAATTGCAACTCTTTTTTTCGCACAGCTCTCCTTCTCAGTTCCATTGCACATATTGTCAAGCAAGATACCCATAATACAGCAGGAATTATTAGAAGCATACCTTCCCTACATCAACTTGTTGAAAGTCGATCGCCTACATCATGTTCGGCTCAATTAGTCTAGTGACGCGGACTCTCGCCGTCATAAGCATACTCACCGTGACAGTTGAAGCACTTGGAAGCAGATTCAAGGTCGGAGGCCACACACCAGCGCCGTTCAAGGCACGGAGTCCCGACATCCCAGCTGCTCACGTTCTCCCCTTAACACGCACATCTGGCGTGTCGAAGAGTGCAAACTACCTCAAGTCGCTCCGCAAGGGCAGTGCAGTCGATGGCGTCTATGGTTCGACATCTCTCACATCAGTGCAGGGGGGCCAGACTTACCTGGCGGGTGTGGACTTTGGCACGCAGTTTTTCCAGGCTGTTTTTGACACGGGGAGCTCAGATACCTGGCTCGTGGAGACCAACTACCAGTGCGTTGATGAAGGTATGTGTGCTTTCTTAGTCGTCCCAATTTGAGTCCAAAACATTTTCGGCACACTACCATGGGGCATTAACCCTGTTATATGATCGTCGACCTCGCACCATTCCTTTGAACTGACTTCGCTTGCTCGACAGATACATATGAATTCAAACCAGAGAGCGAATGCGCGTTCGGCCAGCCATACAGCATCTCAAAGACATTCAAGCAAACTCCAAACGAGAACTTCAACATCACCTACGGTGACGGCCAATTCTTGACAGGTATAATCGGTACCGAGCAAGTCACCATTGCCGGCATTATGGTCAAGAACCAGAAGGTAGCAGTCGTCGATTTTGCCGCCTGGACTGGAGACGGTGTTGCAAGCGGTCTGGTTCGTACAATCCATCCAATCTCGTTCCTACCAATAGGCTTCCCACCTTCCCTGTGCTATTAGGTCTACATGCTGACTCTGACTGGGTGCAGATTGGATTCGCTTTTCCTGCTCTCACAAGTGCTTACGCTGGGATCGATCCCACCGAGGGTACGTACTATGTTGCATTTGAATTGCTACTTAGCGTTATTCGAACATGGAGTGTGGGATCAAGCTACCTCATGTAATCTCATTGAGTAACTTCTTATTAATTACGATCTTCGAAGAAAGGCGCTGACTGCCGGATATTTACAGATGAGAGACAAATTGTATACAACCCGGTCTTCACGAACATGTACACAGAAGGCTACGTCCCTCCCGTGTTCAGCATTGCCATCGAGCGGGCCTCATCCGAAAATGCAGCGCCAGGTGGTCAGCTTGCCATTGGTGGCCTTCCACCCGTAGAACACAAGTCCGACTTCGCTAATGCACCATTCCAACTGCTCACGGTCACTGACGCCTTTGCACCTACTCCTGTCTCAACGTATCAATTCTACATCATTACAACCAATGGTTTCACCTATGCAGAGAGTGATAACACCACCGGGTACGTCTTTTCCCAGATAGCATACTCGTCTTCACTTTTACACGCTGTATCGCGACCTTCGATTGCCGTCCATGAAAGTCAATGCTGACTTCGATTTCGTCAGGTCTTCGAATAATTTCCCCAATCCATTTGGGCCGCCCTCGGATCCATCTCAGGTACAAGTCATCATCGATAGCGGAACGACCCTCATCTACCTACCAACAGAGATCTCAGATGCAGTCAACGCGTTGTTCGACCCACCTGCTGTCTTCGACAGTGACCAAGAAGCTTATGCGGTGGACTGCTCGGCTCAAGCACCAGAATTTGGGGTCAAGATTGGATCGCAGACTTTCTTTGTCAACGCCATTGATATGATCATCGCTAACGACGATGGCACATGTACCTCGGGTGTGGACAATGCAGGGAATGGTTTACCGGTTCTTGGAGATGTGTTCCTGAGGAATGTTCTGGCGGTGTTTGATATCGGAGCTAGCGAGATGCGCTTTGCGGGTCGGGAAAACCAGTAAGGATGGAGGCTTCAGTACCTATGGATGCTGTACTAGTATCGGGCAGGAATGATGCATGATAGAGACATGATAGCTCAAGACCCTCAGCACGAGCAACATAATGAAAAGTGACCAATGTTATCAGACGACCTGCTGAATCCCTTACCTTGCGAGTAGTGTCGTACTCAGCTGCTTATTGTCTGTATACAACCCTTATCTTGTTAGTCCCGTGCATTTTGCATTAGAATACTTCTTAGCAGGATATAGCAAGAAGCTGCTAGTGGTTGTCAAGAGGGGAAACATCCCATTGGCGGAGAATCCTGATGTTATTAGCGCCTGGGCGGCGTCCCTTGCTCCGCCGTTTGTGTATTATTGTTGTCGTAGATAGCTGTCCCATAGACAGCTACCAGTGATCAATCAATTCATTCTACCTACATGTGATAGTGCCGTTCTGCGAATTTAACGGTTGCCTTCATATCCTGTGGTCAAGGTTTTACCTAATCAAGACTAGCGTAACACAAACATTTATAACTCTAGTGCCGTCCCATCCACTCCACAATGCTGTTGGTATGTAGTCAAGATTCGGTGTTACTTGATATGCCGGCAATGAATTGCATGTAATTAACGGAAGAATCATCAAATGCTGGATGTTTTCTACATCCAATCGGAATCATGAGCTTCTGCATACCCGACGGTGAGGGGAAATTGAGACAAAAGCGAAAGCTGATGTGATTAATGCTTCCCCTGTCATACTTGTCTCTTCAACTCAAGGTTCAATGGCGGGCCTCCCAACTCCAGAGTCGTCCGCCTCTTTTTGGCACAGCGAGCCCTCGGATTTCCTACTAGGACATCGAACGTCGAACAACTTGCCAAGAGAGGCTGATGTTGTTATCGTTGGGTCCGGCATTACTGGAGTATCTGCGGCGAGGTTTCTGATTGAAGATGGAAGATCGAAGGGTTTGAGTGTAGTGATGCTGGAAGCTCGAGAGGCGTGCTGGGGAGCTACTGGAAGAGTATACCATTCCGACCTTTTCGTCGACAAGGAAGTCATTACCTCATTATCATTAGAAACATATTTCAGCATATTGCTCTAAAGTGCAGTCGCTGACAGTAATAACCTGACGATTGCAGAACGGAGGCCACTGCCAGCCCCTCCTCTTCGAACGAGGTCCAGATGTTGCAGCCTTCGAACTTCGTAATTACAACATCATTAAGGACTATATCAAAGCGAATGATATTCCATGCGAGTGGCGTGCTAGATCAGCATGCAGGACGTTCTGGACGAAGGCTCTCGTCGCAGAGGCCTTCAAAGACGTAGAAGATCTGAAGCGTTCTCATCCAGAAGTTGGCAATGAAATGACAATCGTAGAGACCGAAGGAGAGCTACAGAAGCTGAGAGTAAACGGTGCACCTGGCGCCATACTTACCGCAACATCTGCTAGTCTATGGCCGTACAAGTACGTTACCTTCATCCTCGAAGAATTCATCAAAGAGGGTCGTCTCAATCTGCAGACAAAGACACCTGTGAACAGCATAGAAAATCTAGAGAACCGCCTATCAACTCAGAAAAAAGGTTTAAGATATGCCCTCCACACACCTCGCGACACCATTCAAGCCCGTCACGTCATCCTCGCAACAAACGCATACACCTCCCATCTCCTCCCCGAATTCGAGGACCTCATAGTTCCAGAACGGGGCATCATGACCGCTCTCCTTCCACCCAATAATTCAAAGCCCTTAGAGCATTCGTACGGCTTTGTCGGCGCAAACGGCGCGAATCCAATTCACGACGACTACTTAGTACAGCGGCCATACGAGGGTGTATCAAACGCTGGTGGTCATCTGATGTTTGGAGGCGGTAACGTTGGAAAGACGATTAACATGATCAATGAGACTGATGATTCTGTGATTGACGAGGGTTCTGTGGAGTATCTGAAGAGGGAGTTGCTGCATTTGTTGTTGCTGGGGGGTGAGACGGAGGGGTTGAAGGAATTGGAGGCGACGCATCAGTGGAGTGGAATCTGGGGGACTAGTAAGGATCACCACCCTTGGGTTGGTGGTGTTCCTGGGATGGATGGGGTGTGGCTTGCTGGAGGGTATTCAGGTGAGTAGTTCGCAGTAATGAGTCGTCACATAATTCTAACGGAGCCCTAAGGACATGGTATGCCTAATGCCACCTTATGCGGAAAGGCTGTTGTGGATATGATACTGGCAGGAGAGAATAATATAGAACTTGAAATCTGCCAAGAAGAGCTTGTCAAGACTGGCAATCTACCCAGGTCTTATCTGATCACCATGGAGAGGATTAAACGATGCAAGAAGATGATGACGGTGCAAGAGCAAGATGAGGAAGGCCTCATGCCTAGTACAAGAGCAGGTATAAATCTGTAGGGATGACATTAGTCTCTGTGAATTGAAGCCAGAACGTGTTGGCGAGCTACAGGTAAATCAACCTATGATTACTCCCTAAAATCCCGCATCCTCACATCCACCATGAAGATCACAATTCTGCACTGTAGAAAGTGAATTCAAAAGTCTCAGCACTTGGAAGCTACCAAGAGCTTTGGCGCGCTCTTGCCAAATATTGACGCGGCAAACAGAAGTCCTGTCACATGTCCAGGTATTGATCTTTCATTTCTCCTCAACTCACACGGACTCTCTGTCTGAGCTTGATCAAAGGCCAGAATGGAAGGACTGTCCCCGATCGAAGGTGCATCCCCTCACAATGCTGCGGTCACCATTGATTCTAAGGCTCAATGTCTTCGTCCACCTCATGAAGATGTAAGTGAGGGAGAAGCACCAACATTACAACGTCCTTGTTGCAAGCTAATACCCCCAAGGCTGCTCCAACGATACCTGGACCACAGAATCGGAAGATGCGAGCTCTAAGGAGCACCTCGGAATCATACAGACTGAAGACCAGAGAGGCGTCCCGAAATTCGCAGCTCTTAGACAACGTTGCAATCAAGAAGGACAATCAGTATTTCGCGGACTCTATTACCAAGAATAAGACTCCCGAATCGTAGGCTCGGCTTTCCAGGAATCAATGACGCGTGATCAATTGGGATAGTCGAGCAAATGCCCAGCAAAACCAGGACTGTCACCAGGAGAATTTCTCGTCCAGTAGATCGCTTACTTCATACTCCACTAAGCGCAAGTAGGATGACGTGGACTCACACGAAGAAAACAATGTTCAAGGACGGCCTTTCGAAACAGTGGGGAGGTCTACCGCATTCTCTATTATTCGGGCACAGCATACGGCTGATGGCTTCCCAAGACATAGCGGACGAATCTCCGGCTACCAAGGGTCTCCAGCTTTCAACGCGCACCTTCCCACTTCCACGCTGCCATCGACAACATACGAGCAGCAAGCGGACAACGCTGCAAACTCCTGCCAACCCTTCTCTGAATCTTCATCCACAATTCCCACGGAACTCTAGGCCTTCAGCACTCGAAGAATTCTTTTCCACTTCCACGCCTGGCTTAATACCGTATAAAAAGGACCACACAACATAAAGAGTCGGCCTTAATTTAGCAGATCACGTTCCGCTTAAGCTACGCTCGTGCATGACGATTACGTCACTCTTCGGCTCCGTGGTTTCCTTATGATTTCCGGAAGGCTAGGAGAGAAAGGTGTCTAACATCAGAGCTACATTTCAATAGAAGGAAGCTGGAGATATTGACCGAGTCATAACTATTAAGCGAGAGCTTCTAGACAGCTTCGATATCTTCTTGGAGACAAATGATGGGGCGCCTTGCTGGGAGACTAATAGAGGCCGATGGGCAATTAGTTAAACTTGAGCTCGTGATGGATAGCTATGCCTGAGTAAAGACCCAGAAGACCAGGAGATGAGCTACTCTGTACCCGTAAGGAAAAGAAATAGAATGGTAGCATGGCATCCTCTGAGCTTTCGCCTCTCTGAAGCATGTATTTCTATCCAGATATTTGCAGCTCCACGACCGAACTGGATCTTTAGCGTTGCAAGAATGGCTGGAGAACCGATCCACTTCGAAGGAGTCCCCTCCGAGGATTTTTCGCCCCCAACACCCTGTATCCGCTCACCGCTTCTCCAATTGAGTTCCTCACCCTCCGCCTGATACACTCCAGCATTCCCAAACATTGCCCCTTACACCTCACCCAAAATTATCCAACGCCAGTGGCGCCAACGCATACCTCAACACCCCATCCCCGCCCGTCTGCGCCGTCCCCTTCCCCTCCGCACTCGGCAGCTCCGCCACATTAATACTCCCGACATTGAACCTCGAGTCATACGCACACTTCTCCACCATTTCCAAAAAGATTCCCACCTCACACTCTGCGCTCGATGGGATCAACATCGGACTCGTCTCGGAAGGTAAATAGTAGCCTAACGCACAACCGGGCAACTCGGTCCAGACCCATTTGTCGCGAGCGAGGATTCTGGGGTCCTTTTCGGTGAGTTTTTGGCAGATTATGTTGATAGCGGTGCTGCAGTAGGTGGGGTGGAGGCCGATAGGGGTATCGACGTGGGCGCAGGTGATGTGGTCGTTGGTTACGAGGGAGGTGGTGAGGGGGAAGGGGGAGGTTAGGTTTTTGAGGGGTTGGGCTGGGAGGAGGAGGTGAGGGGTGGGGTTGGTGAGGGCCAGAGATGTGGTTTGGAAAATATGGATGAAGAGTGAGAGCAGAAAGCCTATTAGGCTCATCTTGGACAAAATCGAGCGCTGGAGACTTGGTATTGGTAGAGTGGGGTTTGGACCAGAAGTACCGAGAGCATGGAAGAGTGGCCTATATTAGGTACTTTTGTCGGATACTGGCGACGCTGGCGCGACGTCGCGAATGGAACCTTGGTTGGTCTCTGCCGACAAGGCACCCCCGCACAATCTTTCCGCTGCCAATGAAGTCGCTGATCTGCGATTTTACGGTTGGTCATCTGCCAGAAATGATCTGAGTGCGGCACGAGTTGTTCAACAGGCACCGGTGTTGAGTCAAACAAAAGAGCATAGTGCATCTTCCAACCCAGACATCCTAATGCTTCGCGCATCGTTTCGGGACTAATGACTTGTTGGAATATATATATTCGAGACGGACCGGCAGATCAAAGAGCATGAAACGATGAAACGCAAAACCCGACCAGTAGACGATGTGGTCAAGCCTGTTGTGGTCAAGTCACGGCAGCGCCGTTTACTCAATTATTAGGCAGCCCAGCTAGTAAAGGCCTTTTAACGACGTGGCATGTAGCGCACCTTATGTATGCGGAGCTGCATTAGCTATATCATCCTTCGTATGTATGGAAAGGAAAAAGGCAGCGAGGAGGGGTTTGTATATTAGTTGGGACATGAAGGAGGGCTTGTTGACGGCCGAGGGGGCCACTGGGGCCTAGAGAATTTTCGTCGTTAGATATCTATCAATTATGTTGCGCTAGCTTTAACGGGATTTCCAATATATGGTTCCAACAACGAGTTTCAACCCCACGCTAGCAGTGGAAAAAATAAATCTCCAACTACGAGCAAGCTCAGAACGACAACGGATTCTTCTACAAGCTCGAAGTCGCAGCTGAATGTGTAGATTGGTTTGTTTCCTATAGCTTTGTCATACATTGCTTTGACCTAAGCCTAATCGTTGCTGAGTCATGTTGATTTCCGCGAGGTCGGAGGTCGGTAGTTTCTCCAAATGTTAGCTGATGGTGTTTGATCATCGACGAACTTAGCAACCTCAACATTTCATGAAAAGGGGCTACTTCGACAATGATTATCTATTCGAGCTGGTCTAGAGCTGAACATATGTAACACCACGCTCAATTTCCGAGAAAAGTTAGACATATCGAAAAGAAGATAAAGGTGAAGAAAAATTGATCTGGCCCGCTGAATTTCGATGTTGCACCCGTAATATTTCAGACCCTAATACAGTCTAGCACAATTCGCTCCGTATCACTTTCAAAGTCCACCTTCAACCCAGCTTCCCAGCACCTTTGCCTTCGGCCCAACTCCTCCCAACATGTCCCATGCCGCCGACGCCCGCCGCCTCTTCGACAATCGCGGTTACACCGGCCCCCAGATCCACAACCAAAACCCTGTCAACCTCCTCGAGAAGCCCATCCGAGACCGCATCATTACCTGTTACTACTGGCAATCACAATGCTTCGCCATAAATGAAGCTACGCTTTGTGACCGCGCCGCTGATATGGGCTTCATTGCCGGTACCTACGGCCAGCAGAAGCCTTCGCCCTTTCTGTGCTTAGCTATGAAGCTTCTACAACTGATGCCGGAGAGGGACATTGTGCTGGAATACCTACACCAGACGGAGTTCAAGTACTTGAGTGCGCTGGCGTCGTTCTACGTGCGGTTGACGTTTGAGGCCAAGGATGTGTTTATGACGCTGGAGCCGCTGTTGGCGGATTATCGGAAGCTGAGGAGGAGGACTAGGGATGGGACATATGCTTTGACATACATGGATCAATTCGTAGATGATCTGTTGACCAAGGATCGGGTGTGTGGCACTAGTTTGAGGAAATTGCCGCAGAGGACCATACTGGAAGACTTGGGGGTGCTGGAGGTGAGGGAGAGTCCCCTGGGCGAGGAGCTGGATGGGCTTGATGATGATGAAGACGACCTGGTGGAGAATGGGGGGAGGGATGAGTCTACTCCTAATGGATATGGGAATGGAAGAGGGCACAGTGACAGCGAAAGTGACGACTGAGGGTCTCGTTCAAGATCCACAACTTAACCAGTCAACGATGAGCCCACTAAGGACTACTGCCAACCCAAAGCCGCCGACCAAATCTTGGATTGCCATGTCTAGCTGGCTGGCCGCTTTGTAAGTAATAATTGCTCCGCGAAAGATCGCTGGCTTACGAAATTGAAGCCTCTAGGATAGCGGCTTGACATTTCCTGCATGAACTCCAGCGTTTCGAAAAGCTAAGTGTTGTCGAAAACAGAGACCCGGTTCGTAGACAGCCTTGGCATCACTGGAGCAATGGAAATGAGATGGCGACGTGCTCGTATCGAGATGCAGAGGCTTAACAAGGATAACAGACATGCTGATCTGTTTGTATTCATATAATGAATTACTAAGTTGCCAAAGACCTCTGTCTTAACCTATACTTTGCTCCTATCACTCGTCTCGCGCCTGCGCTGGTGTTTAATATCGAGTGTTGCTGGCCAAGTGGCTCAAACAGAACGCTATCCACACGGCACGTCCCAGCCTTCAACCTAGCCTATTTCCAGCAACGAGCATCACGTGCATCAAAATACGACTCTTTGTCGCGATAAGTGAAGGGGCTTTGTCCGCTAGTCTATCCTTGTTAAGTCAGTGGGAGCATGATGGTCCTAGACAGCAGTCACTTTACCCCAGAGTCGACTAGAACCTTTAATCTTAGGGGGAGGGTATTGAAAATCATGACAGAAGCAAGAAGGAGCCGATAGGCAGTAAAAGTGCAAAGACCATCACATCTAGCGTCAATATTTATGCGAAGTGTAAAATACATAGGGGGAGGCAGAAAATGTCACTCCGTGACCACGACCACGCTAATGCTGTGGATCAAAAGCGAATCTCGAAGCCTTGGAAAAACTGATGTGCGCCAGGAAGCTCAATGACAAGGTAACTCGACCGCTCAGGAGCCTCACCCGCTCTCATCGTAACCTCAGCCATGCAATGAACTTAGCGCTAGAGTTCACGGCAGGCGCCAAAACTCGCTTTATGAGTACGATGTCGACCAGGCACTGGAAAGGCGAAGCCATCGAGATGTCAGCATGGCCCAAGTACCGTGAGAGTCTGAACGCAACTGAGGAAACGAAGATAGGAAATTGAAGAAGGTAATCACGTTCCTGGTGGGTCTCTATGACTATCCTCCCGGTTTCGTATAAAGCGGGTACAGTCCTCGTTGTCAGAGAGTGCGATTTAAGGGGTCTCAGCCCGCTCCTAGCTAACAATAGTCAAGCTACTCCCAGACGGGTGCACGGGAAGGTTCGATTGTTGTGTTTTGATACGGTAGTATGCGCTTGTGTCAGAGTTCGGAGGCTTCACCCGATTTCCCCAGACGTCCCGTGTTATCGACAGGCATCAGGCGACTGTGCGCAAATGGTGTGATCCCGAATACTGAGGTCGAAGAGATATGCCAAGGCCCGACTGGGATTCTGGATGTAAGTATACCATTTGTTCTCGATAAGTTGCTCGAAGGGGCTTACCGGACCAAAGATTTCTACCTCATGTCCTAATGAGAACCCACAAAACGATCTTTATATTCCGTAAACGGCGCTTCCATAGCGTCGACATTATTGGGGTCCAACCTTTGAGACTTCTGGAGTATTGAAGCCCCATCAGCTCCGAATCCTCAATGGCACGCCTAGGCAAGCATTGCCCCAGCTTGAGACATAGTAAAAGATCCCGCGTCGCACGTGACACAGATTTACCGACCATATATCACAGAAGATGTCTCCATTGGTACGGCTTCAATCTTGAAGCATGGCCTTCCTTGAAACTTCATACCTGTGCGATCATCGACCAGTCCTGCACGCAAGGGTCTCAGGTCCCAACAGTCCGAAAGATCCCGAAGGTCTGAAGCGGCTCCACTGGAGCAGTGTCAGCTCCAAGTCCTCTTCGGAATGCTACAAAGGATATCATCCCCGTCAGTGACATGGTACACGAGCCCCCATTTCACGTGACATCTGATGTAACAGCCACACACTGCGCAGTATGCCTGTATTGGAGCCGCTTCACTTCTGAGGATGAGTTTCGCTGACGTCGAAACAGACTGCGTCTTGTATGTGTATGATGCTCAGTTTCGACGACGTAGGATACTGTGTGATTTGTTCGTGATTGGGGATGGAGTAGAGAAAATGGGCGACTGACATCGTCCCTATTACCAAAACACTGCATCGATTCCATGGGGGCCGTGCTCGAGACGAATTGAGAAGGAATTCACCGCTGGGAGTGTAGAGGACTCCCGATATCTCGATGCATGAATCGCGTCACTCCCAGAGCAAATGACTATAAGTACGGTCGTGGTATGCCTCATTCTCTACCTTCAGATTTCCAAGCAACTCCAGCACCAGCACTGCATATCGCAACTCAAACATCACACCTCGAAAACCATACATCATGATCAATCTCTCCCTTCTAGCAACTCTGTCCCTGTCCATTCTCTCCCTTCTCGCAACAGCCCAAGCCATTGCCCCCAACCCTAACATCCCCAATGGCTATCAAGTCGGCTTCGCAACAGTACTTTCCCCTCTCCCTTTCCCTCACTCAAATAAAAACCACTAACCCCACTTTCCCACCAGCGAGACAGCGAGCCCCCAGGGCAACAAAGCATCTGCACAAACGTCTGCCCAATGGCCAATCCATTCCCCAGCACCTCCGGTCCCACCCAAATACCTGTTGGGGTCTTCGCCGGCGCCATCAATTCGACCGCCATCAATTCAATCCTCAACGCCGGCTCAGATGACTGTGCGGCTTGTGGAACTTGCTACAGTATCATTTCGTCAGGGATGCCATACTGTCCTCCCGATGGTTCCGTTCCTGATTGCCCGTGAGTACCCGAGCGCGTTGGTTTACTCATATACTTTTGTGCAGTGAAAAGCGGCCAGACAATTGACAATTATCCCAGAGTTCCCACCGGGCCGATTGAGCAAGACGGACCCACGCAGATCAAGGTTGTAACTACGAACCAGTGCCCAAATTGTGATGAGGTAAGTCGCGCTGAATGTTCATGGGTTTTTGCATAGGCTGACGGGAATATTTTCAGGTCCCTGGGCATTTCGACATCAATCATTCTCCAGGCTGGGACAATCCGAAGATCTATTGGAAACAGATTTCTAGAGAGGAATGTATGTAGGTAGCTACGGCCGCCTGTTATGAGGTATTATCTATAGCTATAGGCGCGGGATGCCTATCGCCGGAAAGACTGGATCTTTGCATAGGAAAGCGGTATTTATGGTGTAGTAGTGATAACGACTCTAGCTAGACGTTAGGTATTGTTGCGAAGAAGCACGAATGAGCCGCGCTGTAATACCAAGCTATTGATTCTTGCAGTATGACTATTTGTATCGCCTCCTGGAAAACAATTTTTATCAAGTCCTTAGTCGATCGCAGAGCCAGAATCACGGCTATTCATCCCTGGCCATCAGCATCCCATTGACTTAGCTACCTTCCTGGGTTCCAAGTCTTACTCCATCGCTTGGGGCGATACCCCTGTAAGGCATTTATGATGCCTATATCTCGATACCCGCTCCTTACATCTCCGCCTCAGCTTGTTCAAGGGTGCCTTGTCAGAATATCAATCATGAGAAAGGGTGTTCGCTTCACCGCTTAGTCCATTGCATGGCTGAACTTATTATTGATGTTTCAAGATTCTTCAACGGTCTGCGGGTGGAGTATGACTGTGTAGAGGAACCAGGTCAGCAACCATTATGATCAAGGTCAGCCTTGTGTGAGATGTGCAATCTTCCTTCTCTTGCTGAAAGTCTGTCATTCATGGCCATGGGCTACAGCGATAGGCTTGCTTCGAATCCATATTACTCGTTATTGTTTTACATCAATTATTGCAGTAAATGGAATTGGCTTTCGAGGAAGAGTACATTCAATGTACTTGTTAGTAGCTATGAAGCTGACGTATGACTAAATGCCATCGCCCATATATCTATACCTATCTATTATATACTGTGAAGCTAATCTATATCTCAGGGGTATCGCCCATGTGCGTCTGTCGCTCAAGAATCAAAATATGCACCAGAGCAATTGATCTCCCATATATAGTTTTCCCGAATAGAAATCAAGCTTTTTTATGTCCCTCCTCCCAAACCTATCCCATCTCGCACCACAATCAAGGCTTCGTCAATTGCTCTCCCCGAAACCATCTCGCAAACCCTATACAAACAACAACCTGAAGTATCACCGCAATCCAGAACGCCGGCGCTCGCAAACCATCAAGGCTCATCGCAAGATTAGGAAAAACAGTCCCCGGCCCATTTCCATCCGGACTCGTCGCCCTAGCCACAATAGTTGTGAGGCTGCCAAGCACCTGCGCACAAACAAGCGCAAAAACAACGTGGAAACGCGTCAGTGTCTGTAGGAGTATCATACCGAATCCGACTCCTTGAACAGCATCCAGGACCCCCAACCAAAGCCACAACGAGCGGCCGACAAGTGCGCCAGCTAGGGGTGAGCCGGCCCATGGTACCCAACTCCCCATACCGGAGGTGCCCCAGAGCATTTGACACCACCTCGGCGCTCCCATTGAGACGGCGAAGATGGGGAGGATCCAGCTGTGGCGCTTGCTGAGGGTTGAGAAGCAATACAGAATAGCGGCCCATACGCCTATGAAGAACGCAAGGACTAACAGCCAGATCGTCCACGCGGGCGCGTGCTGGGAGGAGAAGAGATAACGCCAATTTCTTCCATAAGGGGCGGAGAGGAAGTAATTTTGGATTATAACAGTGACGAAGAACCAGAGAACGATTTTGCGGCGAGTGAGGGAGCGGTAGAAGGAAGGGATGCGGCCGGGGGCTTGGCGGTAGTAAGGTGGGAGGCCAAGGTAGAGGGTTAGACCGATGGCCCAGAGGAGGAGAGCGAGGGGGAGGGTGATGGCTGTGAGGACGGGGCCGTAGGTGACCAGGTTGGATTGGAGGACGCCGTTTAGGGTTAGGGCGGTGAGCTGGGAGCCCCAGAACCAGAGGGCGACGACGTATAGTTGTTGGGAGCCTTGGATGACGCAGGCGCGGAAGGACCAGGTTGCTACTGGAACGCTGCCTGGAGAGCTGTCAGCATTCGACGGCTAATTCTCGTTGCGTGGGGGTAGTTACCTTCACTGCCGAAGTTCAAAGCGAAGAAAAATGCACCACTAGCAGAGGCGATAGCATAGAACGCAGTCGCAACATTTTGTACCCAGCCTCGACCATAGTCCGTCCTGGCATAAGGAGCCATGCCCAGAAGGAAGAAGGCGAGTCCATAGCAGGCAAAGGGAGTCGCAAGGACGTAGACTGACTTACAGGTACGGAACACAGCCCACCATACGATCGAAGAGAGGAGATATATTGAGGCGATAATATAGAGCTTTTCTGCTGCTTGGCCGACTGCACCGGTGAGGAGGGTGATTTGGTATGAATTTGCTGCTATGATTTGGCCCTGTAGGTACGTTAGCGACGCTCATTCGACATGCTGAAAGAGTAGCTTACAAATGCAAGCAAGAAAGAGTAAAGCGGCCACTGGCCAATCCTCCTCATCATGACTCTTCTCACGCCGGTAGGTGGTTTGTAGTCATCGTTCAGCAAGTACTGGTCTGCTCGGTTGTATCCCGCTTCATTGATAGCCATGGTTTCAGGAGTACCACTTGATGCCGAGCTAGTCGAATTGCGCCTTGTAAGTGGAAGTCGGAAGACAGACGAAGCTGGCGTCGATGCAGCAGATTTGCCCATCTTAACGTTTCGAAAGCGGTTGAACCAGTCCTTTTCGCTAGCAGTCAGGTACTCCTCAACGCACAGCGGGCCCTCAGACGACTTTCCGTCAAGTTTCTCGAGCTTCTTCTCGAAGGCATCTTGATATAATCCTGTTGGGTCGGTAAAGAAGGGTTCTACGCTCTGCAGCTTGTAGTCTTTCTTGCCTTGCAAGACTGTGTCAAGATTCAAGTACGCTGCCGCAGGTGCTGTAATTGGTTCTTCTTCTGGGGAAGGGGTATTGGCACCTGAGCTGAGCAGCCTATCACGGGCTACTGGCGTCTCAGATATTGATGAGATGGAACCTGAAGAGTTGTCTCGGACTAAGTGAGAGAGAGATGGTCCAGCGTCTGCACTACCGCCACTCTGGGCCATCAAGGAAAGTCGGCCGGCGACCGCTCTGCGATGTTCGATACTTTCGGCCTGTTGCTCGGGACTAAGAATGTACTCATCGACGACAGAGTCATCCACGCTATCTCCGCTCACATGTAGTCCTCGGGAGATCTCCTGGATACTGTCGTCGTTGAATCTCAATCTCCGCACGTCTCCTTGGCTTGCGTTGTTGCTCTCGAAATCATCGTTGTCCGCAACCTCTGTGAACCTCGACATCTTTGGAGCATTTACTTGCTCAGATGCAGGGACGGTGGGGATAGGAGGTATATCGTCAGAAGTCGTGTGCATAGCACTCTCACGAATCTTGCTCTTGCTCTTCCGCTTGAAGCGTCGCATTGGGCTATTGTTACGACTCCCCGGAGTGGAGTCTGCGCCGCTTGTCGAATTTGCTCTGGAAGTCGGGTGTGATTTTGTAAGCCGTTTGCGCTGTCGTCCTTCTCGCTCAGGAGCAGCGTGGCCGGGTCCCGTTCGGAGACCAAGTGAAAGAATGGTTCTTCGAGTGGATGCTTCTCCAGTAGGACTATGCTGACGCGTAGAGCGTCCACTTGGCGGCGCGGTATTTGGTGCAGTATTGGCTGCAGTAGGTACTGCGCTTGGGAGAGCACTGACAGGTACAGTGCCAGGTAGACTCGATTGTCCACTCCAGAACCGAGATGGTGTTGCAATGCCCAAGCCGATGGCCGAGAACTTGGAGGCCCTAGCCCTCTGCTTGAAAGCCTGCTTTTGGCTTAGCTTGATTGCTGTGTCCTGCATGACGCTCAAGTCCTCCTTCCATTGTGCGATTGGGAAGCGCTGCTTCGCTGCTCGTGCTCTCATTGTTGCTCGTACGCTAGGCTTTGATGCTATGGCAGCTTTGATCGCTATCTTGAATTGGCTGATCAAATGCTTGCTGGTTGTTGACTCGATGGTGAACCACCATCTGGAGTAATGTTGGTCAGTAGAGCGCAGATAATGTGGATGATGGGGAGAGGCTTACCCAGGCATATTCCCAAGACCTCCGACTCTTGCACCAACACCAAGAGCACCCTTCCTCCCAAATTCGACAGCTACCAGCCCAAACGGCTCGTCACGGGAAGGGATGAGTGCAAATTCGGCACCGCTGAAGATATAGGGTGGCAGAGCAGTGAACTCCGGCTTTGAACACACTCGGTCAGGGTACAGCTGCATTAGTCGGACTAATTTGACAGCGGCAAACCTCCCATACAAATCAATGACTGGGCCAACGCATATCAGCTGCACATTCGAGTGCTCCTCGAGGATGGCTGGAAAGACGTCGGCGATAAGATCTACCCCCTTCTGCATGCTCCAACGACCAACAAATACGAACAGCTCAGCGTCAGGGTCTGTCTTAAGGCTTGCCCACTCTTGGGCTTGCCGCTTAAGATCGCCTCTGTTGGCTTCAAAGTCCTCGTCGACAGTGATGTCCTTCAACTTTGGAAGCTGCTTGTCCCAACCTTCGGTATCAGTAGGGTCTGGATTCGGCAGACTACCCACCTTGTTGAGGCCCCACAATATGGGGTATCTGGCAAAAGATCGCTTTCCGTATTTGGCGGAAACACCTGCAGCGCCATAACCCTTTTGCCATACGCGGAGGTAGCTGGCGCCCGCGTGAAGAAGGTTGAAGACCTCGCCAAATTGGACGTAGTCACTGACAGCCTCTGGCTTCAGATTGTAGATTTTGCAAACCTCGTCGAATTCGGATGGTGTCCGCATGGGCCATAAGCCTTGGAACTCAGCATTGTGCAGCGAAAGGCAACAAGGTATAACACGTGGTAGCAGGTGAAGGGGAGCGACAGCTCCATGATAGTCATTGATGTGGTAAAGATCGATGGGAAAGCGTCTCATTACTTCTGCTATACACGAGTTCCAGGCTGAGTAATACACAGCGCTGTCCATGTCATCCATTCTGGCAGGATAGGGATCTTCTTTCGTCTGCTGGCGGAAGACTGGCGCATCGAGCAGCACGTAGGTGATGTTTCTTAGGTGATGATATTGGACCTGGACCGTGTATTCCGAATCGAGGACTTTGATCGTGATTGGCTTGGCGCGTTGATCAGTAGGGTAATGTATGCCGCTTACGCATGGGACTACCCAGATCAAATCTAGATGTTCAAGATGTTTGCTCATGGTCTGTGCCATGACTCCTAAGCCACCAATCTTTATTTTGATCTCCCAGTCATCGATGTCATACTCCATTGTTGCGATCAAAATCGTCTTGCGATTGGCATTGACCATGAGGTTTGATTGGGTGCGTTCCATCTTCTCAAGGAGTGCCGAAGACTTGTTTGGAAGCCAACGCTCGAGATATAGCTTCTCTTTCATACTATGAAGGTGAAGCTTCTCCTTCACCACAATTGGCAAGACGGTATACTTGGCGCTCCTTCCAATTTTGTTGAACTTGACATCGTAGAAGACCCAGAGATACACCCATATACCAATGCATCCTGTCAATATAGGAATTACGAGAAGCAAAGCGTAGATTGCCGCTTGTCTGTATCTCGAACCAATCGGCGTCATGTAATAGCGCAAATTGGCGTCGTTCACATCGATGTGGTATGCGAGGTGTGGAAACAGTGGATAGGCGTTGATGGTGACGACGTCCTTCAGCAGGGAGACTGGAGCAAGCCGATCGAGAACGCCATCATTGTCGACATCGCCAAATGCTTGGGTGAGATCTGGTACACCGCTGGGGTTCGAGCCCCAAACATTACACTGGAATTCGGAGGGCCACTCGGTCATGAAGTCGTACTGCCAAATACCGCTGTCATTTTGTTTCATTATTTGAGGAAGGCCAGAATCGTATCCGTATTCGTTGAAGCTTCCATGTATGAAAACATGAGGCCAGCGACGCGGGCCATCACTGGTCCCAGCAAGGTCACCCTGTTGTGCATGATTTGAGCTCCCGGTCTTTTGGCTCCAATACTCGACTTGAACATGTTTTCCCGTCCATTCTTGTGCTTTAGTTCCAGACCAGTCTTGGATTGGGATAGTTGTATTGCCTCCAGTGTACGCACCCCAGTCGCTCCAGCTGGAGCCCCAGTTGGTAGAATAGCGGTACTTGTCTGCGCCAGCGGCCTTGTGTGATATGTACAGGGACTTATCGGCGTTTTCGAAAAGTAAGGAATTGGAGTAATTTGCACTTCGCGGAAAGACCATAGGGTTGCCGGCCTGACCCACACGGAGGAGGAAATGATTGAACGCGTTCGTCGAAGCAATGCCCTCTTGATTCGTGGTATTCGCTACGTTCACGGAGTGAATGCCATCAGAGACATTCACTAAAGTCCCACTAAATTTCCACATCCCTGGTATCTGATTTGTTACTGGACCCGTGTATTCGGATACTCTGGTAGTGGTATCGTTGACTGTTTGACATGCTGTGTTGCCGAAGAATGGTACTGAGCCATCCTCCGTGGTCGACGTAATGGTGATTGCCTTTTGCATCTCATCACAATCCATCTCGTCGGAAAAGAAGATCTCGATGGTAATATTCTGTTGCTCGCCATCGCTAGTGTTGGAGATAACACGGGCGTCGTGGCCAGGGTTAAAGTTGGTAATGACAGGGGACGGCCTCAACCATTTGTCGACGGGAACAAAAGCCTTGAACCCATAGGCAGGGAGAGTCATTGATTCAAGGCAGCCATATACTTTTGTAGAGTTGTCCAGCTCCAACGCCTGAGGTACGGAGCCCAAGGTTACCTCCTCATAAGGGGAGAAGAGGTTCTTGATGGTGGTGCCTTTTTCGAACGGAGCTAGCAAGCCGGTGATGTTACTACTGCAGTCGAAGATGTATGTTACTTCTGTGTTGTTGTTGTGGAATAGCTCCCACACGTCTTGGACCTTTTGGCCGTACGTGGTGAAATCCTGAATATTTGGCCAGCCAGAGCGTCGGACAGACCACAAACCTGTCTCCGTCGCAGTACCGAGAGAGCCTGGCAGGTAGATCGGATGGGTTTGCTTAGCGATTGTCTCGACGTACCATCCGTCATTGAGGACTGGATATCGATTTCGCATCTCGAACATTGTCGTCATCAGGTTCCTAATAGGATGCGAAGGGTCTCTGTGGTCAAGACTATTCCAGTCGTCTTTGCATCCATCCGCCCAGCTGCCATCAGGCCAGCTAGCGAACTTCGCATTACCGACAGTGTAGCAGCCATGGTCCTGCCAGGCTGTGGCGGATGACATGGGTTGACGGCCGAAGACATAATTATCGGCCGTGCTGTCTAGGACGTAGTAGGCTTGCTCTTCGCCCCATTCAAGTAAGGGGATACCGGGAAGGAGCATCGTGGTGATGAAGTTGCCAAGTATCTGTTTCTGCGTACCCTGGACGATCGTAGGCCATCTAAAGTTGTCCTGATTGTGCGCTCCGTACATGTGTCGCGGGTCGAAGACACCGGTATTGGGGTTGATCATATCGTTGGTCTGGATGAAGGCGTTCCAAGCAACGACAAAATCTGTGGGCGTTTCGCCCTTCGCTCCGAGGTCACCATCCATGCCAAGAAACCTAGTCAAAGACCGATATGTGCTGTAGTGGAAACATGCGGCATCGAAAGCATTCTTTCCCTTCGCGCGAATGAAGAGCGAGTCATTGGCGTTGTCGGTCGTCAGCTGGACAGCTTTATTGGTATCATTGACGGCCTATCCACGGTCAGACTTCAACAGTTTCCTAAGTGAGCATGACCACCTACCATTGACGGCTCCTTTCCGCGACCAAGGTAGACCGCACCAAAGGCATTACCCGAAACGATTTCGCCTGGGATGAAAAAGTTCTTCTTTCCGACCGAAGAAGCACACTGACGAATAAAGTCTGCAAACTCTCCTTGGGCGTCAACAGTGATCTGTTGGCCTTTGTCCATTCGAAAACCATCAATGTCAAGCATGTGTATTTGTATGCAAGATAGATGTTGAATCTTTTCGCGTACAGTAGGATTCCATTCCCGCAGGCGATCCTGGACTGAAGCAAATTTCGAGATTTGTCGTCTACGTTCCAGAGGAGCATCAGTAAGATAAGCAATCAGAGAAAATAAGCCTTTGAAGAGCTCTGCCAAGGAGATATAGTACTACTCACTGCCACTTCTTGGAATTAGCGACGTAATTTTCGAAGCGCAATTCCACAAGACATAACTTACTTCAGGGTAGATATTGAACGCCTGGATATCACCGTATTGATCAAATTCACTGTCACGGCAGCCGATTAGGTATTCGCTGCCATTCGCCGTGACTTGCTCGCCGTCTAGGATTGTCAGGTCTCATGCACAAGTACCGGACAGCAATGCACGTCTACTCACAATCGTCCCACCACCTAGGGTATTCAGTAGGGCATTTGTCTAGCTCGGTATTATTGAAGTCAAAGTCATGATATCTTCGGGATGTCTTCCAAAGAGCGTTGTACTCGTGATAGTTGAGTGGCGTAGAGACATTTAGGAACCCTTCGAATCCAATCAAATCACCCAGCGTCGCCATGGTATTGTCCAGTACCACATACATCCCGCGAGCGTGCATCGCGTCTATGCACTCCCGCCAAATATCGATCGTAGCGAAGTGAGGGTCGAGAAGGGTCAAGTCTAAAGGGCTAAAAGCGTCCGAGCCCCAGGGAAAGTTGATCATAGGGCTACCGGCGAGGTAGATACCTTTGATACCCATGCCGGTCAGATAATCCAGAGTGTCCACCAGGCCTTGTATATCGCCACCATGTCTTAGCTGGGTCCCTGTCAGGTCGTGTTCCCACGCAGTACCGTTAATGTTGTCGTTGCTTGGGTCGCCGTTCACGAAGCGGTCGAGCATAAGTGTATAGAATGGGAAGCGCCAATTGTCTGGCGACGGATTGAATGCTGTATCTGGTCAGCAATTATCATGCACAGATTGACCGTAACTTACTGTGGTTTTCCCAATTGCCCCAGTAGTTCATGGGATCTGTGGCAGTCTCATTCTGGTTAAGATTCCACAGCACTTGCTCTGGATCGTATCGTATGCAGAAAGAAGTAGTAGTAAATAAGGCCAGTAGACTGACTACTGACCTCCAGAATAAAGGAGGGTGCATTGTAATTGGGATATGAACGAAATAGTGAGAGATTCAAGCCTGAACGACGCCAAAGGAGAGATACAACGACCGACTGTAGAAGCTAGAGAGGAACATAAAACGATGCAGGAACAGGGGAAATGAGACAGGGGAAATGAGACAGGGGCAATGGGGGGTATAGAGTAGAAGAAGGGAGAAACTTTAACAAACGCAGAGGTGCCGGACATTTCCAGGCCATACTATGTAGATAATGGACACATAAAATTCGTTAGCCTCATCGCTGGAGACTGTTCCTGAAAGTCAATACGAATTAGAACCTCCGAGGCTCTTGCAGGCGGTTGATACCCAGTCGGGAAGATCGTTCAGGGCTTGACTCCCCCACGGAAACCCTCTAAATTTAGCGGCTGCCGAGCGATAGAAGGCTCGAATTAGGAACCCTATTTCTTCATCCAATGAGCTGTGTCATGTTAAGACCTTGGGGAGCGGAGAATATCGCGCCCCTGTGGCGTGACAGTGCATGGAAGAAAGCAAAGTCCTCGTGAGACTAGGTCATGACACACGAGGCCTAACCTTCTATGGCGTTTCTCAACCGCAGGTTTCCCAACCAGGAAGTAGAGCAGGCGCAAAGCAACGACATCTCGGTACTCAACTAGCTCCCGGCTGTTGATACCAGCTCCGCTGTTTATCAATAGTCATCGGATTTTATGAGCATCGGATTTTCATCTTACGACATGTGTGGTCGAGATTGATGATGGCATGCATGAACAACGGTGGATGGATCGACATCTCAATGTGGTAAATGATGTATTGTTTAAGAATAAATAAAACACACATTACCCGTGTATTGGATGTAATTGGTCGATATCATTTGTGATTTGTTCGTATGGAATAGGAGAGCGGAAGAGTTGGGAGATCGTGAGCTGGCTCAGATAGGTCAGACTCAATACTTTCGCCGGAGTTCATGGTCGTGGAACCCGCTTTTCTACATATACTCGTTCCGCGATAGGCTATGCAAATTGGAGCTGAAACTCGAAGAATCCTGCTTATCATACGCTTGGCTAAATGAGGGTACATGCTATTGCATGGGTTAAAGGTATGTTATCGTAAGTAGAGGGTACGGTAACTACGGTTGTGAAATGATGAGGTCCTTACTAACGCGCGGTCAAGGAATGTCGATGATACTTTCTTTTAAGGTTCGGACAATGAAAACGTCGCTGCAGATTGACGCATCTGTGAGATCCCCTAGCCACCCTGGCCACCAAATGGAAGGCTATTATTGTCCTGACTGGACCTCTTTGTGAATGGTAGTGTCGATCATGACATTTGTAGCGTACGAGGGGAGATGCGTTGGCCAGAGATGCCATCTCCCGACGGCTGCGGAGATCACTCCGTCAAGTGGCGGGACGTTTCAACCCGCAGCGTGCCAAGCCGTCAGTGTATACGGCAAGCTGGTGCATAAACTTACACCCAATGCAGATTCTCAGGCGGAACGCACGTTCAGATGGATGTCATAGCTCTCCGCACTGTGCTACATCCGTCAATACTTTCGTAGAGAGGCCTCTTGCATACCTATCATATCTCCTATCAGCTTCTCCGTGCCATGAATTTGGTGACACATCCTCTTTGTTGGCCAAACAACGTTGACGAGGAAACGATCTTCCAATTATTGTCGGGTGGGATAGAGTGTCGCCTCTCGGTGGGTAGAGGACCTCGTGTGTTTATGGGCTATTGAAATTTTGCCTCCCAAATCGGCGTCGTTTTTCTTCGATTTATTCTAGAGGGTAAAGTCCCCATGTTTGCCAAAGATAGGTAGGTCGAGTGCGAGCGTCCACTACTTTGTTCAGTAGCTGACGCATGGTCTGGCATCGAAAAAGAAGGAGAGAAAGGATCGTAAACCGCAGAGATCACATTGAGCGATAAGTCATTTAAAAAGGTGTCTTACTTCTCAGACCGATGGCCCGGCCATAGGATTAGCCTGCAGCATGCAAACCATCTCAAATAATTCAGCACGTGGTCTGATGTGCTCTGTTACGGTTGTCCATCCCTCGGTTAATCACCGCTAGAGGCCAATTTATATTCGATCTGAGTATCATTGACGAAAACAACGTTTGGGTAAATATCGTGAGATCTGGTAGAACTAGCGAGAGGTTTGATTCTGAACCACATGGTGTTTCGCATCGTTTCACGCTGCTAAGGCCAAGGCTTAATTGCCATATACACAAATGAGGGTTTGCGTGTTCAATAAAAAACGCGTTGAAGCTGACTCGAGTCAAGACCACAAAAGAGGAAAGGAGCATTGGGGTCGCGCGTGGCGAGGAAGATGCGACGCTTCGCTTCGGCCGAAAACGTGGACGTCGATCTGCCGCGATAGAGCTGGGCCCCTCGGGCCCTGAGAGTTGACACTTCCCCAAATCCACCACATGCCGCTTGACGATACCACGCTTTTCCTATTAAATCTGCAGGTCGTCGGTTGAGTCTACTTCATCTAATGTTAAGGGCGCGGACCAATGAGATCGGAATTACGCTCTTTACAATTCACTAATCACAGTCAACATGCAGTCCATGCAAAGGCGTTTCGGAAAGTTCTTGCCCAGGACAGCGGATGAATCCCAAGTTGGGGTACTGTTGAAGGACTTCGAAGATGCCGACAAGATGCTCGCCAAGGTATGCTTATAGCTTGAGTGGGATGGAATCAAACCTTGGCTGACTGATTCTTGACAGATCGTTGATGCCTCTAAGGCATGGCGAGATTCATGGAGGGATATTCTGGGAACCCAGCAACGACTCATCCACGGCTTCCAAACAATGTATTCGCCCATCATTGGGGCCAATGAAGAGTATTCGGGCCACGAGCCTGTGATCACGCCGCAGCATATTATGGAGAGGACTACCAAACTACACACAGCCTACGACGAGCTTCGCACAGATCTACTTGAGGAGGTTGCGGGGATTGATACTAGGATTATCAAGCCTGCACAAGAAGCCAAAGATTGCATTCAGCCCATGAAGAAGGTCATCAAAAAACGGGGAGATAAAAAGGTGCGACATGAATCCAATCATAAGCAGCATACGGAGGCTGATGACTTTAGCTTGACTTTGAAAAGTATCAAAAGAGGGTTGATAATGGGAGGCAAAAAACAAAGAGATCGGAGAAGGACAATGCATCGTTGGAGAAGGCTGAGATGGAATTGATGCGAGCAAAAGATGTATGTTGAATGTTATGCGTGCTCCGTAGGGCGCACTTCTACATCCCAGTGTACAGACCATCGAATCACGCTAATCAACTCCTTGATGCAATTGAAACCCCATCACTGACACTTTTAAGGAATATGAAGTTGCAGACGACCATCTCAAAGCTACCCTTCCACCAGTAATTCAGGCCGCCTTCTCAATCCTCCCTCATCTTCTCGCAACTCAGATTCTGACCCAGAACACACTACTTGCTCAATACTACACATTGCTCCACGGCTTCTGTGACGAGGAAGGATTCCCCAATCCACCGCCTTCTGCTGGAGAGCTTATGCAAACATGGGACCAAGATTTCAGGCCGGTCCAGAAAGAAATCGAGACTGGGTTGAATTGCATTTCGAGTGGGAAGACTGTACGCATGTCCATGCGTATCGAAGAGAAGCCTCATGGATCTGTCACGGGTCTTAACATTCGCAACGGAATTTCGTCACAAACCCATCGTCGACCGAGTCAACAGTCTCTTGACGACAAGCCGCATGGCTCGGTGACTGGGCTTAACATTCGTAACGGTGTTCAGCAACGCCTGCCAAGTAACCAGCAGTCCAATGCATTGAAACCTCCTCCTTCCCCTGCAATCAGTGCAACATCGGATCCACCATCTCCAGATTACAGGCAAGATCGGCCACGGATAACATCAGCTCCGTCGCAAACAGCATTGGGTCTAGCGACGCCAAACTACAACTCATTTGCTGTCATGAGTCCATTACCAGGAGATCCAGCGATGCATGCTCCAGCAGGTCCCCGTGGAGACTACTTTGGGCGAGATCGATTACCTTCAGGCTCGACAATGGCTTCAATTGCGGCTGGCAAAAAGAAGCCGCCTCCACCCCCACCAAAAAGAATACCATCTACGCAAGGTTTCTTCGTGACCGCTCTGTATGACTTTGCTGGTGAGGGGCAAGGCGACCTATCTTTCAGAGAAGGCGATCGTATAAAGGTCATCAAGAAGACCGAGAGCACGGACGACTGGTGGGAGGGAGAGCTAAAGGGTGCCCAAGGGAGTTTTCCGGCAAACTACTGCCAGGCTATATAATTTTCCAGCTCTTGGCCTTTGCTCTGGAGCTATCTTCTAGGTTTTGATAGCGATATAGCGGGCACCAGGAATTGGTGGATAATGCATAATGATATTTAGCGATGCGATTAGACGAATCAGCGCTCTCGCTCTTTATGTCACTAGAACTATCACACAGTTCAAGTGTTGATCAAACTTGTGTGACTCAGACTGCCTCGATTGTCTTATAACACGCTAGCAGTAGGCGAGCCTTAGAGAGACATCATCGAGCCTCTTCTCGACCTTCACAATTCAAATATTCCACCTTAGGAACAGAAAGCTAACAACATGGCCGATAGATCGGACGAGCTGCTGAAGAAGTCGCTCTATGGTATGTCATGCCCATTGCAGCCCCGCAGTCAATATACTGACAGCGAAACCTAGTCTTCGACCTTCCACAGGAGCTCCTTGTCACGCTCCATCTCAAGGACCCTAGCCTGCTACAGCCTACCGCTGGGGTAGTACCATATGCTCTATCCGAAGATCCCCCGCAACACTCTACGAAACAAAACGGGGAAACGAAGCTCTCAACATCCTGCCAGCTTTGCGGAACTTCCATTCCCAGCGTCCAAGAGCAACGCCTCCACGTCAAATCTGACTGGCACAACTACAACCTGAAGCAGAAGGTTCGAGGCGTGCAGGCCGTCAACGAAAATGAGTTCGAGAAGCTGGTGGATGAGCTGGATGAGAGTATATCTGGCTCAGGCTCAGAGTCGTCGGAATCGGGACCAGATGGGGAGGGGGCGAAAGAGAGCACCTTGAGTGCATTGCTGAAGAAGCAGGCTAAGTTCAACCATCCCAATGGTGATGAGGAGGAGTTCATGCCTACGAAGAGGGAAAGAGGGTCGGGCAAGCCGCCGTTCCTTTGGTATTCGACGCCGCAATTGCCATCGAATACGTCTCTGGGGATCTATAGGGCGCTTTTTACGAATCGGGAGCAAGAAGATCCAGACATGGTCGATGTCGTCCGCAGAAAGCAGCTACGTCCCGTGCCTGCAAAACCACCGCCAGTGGATGGCTCTAATGGTGTACCACTTCCCTCTACGATGACGAGCCCTTCCATCTTCATGTGCATGATAGGCGGTGGTCATTTTGCAGGCATGATCGTATCGCTAGCTCCAAAGATGGGAAAGCAAGCCGCCGGAACGGAACAGCGTCAAGCCATCGTAATTGCACACAAGACCTTCCATCGTTACACTACGCGGCGGAAACAGGGTGGTGCTCAATCGGCCAATGACTCCGCGAAAGGTGCTGCCCATTCTGCTGGATCCTCACTACGGAGATACAACGAAGTGGCCCTTGAGCAGGAGATCCGTGCCCTTCTGGCCGAGTGGAGAGAACTAATTGGCAACGCCCAACTCATCTTCGTCCGAGCTACAGGTAGCTCGAATCGCCGTATCCTATTCGGCCCTTACGACGGCCAAATCCTCCGGCAAAACGATCCCAGAAACCGGAGTTTTCCATTCAGCACGCGTCGAGCCACGCAAGCCGAGCTAATGCGGTCCTTCGTAGAACTTACGCGGGTCAAAGTCAGTCAAATAGACGAAGCCGCTCTCGCCGCTGCAGCAGCAGCAGCCCAGTCCTCAGCCGATGCCCAAGCAGCTGCTCAATCCAAACCGGCCGCTCCATCGAAGCCCAAACCCTCAAAAGGAGAGGCAGAGGCCACCCTTCACACCTCACAAATGCAACCACTAATCCGCCGCTCCAAAGCCCCCGCCCTCCTTTCTTACCTAATCTCCAACTCCCTCTCCCCCAACTACCCCTTCCACCCTCCCTCATCACGCGCAAACCACCACGCCCCTACCCCCCTACATCTCGCCTCTTCCAGCAGCTCTCCCGTCATCGTACTCGCCCTCCTCACAAAAGCAGGCGCCGACCCCACCCTCCCAAACGGCGATGGCGACCCCGCCTTCGACCTCTCCGCCGATCGTGCAACGCGAGATGCATTCCGCGTCGCGCGCTCGGAACTTGGCGAGGAGAAGTGGAATTGGGATGCAGCGCACGTACCACCACCGATCACAAAGGCAGCCGCCGAAAAACGCGACCAACGAGAAAAGACCGAGGCGGAAAAGGTTGAGTCAGAGAGACGAAAGGCGGAAGAAGAACGGCTGAAGAGAGAAGGGCCCGTTGTCGATCCGACGGCCAAGAAAGGGGGGAAGGCATTGGGAAATCTGCCGAAGACGGCGGAGGAGAGGAGGGAGGAGGATGCGAGGGGTATGACGCCTGAGATGCGGGTGAGGGTTGAGAGGGAGAGGAGGGCGAGGGCGGCGGAGGAGAGGATGAGGAGGATGGGTGGTTGAGGGACTGCTGGGGTATGGCTTCCAATGACTCGATCTGCGACGACGTGTATGAGTCCAGAATTAACGAAGAAGTTGTTTTGCTATGACTCTTTGTATCATTGCAACGATTTGATTGACTGCGTGAACTCGTTCGGTATCGTCTACGCCATTGCATTCATCTCCCCGGCACCATTGGAGCTAGTAGACTCGAGCTTCCAAGATAGTTCCGTAAGTCCTTGCGTTGTCAAGCTAATCTTTTGAGGCGTGAGAGGCAATGAGCCCTTTGTTTCTGTCATTCAGACTTCAACCTGAGTAGGAATATTATCATTTTCACTGCGCTTAAGCTCGAAGTATTCCCATTTCTGAAAGCATTGGGCTTCAGAATCACAAATTTCAGCCTTCGAAAAGGCTGAAACTTGAGCTCACTCCTCAACATGTCCAAAAGTCCGGGTATCTACCAAAACCATAATATCCAACAACAATTTGAACTCCATCGCCATGCCGCCCATAGAATACCCACAGATCATCTCAACTCTCCCCCATTCCCCTGCTTCACTTCCTCAACGGTTTCCAAATCCAATCCACAAACCTCCATCCTCGCATCCCTAAACCTTTCATAAACCCTCTCCCATACCCTGCTCGTTTGCTCCCCCCTCGGCATCGCCTTCACAAAGTCTTGCCTCGGGATGTCATACTCCGGTCCCGGCAGCCCATCATCCTTCAACCTCACATACGCCGTCGAATCAAGCCACTCGGTCGCATCAATTTCTTCTCCCCTCTCAGCTCCCAACAATCCCGTCTCCGTAAGTAGACGTGTGTGATATTCTGGGTCTATTGGTGCGGACTCGAGTGTTACGCGCTGTAGGAACTCGCTATCTAGATACGCGCCTTCCGGGAGGGACGAGGTTATTTCGGCATATGTGTCTCGCGAGGGTTGAAGGAGGAGGAGTGATGGGTGCGATTTATCTTCCTGGGAAGCGGAGAGACCAAGCATGGGCGTTTCCATGGGGAGCGTGAAGAGGAGGTCCAGAGGTGTAGAGTCGAGGATTAAACCTGGGGATTGGAGGAGGAGTATACGATTGTAATGGAGGAGGGAGAGGAGGTTTGTGAGGGGGTATTTCTCCTCCTCTGTCAAGTGTGCGCTGGTGTTGGATTGGGGTATGGCGTCGATGGGTTGGAGCATCACTTTGTACTCCTTTGCAGCTTTTCGTAATAGTCGGCGGGACGTTCCGATGTGTGGGTCTGTTTTCGTCCCGTCTGTGGGCTTTTCGTCCCATGAGCGCGGATACAGAAGAATTCGCTGCGCCATACTCTCCCCCTCCACCAACTCACGCATAAGACTCACCGCCCCACAGACTTCAACGTGCCGTCTTAGTAGCTGCACGTATGCGACTTTTGCCCAGCCGCCTTTGGGGCGGTTTGATGCGAGGAATTTGTCGTAGAAACTGTGGCCGGGGGGTGCGCCGAAGTGTTTTGCTAAGATGGGGTTGGTTTGGGGGATATTTGTTGGGGGGGTGGGGAGGTGGGGATGGATGGCGGCGCGGAGGGAGCGGACGGTTTGTTGTTGGAGGATATAGCCGGAGAGGAAGAGAAGGGACGTGAATGTGAAGACTGTGAGAGCGTTAGATTGGGGGTGCGTGGTGAGTGGGGGTCTAGATTGGAGGAGAGCAAGACGTACCAACGGAAGAGGATATGAAGACGGATATTTGGCCGCTTGTTAATAGCATATCTGGGGCCGATTATCATATGGTCAATAGCATTGTATGAAGCAGTATCGTCGTCATTTGGATGTTGCTTGTCCTTTGTTTACTTTGGTTGGCTGGGCTTCTCGTCGAATTAAAGCTGACGGAGATTGCGGTGATTAGATTTCGATATATCTTCGCTCGTTGCACATTATCAGAATTCATGACGTCCAAAAATACTCATTATGACAGACAAAGCTCGCACTCTAGTCTTGATTTCTGACTCGGGTACGCGAGTCCGCGTCCCGAAGCACCGTATTAGAGTCATTGACCGACAAGTGCTAAATCGTCCTATCCAGGAACTAATCTACAAGCTTTGATTGATGCCTATGACAAAGGCTCCATTCCTGGCCAGATTGTTCGTGTGATATCGAATCGTAAAGATGCATACGGTCTGATAAGAGCTCAAAGCTCGACTCCGCCAATTCCCAGCCTGGTTCACAGCCTTTAGGGGTACAAAAAGCGCAATCCTGATGATGTTCCACTAGCGCAAGGAAAATTCGATGAGAAACTCGCTGCTTTGATACAGGACGACAAGCCTGACCTCATTGTCTGCGCTGGGCATATGCATGTGCTGACGGGGAATTTTCTTGCCCTGATGGCTGAAGCTGGGATTCCTGTTATAAATCTGTAGGTGGCCTTCGTAATGGTAATGCATCGAAGTCTGATTGTTAGCTAGCCACCCAGCATTACCTGGAGAGTATGACGGCGCGGCAGCCATCGAGCGCGCCTGGCAAGACTGGAGAGATGGGAAGACTAATAGGACTGGTGTGATGATCCATTATGTGATCGCGCAGGTTGATAGAGAGAGAAGAGAGAGAGAGAGAGAGAAGAGAGGGAGAGAAGAGAGGGAGAGAAGAGGAGAGGAGCACCTATTCTCATCAAAGAAATTCCCTTCGTGGAAGGCATTGATGAAGACATTGAGAGTTTCAAGGAAAAGCTACATCAGACAGAGTGAGATATCTCTGCAACCCGTCAACTCTTGCTAATCGTGGGAAGGTGGCAATCTATCGTGGAAGGCACTGCCATAGCTATCTCGAAGCTTCCAAACCACGAATCAAAAGAAGTAATCTGAAAGGAGGCCCAATGCGATACCAACAATTTCCATATGATTTGGCCCGGGTCAAGACTCCCCGCGAGTCCAATTAACGGAGCTAAAATGCAAAGCGACCGAGACGACGAGATCCTTGTTGGAGAAGACCAAGCAAAGAACCCAGGTATGTTCCAACCGGCAGCTCGCTATGAATTTTTCTCCGCCTGTTCAGCCGAAGTCCGAAGAGCCCTTGAGCCACTCTACCTACGACCTTCGAAGAACATCTACAATACTATGGATCGTTCGCAACGTCTAAAGATCGTCCATGGGGAAGTTTCCCATCAGGGAGCGGCGGTATAATCCCTGTGGTTGAGGCGCTGATCGTCTGCTTAGAGGGAAGTTGCAAATTGGTGCAGGAAATGGCTAGAGGTATGATGTTATCCTATGGAGCCAACACCCGCTCCGGCGACACCACAGAAACCTTCGACGTAACCGTCATGGGAACCAACGCGGGCGCGCTCCCAGTCGACTGCAGCCTAACCTGGCAAGCCGGTAACGCTACGCCCAGCATCCCTGTGACTGAGACTGGGTTTGTGTACGGATTCGGCTGTTAGTGTTAGTTTAGCACGGCAGAACATTGTCGATTTCATTGGATGGGATTTGACTGTGCAGCTGAGGTAGTTTTTTCCTGCCTGTCTTGTGTGAGGGGTGGTGCTGATAGAAGAAATAGAGGTATCAGTCCAGCGGTCTGGAGGGAGAAAGATCTAACGACTAGTCCGGGGTGGACGTGCTCGAATGCAAATGGTGCTGTTGTACCTTTGCTGGGGCGATTAATGGAGTCGTCACGCAGATTAAAGGGGTGCCGACGGAGCCGTTGGCGAACTTTTTGTCTAGTTGCGGGCAAGCTAGTCGCTAGGGAAGCTATGTTATGCAGCGGTTTAGTGCTAAATGTCAACTCGTGGTTGAGATGGCTTGTGTGATAGAGCTGCGTGGACAGCTCATGCGGTTGTAAAGTTTCAGGGCTTCCGATCTCTGGAAAAAGCACTTGGAATACTTTGGCAGGTTGAGGTGAGTCAGAGACTGGAAGCGGATCGGGAAGCTTGGTTTTTGGAAGGTATTTAATGAGATAGATTTTCGTCGAGCTGAGTGGAAAGCCAAGCAATCAAATTTGCCAGTCCAGTCGTTCAACGAAGCAACGAAATCAATTAGCGCCTACCTTTGGTACAGAAGTGACTTTAATCTCCCATGATCTCCGATGCAATTCAGGCAAGACTAGATAATGAAGTGTCGTTGTCGAATGCTGGTATATGCCTACCAGGGAGATACACACTGCTCGACGAAGTTGGTGGATTTAGCTCACACTAGCGCATTCAGCGTCTACAGTTTCGCGTAAAGTGTTTTCTTCTCTCCGGTGCTCTTCCACCTCACATAGGATTATCCGTGCACCAAAAGCCATTGATACGCGTCATTTGCCCATAACAGGTCGACGATGATAGAATGTAACAGTTGTAGTAGTACCTTAGTGCCATTGCTTGAGATCTTGGTCGTCTCTTTGACGCGTTGAGCGCGTTCCGTCAAGCGTCAACGACGATCCTTTGTGCTTCATTTACGAGCCCGCACTTGCGTGTCCCAGCCATCTTACGTTCACCATGTCTCTTGGTGCTTGACTCGCACAGTCTTGCTCTTGTGCATTGCTTGACTTGGATAATTGTTATCGACAATTGCACATCATGCCTGCACGATCTACATCGCTCGAGTCCTCCTTCCTCCACAATGGACTCTCCGTCAAGGGTCTGATCAAAGGGGAAGATGTGGTCGAACCAGAAGCTATGGGTGTCAGCTTGGGAAGTTGCGACACCCAATTCCCCAACCCCAATTACTCCCTAAAGGTCCTCCTCTTCTCCTCCGCATTCATCTAAACACATTGATTTAAATCTTATCTCTAGGATCCTAACACCAAACACTCCAGCCGGCCAAACCAGTCCCCACAGCCACTCGCTCAATCCCACCCGATCACGCCATCCAAGTCTACGAGAACCATCTCCCTCAATACCAACCACTTACCACCAACACCCGATCCAACACCCGATCCTACGCCCTCAAAGACCCTCAAACGCAACTACGATACTTCCTGCCTTTCTGCAATCGATGACCGATCTCCACTTACAAGCAAGCGCCAACGCGTCTCTCCAGCCGACATGTCTGGCTACCAGACCCCGTCCCCAACGCCCACGAAACGACCAGCCAAATCTTCCCTACCCACGCCCACGCCAAAGATTGCCACGCCCACGCCAGAAATTGCGAGGAAGAGTCTGTTCAAAAATGTGCCGGAGTGGTCGATAGTGCACCCCAAGAACTCAGCGCAGGAGCGAAAGGGAACACCAGATGTTTCTCCACATGAGCTGAAGCGCGCTGCGGAGTCGATACTCGAGCAGGTGGATTTGAGGGAGGTGGCGGCATATGTGGCGAGTAACAGGAGTGGGAGAACGTATGAGAAGATTATTAAAGGGTTGCTGCAGGAGAAGATTGACGAGTTGGTTGAGGCAAGGGGTGAGGAGAGGAATGATCTGTATGAGATTGGGGCGAAAGAGATGGATTACAGAGCCGATGATGAACCATGAACATGTGCCATGAGCAATATGTACCCTGGGAAATGCATAGTAGCCTCTAGTCGGAAGGCGGTGTTCGAAAAAGGAGGATGCTGCAATAGCAAGATTTGAGCCAGCGCCGCTATGACTTGGTAGCAGCTAGATTCCTTGATACGAAAAGCTGCATTTGACAAAGATACATACCATCCTATCCCCTCTCTTTATTCTCATGATCCTGCCTAAAAAGTACTCGTCGCCAATCGACTAGCCGCGTTCTTCGCATCAACCCTATCATCGTCCGGCTCCTCTGCTATTCCCTTTAAACTCCCCGCCCCACTAGAAGCTCTCTTTCTTGCTCCCTCCTCCCTATTGATTCCATCCTCCTCTTTCACCGGTGGTGGGAAGCCACCGGTCACACTTCGTTCCAGCGCATCCTGCCTTCTGGGAAGTCCACTCCACGCATCACCTCTCGGTCCTTGACTAGCTGCCAAGCTCGACCTGCGAATAACGGGAAGTGCTTCTCGCCCCAAGCGGGATAGGCCGCCTGTAGCATCGATAGCTCGGACGTCTGGGCGGACAGATTCCAGGGTGGCGAGGGTGCGGCGCTCGGCTTCGATTTCACGGAGTACATACTCGCGAATGCTGACTCGGAGATCGGCTGCTGTGCGAGCGAACCAGCGTCGTTTCTCTTGCAGAAGGTTTGCGGTGACTCGTTGCGTCTTCTGGGCAAGATAGAGCTCGTGACTTCGGGCTTCATCGAGGGCGTTGATGGCTTCATCGACCTTTTCTCGGCGCACGGAGCTGCTTGATTTCAGTCTATCAGCTGACGCGAGCTTGCTGCGGGTGGCCTGCTGGGCTGAGAGGAGATCGCGAAGGAGGATGTGTCGGTTTGTGAGAGTTTCCTTGACGATAAATGCGTCCGAGGAATGGTAATTAAGAGGGTCGCCGAGCGTAGTGGCCTCCGCGGTACCTTGGGCGGCATGATAGTCGCCTGTCATTTGGACGATCTTGCCGAGTTTGCGGTAAGCGCTTGCGAGACCTGGGTGGGTTTCCTGAACGTGCATTGCTCCAAGTTTGACTCCAAGATCTGATTCTGCTAAACCAAGCCCTAAAGTATGTTAGCCTGCCTCGGGTGCAATTGGCATACCATGCCCACCTCGTCTGGCCTTGACCATTCTATCCACCTTCTGCCCAGTCTCCATCGTACCGAGGTAGAATAGCTTGACTATAGGCCGAGCATCATGTAGCTCAGGGGTATCGTCAGGTGGCGGCGCAAATTGCTTGATGACCTTTCTCCGAACACCAGTAGCAGGCTGTTTCATCCTTATCATGGGGCTATAGCCGGCATCGCTCTCAACGAAGAAGATCATCTCGTCGTCTCTCATGAGTACATCATTCTCACAAACGTAGTTTAACCATCTTTGCATTGAGGTCTTGGTCCGTGCTTCGTCTTCGTCTGTGCCTGCACCGGCAGAGGTTAACGCTGAGGGTACAGCTGGTACGAAAGCTTCGGGGTTCGAAGATATCAGATGGTCTGCTAGCTTGGAGAATTCGGAGTGTGTGCGCTTGATGTCTCTGACTTGTGTGGTGCGAAATTTCGGCAGGTTGGTCTAGAATGGCGGTCAGCTTCCAGTAAACACTAACAATATCTACAGCACTTACGTGAATGTCAAATCTTATAGCTGGGTCTTTCTTCCCCGTCCTTTCTAGACCGGTAACCTTCGCTTGTAGCTTGTATTGTGGTGGCCGTTGTCCCGCTCGTGCTCCCTGATGGTACCGGCCAGGAACCCTCTGATGCTGCTGCGCATGCAGCGCCTGCTGATATTGATGTTGCTGCCTTTGCTGATGCAATTGCTGCTGTCTCAGCTCTTCCTCAGTCAATGGCGGGCCTTGAAAACGTATATCCGGCATGCCTCCGCTGTCAACCCGGGTAGGTGCTCTGCCAGTGCCATTCTGCTGGTGAGGTGGAGGTGTGTCTGGTATCGAAGGACTCAGGGGTTCTGGCTCTTGCTCTTCCTGGTATTCTTGTTGCTGCGATTCGGGCGCAGGGGTATGGTGTTTGGCCAACGGCGATGACGGTGCGCTGCCGGGTTCTGACGAATTGAAAGTTGTGTTCGTTGGCTGAGGCGAGGACTGCCAAGGATCTGCTCCAGCAGGGTGGTCTGGATCATTCGGGAGCGAAGAATAGTCCATGGTGGACTTTGTCTGTGCTGTCCGATATGGTAAGGATGGAATAGTCGTAGGTGTAATGCTCGGATTGCGCTCAATCTCGTACAAAGGCGCTATGGCATCCAACTTCAACTTGAGAAGGAGATCAATGGAAACGCACTCACAGCAACCTAAGGCTATCTGTAAGTGATAGTACAGTGTAGGCTGGTCATTGTAAGACTCCGAGATTCGCAAGAGCTCGGAACGCATCAATGACTAAGCCACAGTCTCTCATATGATTGGCTGGAATAAGAACATCAAGCTTTTTCGACTATCGAGACATTTGCTCTCTCAGAACCACCTTGTCATTATATCTAAGTCTTTACGACTTGAGTTGTAATACGCTTATAATATCCGGTTATAGGATTGCACTGGAAGCGATAAAGAGGCTATTAGCCTTTGAAGATACAATCCAACCAAATTTAAGACGTGAAAATTGAGTGGACGATTCATCGACAAGGAAGCGAGAATTATAGGCCCCTATACTACAAGCGAGTATCGAAGAAGCGTTCATGGGAGTATGATTATATCCGCATATTATCAAAATTCATATATTACTCTCTTTTCTCAATTGCATTCGAATATCTTTCAGAAATACGGTTTCCTTAGCAGATAGAGCAGGATCAATCTACAGACCCTTTTCGCGCGCCGGATGAAGATTTGAAACAGCTTTTGGAAGAGACACCTCTCCTCGCTACGGAACGCTCAATGCCGTCCGGAGAAGCATAGTCTTATATCAGAGTTGGGCCTAATGAGGGCTCGCAGCAACGTTCCTGACCCGTGAAACACGTCTTGACTCTTTAGCAGTATTGCTCACAAGCAGTTGCTGTTGCTCCTTACGAAGTCCAGTCTAAAACTCTGGTAGTAGTAGGTGGAGGGCGGCGTCGAGGCTTTACAGCCTAACGTAATTCCCCTGCACACAGACTACCCTCGGAAGATCGCCTGCAAGTACTTCCCGTCCAGTCGCTCGCTCATACAGCCAGTATCTGTGGTCGAAACAAGCATTCGGCCACGTGAGCGGTCGCGGAGGCTGACCTGAGATCTCTGCATAGCGAAGGCGACGGCCGCGGCTGCCGATCAAGACAATGATCAGCAGTGGGATGATTGGGCGAAAAATAATCCCGCACGTCATTCCGTCAATATGCATGCTAAAGGCCATTCAAACGTCGATGTGATAACACTAGACCGGATAAAGAGTGCGAGAATTTTTGATCATCATGCATCAGAGCAATTCGAGTGGTATAGATCAATTTGACGGTTTACGAGTTCGGAGTTTATGCAACCGTTCTAGTACCCTGCCTCAATACGTGAGACGCCGACGGTATATCTCATCCATCAAGCTCAGCACTCTGCAATACTTTACCGAGTGCACATTACCTATTCAATCCATTATCGAATAACTTACACCAAGAAAACTTCCAAAACCCGAACAATGTTCTCAGCGCTCAAGCCCAAAAAACCCGCCCGCACAATCAACGTCCTTGATAAGGGAAGCAACTATCAACTCGTTGATACAGCTAATGACACTCCCCTCTACAATTGCCACTGGAATGGCTCTCACGCTCCACACATGAACGTGACCCGATTGCCAGACAAAGAACCTGTCGGCACCGCCACATACTTCGATAAGAAGACAGGTGGTTTTTTTGCCTCGGCTTCGGATATCCATCTGACTATTGGTCCGAGGAATTTGCCTATGAATAAGGAGGGAAAGGTGTTTTCGACGGATAAGAGGGCGTATATCAGTGTAAGTGCGGCTGCTCGACCTGCATGATTTTTGAAGAGTCTGAAACTACGTGGTGAGAGAAATCTTAGAAGCATAGTAAAATTTAGAGGCATAGTGGTTCAGTCCCGCCTTCCAAATACATCCTTATACTCAAACCCCATCTGCAAAGAAAACACTAACCTCAAACCCCACAGATCCAAGGCACTAAATTCTACTGGAAAGGCGGCTTCGCAGCGTCCCAGTATCTTCGCCTAGAAGACGACAAAGGTCATCTCTGGGTCGATTTCAGAAACACGGCGTATACGGGCATTGTGATGGGGGTGCTCGGCATCTATGTGGAACCCTTAAGCGAGGAAATGTTGGATGAGATTGTGGTGAGCGGACTGGCGATGATTAGTGAGCAGAAGACTAGTATGACAAGCACTGCTGCTGCGATTTCGAGTGCGGGTGGGTAAGTGGTAGGTTTTTTATGGGGTATGTTCGGGGATGTGATTGTGATATCGAAGCAATGGATGATACATGGGTTCTTGGCTTTAGGTAGGAATGATGGCAGTCTGGAACGCGAGTGCCTCGATTCATGCAGCAACATCGGCATTCTGACCGGAGTATCTTGTCTCCACCAAGTAGTTCAGATGTTATATTTCTGACTTCTCGAAAGTATGTACGTGGCCATGGAGTTAACATTGCTATGAGCTAAAACATTTAGTTCGCAAGTCAAATCGCGTCTCAAGACACCCTTTTTTGTACTATCATACCATATTCCTTCGGATATACTCGATCTTTTCAAACAAGTCACTGAACTATGTTAACACTATGACGATTCAGTCTCTCTACTGCTCAAAGCAAGCTTTAGCCTGATGTACCAAAGAAACAAGCGGGTGCCATATCCTACTCCATTGTCCTTGTGGTGGTGATCCGAAGTCACACGCCATTCTTAGAATAACCCCAATTTCAAAGGTCAGCAACAATAAACCCCAAAGCTCACAAATAACAAAAGATTAGTAAAGGTCTTGAGAAAAGGCCTGCGAAATGGCAATTTATTCTTCGATCGCGGGCCGAAAATTCATCCTAATTGGACCTTGGTTGACCGAATTTGATCGCCTGCTAAGTTGAGGTGTTTCCAAATTCGAGGAGAAGATATCGCGAGTCGAATATCCATTGTATTTTGATCTAAACCACCCGGTGTGATCGCCCTCGACAACGGGACATTGGTGCCTTTGTTTGGGCCTTGGATTTTGACTGTTGAGCCATGAAGCTTTTGTCGACGAGGGAGAGTGGGTTAATTGGAATATAATCAAATCTCAATGTAAGACTAAGACCCATGCGAAATCCACTTAACAGCCTTGAATTTTGCTACCCTCGTCTGTTCTCGCGATCTAGGCTAGTTCTACTGCGGTCTATCACGCTTTCTTATTGAGTTTGTAGCAATTCCAACATTTCGGAAATTTCCAATTTAATTTGGCCGGTCAAATATGAACCCGAAGATGTAAGGGACTGCTTGAGTAATTTCGTCTTTTGTAACAAATGTTAGTGACCGCGGTCTCTCATGTCGCAACCTATGTGTGTTGACCACTTCAAGAACCACTCTAGACAGCTCTGCTATCATCACGAAATATTGGAGCATATGCACGAAATTTCTTGTAGATCTATTGTTCAGCTGTAGGATCCCGCTGTTCATGGAATTTTCATGATCCAGCTCTTCATCCCTTCTCAATTCTGTCTTGAATCCTTTGCGATCAACTTCCTGGTTCCTTCTCAAAGTAAACGAGAACCCTTGTAAAGTAGAGGCGTCAATGGTTCTATCGTTAGGATCATTGTATTCTGGGTAGACCTGGTATTATGGCGGTGGCACAATCTTTTCCGAATGACATGCCTGCTTACCGCTTAAGATGGTACGAAATGAGTACTCGTATTAGACAAGATTTTTTTCCAGGCGGTGGTCCAAAGACGATGGACTCTTCAGGTCGCTTTCGAACGGTTCTGATTGGTGGCCGTTCGTCGTCGTTGGTCCAACACCGCGGGATCGGCACCAATCGGCCCAAGCTCGGCTTTAGCATTCCGCCTACCAATGCTTACATAATCAATGCTTGTCCTTTCCACTCCACCCGCTCTCCTTCCTCGCTGCTCCCGAGTTGTAGACATCGTCTGAGGACCGAGGAACTGACCATCTATCTTAAGGCCTTCACAACGCTTGCCGTTCCATATTTTCTTAATAGAGCTGACCAGGCTGAGAAGGGGATAAGGCGCTCCAATAAGAAGGCGTTCGCACACCAACATGGCTCAGACGGAATGGGCGAGCCGAAAGCTACGCGTTTCATCCAGGCTCAGTACGGCGTAGCTATGAATAATCCGCTGTTGGTATGTCATTTGGGGACAAGGCGAATTTCAGATTTTACTTATGCTCCAGCCTTCAAATATACGAAGCCTGAGATATCATAAGGACTGTTGCCTTCCGTCCGATGGTCTCACTTCCTGTCAAAGATTGTGTCGTCTGCTGTTGTACATTTAAACAACATCGCGTCTGCATTTGTTCTCTTTGTCCTCATCTCATCCACTCTCGCCACTTCCGTCAAATCTCCTTGATCTTGTCCCCATCTCCTTCCTTCTTCGGAAAAACACTCATTTGGCACGATGCATTCAATTCTCTTAGTCGCCACCGGGCTCTTCTCCGCCTCCGCCCTCGCACAAGCAAACAACTTCAACCTCGACACCGCAGAGGTAAATCGACCTCACGCTCCCATTTTGTCACTCCTCCCACCTCACTAACACCTCGCTCCAGGAAACCAAAGTAATCGCAGACGTCGAGAACTTCATCACGACCCTCGAAACCTCTCCTGCCTTCCGAACCGACGTCGCAGAACTCATTTCCGCCCTCCCAGCCACGCTCATCCAAGAAGCGGTGTCGAACCCTGAAATCCTCCTCGAAGAACTTGCCGCCCATCCTTCAGACCTCCCAGCTCTCGTCTCCGCCATTCCTACTGGCGTCATCGACTCCCTGGAAACGCTGGCAGCCAAGCCCATCAAGGCTGTTAAAGATGTGGAAACCTACATAGAATCTTTGATCGAAGAGCCAGGCGTCTCATCTGTCTTATCCGTCCTCATGACCGCCGTGCCTACGAGCGTGCAGAACGCATTCGAATCCGGCCCTGTCAAGTTCGTCGAGAACCTCATCACTGCCACCGCGCTTCCGCCATGGGTAACCGACATCCCAGCGCCGCTGCAAAGCGATATCGGCTCCGTGGTCAACAAGGGTCTTAGCATCGTCGCTGCGGATCTTGAAGCTACAGGTGCCCCTATACCTGCCTCTAGTGGCTTCTTCCCCACAGTGGTCGTGAAGCCTACTGGTACCGGAACTGGTGTATCCACTGTCACAAAGCCTACAGGAAGCCCGATTGCCTTTGTGGGTGCTGCGGCGCCAGTGGGGACGGTGGCGATAGGTGCGGCGGCGCTGGTCGCTGCTGTTGGGTTCTTGCTTGTGTTATAGGGGAATGATTACGAGGAGTGGGGGGTTTGGTTGCATGGGTGCATTGAGTCCACTTGGATCATCTTACCGTACCATAGCAGCATAGCAGCGGATAGGCGCACTAGTAATGAAATCTTTCACATCTAAACAATCCTCTCTTACCGATGTCATTAGAATAATATTCATTCACATCCCGCACTACCTCTGAACATTTGAGACCTCATCTCTGTACACAGCCACTGAAAGACTTCGGCGCTACCCACCAGTTCAGACACGCATGGAGATATTCGTCTCGAACATATATCTTTGCACGGGATTTCAGCCTCGATCCCCACTTCTCTTCTCTTCTCTTGTCGTCTCTTCCTTGATCACGATACCCTGTGGTGGTGTGTATGAGCATTGAGATTCCTGGGCTTGGTCAGCGCAGTCAAATAAGGGGGATCTCACTATACTTCCATCAATCTCCAAAAGGGGTGTTGGAATTCGGTTTCGTTTCGTTCTCTAATTTTTGATTGTTCGGTTTCGGTTTCACAAACGTTGTCTACATTTGATCGTTGAATCTAATTAGGGATAGGTTCTGGCATAGGGTATATAGCTTTGATGATTGGGATCCTGGCTGGGGAATTGGATGTGCGTGATGAGTTTGGGTGGAGTTAGGGATATGACTTTTACGCTCGTGGGTTGGGGAGATGAGGGTCAGGGAGGGTGAGGGTGAGAATGCGCTCGTGCGGGGGTAATAGCCATTGTCAAGGAATGCGATGGGGCGCCAAGGGGTTTGGAGGTCGCATGAGAGACTGTGCGAGATTGAGGCGGTGGGAGACGAATGTGATATTATGAAATGCGAGACCATCGTGAAAAGATATCTAGGTACGCGAACAGAGATCAAGCTAAAAATAGCCCAATGTAACTCCTGCTCCTGCCTGTATTGTACAATACACGCTTCTGAAAAAACTTATGCAGGACCATGCGCCCGCGGAAACTCATCGACAACGGTATAATGGACACGAGAAATAGAGGAGCGATTAGGACTTATGTGTCTATTCAAGGCGTCAACGCCGCTCAGCAGGCTTCCCTTCTCAAGTTGGCTTAGCAGCGAACCCAAGCTGAGGTGAACTCGCACCGTTGAAGACTGCGAATTGCGATTTGAGGAAGATATCGCCGAAGATCGAGAATCTAATTCCGGTATTAGATTGGAGACCACCGAAGCAAGCTGCAATTTTCGGTTCCGCTCGTGGCCCAGAATCTTTCTACTAACAACGGTGAAGAACTTACTGCTGCCACTCACGGGTGCGTCGTTAATGTAAGACCCCGGAATGACGGCCTTATAGCTCCCAATACCGAGAGTCTCTGGAGGCTCGCACTGCAAGGGAACACATAGCCTCCGTAAGTAGCACTGGTCGTGGCACCAGCCCTTGGCGTAGTATCCTTTGACAGCTGGTTTTGGTAAGTAAATAATGGTTGTACCGGTATCGGCGATGGCGTCGATAGCGCTTGATACGAAAAAACCAGCGCCGACGGCATAGCCGTTGCCGGTGAACTCCCAGAAACCATTAGAAGGGTTCACCCCCTAACTGCTCGCACCCCCTAACCGCTCACCCATAGGGCTGATGCCTGGAAGCCGCCTAGAGGCCGCCCTAGTCTTGATCACTTTCGCGACAACATAGTCCCCGGAACTTCCCGAAGTGTTGCCCGGAGGACGAATGTCTAGGGTGTTCTTTAGGGGCGGAAGGGTCTTCCGGGCTTCAGCCCTACGGGACGAGCGGTTAGGGGGTGCGAGCAGTTAGGGGGTGAACCCTTCTAGCTGCGTTTCCAGGAACATAGGTAATGGCGCTGGTGTATTCGGAAGCGTCGATGTAGCCGAAGTCGTAATTGCCTGACGCTCCTTTCTTTCGTTTTGCGGTCAAGAGAGGCGCTGCGAGGGTGGAGATGGCGTTGCTGAAGAAGTTCTTGAGCAGTGTTCGCAATAGTTAACTGTTTAACTGGCAAACTATTAGTTTAGCAGTTCAGTTCGCCCTTTTTCCCCTTAATAATTAGTTGGTTTAGGGTCTTAACTAGTTCAGTTATAAACTATTTAAACTATAAACTATTAGTTAAAACTACTTTAGTAGTTTAGTAGTTTTAATTAGTTCTATAAGGCTGAAAGGGACCTCCCTTTACGGGGAGGCGGAGTAAAGACCGACTACCTAATTAAGTAAAACACGGCCGGAATAGGCCTAGCGCTAGGAGCTTTTCCTACTAAGATCTTTAAAGATCCCGAATTTTACCCTCCGTAATCTTCAACTATTTTATATTAATATAAGTTATAAACGATTTATGAATTTTATGAATTTTATATAAACTATTTCAACTATTAATTCAAACTAGCGTATAACTGCTAAAAACTAGCGTTAGTAGTTGGTAGTTGGATCACCCCTAAAACTGAACTAGTTACGCTAAAAATTAGCGTAGTTAGTAGGTTTGGGGTCAAAAATCGAACTAGTCAACTATTGCGAACACTGTTCTTGAATTGCGTTGGGCTCGCTGTGCTGGCGGAATTGAATGCAAGGCCAAGGAGACCGTCACTCGGATCCGATATGAAATCGGAGCTGGCGCTCTTAGCAGCTTCGACGCCTTGACTGGTACCGGTGGTAGTGCCGACTTGGACTGTGTCGAGGCAGACATTGCCGGAGGCTGAGCTGCCGTCAACGTAGGAAATGCTCCATGTCTCGCCGCTGTTGAGCTTGGCGGTTGCTGACTTGGACGCGGGAGTAAGGTTTTGAAAACCGATCTGTTGAACCTTAGGACTAAAGACCTACAGGGAAACAGAAGCTGCTTACAAGCCGGACAAGCCAGTGTCAAATTCCAACTGCAAGGTCTGTCCTCCGACGGTGACGGGGCACAGGTACTCTGAGTCCTCTTCCTCTGGGTTCGCAGTCACAGTGCCATCGAAATTCGCTGCGGCAGCGAGGACGTATGAGGGAGCAACGGCGCCAATCTTTGCATATTTGGCATAAGGCTTCGCCATGATAGCGGGATCGGATAGGATGTACGGTTTCCTGACAGACTGGTGGACCTGAAAGGCTTGGCCTCGCTTCTCGAGTGGCTCGTAGTTGGCTGGGGAAGCAGTCGCAATGGTAATGAGGACCGATGCCGCGCATAGTTTGGAGGATTGCATGGGGAAAAATGAGTGAGATTGGTAAGTGCCTGAGAGATTGGTCTGAAGTAGAAGGAAGCCGTAATTTGAGATTTTTGGATTCAGTCATTATGAAGGGAGTCGAAACCCTCTCTATAGACAAATGCTCCTCGTAACCAGAGAAGATAGTCTGGTCGCTCTCGTCCTCCTATTTTTAGCTGGGTAAGTCCACGAGTTCCGAACCAGCTGGCGGTGGAATTATTTATCGCGGGTTTGGATACTACATGCACACAATACGCCAGTGAGGCGGTGTACAGGTCGAAAACTCGAGATACGATCTAGCACTACTTGAGTGAGCATGGAGTCTTTCCTCCTTGGGAAGCTGAGGGTGAGCGTGGCTGGTTGAACAGAACCAGGAATAACTTGAAAGGCTACTTTCGAGAGAAAGCAGTTCTTCACTTTCGTATCAACTAGTTGGGCTATATCTGTCATGGCACAAGGCTTGTCGTGTAAGATTCCAGAAAAGGTGACGAGAAGCGAGACAGATGACCTCATTGGGCGGGTGTTTGATAATTAGATTTGTGGATCGGAATTTCTGAGCATTGGTCTGATAATCTCGCAGCTTTTTAACGTGCAGGTAAATGTCCGTCCACTCCGTTGACCGACGGATGGCATCGAAAACGAAAGGTTAAGCGCAGGCGACCCTAGGCTATCAACGACGCAAGTCCACATGCAACCGAGGTTTTCCTTCAATGCTTCATATTACGAGCGAACACGTTCTTACGACGTCGCGCTCTTTTCAAATATTAGCACCAATACTATTGGCTAAGAGCAAAAAATGAGAGCTTTCATCGCGCAGATGTTTCTCAGATCTGTCTTTTTTCATTTGTCGTTGTTCAGCGCACAAGTTATGGAGGCTTGTGACTGTCTTGGAGTTGCTTGGGGACCTCCTTAAGCGCCGTCACCAAACGTCTCTCTTGGCAAATTGAACGGTGTGGCTAATGTATCTCCACAGACTTGGCTTTGCTGAGCTGTCGACTATTTACTGCAAAAGCAAGCCGGTCTCGACCAGGTAACACCGTACAAGCACAAGACTTCGAATGAGATGGCATCGTTTTTCCGTGTAATACCTTGTTGGTTGGCGGGCTTGATGACGCCCAACTTACTTAAAGAAACTGTTACGGAAACCGTTTTTGACGACCCGAGCGATAAGGTAAAATGCCAAGCCAGACCTGCCGAAGGCCAACAAGACACAGCAACCAATAGAAGAAGCGGGCCGCAACAATGCTGCAATTGGCCTTCTTAAGCACGTCTATCCATGGCGTAACGTCATTGTCCTCATGGGCCAGGAATTCAATTGTGCAGGGGGTTGTTGATTTTCTAGGTATCTACGATAGTTCTGCCAGGATAATCCTGCGCTAAGCCTTTTCTAGCAATAAGTTGCCGAATGCTTGGCAACTCCCTCGACACCAATGCACCATTGACAGATTACTCTTGAATACAAGTAATGTCCTAAGCAACTACCAGAGTAGATCGATAGGCATCGAGGAGAGCCAGCGGAGTGTCGCTGGCGCAGCATCGACAGAGCATCAGCGCAAAATGGCATATATGTGACAAATGATTAGATTATGTGAGTATTTGTGTTCGCCACGAAAGAAGTCCGATCGCTGCTGCCATACGACAGTGCATACGGGAGGAGAGAGAATTCGTATGCTTTCGTCGACTTCATCAAATGTCCAAGCGTCAGTCATGTACCTTCTTCTATCATCTTCGTAATCGTCACCTTCGTAATCCATCATTCGCGGTGTTCATCGCTCATCCAGAACAGCCCTTTAAGAACCAGAATGCATTCCCATCTCGCCGATCATTCAGACCGGAAGCTCACTTCCCTGCTCGACCCTTCGTCTCGCTGTCCCTACGCCATTGACACCTCGCTCCTGGTTCTTCCCTAACCAGGGCTTTCGTGCTTCTCCCATAATGCTCTTGTCAACAAAATAGATGATCAGACCTCCGACGATGCAGACGAAAGCAATGGGATACATCCAATGGATATGCAATCCGAAGACCCTGACCCCAATGACGGTGCCCCAGAAATTGCCTGTGAGCAGACTGATGTTGAAGAACGCGGCCGATGCTAGACGGAACACTATAAGAGGTTCGCGAGTCAGCAGGGCTATTTCAGATGTGTAAAGGGTGGAGGGAAATGGTTCATGAGTGTGTGAACGTGACACATTGCTCAAAGATATCTCTCGACTCAATGCACGGTACAAAAAGGGTAAGATCAATTTTGAAACTTACTGAGAGGGGTTCCACTGTAGAAGATCAAGAGTAAAAGAGTGTATCCAGTGAGGTATCCTCCAACTTTACCGTCATTCCAGACAGAAGTCTTGTACTGCGCGCGGTCGAAGATGCCTGTCATTGCGCCGTCGATGCACATGCCCCATAGTCCAAGCTGGCCCACAACCTCGTAAAGCGGTCGCTTGCTCACGAGAAACTCCTCCGCAACGTTGCTCAGGCCGTAGAATGTTGCGCCGACTAATGCAAATAGGTCGCCTTTTAGCTGGTTCCCGCCAGTCACACCACCAAATCCGGAGCCTTGGGTGATGTGGTCGCTACCAAAGAGAATGCCGACGCCGCCAATGCAGATGAGTATGCCGATAATTTGTGTGGGGTGGTAGCGGACTTTCAAGAAGATGAAGGATATAAGGACGACTATTACGATGGCCCAGAAATTGATCAATTGGGCTAGATTCCAGTATCAGCATCCCTCTTGCTGAATAAGACATGGTTTCTGGACCATGTATGGGTGAGCGCTCCCTAGATCAAGCCACGGATAGGATAGAATACACTTCAAGAAATACGAACCTGAGAGCTAGACATAAAACTGCGTTAGCAGGATCAGACATTTAGGGTAACTTAACGTACGATCGTCGTGTAACGGTATGCTAAGACCGTGAAATAATTGCCCTCCACATCCAAAAAAGCAAGTATTATGTATTTCCAGCCATCGTGCAGAACCAGATGGACGTACTTCTTCCAACCATATTTGTACAGGGTATAAGAAGTGTAGACTATATTCAAAAGAATGTAGTTCCAGAAAGTTTGGAACGCAGGGATCGAGAAAGGTTGCGCTGCCAGTAGGGAAGAGAATGTATTCGTGCCCGTAATGCAGAGTGCGAGGACCTGTCTGATGTAGCAGATCAGTTTCGCGCTCGAATAATCACGGCTGGGAGCATACCCAAGCAAAAGCACAATCCAGAAGTTCCTCGTCTTAATATATGCGAACCAGCCTTTATTGCCCTCTTCGATCTCGTCCGCGGTACTTCGCCCCACTGCATCGGGCGCGGCATGCTCAACTGGTGAATCAGTTGGCTTGGGCCCATCCTGGAAGCCTTTGACAGGCGCAACCTGCTCAATCGCAGTTGTCTTGCCGTTCTGGGCTTCCATATTTCGCGTGCGCCGCTGGTTTTCTTGAAATGGCCAGGTTTCGGGTCAAAGACTCAATTGGGGCGCGGGGAGGAGTCTTTGAATTTACAAGTGAGCGCAAAGACCCTAAGTCGCTCACTGCTTAGATTAAACAATACTATGGATATTTTGCAAAGAAAGAGGAACATTGGAGCGAAGAAGTGGGATTTGAAGAGTGCGGCTTGGCAACAACGTGGGGCCGAGGGCCACAGGGCGAGTTCTGGACCCTTGTCCTTCCAAACAAACCCCAGTCTTTTTCTTCACCATTTTCTCCAACGCTCATGAGGCCTCGAAACCTTGTGTCTGTTGTCTGTATCACTCAGTAACCCTGAGAAACCACTGAACGACTCGCCTGTGTTGCGGGTTTTAGTTCGAGTAGCGCATGTATAGATAGAACGATGTCTTTACAGTGCATTTGTTCTCTTTCGTGGCCAATATCTTGCCAATGTCAATTGTCTTTTAGCCGATATCTGATGCCAAAACCGTGGTTATGATCGGCACCCGCAGCCTTCGCCTCGGAGCGAGAAACCGATGTTCGGGATGCTAGCCTTCGCTAGATAGAAGAAACCGTTGCTACGGCTCAGCGTCCTATCTGCAGGAATCCTTACGTGCCTCACGACCTTCGCCACGACGTTGGCTAGTCACGCTGTTTCAGGAGCATAGCAGTTGAGAACAATTTGCTGAGGCTGTGATTACGAGATACTCACTGCATGCTGATGAGAAGTCCTTTCTCGACAGCAACCGCAACCAAACCCGCAATATTATCTCCGTGTTAGTATATTGCAACGCTGGGATACTATTGCCGGCCGCTCAGCAGAGTCCCATTTACAGGCAACCTAGAGTAGCGGCAGCCCCATTGTCCTAGTCTCGTGGCTGATGCTAGGTACAAGAAAGAAGAAGAAGAAGAAGAAGAAGAATAGCATGTGCTGAGCCAACCTGATCGCTCTGTGGATGTCACTGCAAAAGAGAGTACTTTCTTACGCTGAAAAGACCCTGTATCTGTTTGCTTTCTGCGCTCTTTTTCGTCTTTTGGGGTGAGCTAGTGGCTACTCTTAGATTTCTTTGCTAATTTATTAGATATTTGTAATATCAATTTGCGTTCTTGAAAATGCTATTCGTCACTGGAAGATTAGATCCGCATGACTTTCATCATTCTTTAGTTCAATATACTCATCTCAAGTCTTCTTTGATTCCGCTGTTCATGATGCGAGAAATGCTGCTGTTCTTTCATTGTATGATCGAGATGGATAACACAAGTACAACCAAAGTTTGTAAGACTGGCTCGACCTTGACCGCTACAAACGTTGAGCAGGTATTTATTTGATATAAGGCTTCATCACTAATGATGCCTCTTGACCTCGGAAAAAGGCAGGAAACCAGTTCGATTCCTCATTAGTACGCTTCTGTGGTAATTATTCGCTGTGTTCGGTATCGTGTGATTAATCACTCACACGGCCGGCATCTCCGTTACAGCTATCCCGTCTGGCATATCTTGCCTTGCTAGTCCCGCCTTCGGCGTGCCGTCTTTGCACAAAGCACGCCAAGAAGGATTACATACACCATACGTGCCTATGTTCAGAAGCGCCCTGCTGACGTATACGGCCGCAGGGGCAGACTTCGCTAAGGCTAGGCCAGGTACTGGCTCTTGCCTCCACGCCATCTCGGAATACCTTCAGATCTCTGATTGGTGCGATCGATGTCCAGCACGAGGAACTGCTCTAGGCTATGCATAAATGGCTTGAATCTAGAGCCTCTCAAACAATGCGATTTGAAAACATCGCATAAGCATAATGAAGAGGGTGTGGAGTCTTTCCACTAGCACTGCAAATGTTCATGTCTGCTTCGCCCAGCTCGAGCGGGGTAGTTGAATCCTAGTCCGCCTGTTTTCCCTGCTTATTTCTGATGAATTGCATACAATATCCAGCCTACGAAAGTGTAAACCTACTCAATCAAGTAAAATCCAGCATAATGCTTCTCCAGACAATCCTACCTGCTCTATGGACTGCTTCATCCGCTGCCACTGCCGCCATTCCAAGTATTTGATACCATTTCTCCCACAACTAGATCACTCAAGCTAATTAGCATCAATAGAACCTGGGGAAGATGTGGCCTGGGCAACCGAGACAAAGCGAGAGGTAGACAACCGTGTCTACCTCCTCACTAAGCGCATGGACGAGGATAGTCTGTACAAGAAGGATAGCCTCTACTACGATGCGAACGAGGACGGCCTCTACAAAAAGGATGGGTTGTACAAGCCCGCTGAAGACGGTCTTTACAAGAAGGACAGCCTCTATGATGCCAACTAAGACAGTCTCTATAAGCGCACTGCTGTTGCTGAATAGGTCAAATCAAGTGGTAAGCCTCATCTTGTCCAGACATATTCCGAGCTCGGCTGAGCTCATTTGCAAGTGGCGAGATGCTCAAGGGAGTGTACTTTGACTGCAACAGTAGTGGTGGCTGAATACGCTGTTGATTGATGAGATCTGCGTCGATGAGATCTGCGTCTTGTTGTGTCAGATGGATTTGGATCATGCTGCTTTGTCCTGTATCTGATGCAGGACAACACATTCCTTCGGTTGTTCAGACTGGATCTTCAAACCTGCTGAATTGAAGTGATATGTTAATTCTATTTGAAGTCGCTTGTGCGCTGAATCAAAGTTAATACACACATTTTTGCCCGTAGGTGACGAGAACCGCTTCCGGCCTTGAGTTGCAAACGTCTTGCCTGCCACAAACTACAATTTCTAATCCACCGGCCATGGTCTCCAACCCAGTCAATCCGATCAACGCAAGGAATGCAATCATGAGTCTCAGAATCCTTGGACTAGAACCTGTCTGTAAAGAATGTAAGAACCCAACACACCACTGGAAAGGGCTCCCGCGGACATGCGTCCATTGTGAGATAGTATTCTGGTGCAGCAACAGATGTGACAAAGCGCATCGCCGAGTACACGAACCTAATTGTGCTTCCAAGAGAGGTAGCAGTGTAAAGGCTAATGCAGGGTCTCCTCCACACTCGTCAGAGAATTCTGATCACGGTGCAGCTTCTCAGGCCACGACTGATGAGGCTGTCAAAGGCGAGCGGGATGGCGGAGGCGAAAACGATGAGAAAGACGAAGAGCTCACCGATAGTGCACTTCAAAGCCCTACCCTAACGTCATCTCCTTCCAGTAGCGATGAGGAAGGGTCTACAGATAGTGCATTTAGTCTTCCGAGCCTTACATTCTCTACTGACGATGAGGACGAGGGAGGATCAATGGATAATGGTATTCTAATTCTTACCCCCACATCTTCCACCGACGATGTTGGAGAGCAAGACGGAGCGTCGACAGACAGTGGACCTATCGTTCTTACCCCCTCATGTTCCAACGCCGATGACGATGATGAGGATGCGCATGATGAAGCATTTGATGGTGACGGGTCTCGCGGTTCTGTGCTGGAACAGCTTTCGGAGCTTCTAAAGTACCAGCAAAATGTTCTCGGGCTCCCTCTATATTTTGTAATCGAGACTAGGCGAAAACGCTAACCCTAATTGCATGGTACTGCAGCGACCTTGTAGCTATACTCTTGGTATGGGTATGAAAAGTATCTAATCTCAAGATCGGTTGAAAATCTGCCGTTGAGATGTTCGTGATGTTCACTACCGCAATAAGCCCGAAGACGAATGGAGAAGTAGCCCATGCATTTGCCATAGATGCAACGTCGTCACTTGGTGCAACGCCGACTGTGAACGAATCAAGAAGTCCAAACACCACCGTGAAGAATGTCCAGTTCGAGCTTCAAGCCAGACGTGGTCAATGTTCCCAATAGTTAACTAACTATTTAGAAAACTATCAGTTAGTTGGTTCAGTTTGCCCTTTTTTCCCTTAATAGTTAGTTAGTTTAAGGTCTCAACTGACTGCTTATAGTTAGTTTATACCCTAGAATAGTTGGTTAAAACTGATAGTTTCGGTAGTTTTGCACAAGGCTGAGGATCCCTTTTGCGGGGGGGGCGGAGTTAGGGCCGATTACCTTTTCGGGTAAAGCGCTGCTGGGGAAGAATTATCTTAATGTAAGTTATGACGGATTTATGAATTTATGAATTTTATGCAAACTGTTAAAACTATCAGTTGAAACTAGCGTCAACTAGCGTCAACTAGCGTTAGTAGTTGGTAGTTGGTTTTACCCCCTAAACCAACTAACTACGCTAAATACTAGTGTAGTTAGTTAGTTTTGGGTGAAAACTGAACTATTTCAACTATTGGGAACATTGGACGTGGTAAACACTGCGTTTGAATGTGCAGCCGCCATCGAGACTGCAGAAAAGCCTGAGAGCAATACTGTCGAGCCAGAGAATCTGAGCAAAGAGTGGGACACTGTAGAGACGCCTGAAAAGGCTCGAAACAGGAGACGACGGCCAGAAAATCTAAGTGCCTGGTGATGTAGCGAGAGGGAGATTGAAAGTGACAGCGCAGAGAAGTAATCATGGGGAGCTGATGCAGAAGTTTTCGGCGGCGTTTCTGGAGTATCTATAGAATGGACTTGGGCTTCTCTAGAAACTGCGAGTAGAATGTGGATGACAGCCTGGAAAACAACCAACATATCGTTCCACTCCGGTGCAGAGACATTCCAAGTTGATCCAGAATTCGGAAAATTATTAATGCCGCTCTTAACCTCGGTCAATAAACCTCTATCGAAGTTTTGCGACGTGAAAATTATAAAAAAGCTTGTCCTTAACTGTCAGGCCAAGTTTTCGCCACGAGATGCTGTGCGACCACCCTTTGCATCAAACAGCAAACTTGTCTGATCAGAAGCTGTAATTAATTTGATATCCCCCAAACTCCAACATAAGAGCGGAAGTATCGGTCGCCATTCCCCATACATTTGTTTTCATTCTCTTTTACCAGTATCAAACATTATATTCATAGTGCTGATGCCTTCCTCCCTTCTCCACTCAAAGTTGACAGACATCCTCATCTGATAAGGAGATCCAGGATCTTTAAAGCAAGACACAAAGATCGTTGTGTAATAGCTTATAATAGCATGGCATTCTTGAGCTTTTTGGGTCCCTGTATAACACCCGTTTTAGAATCTTGTGTTTCAACGTCTCATGGCCCTTGCGTAACGTGTCTGCTCACATGTTACACCACACTTATTACTAGAATGTGGTAATGTCTTTCACTACAAATACCCACAAGAATCTTCTTCGCTATCACTCACTACAAATTTCAGTCTCGATCACGTCTTGATCTTCTCTACCGGACTGATACTTCCATTCTCTCACTATAAGCACAAGCCTCAATCGAACCCTGATTTCAAAGATACCAAATAGGAATCTTGAGAAGATGTCTACCAATACAAATAACCCTCTTCATGCACGGTCTCCTTGCGCGAATCCAGGGTGCAAGAAGCGGGTACTACAAGATACAGCCGTCATCCGAAAATGTGACCACTGCGGTGATACCGTCTTCTGCACTGTAGACTGCCGACGTCGCGCTCGCAAGACACATAGGAGATGTCCAGGAAGCGAGTTCATAAAACCTCCTCGAAAATTTGCTACTACTTCGGCAGCTCGGGATAATTCATCACCCAAGAGTAATGCAGACGCGTCGGAGGACACCTTTCATCTTTCTGATGCCGAACTTGACAGGCTTGTCGCTCCCACTGGTAAGCCATCCTCGTCTATGAAGCTTAAAGTAGTAATACCAGCAAAGACACTGATGACGCACGTAGAAGAAGCTCTAGATTCAGCTGCTAGGACGGACGGCACAATCCTGAGTTCGAAGAATTCAGTCAAGGGAGAAACACCTCAAACAAACATTGGCAACGAAGACGAGGCTATTCTTATCGATGAGGGTGAAGAAGTAACACAAAATGACTCCCAGAGCTCTGACAATGACATGGTCATTGCAGGAGATCTCCCCAAGGACATACACGTGCTGGATTCGGATCACGCTTCGAAGTCCTCCGCAGCTGGTACATACCAGTCGGCTGCCACCTTGTCTGAAATCAAGTCTAACTTGCAAATCTGACAGTCCAGTAAAGCAAGGGGCGCTAAGAGTTTGGTCTTAGAAAACAAGGCCTTTAGAAGGTCCTGTATCTCATGCAGTGGAAATTATGCTTTTCTCCATCATCAATGAACTCTGAATCCTCCCACGTTCTCTCTCTTTGTCCGCTTATCCAAACCTTCCCAAGGCTATGTCCATCTCCACCCTCATATGCCTACACTTACTGATAAAAAAATGAATCTCGTAACATTCGTTACAATTTCAAACAGTTATTTTCCTTGGTCAGTGTTGGTCGCACCGTAGCCGCTTCCAAAGCGAAGCACGTCCTTATGAACAATGAATATAAAGTTTCAAAACGCATTGACTTCTACGGCTCCCTTTTGTTCTCTGCTGCTTAGGGTACTTAGACCTAGTTTTGCTATGTTGGATTGAAAGCTAGGATTAACGTTTGGCTTAAGACACTAAAGCAATTGTAGGTAGATAGATGACACCCGCATTGGAATCATCTGCAGGTTTCCTCCACCTTGGCTTTGTCATACTACGACCCACTGTACTGATGCGTACTTTCGTTGTTCATTCTTTTCTGTCAAACGTCTAGTATTGCAAGGAATATGCACGGCATTCTGATGCGCCAAAATGCCACAAAAGAATCTGTACATGTCTGTGCATCGCAAACTTACGTTTGCTTTTGCAGGCTGCATGAGCTGCCTCCATATCTATGTCGCAATCTCCCTAAAGTCTCTATCCACCAAAAGCTCCTCTTCTAAAATCTCACGAATATACATCATGCCTCCCAAATGCGAAAATCCAGCTTGCAGGAAAGATGTTCAAGACGTCAATATTGCCCCACGAAATTGCGCAACTTGTGGACACAGTGCTGTCTACTGCAAGGTGGGGTGCAAGCGGAAGGGTGAGAAAGGCCATCTTAGAAGATGCCCAGGCAGTCGTCATCGCAAGCGAATTCAAAGCAACATCGACAAGCGAGCTCAGACCGCCCAGCCGGGTACTACTGATTCGAATGAGGGGAATACTGGTAATTTTGGTGCTGATGACCACAACGGTCGCGATGGTGAGGATGATGATGGCGACGATGATGGAGAGTTTCCCGAGGATCCTAATCCTGCTGGTCAGTTCCTAGCCTCCCACTTGGAAGTTCTGATGTGCTACAAAGTTGCATCTGGGGAATATTTCCGCAAGGGTACTAATTTCTTGTCATGCTTCAGCCTCGTCGACGGAGTCAACAGGACCAGCAATGGGTCTCGCAGCCGCGGGCGACCTCTCGCTTGAGCATTATCCAGCAATAAGTGCTCCTGCAGAACCAGAGCCGTCGTCTGATCCTACCGTGGACGCTGATGATGCATTGACTCCTTCATGTCGTAAGTGCGTAGCTCAGCTACCAGGGCGCTTCTCTTAAAAAATGAGTCTGTTGGAAAGGGTAAACATGCTAATCAGATCTACAGATCCAGTCCAATCCCCCGGAACGGAACTCGGGAACACATTGCACTGCAACAATATCGTGCAAAGAGAGACATTGCAGTCAGACTCAAGAATCCACGATGGTTTTGATGAATTTTATGATATATCGCCTACAAATAGCATTGAAGAAGACGCATACAATGGCTCCGATATGTCCAGCCAAGATGCGACTACTGTAGGAAGCACTCAAGAAGCTGTCTCCGAGATATTACAAAATCACTCCTCAAATCTCTCTGCAGCTGCCGGAGATGTAGTTGCTCAGCCTACCAGTGAGTTATCCCTGCCCGTGCTGTAATTGGAGCTTCGCTATCGAGCACAAGTTGGTTGTTACTAATTCAGTTCGTAGCTCCAGCCCCGTCTCCAAATGCCGAGTCAGAAATTGAAATACCTTCCACCAGCGATATCATGCAGGAAGAGGTCACAGTCAGCAATCAAGCCGCACGTGACGAGGCTGCGTTTCTGGCCGATACTGAAGCAGCGTCACCCGAGGACCCCAACGAGTCTAGCAATCATACACCTCGCATGAATTCCGACGAAAAAGCTAGCGAAGAGACTTTACCTGATCAGTGCACAAATTCTTCTACAATTGATGATGACGAAGTTCTCGATCCTGATAGTAAGTTCACACTAGACCCCACCCCTACAAGGGAAGCCCTTTTCTGAGGGGAACAGCGTCAATACTGATCGAACATGCAGTGCATTATCGAGCTCCAGCTACTAGTCCGGAAGATGATGGTCCAACCAACAAGAAAATCACGTCAGAGGAGGAACCATCAACTCGTGGAAACGCAGCGGACGAGGCTACACCGACAGATGACTCCGGCACAAAAATGTGCAACGACACCAAGGGTTTCGAAGTTGACATCGCTTCGGCAGAACCCGGAGAAGAGATGCATAATTCTAAGCCAGTGCAACCATCTTCGTCGGCGGAGCTGAGCAATTCGACAGAAAGGATCCCAACGCCAGACACCTACAACGATACCCGAGTCCAGATACCAGAAGCAAGTGGGCCCATAGCATCAGATCCGCCTTTGCCCTCATCTGAAGTGATAGAGAATGCAGTCGATCGATTAATAGGTGGTAAGTCCTCAATCAATATTGCGCGTCAATTCAATGTTGAAATCGGTACGTGAAGGCAAACATGCTGACCTTATATGCAAAATGAAGGAGCAGATACTCAGATTGCGCCTTACAGTAGTGAAGAAGCCACACTAAGAAACATGACAGCTCCGTTGCTGGCATCCCCTGGTCGGGCTACCCCTGTTGATAGTCCCGAATCAGCATCACACACTGATGCCGAAAGCTTGAGTAACGATATTACCGCCACGAACGCGACCGAGGAAGCTACCCTGAATCCCGATCCAGCGTACTTCACTTTCTCACCTATGACGAGTAATGCGACAGCAAATCTCCCAGCACGAGCTGCTGACAATGACACCCGAGAGTCAACCTCGGGAACGAATCCAATTGACCAAGCAGTAAAAATTCCAAGCGAGATCATCGACATAACATCAGATGATGAGTTAATGAAGCCCAGGAGCCCAGTCTCGTCCCTTGACGAAGAGCCATTAGATGATGATAGGCGAATCTCACCATTGGAGAGAGAGGCTTTTGCTCCACGTGCTGCTGCCGCTGAGCCCAACCAAGAAGCTACCGAAGAAGTAGTACCAGCGCAGACGGCTTTTTCGCCTACGAGCATTACCGGAGGGGATGTACCAGATCAAGACGCCAATGGCTGCCAAGACAAGAGCGAGGATGCAAATAGTGAGAACGGCGAAGATGCTTCCTCAGAGCTGGAGCGGGCGCGAACCTATTCATCATCTGCGAAGAGTAACACGTCAGGGAGTATTCCAGCTTTGGTTTCTGACAATGATACTTCAAAAGAGGCTTCAGAGCCGGATGCACCCATTCAAGAATTAGTCAGTTCAACCGGAAACCTCGAAGCGGCTGAGGAAGTGGTACACGAACACTCTGAGCAATCAGGGGAGGGAGTGGCTGGCGCGAAGCCTCTTAATGGATTTACACCAGGATCGATACCGATGAAGGATACTTCTCCGCCTGCAAGTATCACTGAAGGAAATGTCGAGACTCATGACACGGATGGCAACCAAGACAGGAATGAAGACGAAGATAATGAGAACAACGATGATGGAGGCGACGATCGCGAAAAAGATCCAGATTACGTAGGTAGCAGTGAAGGGCGTGAAGGTTCGGACGGCGAAAAAGCGGTAAGCGAAGTTGAAAGCCAAGATGAAGAAGAATACGAAGACGAAGACGAAGACGATCACGACTTTTTGAACACGAACGATGAGCCTGCACAAGATATCCACCCAGATCTGGAAGAATTCTGGAAAGAATACAAGATAATTCGAGAACAACTCGACGATCGTCAGATAGGCGCCGAAGCTGGAATCCAAGGTAAGTTTGCCCGAGCACCAATAGGGCATTATGGCTTACCTTTCTAATAGCCTCAGCTCCAAGCGCAACCACAACAGTCGCCATACGGCCGGCACCAAAGGAGCCATCTCCAGAGAACGGTGAAAGCAGAGCCCAAGACGGCGGCCAAACCCGCAACCCAGATACGGCACCCGGAGGCAGTTCGGTCGCTGAGTGGCAGCGTTTTGGCGATGGCGTATTTGACTCTCAGGATGATACCTTCGTTGCGACACTCGATCCTGAGGAGATCCGGCCTTTGATCGGAGCTCAAAAGATGATCGATGTTGAGAACGCGAAACGTGCTGCAGGAGAAAAGGAGAACGATGCCAAATTGATGGCGCATGGGATAGGCTTGACTCAAACTTCGGGTGCAGGAGGTGGTCAAGACACGAAAACGGACACGGCTGAAAATGAGCCCACTTTCACTACAGAGCAGCAGACAGGCGGTGCAGAGGTCGTTACTGATGATCCGACAAATTGGGAGGAGGTTGGAATCGACTCTTTGGCCGAGGCCACAACTGCTGGCCAAGATCCAGGAGGAGACACTGGCAATGGCGACCGTTTCTCCACTGTACAGCAATGACCACCCAGCCCGTGGACCTCGGAATCCGCTCGTGCAAGTGGCTGCAGCCCAACCCAACCGTCAAGATACGCCCAGATGCACGCATACGAAGGAGCGCCCTTCTAGTGCGCCCCCAGGGACATCTTGATAGCACTAAAACCCATCTCGATGATACGGGATTCGACGACCTCCTCAGACGCAGGAGACTTCATGAGCAGGACGACCGGTCGACTGAAGCTCACAGCCGCATTTGTTGAGACGCGAGGATGCGCTTTGGTTTGAGAACTATCTTGAGAATTCCTTTGCTTTTCGACTTTTTTACAAATCATTGTGTGAGCATATGACCGGAAAGGGGCAATCAGCAAAACCCAAGACTGTTTTTGGTTCACAAACGATAGATTCCCATTCCTTTAGTTAGATCTAGCCAGTTGAGAGTATCAAATCTTTCAACAACGGTCGTGTGACAGGCGAGAATACATCCCAAGATAGCGTATACCTTGGAACAGCACAACAGATGTCCAAAGTGAGTGAAGAAGGTCTATCCTACTCGCGCGCGACGCACTTGCCCACCTTGAGCTTCGAAGCTGTGTATATTACTTAGGCTAGATAGATTGATCAGAGCCTATGCGTTGAGAGCAACTTTTTAGTATGGAGTTTGCGACTAGAAGCGATTAGCTTGGTGCTCAATATTTCAGCCTATGTAGACGACTTGTGCTCAATCCCCTCACCTCCCAATACTTGATCACCTTTTATGCGCATGTTCGAGTTGTGAGAGAGCTCGAAGCTAATGGAATCCAGAAACTCCTATGCGAGCCTATTTCATGCCAGGACAGATGTTTCTTCCCGTCGGGCTACCATTGTCAGTTGGGTATAATTCCACATATATCCCCTGTCAATAGATGGCCCAAATCCCCTAATCCAATCGTCAATGGCCGGCATTCTCACCGGGCTGGTAATCTCTGATCAAATCTGTTCCTTGCCCGATTGCCCTAACACGGCAACTCAATATTGTCGTCGATGCACGAGAGCCTACTACTGCATGAAGAGACACCTCAGAAGGGACAGTGACCGGCACGCGCCAGAGTGTGTAGCTCTTATAAGGGCTCAGCCTATGACCACCGCGGATCCTGGCTCCAAAAAGGAGAATACGGCCGACGGAGGGCCTTTAGCAGGCGGCTTGTCCGTCAGAATTTTTGGAGGCACCGGTAATACAATGGCTGCCCCCAATGGCAAGTACCACCCCTTTCTGTTTTCCAGACCCGGGCGAAAAGTCAAGACGCTAATCCAATACGCAGCCTCGGAACCAACTTCTCAAGCTGGTATAAAAGCGAACTTTGTATCACCTGGCCGGCTGCAGGTGGACAGGAAAGAAATGCTGGTGAAGACGAAGAGGCTAAGACAGCGGTGGAAACAGTGTCGAAGAAGACATTCAAATCTTCTCAGAAATTGCCGATACCGTGGATCGTGACTAAGGTCAAGAACACGATGGACATCAGCGTGTGCGTGAGGACGAAGTAGAAGGTGACCAAGAGGAGGAGAGCCACGAAGACTTTTTGTGAGCTCTCGGGCACTCAGAAGACGGTTGGCCAGCGGGTGGTGCTTGGTGTTGCTTGGCTTTACTTCGATACAATCCACATAGACTTAATCAAAAGGCGCAAGCCGAGTCCCAAGACATGCATTTAGTATAGTGACTTCTTGATAATTCACCCCTTTCAGCTTGCTATATATCAAAACGGCTTGGCGAAAGATGCGCAGATATTTCTTCAATGGCGTGGTGTTTAAAAGGAATCGGCGAATACCTGGGGCACTTACTTCGTCATATACGGTAGTGGCGTTAGAACAGGCTAAATTTAGCCTCCAATCTTTTAGGGCTGATAGCCTCAAGTTTTTGCCGATCAAACGCAACCACTACGTTTCAAGCATCACCGTCTGTTCCCATGGCCCAAGCAGAGAGATAAGCTCGCTATACCTAAAACATCGTCAACCGCTGGACGTCTCGCGTATCCAACCTCGATCCTGTAAGGCCTCGAGGGTAACAAACCCATGCGATACCGCGGTGTAGGATTCGCCGTCCCCTGACGCAACAGGCGCACTCTGACAAACAACCACCCAATAGCGCGACCTCATGGGCCTATGAAGCTGGCGCTTGCGTAGAAATCGATAAGCTGAGGCTTCACTGTCGTTATCTTTTGGGTTGCTTCCATTACTCCACGTTGCTGGACTGCTGTCGCGTGCTCGAGTACTGCGCAAAAGCTTGCTCCCAAGCCCCGCGGCTTGTGTCATCTCGACATCACTTCCCAATCACGACACTCTCTGCATTATATCTCGAGACTTATATAGTGAATGACCTCGGCTTCAAAACATGGCGTCAAACCTGGCATCGATGGCCCCACCATCGAATGACAAGAAAAGAGTGAAGGTTTACGAGCTCAAGAATAACGACTGGTTTGATCGAGGGACGGGCTTCTGTTCTGGCCGAGTCGTCAATGTAAGGGTCCCTAACCTCAATCTTATATATCTTCTGGGAACTCATCCCTTCTATAACACCGATGACGGGCTTGAAACTCGACTAGTCTGCTGACACGCGCAGGAGGAACCGAAGATCTACGTCGAATCTGAGGACCCACCCGAACGACTACTCCTGGAAACCAAGATCAATAAGGATGATGGATACCAGAAACAGCAGGATACCCTCATCGTGTGGACTGAGCAGACCGGGACGGATATGGCCTTGAGTTTTCAAGAGGCGGAAGGGTGCGCTGCCATATGGGAGTTTGTCAGTCAAGTACAGCAACATCTCTTAGCGCTAGGGGGACCGGATGATGCCCTCTCAGACGGCGATATGGAGAACCTGGCGAACCCTCTCGTGCTACCGCAGCCGGAAATTGGTAATTTGGAAGAGATCGAGCATGCTATGCGGACCGTTGCTTTGCAGACATCGGGAAGGGATGCACTCGCTAAGTTCGTCATAAGTTCGGACTATATCCGGAAATTGATACCGTTAGTGGACATGGCCGAGGATTTGGAGTCGCTGAAGGACCTTCACTTGCTTTGCAACATCATGAAGATGCTCATTCTTTTGAACGACAGCCAGATTATCGACCACATTGTCAACGAAAATGTGGTATCTGGGGTCATCGGCGCATTGGAATGTGAGTACTCCAAGCTTCTTACCTTTCAACGTGCTGGTTAGCTGTGCTGCGGCATCTATCATTGAACTCGTTGTATCGGTTCTTTACCCTTGGAGTTGCTGATGCTGTACTTCTAGACGACCCAGACTTCCCCAATCACAAGGCAAATCACCGGAAATACCTGAAAGACAATTCCAGATACAAAGAGGTTTTGACCATCGCGGATCCGTCCATCACGAGAAAGATACACGCAACATGGCGACTTACCTACCTAAAGGACGTTGTTTTGGCTAGAATCCTTGACGATCCGACATTTGGCGTCCTCAACTCCCTCATTTTCTTCAACCAAGTGGACATCATCTCGCATTTGCAGAATAATTCGGGGTACCTGGAGGAGTTATTTGGTATCATAGATAGTCCTGATGCCGATCTGAAACGCAAAAAAGATGCAGTGGGGTTCATACAATCGTGCTGCGCCATAGCAAAATCCCTACAAGCCCCAGGTCGGGCGACACTCTATACCAACTTTATTAATCACGGCCTGCTCGGCGTGATCACATTTGCCATACTCAACAAGGAAGCATCCATAAGAGTGGCTGGAACGGATATACTCGTGGCCATGATAGATCACGACCCGTCCATGGTTCGAGCCTACATCTTCAAATCCATCAGTGAGAAGAAGACCCCTTTGACTGATACTCTGATCGAGCTACTGTTGGTTGAGGTTGATTTGGGAGTGAAAGCCCAGGCAGCGGACGCGATCAAGGTGCTACTGGAACCTCAACAGCCACCTCCCGCCGGACAACAGCCCCAAGAAGGCATGGCCAGGAATGGCGAATTCGCGACGAAGCTGCGGGGAGCTCCGGTAGTGAACCCGCAGACCGAGTCATTCATACAGCATTTCTACGATACCTCGGCTGGCAAATTGTTCAAACCGCTCAAGGATCTCGAGGGTAGAAAGACACGTAAGGCTCCAACCCATGATCACTATTGATTGGAGTGGCTACTTACCATTCTGTGCGATTATAGTGAGCAACCTTACCTTCCATGAAGTCCAATTGTTCAATCACTTGGTCGAAATAATTATCTACCTTTCTCGTACCCATCAATTTCGGAGTAAATACTACATCTTCACCGAGGACCTTGCCTCACGAGTTGCACAGCTGCTATCGGCGCCACAAAAGCATTTGAAATTAAGTAAGGCGTCTACCTCTTGAACAAGGCAGCCATTACGGAAACTAATTCATCGATACAGCGGCTTTGAAATTCTTTCGGCAATGCATAGGGCTACAGGACGACTTCTACAATCGGCAAATCATTTCCAAGAAATATTTCACCCCGATCCTCAACATAATCTATGAAACCATGCCCCGCGACAACCTCCTAAACTCCGCATGCCTGGAGCTCTTCGAGTTCATCAAACGCGAAAACCTCAAAATCCTCATCCATCATCTAGTCGAAACCTGCCGGCCTCAACTCCAAGAAATCACCTATGTCGACACCTTCCAAACACTCATACTCCGCTACGACCAGATGCAAAACTTTAACCCTGATGCAGAAACCACACTTGTCAGCAATGATGGCACGACAACACCTAATCGGACGCCGAACGTCAATGGCAATAGGTGGCCGCAAGGCTTGAAGGATGCGGACGCTGCAGAGGAAGCGTACTTCAATACGTCTGATGAGGAAGGTGAGGGAGACGATGCGTCGCCGGAAGAGCGAAGAAAGCGTCGCAAAAGCGCTGTATCAGGAAATGTACCTGTTGGCGTACCGAATGGTGTAACCTCCTCCCCCATGCTCCGATCACTCGGGATTGACTACCTCGACGAAGACGAGGACACAATGGATACTCGACCGCCTGAGCCTGTGGACCCGAACACCAAGAACACTACAGAAGCGCCTAAGCTTGAGCCGTCACCCATGTTACAGACACCGCCACCGGAGAGGTTATCAGAGAAACGCCGGAGAGAAGAGATTGACGATGAGGACGAACTCGGCAAGTTGTCGAATCCCAAAAGGCGAAATTCAGGCTCGAGTGTGTCAAGTATGGGAAGCGATCGCAACAACACGCTCAAGCGGAAGAAAGGCTTTAACAAGAACGACAACAATCGCGACTCTCCCACCTCAGACGTCAAAACGAAGAAAATCGAAATCTCACTTGCCAGCAAAACTGCGGCCTCAGTTCAAGGTAGCAAGCATGACGAAGGGAGATAACCAGCAGGAAGCTGGAGCACTTGGCGTACAGGGAGCGTCAACGATATGGATAAAGAGTTGCAGGCCAGTGGAATGGTGTGCATGATAGATCTGTACCTTTGCAGCGCGGCATGAGATTGTGCTAGCGGGTATAGAAGAGGTGTAATGGCTTCTTGTATCATACCTAGCTTTATGTGTGGTGTATGAACTATTGATGAACATTATCAAACAAAGGAACGGCCGATGATTCAACATTTCTTGAATATTTAGTGTGTGTGAGGTTAAAGCAGAATCTAGAAGAGGCGCAGGTGGAAGCTGATCCACTCTTTACACCAGCATCCTCAATTATCATCCTAAGTGTGAGCACTAGCCCTGTTGAGGATCGCACCTGTTCAATACGTCTAAAGACGAATGTCAAGAGACCATTTTCAACGCTGAGGTTCTTCTCATGAGTAATCAAAGAACCGGCGCTATCCTATCTGGAACTGCATCTTCGCACTAATTTTACTAGTGATGTCAAGATCACTTTCAATAGAAAAACCCGATCAATAAATTCCACTACCATTCAGTCGGGTAGGGAAGTAATCAAGATTACTTGTCAACACCGGAAGACTATTCTCATGAGTAAACAAAGCAAGGGCGCTATCCATATTTGGTGATTATTCGGCGAATGTCAAGATCACTCTGTTCCCTGCACAGCTGTGAGCGCCAGTCTTATTTAGAGCTGTGTAAAGTTTTCGCTGAGTCTAAGGACTCGCAAGCGTCGCGAATATCGAAAACTCAAGAGGGGCATCAAGGAGGGAATATGTGCTCTGCGATCTAGATCTGCTGAGAGGAAATTCTGTCAATGGTTTAGCGCGAGCCTGGAGGGTGATCATTGGATTGGACTATCTTGCTTATGCTTGTCTGAGGAGGTGTATTAAGTGGTAGCGTATCAAACTATATTGCTAACGCAAGGGATTCCTTCGAGGAATGAAGGTGAGCGCCATATCAATAACAAATGGAAGGATTTCTTTGTCTTGTCGGCGCGGCCGGGGGTTTTGCTAGCGGGTTAGATTGATAATAGGTATGACTGCTTTTTGTGTCGCAACTAGCTAGTAAACGTCTGCTGTATAAAACACTTAATGGAAAATATTCATTCGTTTCATATCCTATCATCTAACTCATGATCTCATCATTGACCCTGCCTGCCTGCCTGCCTAGACGAGATACAAATCTCCAATACAGCACGTTGCACCCACACAAGATCCACTCCAGAAAATCCAAAACCCATAACTCAACTAGCACAGTCCCCTCTCACATTCAATCCCCACCTTCAATGGAATTAAACTTTTCCTTCCCTTCCCACAAGCACCTCCTCCTGGCCCAGCAAACACTCTTCCCCTTCCACGCCCAAACATCATCCCTCTCACCCCCGACTGCTTCGGCGCTTTCTCCCCCGTCTCCTCGACTGGACCAACAGTACCATTGACAACACCGCCAGCAGTCGGATCAGCGATGCTCGACGCTGGGTAGAATCAGCGGCACAAGTCATGGAAAATTTGTGATAAGAGTGAGGGTTACGTTGAGCTGCATGGGGTCCTTGGGTAATAGCTGAAATGACGAGTTGGAGATTCGTTGGCTGGGCCTTGTGTGTTGGCGTGAGCAAGATGATCTGGTGAGTGGGCCGTGGATTGAGAATGATCGATGGGGGTGAGGATGAAAAGGGGGGAGAGGGGCTGAGAGGGTTATATAGAAGAAGACCTAGGGGAAGGAAAGTGAGCAGAGGGGTTACAAAGGCTTGAATAGAAGAGGAGCCCTTGCTATAACGCTTCACTTTCTGTAAAGAACGCCATATATGCAAGGTTTCCGCCCCATCTTGATGAGTGTATCGGTACAAAGCTTATGGGCTCAGGCGTTTGAGACGAGAATTGCATGTAGTCTGTGCTAACCTTGGAAGGTGGTGGAGGGTTGTTCGATGCTGCTGAGGATTAGTGGTTGTTGATCTCACTACTGGTTTGTGGTCATCACGCCTTATCCGATTGAGTTACGTACTCCGTTCGGGGAGCGAAGAGGATAGGGTGGGCTCAAGCTGAGGGCAATATAGGCGATGGTCTTGCTCGAGTATGGGTGACCATGCAGCGCAACCGCTATTAGCTTTGATCAAATGCAGAGGTGGTGGAGTACAGAACGAATACTTTGGTGCTTGGACATTGGTGATCGAGGAGATAGTAAGGAACACGTGCTTTACCAAAACATTCACTGAAATTCTCTCCACGGGCCAAGACAGAACATTGAAAGGTCAATTTCCCATCCTATGGATCCATCCCTACCCCATGTGCGAGCATTGCGTTGAGCCAGCCGCCCCCTATCCAGCGCTATGCAGTCTATATGTGTATACATGCAGTCATGAAGGTCATTAAAACACTAGAATCTACAGTCTGCTCTCCTACCCTCGTTCGTTGCCGTCTTCAGAGCCATGCCTATAATTTGGTGTTTCGTGGGGTTCGTCCCAGTACACTGTACATGCAGTCAGCACACTACCGTCGCAACGGGTCTGCCGGTGGAGTCTTACCATGTGGTTTGATAAACCAACTCAGACCAAAGGCCACACCGAATGTGGCCGCTAGGCACACGAATACCGTTTGGGTAAACTTGCCCACCGTCGCCGCATAGATCAGGTTGAAGATCACAGGAGAAATTACTCTTGCAGAGGCATGCAGCAAGCCCATAGCACCAAGCACCTGCCCTGTTCGATCGGGAGGAACATGTTTCGTCAGCGCCGCCTGCAGTGTCGGCGAACCCATTCCTCCAATAGCTGCGACAGCACCACACAATATGAACAGGTCACCCGACCGTACTAAAGTGTAACCCACATAGCCTAGTAGATCGGTGAGTATGGCAGTGCGAATGATACCAAGATCGATCCTATCGGACCCCGAATTGCGCTTTGATCTACCACTGACGGGTCCACGCATTAAGCGAGTGATAATCGGTAACAGAACGAGCAGTGTTATAACGCGACATATATTGACAACGGAGACGAAAACGCTGGTCTCGAAATTGCCCCAGCCGAAGGCATATTCCGAGTAGAGCAAGATGACGTACATAGAGCCCATTGCTACGCCGAACATCGTTGCATCGACAGCTGCCAGCAATGCGAGATTGTGCCGTACCGCGGGATTGGTACCTGGTTCGGTGGGCCAGAGAATTGCGAGGGGGGCGAGGAGGTTGCCACCTTTGAGAATTCTGATGAGATAGGAGAGCCAATTCTGTGAGGCCTGCTCGCCGAATCCGCCCACGGAGTCTTTATCTTTCTTCTTTTCACGCGCTTTGAGCTGTCGCTCTATCGTAAGGGATTCGGGGACGACTAAGAGAAGGAACAGAGAAAATGTGCTGTGAAGGCCAAGCGCGATGTAGAAGACTGACAGGATATTTCCTGTAGCTTTGACCACATAGCCGGCGAGTATTGGGCCGAGAGCGATGCCGGCGAACAGGGATCCGTGGTAATATCCGAACACCACGTTGCGCTTCTCGGGAATTGTACAGTCGCTGGCGTAGGCGTAGCTCAGCGCCATGGCTGCGATGAATGTTCCACCCAGACCGTCGAACACGGAACCCAACAATATCCATTTGACGGAGAGCACGTCCGAATATCTGGCAACGCATATTATCACTATCTCGTTAATCAGAAGACCTAAAGTACACAATGATATCATCCGCGTGCGCCCGTAGCGATCTGATAGCGCTCCTAATTTGGGACTGATGATAGCTGAGAGGATGCCGGAGATGAGACCGATGTAGAGAGTGAACTTGGAAACCAGCGATTGAACTTCTGGTATTTGGCATTGAGGGTTCTCGCTACCTAGTATGACAGGCATCATGTGGAAGCTGGGGTCGTGGAGGGAGCGTTCAGAGAAGTATTCGCGGCATACAAGGGAGAGGATGAGGTTGAGACGCGGGACGATGGTACCGCCAAAGGCCATTGTGAAGAGTGCGAAGGGAGGGAGGAGCCAGAATATCTGTAGAGGTCAGCTCATTGATATCGATATGGCTACGGAGTGATGGTATCCATACGGAGGGCTTGTTCCACCAGGGGCGCCCTTCGAAATCCATTTCTCCATCCCATGTTGGCGGCCCTCTTCCTGGCCCGTTGCCATCTTCTGCGGCTCTAGGATTCTCCTGATTCTGACCATTTTCTCGCGGTAGTAGAGGAGTGTGTTCATAGTTCCCGTCTTCCTCCGGCCCCAAGCTTCCAAATGCGGCCTTCAGCGTATCATGCCCCTTGTGTGACGAGCGCTGTCGCGAGCGCGAGTCCACTATCTCGAATGCTTCAACGTCCACCTCGGCTTCGAATGCTTGCTCATTCTCCATGGTTTGAAGATTGTGAAGCGATGAAGGCGACACAAGCGACTTTCAATGGTTCAATTTTTGGTGCCTATGGAAGGAAGGAATCCCTTTGGCGTAGCTCAGTACCGCCAGGGCGAGAAGATAGAAATAGGTTGCATGGCCGTCTGGATTATTTAAGATCAAGTAAATGCAAAAGCAATCGGCTGGAAGAGAAGGGCTTCGCAATACATTGGTAATCAATCGTCCGAATAGCTGGGCAAATAGCTTACATATCGAAGGCGATCCGATAAAGTCAAGGACGTCACGTCTCGGCTTTCGGGACAAGCGCGTGAACGGTCAGTAAATCTCCGTAGACTTAAGTAAAGGACTTGTCCTTCGCTCAACATGCTTGAGCCATAGCGAAGCTTGATAACTGGGCTTCGATGAGGCGCACTAAGCTTAGGTATATCGTTCTCCTTGTACATACTGAGCGAAACAATTCTCTAAATGGCATAGAAACACTCCAAGGCCGAAGCAAGGAAGTGGAAGATGGCAGTCCTCTTTGGGACGTTCAATTCTTATTATTCGGGGGTTTATAACGGTAGCATTGTGAGGAATCTAAGCTCTGTGTCATATACCGTCACAAATTGGAACATTAGCCCATCATGTAGGCTACTTGTCTAACACGCAGTCATGATTAGCAGTATTTGCCCCCTCCTGTGGGCTGATTAGGCATTTCACCTACAAGCTACGCCAACCTCAGGTAGAGTACAGGGAAAAACCAAAAGCGCATCTGTACACCGATCAGTGGCTGAAATACAAACCTGCATGGTCTGGGCTCAGAGGCCGTCTAAAATCTGCAGTCTCTGAGTTCGTTCACTAACACTTTCTGGATTTTCAAATCCTCGTGATCAGGATCGTCATTAGCTGCGTGCACGCATAGCAAGATAACTTCTTTGAAGGTCTCTCCAGCGTGAAAAGTCACACCGGCTAGATCCTGTCGCTGTTCACTATCCAGTATCTGAATTTTCGCAGCCTTGATCTGAGCCCACCCAGAATGCCCACCAGGCTTTCTGTGCTTTGAGCTTGGCTTTTCGCTCATGCTGTGACGGCTCATCATTGCCGAAGCCCGCGTGAAAACATCTCGAAGGCTGTCACACAAAGCGATTTCCAGTAGCACACATTCCAGCGCGAAGAGGTGGACCGAGGAGGGCGTTAGGCCAGTGGATTGCGGTCTTGCTTGAGAACGAGAAGCACGAAGTCAAGATTTTGGAGCTCATCGTGGGAATGATATCTTCCCTGCAGCTCACTACGGAAATGGATTAGCCCGCTAGATGTTAAGATTAGTGGCAGTCTTGAGTGCCAGCATGCACAAAGTGCGGTCAATTTAAGCACCAAGAAACCCTCTTCGACTTACTCTAGACTCGCTGAGCACCTGATTGCGACTCATTTTGAGGGCTCTGCTTTCTCACTCTTCTATACTTGATTCAAACGTTTCCCGGGCTCCGACAACGTGCTACTTGATTTGATAACTTACTTGATGAGTTACACACACCTTACGGTCTTCGCAAATGCTCTTAGCCATGTTATGAAGTTATTTGGAATTCAAGTCGGCAAATGGACTACCAATGTCTGCGGTCTTCGGTCTTAGGACAGGGGGGAGTGCTTGCGATGGCGCGGCTAGACGCTTTAAGTGGTATGTCGGACGAGTACCCATGCTTTTTTTGAGGGGAAACACCATCTGCACAGCGTCTGGAACCTTTTTGTAGCTCAGATGTATAGTCATCATTCATGGCATGGATGATGACAGCATTTATGCTACTGTTCCCCGTTGATACTGATCTAAGTTCCCTGGTATTACGGTAGATTCTGGCGTTTGAATCTCAAAACCTTACACGCTACCATTGCAGGCATCTCTCGATCAGCGTTCCACATGGGACACAGCACAGCACGTCACTCATGGATCTAATGATTCAGCCTGATTCCGTAATCTTCGCATTTATCAGCTACGAATCTAGTCGGTGGGCGTATGGACTCGCCTTTTCGGGTCAATGCTGGCTCAGCTCGCCTCCTAAACAACACTTCTCCGCGGTATACCAGGCTTCAAGACATCATACTCATCAGATTTGTCTGAAACAAGCCCTCCGCTGAATTCCGTCCGTAGATGATTTACAAGCATGCAATAAGTGATCTTAAGCTTGTGTATAGTAATCCGAACGCTGGACAGAATATGAAACCGGTCCTCCCATGGTTCAGACAGAGATCAAGAATACATATCAGGACATCCCACACCAACTATCAAGTCTATACCATACCCTCAGATCGACCCAAATATGGCGTATCCAATGACCTACAATAACATCGCTCTGTCCGGCGGCACCAACATCTCCTACATCTCCGCCGGAGCACCAACCCTACCACCCTTGCTTCTCCTCCATGGCTTTCCTTCTTCATCTAATCAGTATCGTAACTTACTCCCCCTTTTATCGGAAACTTACCACACCATCGCCCCCAACTTCCCTGGCTTCGGCCTCACAACCGTCCCTTCATCATACGATTTCACATTCGACAACCTCGCCCAGACGACCGCTGCATTCCTCCTGGCCCTCAACATCCCTTCCTAGGCCGTCTACATGTTCGACTACGGCGCCCCAGTAGCTTTCCGCCTTGCTCTCGCCAAGCCCGGATCCATCAAAGCCATCATCACCCAAAACGGCAACGCGTACAATGAAGGCTTTGGGCCACCCATTCTGAGATCCTATCGAAGCGCTCTGGGCCTCCAACAACTCCGCCGCCGCCCGTGAGGTGCTTCGCACAGGTAATCTCACTCTCGCTACTACTGCGTATCAGTACACAGCCAGCGTCCCGACTAAGGACCTCCCACTCATCAACGCAGCGGCATATACATACGCCTTTTTGCAAAACGTCGCTACTGCGGAGGATCAAGAACAACAGCTGGATTTATTCTATGATTATAGGAATAACAAGGGTATTTATCCCAAATTCCATGAGTATTTCCAGGAGAGCCAGGTCCCGCTTCCTGCGGTCTTGGGAAAGGGTGATCCGGCTTTTATACCACCTGGCGCTGAGGCGTTCAGGAAGGATTTGCCGAATGCTGTGATCAGATTCGTGGATGGTGGGCATTCTGCGTTGGAGACGAAGGTTGGGGAGATTGCTGGGGAGATGTTGAGGTTTTGGAAGGGGATCAAGTATTGGAAGAAAGACCTCATGATTTTAAAGAATTTTATAGTCGCTGAATAAAGAATAAGCATTGCATTTCGTATCTAGATTTGACATATGCTTTCAATTGACAGACTTCTTAGCTCGTGGTCAATCTAGAAGACAAGAAAGTGGAGCAGAGGTAGATCATTTGCAGTTAATCTTGAGCTTACCCCATGCCCCTCGGCATTACTCGTAGCAAAGCGCAAAGAAGGCATCGTTTGCAGTGAACGTCGGGAGGAATTCAGAACGTCTTTGGAGAAAGAGCGGACCGACAAAAAGTCGAAATCGCTTATATCTGTCCGCCACACATAGCAACTCATCTCTGGCTCGCCCGTGACAGTTAATCTTCGAAACTATTAGATTTACGCTCTAAGAGGCAAAATATGATGGCTTTTGTTGCTCAAAGACATCATATATCTCGATATTTTGAGCTTCGCTGTAGCGTGATAGTACATGGTGAGCTTGTCAGAACAATGCTTGATGTACACCACGGTATGCGAGGCTCAAGGCGATCGTTGAATTATCCAGTAATGCTCAAGAAAACTATCGAAGCATTGAAATGACGCTCAAGATTACTGTCAAATATGTTGTCAGTCACTCAAGGCAAGTACTAAATAAGCCAAACACCGCTCGGCTTGATTGATGAACAAGCCACATTGTACTCAAAGTGACTGAGATGGTGATTTGCACTGAATTCCGGGTATACCACATGCCATCATTTCTCATACACATCGTCACCCATGATCTTGTCTATGCTTCTCTGTTGAGCCCCCTGCTAAAGCCTCCGAGCTCACCACCCAAACTTCTCAATTTCAACAGAGACATCTCGCCCCTGCCATATCAAAGAAGCGCAAGTATTCCTAACCGTACGATTCATCCCATCGGGTCCAGAAGCGACGACTCCTATCTTGCTGCCAGCACGCGTCCGATCATCAACAGAAACAACCCAGTCACTGATAGTACTTTCGATATCAGGATGGCCAGCACCAGATGTAGGCGGAGGTATCTCTACCCTTACACCTCTAGCTTCCAGCTCCTTTATCTTCTCTGCACCAAGCCAAGAGAGGTGCGATTTCTCTCGAATGATCCAGATGAACAGTATTTGTTTCGTCTTCGCTTCCACAAGTGAGCTCTCCAAGTCACCATTCCCCGAATCATTCAGCACAGCCCACACCAACGGCCACGCAACAGCAACACCACTCCCTCCAGCCACAACAACCGCATGATCAGACCCCTGCAACATCTGCACAGCGGACTGAGAGCCGTACGGCCCATCCAGCCTGATGGAAACCGTATAATGGTCGTACGCATGTCGTACCAAGTCGCCAGAAAAGCGGTCTTGAGCCCTTATCAGTAGCTCTAATTGAGTATCTTCTCCTTCAGTGGGCGCCTCCGAAGCTATGGTGAAGGGGTGAGCTTGGATGATGTGCTTAATGGCGAGCGAGGGGACGGCCAGAAAGACGTGTTCTGTGGGTTTCCAGCCTTTGGTGATGTTGGAGCCGAAGACACGGCTGGCCAAGCCCTGAAGTCGGTCCGCGCCTATTGCTGTACGGAGGACTACTGTCTGTTTGTCTTCTTTCACCGCCAACAGAGCTCGCAGGGTGGTGCTCTTGAGCGTCATGCGGTACACGAGTCTGTCGATCAAGAAGATAGCCAAGGCAATGCCTACGTACCACCTACTTCTCCGGTGGTGGAACCATACCAACACCAACGCCGCGGCTTGCAGAACGATGTGCAAGCCCAGGAACAGCTCATACCAACGTTGCCGAAAGCTGCCCAGGGATGTAAGGTAGATCAATTCGTAGGCAACGAGAGCCCCGATGCCCAGCAGAATCATCTTGATAAGCAGGAACTTGACCAAGGTAATCCCTACTGGCCGCAAAATAGTATACCAAACGCCAATCATGCCAGCAGAGTGCAGCAATGCGAGCAAGCACATCACTTCTCCCAGCCTCCTATGGAAAATATTCAATGACTCGTACGAGTATCCTGTCAAGAGTTTGATGGGTTGGTTCTTTGCCGCGAAGAGATAGAGGAGCGGTAGGTTGGCGACGAAGACAAAAGCTGTCCGGTCTGCGAAGACAAAAAGCATTTTCAGAGTGAAGTGTATGTTGTAGAATGCATAGAAGATTTGAAGGCCAAGAAAAGCGAGGACGGCCAGGGTGGTGCCGTTTGAGGGGAGGGTTTTGTTGATGACGGGAATGGGGCGAGGCTGGTATGTGAGGCATGCTTTGGTTTTACTGACGAACTGCCATCGTCGAGAGAATATTCGAACGGGCCGAGACTTCAACAGCAGAGGTGTCTGCTCGTCTTGCTTCCTAATGTCCAGATCTTTTGGTGTGACATCCCCTCCAAGCGTACTGCTGGACGACGAGCTCCCGCTACTCCTATTCTCTACGCCAATCCCACCTTTTCCGTCCTTTGATTCCCTTATCGGACTTTGCGTCCCTTCATGTCTCCTTTCCAATGCCAAATTCCTCCTCCTTCTCCAAGCCCTCCATCTCCCTCCCCAGTGCACAGCTGTAAACAACAACAATAACCCGATAAGCACCAACTGATAGCTCAGTATAAACTTGAGCGAGAAATGTATTCCACCCACAATCGGGTCGAATTTCGGATTATCCTGCTCTGGATCTTCGAAACCCGCATTAATGGTGGGATGTAGTAGCGCGTTTGTGAAGGACACGCGCGCCTTTACCCTAAAGGCGTATTTCAGGAGGGCTTGATTCTCAGATGGCAAAGCCGAGGAATCCATAGTCAAGGAGTCTCCGATGCGTGCAAGGGCACAGCAGTGGTTGAGAAGGGTGGTATACGATATCGTGACGGCACTGATATGCCGCCAAGCAAACTTCAAAATAAAATACCAATATTAACCGACGATCGCCGACAACTGCCAACGAGGTAATATGAGGATTCAGGGAATTTCAGAAAAAATGGTACAAGTCTAGCCAGAGTTGATGGACAGTACTAGTATAGCAGACGAAAAAATTGGGCTTAATGGTACAAATCCAAGAACGTCATTCAGTAGCCTGCTTAAAGCACCCTTTCCTTTACCAGCTTTCCCATATCTGCGGCCCGCAAGCAACAAGCCTGTTGAAAAGTTCCTCCCTCAGCCTTATAGCAGTAACTTTATAGGTATCACCATGCTTATCGACGATTTCCAAGCCATCGGCGACCGTCTTGCCCGTCGCCCATCCGACCACAATCTTCGCCTTCCAACCCAATCCTCCAACCTTTTTCAATTCCCTGATATCCTGAATGGGAACACTGAACTTCGCGCTAGCATTCTCGGGCTCCAAACCTGTTCCGTCACTTGATTTATTGGAGAAGGAAACGCTGGGGATGTCGACATTGGTGCTGATATAAACCCAGCCTTTGCTGCCCTTGTACCGGCCCTTGAAGTCCACAGGTCCTGATACCTCTGGATCGTTGGCCTTGGGAAGGATACCAAGATGATCTTTGGCATGCTGGGAGCCAATCTTTGCTCTGGCCTTGTCGATACCGAATTTGGTCTCCACGCCAGTCTTGGTAGTGCCTTTGAAGAAACCCAAAATATGCTCGCCATGCTTGTGTTTCTTCTTCTTCTGCCCTTCTTGGGCTTCAGCTTGTGCTTCAGCCGCTCTTTGGTCGTCGTCCTTGTGGATGGCTTCATGAATCTCATCGTTCGAAGCATCCAGCGCTAGATCATCCCCATTGAGAGATGCAGGCTTCGATGATGGTGGTTGATCTGAGCGAGGTGGTGGAGGTAAGGGGGCTTTATTAGCCTCACCGATACGGAGAAGAGTGATTGTAAGCTGTGCGTTTGTAGGAATACCTTTGAGGATAGAGCTGAAAGGAGTCAGATGTGCGGATCAAATTTAGCTAGGGCATTGACATACTTTCTAATCTCAAGAAGCTTCTGCCAGTTGGGGAACTTCTTGTTCAAGAGGTCAAGACCACGCCAGATGAGGGGGTCACCAAAGAAGCCAAACCCAACACCAGCGTAAGTAGCTTTCATGAACATTGCGGAGCTAGTTAGTAGGGATACAGCAAGGATAGGAACAAGCACGCCCGCCAATCTGTAGCGGGGAGTTTCTTGAGGGAAAGGTGGCGTAGGAGACAGGGCGCTGAGCAACATATCAGTATTATACAAGACGCCCTTTGCAGTTCAACGTACTTTGCGAAACGCTCCCAGCCGTCAGATATATCGCCAATTACGTGCATGATTGGTCTCATCTTCACCCACATAGCCTGCTCCATTGGCTGCTTCGTCTTATCATGTTTCGCATTCGGGATGCCTCCCTGTGCAGACTGCTTGGCCGCAGCAGCGTCAGAAGCCATGTCTGTAGGGTCCGGGACGGATGAATTGAGCGGGTCTGACTCTGAATCGGCTTGGTCGTGTTTGCCAGCCGCGCTACTGAGCGCAATGGAACCGATGCCAGAAACGAAGTTGTGAGCCTCTTGCTCGACTGCCTCTCCCTTGTGCTTCTCTGGAGCACCCGTCGCGCTGTCGTGGCTTCCAAGGACACCGGCCTGTGGAGATTGAATGCCGCCTGTCTTTGAGTTGACCAAAGCCAAAGGCGCAGGAGGGAAGAGGATTGGACGCGCTGGTGGGTAAACAACAAGAACGATGAACGTGGAAATAACGAGGGGTATAATGTAGTTGAATATCCATGCGACGAAGTACGCCTGTAAAAGTTACTAGCCGTAGAATAAATATTCAATGCACAGCTTGACTAACCGCGCAGAAGGCTGCCGTTCGCCTGGGCTCTCGCCATGATCGTAAACGAGCGATATGCTTCCCAAAACCCATCATCCCAATAATGACAGTCATATACAGTCTCTCAATGTTGCTCCTTAGCTTATCAGGCGAAAATTCCTCATCTTCCACAATGTTGAGATCCAAGCCCCCAAGTAGCGGATCATTCGTGGCCTTGACATGATACATTTGCTTATTGAATCGTCGCACCAGCGTCCACAACTCTTCATTCGGTAATCCTCCCACAAGAGGTGTAGGTACATCCTTTGGGTGTTCTTGCCAGCCCATATCTCTGACTTCGCCATCTTCATGGTCTTTTTGAACTGCACCAATATGCTCATGATGAGCACTGGCAAGGGCATGACTATCGCTGGGGGCAGATCCGGCAGACGCAGAAGACGCACTTGCACTTGAGGTTGGCGTGTTCATGATGGAGGTAACGCTGTTCGATTGAGAGTTGTTTGAGGTGGAAGTGCGGGTCGCGGGCTCCATGTTTGGCGTGGCGCCTACTGTATGGTTTGATGGATGGTTGGGGTCTACCAGGTCGGAGTCTGGTATTGGCCCACCATCCTTGAAAACATAGCCGGGCATAGGCATGGTGGAGGCGAAGGTGGTGAGATCTGGGAATGTGATGTTGAGATTGACGCAAAGCTGGAAGCGACGCTAAACGTCATATATCCCAGCCCAAATTGGATTAGCGTCACGATCCCATACACAAATGGATCTTGAATCATCCCACTCCCTTTCCGACCTCAGTGACCCCATTCGCGACAAAGAAACGCTGGTACATTGGCCGGCTGTGGTCTCAGCCATCGTTACCAGAACGAGTGAGATTGGTCAATCATCGCTAAGGAGTGAGATGGGAGCTACACTTTTTACCGCGTGTACTTTGAAGTACTTTACAGGGTTGAACTCTTTATGATTGAAGCATCATTTACAGAAAAATAAATCGATCTATTCATTGACCTCAGGCTTCCATGAATGGATAACCAAAGCCACCCCAGACTCTGGCCTGAGCTAACTGCGAGTAATTCAAATAAATTGATCGCGTTTAATTATGGTCACAACCTTGGCTTGAACCCGTATAAGTCGATAAACGTTAGGGTAATTAGTCTAGCATACTTGCTCGGAAGAGTTGCAGCTGAGTGGATTGCTCGTTTGGGGGGCCGTATCTGCGCTTCTACCAGCCGTTCGGTAGACATGACTAGAGAGAATCGAGAACATCGAGAAAAACCCGACATCAAAAAATTTTGTGCGCACCGGCTATGATAGCACTTGCTCTACCGTGTCACAGGTATGTTTCGTGTGGAGAGAAGGCTGCAAGAAGATGAATTACCCACATTTGATCGCCCCATATCCCAAATAATTACTATCAATTTCACACTCAAACAATTCGTATGACATCAATGATGAAAGATCAGCATTTGCCTCAAGTCGCCAAACCTGAAGTCGATGCCTGGCAGGATGGTTTACAATGTGTACCCGACAAGAACAATCTGCCAGAAGCATATCACCCTGAGCTTGGCCTCGACGAGAGAATCGCGACTCCAAAATCACGAAATGCCTCAATTCGACGAAATCACTTGTTCAGACTGCCCAAGGCGACAATTCGGCTCGGACTTGGGCTTTTCATGACCGCAACATTGGCAATTGTTGCAGCTGATATCATCGGCAGCTTGCTGCATGAGAGATATTTCGAATTGAGTCAAGCACAGCAGTATGTCTTCGAGAATATTTCTAGAAAACGCTCTCGCAGACTAACTTATGGTCAATTAACAGGCAGCTCGCCCTCTGCAACGCTCGTCCAATCCAATCACCCAACCTTCAATCTCAAACCGCGACCTGTCCAGCTCCCGCCCATCCAAACTTCACCCCCTGCACACACGCACCATCGAGCGACTGAACTAAGCTCCCCTCCCCGTACAAAGCCCAACACAATGTCAGCTTCACACCGCAATGTCACAGGGACTTCCCTATGGAAAACCTGCTGAGCGTCTTCGTATACCAATTCGAGGACTGTATCAACGCGTGCGCGAGCTACAATGCCGCCGAGCAGTCAGAGCACACCCACTTGAATTCAAGCTGTGCTGGGGTTAGTTTCGATTACACGCAGCCGTACGGAAATACTGATTTCTGGGGAGGAAATTGCTTTTTGAAGGCTGTGGCGTTCAACCCAGCTTCGTCGATGAGTAGCAATGATGTTGATAGTGCGTTTTTGACTGTGAGTTAGACGCAATGGTGGCAGACGAACGAACGTTATGAGCATATGATACATGTTGATGTGTTATATATACGGGCACGGTTGTTCAATAAGAAATATTGAAATCCTATGTTAAGGTCCAGCCAGGACATAGTATCATCCATATCCAATCAACTATTGTCACTCCTTGCAACTCCAGACTTTCGCAAGGAGATCAATGAGTATACACGACCCAAGATAAAATTGAACAACAACACCAAACCTAACCCGCGACCCAACGTCAACCAAACCCCCTACTCCCAGCCCTTTCTCCACGATAAGGACCTGATACCACCGACAAGAAAATGATATCAACAACTCATGAAGCGCTTGCAAGTGCAATACGTGCTACTTGGTTGTAACTTAGGTCAAATGCGTGCAATTTGAATTGATCGATACAAGCTGACGCAGGAATCAATTTTATCCCTTGCCTACAATTTGCTTGCAGCCCTATTCGAGCCATTTTCTTAGCGCTAATTCTAAGCATGAACATATAGACTCAACGTCACCTCGTTCCCAACCCTTGAATCAGTCCCTCGTCCTCGATACGTTTCGATACCCCTGCCACCGATCGACCCTTCTCTTGTGCCTCTCCGGCTTTCATCTTCAAGCACCCATTTATAGCGCTCCCCTCTCAATGTTTCGTTGACCAGGACGACATGTCGATACTCTTACCATCGACAGTCCAAGCCCCCAGTGTAGACGTGTTAATGATCGCTTTTATCTGTCAGGCTACGGCATTGAATTGCGGTTAAAATAGAATTATAATTGACTAATGGGACGGTAGAGGAGGGCGGGGGGCATTGGATAGTAAGTAGAAGCAAGATGAGTATAGCGAGATAAGTAGCAAACATAAGGTCTGCTTACATCTCTGCACGAAACCTGCTAGCCAGCTAACCTGTGCTGGCCTTCATATCCCATATTGACATGACACGTAACGCCTAACGCCTTGCTATCCCTGGATCCCCATGCTTTTCCCGTCACGCTCACAAGCCTCATGGCCGCCATCTTCATTTAATGTCGTTGAATACAATCCCATTCATACTACAATATCATCAGCATCCGTGATGTACAGACTTGGCCAAGGCAGTACTCACCACTCGTCCATCATCATCACCCGTGTACACCTTTTGCGCCATTGGCAAGATCGAAGTAATTGTAGCGGCGATATTATAGCCGGCATGGTCTAAATGATGCATACGCTTCACATGTTCAAGTACAAAAGCTCCATCCGAGATAGCGATGTTCCATATCTAAGGCCAAAATTAGTTGGGTATTCATTCGTTGTTGAGGTACGGGTGAGAGCTTACGTTAACAACACCCTTTTTGTGTCCTGTGAAAATAAGGTTCCGCTCAAGATACTCGTTGCCAGAGCCCTCATAGAAAGCACATACTGAAATGGTGTCGTCGCCCTCAACGTAAACGTCCTGCTCAAGGATTGGGTCGCCGTTCAGGGTCCACAGTGAAACTTCAGAACCTCGACAGAGCATAATGACACCAGTCACGTCGTTTATACGAGCACACTGAAAGAGTATCAGCTGGGGTGGCAAGGTACGAGCGAAGAAGAAACTTACCTCCACGGGCTTGCCAGTTGTCAACCTGCGAACGAGCTCTGAGCGGTTCAGGTCCCACAGGAGCACTTGACCATCGGACGAAGCCGACAACAATGCACTAAATGAACGTGACACAGCCAGCATAGTAACAGCAGACCGATGCCCAAACAGAGTGACCTTGGGCTGCAGGTCTACAGAGTTTGCTGTAGTGATCACAGCCCAGATGGAGATGGTACAGTCCGACCCTGCGGTCACCAGAGTCTTGGAGTCGGCGAATAGTACGTACGAAAGCTGGTTTTGGTGAACATGCTCAAACAATCCGATGAGTCTCTTGGTCTCAGCGGCATAGAATCTGACGCTCCCATCAATGAAGCCCCACTCCATGTACTTGTCGTAAGTTGGTCCAACGTGGATTCGGAATGGGCCGGAGCATAGAAGACGTTCGTGTTTTAGCGAGTACTGGAGCGAGGAGATGCGGTCAGGAGTTTCTAGCAAAGGAAACGGCAATCGTGTCAGGCCCTCAGCACCAGTGTCAAGCCTCTTCACCTTGTACTTCGCTTCTTCTCGTGGGGGGTGGGTTCTTTGGAATACTTGATGTGGTGTTTGACCGAAATTATGAATGATGCCTATCGTTGCCAGCCTCTCCATGGGATCTTCGATGGAATCGAGATCTTTAGCGCCATGATACGACAGGTGGTGGAAGACATTGGTAGCCTCTAAGGCAGCTTCTCCACGTTGCTTGTGACCGAAGATCAAGTCGATCCATTGATGTAGATGTTGACTGACATACTCGCTCTCCAGAGCTTCTCGATGCTTCGCGATGAAGATCTTGGGATCGTCTTTTGCCCATGGCGGGAGATCCACGGTACCGATCGTACCGCCATTGCCTTGGCGAATGCCAAAATCATACCCGTTTTGATTCACGAAGAGTTCAGGCAGATAGTAGAATTCTGGTATCAGTTCTCTGACATCAGTCATGTTATCGCGTGATGCGGAAGTCCAAGCCTTCTCCATTGAATAGAAAAGTCGATCTGGATGATCGAAGCTGCCACCCTGTAGTAGCAGGTAGGAATGAACGAAAGGTTGTAGACGAATCAGGTAAGATGTTACGATCATTGCCGAAGAGTAGTGAGTACCATAATGGAATGGCGGAGATGTTTCATCCCCCATTTCTGCGAAAGACTGGTAACGATCTCTGAATTCTGCTTGCCTATCGGGGTTTTGGCAGCCCATGGGCTTGCTCAAGTCTCTGAAGCTCCGCGGGTTGGTAAGATCAAGTTTCTCGCTCGTGTAGTCTGCGAGCACCCATGGAAAGATAGGATACTGGGTGAGGTCATTGAACGTCCGTCCTGCCATTGTATTGACAAGCATTAGGTAGTGAAAGTTAGATATCTCGCCCTTGACCCACTTTCGGGTCGCTGGGTTAGAGGTATTCTGTGCAAAAACACTGGTGAACCTCGAACCAAAAGTCTGGGTCTCATCCATGGGATTGCGCACGGACTCTATCCTCCAAGAGTCTTCGGCAAGAGCAGCGGATGCACGTTCAACAGCATTTGAGGCTTTGCTGAAAAGTTTCAGGTAAAGCTCATTCCGAAGGGGCGGAGTGCTGGCTGTTAGCAAGTAGCTCCGTCCGTCAACAAAAAAGACCTCGATGGCTACATCGCGGAACAAGAACCGTCGCTTCGAGATGCTGAGCACGTCGTCCCAACGCCAACTACGAGTTTCGTAATCGGCCTTCATGGTAGGGGTTGGCCGGTCTCCGGCTTCTCGTCCCGATATCATCTGCAGATAAGGATCGCGCTCTTCCTGCGGAGCCTGCCAGACATTGACCACTTCACCATCAGATCGTTGGAAGAGGCTATCTAGAAGGTACAGGTATCCTTTACCGAGGATTAGAAGGCCTTCTATGGCTTCAAGACCCACTACTCGCGAAACGTTGTGGACGTGTTCAATCTGGTCTCCACGCTGAAGGCTCCGCATCACTTTGCGATTCTTGTCCTCATACTCTTCCGGATCATCCCGCGGGTCATCCACTATTTCAAAGTCATCATCAGCTTCTCCGTCGTTAGCATCTTCCTCGACTGGTCTAGGAGATACTCCAGGATCTTCAGCTGAACCATTTCGTATCTCACCAGAATTTATGCCTTGTGACTGGTTTGGAAGTGGAGGAATATCGTTCACATAAGGCTTATTTCGAGAACCGATGCTCCGTCGATGTTTTGCGGGACCTTGTGATTGCCGCCTCTTTGGCTGGTAGTTACGCATATGGGCGTCTTTGTCCGGGATGAAGCGCATCCTCATTCTGTTTCGACCCTCTGTCTGATCCAGCTGTAATTTGGGTACAGCCATGTCATCAAAAAGACCGCAGGGTCGGCGAAGTTCTCGGCTCATCTTTGCCCATGTTGAAGCATTGAATACTTGGATGTCTTGTTGATCTTGCAGGGCACGTTGTCGTTTAAGGTTTTCCGCGGCATAGATGTTAGATCGCCAATGATCAGTACCAGTCTCATGGCGTCGGAGAATTTCTTCATGATTGACACTTTCTGACACCCAGACCTTCAGCTTCTCCCTCCGCTTGCTGATTCTAGCCTTGGCTGTCTCTTCAGTCTTGCGATTCTCCTCTGCAACAAAAGCTTCCCACGACTTTGACAGTGAAATAAAGAGGACATTATCGAGATCAGAACGATTTACAGCCATCCAATCCAAGAAAGTCTCATTATCAAGCTCCACAATTTTTTTGAAATCCCTCGTCAATTGGCTGCCGTTGGCGGTGTTGACTTGTCGAAGGATCTCTTCGATCTCGTCAGGCTTTTGGATGAGCAGCATTCGCCAGAGATTCGCAGCCGCCAATTGCACTTCTCTGGTAGGACTGCATAATCTATTGTATAGTAAGTAGCAAAGTAGCCTGAGGGAGGACTCTTTTGAGTCATCTGCAGGCAGTAAGACAGATTGCCAGTACGCCAGCTTATTCAGAAAAGCAATAGTATCTTTGGTGGCTTGCGTTTCGTCTAGCTCAGACAGCCTAAGAAGGACTACTCGCAGGAGAACCGCTCGGACATTAGAAACCAGGTGACTGCATAGCCTGACAGCTTTTATTGTAGAAATGTCTGGAAGTTGGAGGTACTCTAATATACTAGCGAGGAACTCCAGTGTGTCATCGGCGCCATTGATAAACCATCCTTCGTAGATAGCTTCGCCAAGATGCGTGGCGAAACGAGCCAGATTTGTCAGCACTCGAGGTTCCCAGAGCAGTTTCTGGTCCAATTTGATCGTATTGGCCAATTGTGTCAGAGTATTGCGAAGAATGAAGGTCTCAAAATATGCCTGATGTTCCTGAAATCCAGGTGGGACTCTCATGAACAGTCCAAGCCCTGGGAAATCTTTTCTTGAGAAGATCTGATCGGCAAATACACCGATTGTTAACTCGAGCAGTTCTTCTACAATAGAGCCACTCATGTTAGGAGTAGGCTTCACTCTCTTAGGAGAGATAACAGGTTGAAGTTTTGCTGTAGAGGGTCCTGCTTGCGATCTGTCTGATGTCACTAAGACATAAGAAGACATTCTCTTGGGTGGTTGAGCCCTGGGTGGCTTCAGATTTTGCGAGGGTTCGGCAGTTGACGTTCTAACAATAGGAGTATTCTTGTTTGAATTGGCAGACAGTGGTCTCATAATCACATCGCTCCCCTTGAAGGTCAATGCGGAGTCTCGAGAACTCAGCTCCATCTCTGGGCTGACCGGATTAGCGCTCACAATAATCGGAAATAGCACATAGAAAAGCTCTTGGACATAGAGCGAAGTAGCGGAGAAATTCCGGAAAGCCGTGGACTTCGTATGAATGTCTGCCAAAAACCGCGTGACTGTACGCAACGTCGAGACGGATTCCGCAAATTGGTCCATACCCGCACCTACGTTCGCTGTATTCATTAGCGATATCTGAGAGATGTAGTTCGAGGTCTGAAACTCACTCAATTGCGAGGAATCAATTTCCATGGTTCTCGATCGCTGTCTTGTATGCGTAGGTGTTGCAGGGGTCTTGTTGAAGGATGGTGTCTTGCCATTGCTTTTCTCCGCCAGTGGCGAGTCGGGGTCTGATTGATCCCTGGTCACTGTTTTCAAACCTTGCTCTAGCATCGCTGTAAGTACCGGAAGGATTGCTGCACAGACCACCCTGATACTTGCTCCCAATGCAAACATCTCCAGCAGGCTGAACAAGTCGAATGTCCGGTTAAAATCAAGGGCACCAACATCTAGCCCGAACAAGATAGCAAAACAAACGGGCCAAATGGATGGAAGGAACCACCAGCGTTTAAGCCTGTGTTGCATAACAACTATTCCTCCCGTCTTCTCGACAAACTTTTGCATATAGCTTGGGCCGCTTATCACCAGAAGTCGAGCCAATATCTTGGCGGAAAGTATGACAACTGTCGGTTCATCGTCGGCTAGAAGATGGAGTAGCCACTGTTGTGCGTTAGTATAGATATAATCTAAGGTAAGGTATGGAATTACCTTATTGGTCACGGTCCTGGCAAATCTTTTGATGTTGGTCGTATCGGCTTTATCGCACAGGAGAACTGTGTACAACTCTAGGACCTTTAAAGCGACTTGTGATTGGGTGAGCTTAGGAGTGGAGTCGTCGAATTCTAATCCTGGATGGGGCGAAGAGCTCCCAGTAGTCTTACGCCGAGATGGTAGATCCATGGTCAGCCTGACGCTCTTGCCCCGGGCTGGAAGTAAGGATTTGTGCTTAGGTTTGTGTATGGCATACGTGATATAAAGCGACAGGGATCGCATTGAGTCTGCCGATAGGTTGCTAGTGAGGAACGATTCAAAGGCTTCGAGGAAATATTGGAAAGTCTGCGGGGTGAAGGCTTCGCCTTTGAGAGCCTCAAGCCATTTCTTCGTAATGCCTAATAATTCCAATCAGGACGACTTGGGTGACTTCACTGAAGAGGGACTTACGCATCCTTGACAAGCGTTTGGCGTTGAAATGGTGGTATTTGGAGCGTAGACCGAAAACGACGAATTGCTCGTAATACAACTTTTGTACATCGGGTTCTGCATCTCGCCAGAATTCCATGTCGACAAGTAAAATGCGATAGGCCAAAGGATTATTGATCACTGAGTCTTCAGGCTTGTCTACCCTATAACCGAGGAACCTGAGTATCTCCACGAGCGCTGTGAGAGCGAGATCCGGACCTACCTCATTGGTGCTGATAACTGTCTTAGCGGAAGAAGGTGACTTGTCGTCGCTGCGTATTGCTGAGCGGAGCTTAGTTTCGAGCAAAATTGACAGAACACCGAAACCATTCTCCCTTTCCATGGCCTCGCTGTTTCGCCAATTGTCTTTCACGCTTGCGAAAAGTAGTCTCAGTGTTCGAATAATGTTTTCAGGACCATTAGCGGCCTCGAGCAGAGCCAGACAAACAGCAGCACACCCTCCAACTCGCCATGCTGCATCGTCGAGTGACTGTGGTACGACAACAGTTGGACGGCCGGTGAGCACAGCGAAGCCAGAAGCCTGAAGTAAAGCTTCATTGATGGAAGGTATAGCACCATTGATTGCAAGAGCGTTAAGTCCGCCTCGTGTGACGTTGCGCAAATTCTTGCCAGCTGTTTTCGAGATAGACTTCAATAAGCGTGTCTCACCGATGTTGTTCTGGTCATTGTCGTCTAAAATTACCATTGCAGAGATGTTGAGTAGGGTTTTGGATTCCGGCAGCAGAGCCCCAGCTTTTGATCGTATTGCGGACACAATATCCGATTTCTCCTCTCGGCCAGGGTGAAGGCTTTCATTCCTTAGGTTCAAAGCGGCAGACGCTTGATATGTCTGAAAAGACCCCAGACAATCTTGATAATTACCTGTGTACCTTGGACCGAGCTCATAGTACACGGCAATAAGGTCATCGCTCAGCACTTCAGCGAAAAGGTGGGCTGAGGCGAGACGCCATTGCGTGTGTACCAACCCTTTGCCTAGTTGTGTTGCAAGATCCTGTGGCGTGCCAATGAACGCTTGAACTGCATTGTTGATTTTTCGATGTGATGAGGAGCTGGAGCCGCCTTCGCCGCCATTCTTTGACGGAGGCGCGACTGGATACTGTGACTTGACTTGCTCGACAAATTCACCATCGATGAAGAGGGATGCTCTTGCAGATGATGTGGTTTTGGGTCGGCGATGTGCTATAACAACATGATACCAGCGCCCTTCTTTGAATGAAGCGGACTTGAAGCGTACGCTAGGTCTCGACGAGGTCACAGAGGTCTGAAGGATTAGATTGTGGGTGTCTTTCTCTAGATAGACGAGTACAAAGCATGTTTGGCTTGCGTCAAACGCGCCGAAGATGGTTGTGTGCGCATTGGGATCAAAGAGTATCATTTGGATGAAGAGAGACAACGTATATCCGGTGCTGGAAGAGACAGGAGGAAATGCCCTTCCAATGCCTGGCAACTCTATTGATGCATACCCGTTCAAGGAGAGATTAAAATGTACGAAAGAAGGTGAAAGGGAAGACTTTATAGATGTCAGTAGAAGCTCTGCAATGAGCAACGAGGATCGTGCATGGTGGAAAAGAAAGTAGGCGTCGTCCGTGCTGGCAACGCCGAAACTAAGAAGCGTTTTTGCAAGGGTTCGGAGCTCTGGAATAGAAGGATTTTCAACTGAGGACCCTTGTAGGGACTTGAGGACGGCACTCAATAAGCCTGTGCCGTGGAGAGCAGCCAGGTTCCCCGTTGACAGAGCCGCAATGTAGTTCACCACGATCGGCATTCCAAATGAGATGGCAACATGACGGACCGGATCCTCATTTCGTGACGGTTGATCTTCCAGCACTCTCCAGATGTCGAACATAATCAACGCAGCGTCTGGATTACGAATGACAGATAGAGGACCCAGGTCTTTCTTGAGGAGGCTCTTGACCAAAGCCACCTGGTTGGCAGATAAGTCTTCGCTGTCATGTTTCATTCCGCCCGAACGGTCACGCTGCCCATCAGCAGGTTCCGAGGTGAGCAATGGCTGTTGAAGACCAGCAGCATCATCCAGCTGTCGCGTTAAAATGCCAAAGAAATCGGTTATGGACTCGTCGTCTAGAGCGCAAGCTAGTAGACATCCAAACACCCGATCTGCGAGAATCCCCGAGGCTTTGATATCACGGCCTTCTATACCAAAGACTATCTTTTGGATAGCAGTTTTCATGGCTTGCCATCCGCCTTGATCGACACGCTGGCGAAAGAATCTTTGATTTCCATGGTGGTCACTTAAAGCGGCTGACAAGACGCTGAAGATCGTTTGCATGAGGCTATTAAGGATCGGAAGCTCCTCTTCGCTATTGCTCATTTGTGCGCCATAACGCTGGGAGACGACGTTCAAGGCATCAATAATTATTTGCAGGCCTCCAAGATGCCTGAAGGTGTCTTTGATACGTGGGGTACCAGAGTCGTCCAATAGTGACTGACGTATCCGGTGCCCGGCTTCCAGCTTCTCATGAATATGCTCCAGCGTGAACACACTTCCCCCCACCAGATTGTCCTCTCCTAGCACCTGTAGCTGACTCTGAAGCTCGCCCGTTGGGGGTCCCGAGTCCTTGAGCGTGGAAGCCCGACTCCTTGAAATTGCAAACGTCATCCTGTATGCTTCCCACAGTATTCATCGACTTGGGGCCTCGCCATCGTTCATTGGTCTGCACCTAAAGCACCAGCACACGGGGGTAGTGCTGGGCTGTGTCTCGTGCTCACAACGCGAGTTACGGTGGTAGATCATGGGGGCGAGATTCCTGAGTCACGTGGTATCGCGGATCCACGAACGTTCCAGGTTTATTGCAAGCTGGATTGGGACATTGTGTCTTTTCTTTTGCCAGAACAGTTCGGAGCAAAAATGTCAAGTGAGACCGGAAGCTGAATTCACAGAGTATTGCCAAGCCACTAAGGCTATATCGGCGCTAAGTCTACTCTAGTGCGACAGTTGCCTTGTGATCAGGCGCTCGACGCAGCTCTTATCTCCTACCAAGCCTCTTCTGTGTTACAACCATTCAGTCTTTCCTTCGACCTATTCTGCATCATTCACGTCTACTATTCGCATTCTATAGAGCTAAAGCTACAGCACTAGGCCCCTCATCATGAAGGGGTTCTTCGCGTTGTTACTGCTGCCTTTATTGGCATCGGCGTCCCCAGTCCTCATTGACACCATCCACAACGATGCCGCCCCCCTTCTATCGTCTACTCAAGCTCAAGAGATCCCCAACTCCTATATCATAGTCTTCAAGCCTCATGTCTCACACTCGTCAGCATGTGAGCACCATGAGTGGGTCAAAGGCCAGCATCTCGAGATCGAGTCAACTAAGAGGGATCTGTCGAAGAGGTCGCAGTTCCCCATCACTACATTCGGCGGACTCAAACATACATACAACATCGCCGGCGGTCTTCTTGGTTACTCTGGACACTTCGATGAGGATGTTATCGAGAGAGTTCGCCGTCATCCAGATGTAAGTAAACAGACGCATCGTCTCTTATCTGCCTATCTACTCGCACGTGACCATACTGATTCGTGGCTGTGGGATAGGTTGCCTATGTTGAAAGGGACTCTGAAGTCCATACCATGGCAAGCGCGAGCCCAGAGACTGAAAAAAATGCCCCATGGGGTTTGGCCAGAATATCCCACCGCGACAGCTTGAGCTTCGGCACCTTTAACAAGTATCTATACTCCGAAGACGGCGGTGAAGGTGTAGACGTTTATGTCATTGATACAGGTGCCAACGTTGAACATGTGGACTTCGAAGGTAGAGCACACTGGGGCAAGACTATCCCCACTAATGACGAGGATCTTGATGGCAACGGCCACGGCACTCACTGCTCTGGCACCATCGCCGGAAAGAAATTCGGTGTTGCTAAGAAGGCCAATGTCTACGCTGTCAAAGTCTTGAAATCCAACGGCTCAGGAACAATGTCCGATGTTGTCAAGGGCGTCGAATGGGCCGCCATCACCCACAATGAGAAGGTCGAGGCCGCCAAAAAGGGTAAGGGGAAAAAGGGATTCAAGGGCAGCGCTGCAAATATGAGTCTTGGTGGAGGCAAATCAGTCACCTTAGACCTCGCTGTTAATGCCGCAGTCGATGCTGGTATCCACTTTGCTGTCGCCGCTGGTAATGACAACGCTGACTCATGCAACTACTCGCCTGCGGCCGCTGAGAAAGCTGTCACGGTCGGTGCATCGACACTCGCTGACGAGCGTGCCTACTTTTCCAACTACGGAAAGTGCAATGACATCTTTGCCCCTGGTCTCAACATCCTGTCCACCTGGGTTGGCAGCAAATATGCTACAAACACCATCTCTGGCACCTCGATGGCATCTCCCCACATTGCAGGTCTCTTGGCCTACTTCCTTTCCCTACAACCCTCAAAGGACTCCGCCTTCGCTGTGGCCGCAATTACCCCCAAGCAACTCAAAGAGAACCTCATCTCGGTTGCCACTGTGGGAAGTCTTACTGACGTTCCCAAGAACACTAAAAATGTAAGTGCTCCATGATTTTCCTGCCCATGAGATACTCACTAATGACGACTCCAGATTCTCGCATGGAACGGCGGTGGCTCCTCTAATATCTCGGAGATCTTAGCCCAACAGCATAGCCCAAAGGTCGCAACCAAGGCTACCACCATGGCCAAGGAATTCCTCAAGCACGAACTCGAAGTTCTCGAGGGGATGTTTGAGGAGTTGTAATAGACGCAAATGCCAACAGACAGTCAAACTTGGTAACATGGACGGGCGGTAGCTAGAGAGAGACGACAACTGCATTCCTATTGTACTGACTTTGATCTATTTAGTGTCTTGGGATAGGGTAGGCAGGGCAGGGCATTACGGTCTTACATTTTCCAATTATTAGATAGCCAATGTGGTGTAGTCCTATATGCAATTGACTCAACTTACAATGTTGTTCAACGCTCGGTGATGATGAGACGGCTCGCGTTGCTGATAAAGAGGCGTACAATTGTTGAGCGTCGTCGTCGTTCCAAGCGGCATCATCGCCGTTCTTGATAGAAGGATTCACCCCCTAACTGCTCGCACCCCTAGCCGCTCGTCAAGTAGGGCTGAAGCCCGGAAGACCCTTCGGCCCCTAAAGAACACCCTAGAGGTTCGTTCTCCGGGCAATAATTCGGGAAGTTCCGGGGACCGTGCTTGTCGCGAAAGTGATCAGGACTAGGGCGGCCTCTAGGCGGCTTCCAGGCATCAGCCCTATGGGTGAGCGGTTAGGGGGTGCGAGCAGTTAGGGGGTGAACCCTTCTACGCGAATAGGAAAAGCCTGAATTCAAAAAGGCAATTAGTACTGGAGGATTGTCAAATGTTTCAGACGGAGATCATTTGAATCTATTGAATACCAAAACGAAGCCTTCAACCGTACGGCTGAGACCTCTAATACTTTACCTCATTGAAAACGAGATTGACATTGCTGGCCGAAGGGGCCGCCCTAATAAGTCAGCCGGCGGGGTGGAGGGCTTGGCGTTTAATTGTCAGCCCTACAGTTATCGAACGAGCAAAGTTTGGGTATAAATGACCGGGAGCATTATCAATACTTCAAGTAGTCGGCGACAGCATAAACTCGCCTCATTTGATGGGAGGTCTGGCTTCAGTCGCATGGATATTGGCTCAATAGGCTGGATCTTCGGGGCAGAGCAGATCCATGTCACCTCAGCTTTGACAACGCCATCAAGCTTGGCTGCGCCAGCCAAGGAGATCGTAAGAGGAGTGTTTGGGCGCTCGTGCTACCAATGGGAAGCCTGGCCTCTCAGTCAAAGAAGAACAAAAGTCTGACGACAGGCTCGTTCGCTTTCATAGACGGGATACGGCATCCCTACAAAGATTATTGAATTGCGACTCTCCTCGCCCTTTGGCCCACTGTGATCAACACCACCCACGGACGTGGTGGGCGTTCCGGCGCTCCAGCTCCCATGCCATTCGACTATTGAGAGTCTTGCTTTGCTTTCGGAGTTTTCCAGGACAAGGCTTCGAGCAAGCAGAATGGCCTACCAGCAGAGTGGCCGCCGACAAGCAAGCCAATACAACCAATATCAAGGCTCTCCAACATCGCGATCCCCATATGGCAACACAGCGCCATTAGGGCCACCTGCCGCGAATTCCTCCGTACGAAGGACATCGAGCTTCGACCCGGGCGACGACTCCCAGTACCCTGAAGAGGTGGATGGCAATATAGAACAAAGCAGGGGCTATAGGCCAGGGAGCATAGCTGGTATGCAGCATGAAGAGCTGTACATGGGTGGCATTCAATGTCCGGGCTTTCCTCCGAGGACGACTTCATACGGTACAAGCAGCGGCGGTGGATATCAGCACCAGGAAACCGCTCCTGTACCTCCAGCCAGGTCTTCATATAATCCACAACAATATGGAGCGCCCCAAACGCAATATAGCCCACAATCCCAAAGCGCTACATCTAGTACCTTCAGCGTAGCAGCCCATCAGCCTTATATACCTGCTGCCTACTCGGCCAGCAATCAATATCAAGCTAGCTATGGTGGATCAAGCCAGGGAACACCACCACAGTCTTACCCACCTACAATGCCACCTCACACCGCCCAGCCTCCTCCGCCGCCTCCGCGACCATATGAACAGCGCTATGGCAGTCGTGCGTCAGCACAGATTGGTGTGGAAACAAGATCACAGTTCTCGACCGTTCCTCCAGAACTACCTTTTCGACAGCAGCCTCTTCCACAGCGCCCATCGACACAGTCTCCGGCGACATGTTCCTCTTATACACCGCCAGCTCCCCCGCCTCCGCCATTTTCACAATCACAAAATGCCTACCCTTTGAATTCTCCCTCAGCAGCCGCGTCACAGTCGTTTTCACGAAGAGCACAAAACACCACACAAAGAGCTTCTGGTCGTCCACCCTCATTACATAACACCCTGCCCCTCTTACCGACGTACTCATCGAATTCTAGTCCACGTATTCCCTCGCCAGCTATATACCGCAGGCCTGTTGATGGATCGCTTAATAATTCGCGAAACGACGATTCATTACCACCAAATCCAGGAACACCAGGTCCCACCCCACCGGCTCATTCACCCCAACGTACGGATACCCTACGTCGACATCCTCAAGCGAGACCACTTCCAGGCCCTCCTGCACAAGCTACTCCGAGTACGGATTACTTCAGTAGCAGCAATGGCCATAGCGACGAGCAGGATGCCGAGGAGCCTGGATATGATGATCTCATGCAGGAAGTTGAGGCTGCAGTCATGGGAAGAGCACCACCTTCAAGAGGGAGTGCAAGAGCTGCACGAACGCCAAACAACGCCTCGATAGACGAGACTCACGCAACTCGGTCGCCTCTCGCTGGCGGGTCACTCTCTAGAGATAGCTCGGGTCGTGACCATTATTACACCAACGGGCACATTGAACAGATAGCCGAAGGTCAGTACGTAGACTATGACGCCTACAGTGACAGGAGCGACGCGGAGGCAGAAGCTGGCTTGGCCGCTATGCACATGGCAGACGAGCAGGATGCTGCAGAGGAGGCTCGAAGGCGGAGTGGTCGCGACTCGCTACTAAGCTCTCACGAAGCGAAGCAAAATCAACATCAGGGGGCCGAGTATAGTAGCGATAGCGATGTTCATGTCGATATGGACACTTACGGGGGCGGCTTCCCGGGAAATGTGCATTATGGCGAACGCCAATCGTCAATATCAGAGAGTAAGGGCTACGCGAATGATATAGATGACCAAGGTCGCCCATTTGCGGCGACAAGGGATTCGCAGCGTTCCGACATATCAGCAAAACTGTATGAGTATCCGATACCGGGTCAGGAATACATCCATCCATTTGCGCCTGCGCGAGTCGATCGGTCTGGTACTGGGGGCCTTTCAGAGCCAGGAACTATCCCTCGGCGCCTCAGCTTCGAAGATGGTGACGAAGCAACGCTGGGAGAGTCCGAGGGCGCATATACTTCAGGTACCCAGAGCCCCTCCAGAGACAGTATGCAAGATACATTTTTCCACCCCGGAATGGGACCGAGCCGACCATTGCCAGCAGCTCCTGTGGAATCTTTGAACGCCCAGACAGTCCCTCAGCTATTGCCTGCTGGTACATATCAACATCCGCAAAGGCTCTTACAGTATGATCAGTACGGGCGTCCGAGGTTTCCTGCCGCGCCAGATGCATACGACCAATTGCTCACTCCCCAGGGAACACCTGTGCCAAGATCGTCATCTTTAATAAGCCATAGCAGCTCACCTCAGACTGTCCCTCCGATACGTTCAAAGACAGATGCAGATCGGGCAAGGATTCTGAAGCAGCAGCAAATGGCTGGGCTCCGCGCTGCTTCTGTCTACGGCACAGATTCTTTAGGTGAGCCTTCACTGAATCCTAGTGCAGAGCTTGTCGGACTACTCCCAGAGATACCTTCCGGCAAACGGAGAAAGTTCAATCCCTCGAAGCTTTCGACTATTGACTTCAAGAAATGCCCCGAACCTTGGGCTCTGAGCTCAATTGTCAATTGGATCAAGGAGATGAGTGAGGGTGAAGCAGATCTCAAGGAGCACGCGATAGTCGATGGCATTGTCGCTCTTTTCACGCACAAGGTGCCAACTATCAACACTGCAGATGCAGAGGTCCTCGGAGCCAAAGTCGTGCAGCAAATGTTCCACTCGGGAACTCTCTTGAAAGAAGAAGAATGGGTAAAATTTGGAATTGCTCCCTTATCAGGTGTCCTATTCCAACTGACAGGCACTGGCTGCTACTCGCCCATGGTACACACCCAGACGATGGCCGGTCGATGCTATGCTCACCACTGCATGCGAACACTGAAAAAGATCAACCTCCAGACCCAGGTTTTGGAGCCGCAACGAAAGATCGAAGACTGGGCAACATTCTGGAAGATGACAAAGGATCAAATTGACAAGGCTGATCGCAAAGAGTTCGAGCGGCAGAACAATTTGCACGAAATAGTGACAAGTGAAGACGTCTATATGGATCAGCTGAATGTTCTCCGAGTCCTCTACAGAGACGACCTCTCCAAATGGCAACCACCAATTCTTGCGCCGAAGCGTAAAGAAAACTTTCTTCAAGATGTTTTTGGCAAGGTAGATATCATAAAGCAAATCAACGAGGAATATCTACTTGCCGCTTTGAAATATCGCCAAAACGAGCAAGGTCCTTGGATATCTGGATTCAGTGACATATTCCGTGAATGGATTCGGAAGGCCAAGACTGCCTACGTCGACTACGCAGCAAGCTTCCCAAATGCAGACTTCTTGGTACGTTCAGAAGACAAGCGTAACATGCTGTTTCGGCAATTTCTTCAACAAGCAAGAGAGAACGAACGCTCCAAACGGTTAGGTTGGGACACATATCTCAAAGCACCTATCACTAGATTGCAGCGTTACAGTCTCCTGCTGGCCACCGTTCACAAGCACACGGTACAAGACTCGGAGGAGAAGACCAAACTTGAAGTTGCGATAGAGGAGGTCAAAGGTGTAACAATGGAGTGCGATGCCCGAGTGGCTGAGATGACTAAGATCGTGGACCTAGCAGAGCTCCAAGCCAAATTGCAAATGAGGCCTGGCATGGGGGATGTTCAATTGAATTTGACCCACATGGGTAGAGAGATCATCTACCAAGGGGCTTTAGAAAGGCGAGGGACTGCTAAGTTCAGTTGGGTTGAATCTCAAGTGATACTTTTCGACCACTACCTGGTATTGGCCAAAATCGTAACAGCACGAGATGCGGCCGGTGGCTTGAAATATGAAAAGTATGATGTGTCAAAGACACCTATCCCTATGGATCTACTGGTCCTTGAGAGCGATAACGACGACGCCGTTGTCAAGTCTACCATGAAAGGGCTAGGTGCTGTTGGGGCTGTTACCACCAAGGCAACAGCTCCCGCGGAGACCCGACCAGGTCGGCAGTCAATGTCTAACCCTGGCGGTGGCCCCGGCACGCTTACACACATGAATACGGCTTCTTCCGCAGCGTCAATCATGACCAATGGCTCCAGTAAGACCATGGTTGCCGCCACTACTCTTGAAAGCCCTAAGGACGAGAAGGTCATGTATCCATTCCGCATCAAGCATCTTGGGTTCGACAATTCGTATACACTCTATGCCCCAAGTAGTAAGAACAGGGAGGAATGGTGCGGTAAGATCATCTCAGCAAAGACGAGACATGCAGCTTCGCTGTACAGGCAAAATGCAGAACCTTTCCGGCTGAGGGTTGTCGCTGACACGGCTTTCTTCTACGATGCAATGTCTGGGCAGGGCAAAACTATAGTCATTCCAGGTACACCATTATACAGAGCCGTACAAGAGATAGAGAAGACTTGCGAAGAGATTCGCCCAAAACCAGGCCCTGTTTGCAGGGCTGCCGTCAACTGTGCGACCTCGTTCAACCAGCCGTTCGGCAACCCGATGGTGGCAGTGGGTACGGACTATGGTGTCTATACGTCTAACTACGCCAATCCTAGAGGTTGGACAAGAGTAAGTCGACCTATCCCTATTATCATGCCGTATACTGACTCAAATTCAGGCGATCGCCGCTACACGGGTAACCCAGATCGCCGTCCTCGAAGAGTTCTCCCTTTTCCTTCTTATCGCCGACAAATCGCTGATAGCCTATCACCTCGACACCGTCTGCCCCGTGTCCGGCGGCCCCACTCCCAACAACGCCTCCGACTCCTCTCGCCGCGCACCTCAAAAGCTCTCCGGCGCCAGGGACGTGGGCTTCTTCGCCACCGGGCGCATGAAAGACCGCGCCCTAGTCTTCTACAAGAAACGCGAAGGTGTCTCCTCAATCTTCAAAGTCCTTGAGCCCGTCTACCAGAAATCATCTACCTCAAGTTCGGCGCGAAATCGCTTCGGTATCAAGAAAGGCAACGTCGAATTCTTCCGCGAGTTCGATGAATTCTACATCCCCTCCGAAACCTACGCCATCAATCTCTTCCACTCTTCCTTAGCCATCTCCACAGCTCGCGGTATCGAAGTCCTCACCTTAGACAAGAAATTACCGATGTCAATCCCAGACCTCAAGCCACCAGATGTCGCCGCCACAGCCCAACGCATCAGCGGTCAGCGCTCCCTGGGCATGTTCCGCCTCTCAGACTCCGAATTTCTCCTCGTCTTTGAATCAACGGGCGTATATTGTAATAAATATGGCGACGTCTCCAGGACTGCGGTATGTGAATTCGTTGGCAAAGCGCGAAGTGCGAGTTTGGTTGCTGGCACTTTCTTGATCTTGATTGGCGATGGAGGTGGGTATGCGGAGGTGAGGAACGCGATTAGTGGACGCTTGCGGCAGGTTATCACGGGGAGAGATGTGAGGTTGTTGGACGAGGGGGTTAATGGGGGGCGGGTAAAGATTTGTATGCAGCATCCGGAGGATCCGAAGGCGCAGATTATTGTCGAGATGATTGTTAATGAGGGGCTGAAGGAGTAAGGACGGGTATATGGGGAGCAATGAAGGACGTAACGCGATGGGAAATGAAGCATTGGATGACTCTGTATTTATGGGATACCTCGGTGCATTTTCGGGGTGGGCTCATATATGTTGGCTCGGGCGGCTTGAAGCGTAACGAATTGCTGTGCATGATGGATGTGTATGTTTCCCATTGTGTTATAGTGAGGTCTTCCTCTAATATGGTGATAATATAGTATGCTTGTGTTTACTATTTGCTTAAATTTCACTCCCGATGGCTTTGAGCTACCACGTGAGCTTCTCTGTTCACGTCTGTCTTGAAATCATGGCAAGCCATTGCCCGTTTGCCAGAAACTAGTCCACTTCACCCAAATTTTGCGGGCTACCGACTGCATCAAAGCCATAAAGTAGTAGACAAGGGGTGGAAAGAATGTGTACTACGCAATTCCACCGCATAGGAAAAAGGTATAGGACGCCATCTGTCAGTCAAACAGAACGTCAACGTCAGCCCTCAATAGATTCTCGAAGTCGATACAAGCATAAAGCAGTGCCATGAGCCTCAACAGGTACTGCTCTGATACATCGCCTGTCTCATATTTTCTAGTGGTGCGATGCAAACGATCTATCCATCGATCCTTCTCTAGCCCCTCATGCAGCATCCGCCGCCTTGCTTATAAACTCATCCAACTCACTCTGATCTCCCATAAACTCAGGCTTCCACATTGCAGCTCCAGCATTCTCCAACTCATCGTCCTCTTCAACATTATCCTCCCCCTCTTCCTTATCAACTAACCCCACTCTCCACCATCCCAATCCCCAACCTCTCCCTCTGTCTAAGCTCAACCGCATCCTCCCCACCGACCGCTGGCAAACGCCTCACACCCATCATCGCCCATACCAAAGCACCCAAAACCAATTTTGGCAATATCGGAAACGCAAATATGAAATTGCACCGCCAGCCCTCCTCATAAACGAAGCGGGCGCAGCAGATAAAGTCTCCATTCTCATCTTTCTTCGCTCGCGGGGCGTTGGGGTCGGAGTCATATCCGTCAGGTTCATGACCGGGGCTGTAGCCGTGAGGAGGCTCTGGGGTGGCTTCTTTGAGCTCGGAGTGGACGGTAATGTAACCTGAGGAAGGGGTTCCCGCGAGCTGTGGAGGAACCTGGTCTGCCAGATGACGGTTTAGGTAGCTGCCGCGCGCTCTATCTCTGGGTCGTAGTCGTCGGTAACGTGAGTTTCCTTATTTTTTATATCGTAGAGGCAAATATCATGGCAAGGCTGGTCGAAGCCCATGCATGATAGCATATGCTGTAGCCTCATACTAAGATTTTAACAATTTATTCGTATGCATCACTCTATAATCACAACAACGCTGGGATTGCCCATACCATCCACCCAGATGCATTGATACAGTACCAGCTGATGATAATGACTCCACGTAAACGCTGTAGGAATAAGACGCCGCTTTTGGATTGATCCTTCCATCTGCTATGCCGCTCAACTCCATTTTTGTGCCCTCCCGTGTGGCACTTGGCCGAAGAAGGTTAACGATTGACTGACTGACCCAATGACCCAATGAACAATGGTCCCTGTCAATCCTCCATGGAATGCTAAATAACCGCTTGACTGACCCAATGAATGATGGCTTGCTGAAAGAGCCCGCACGACTCCAATGAGAGTGATAGACATGCGCACTAATCCAAGATAGTGAATCTGGAAGACCGCGCAATCATGGTGATGTACACCAACAACTAAAACCAACCCTTCATCCTCCTGTCTGTTCCTCGCTAAGAGTTTGTACAGCTCCCATCGATCTGCGATGAAAGCGATATCAGACTTTTTGGCTGTTAATTTTTTGGGTTCAGCCTCGTTCCCGCAGTCTCGCAATTTGCTGTCCATTCCGGAGCAAACATCTGTCATCTGAAGTTGCCAGGGTCTCCCCGGGCCATTCTCATCCGCCCTTGCGTTCGTAGTCATTGATTGGCATCGGTTCACCAGGAAGAATGTGTCCGGAGCTAGGTCTCGACCTGATCTTTTTGCCCTTCTTGCTTGACTGCGTCTGCCAACCGTTTACGATTGGCAGCTGCGTATGTGACTTTGAACTCATAGGGCTCTCATCGGGAAGATATCTTCCTCTTGGCGACTCGGCAGCTTTTGTGTCCTGGGTAAATTTCGAGGGATGTACGCCGTTCGGCTTCGGCTCCAAAGCACCATGCTGCTGTTCCTGTTTCTTGCGCGTGATCTCTGCAAATGTTGGGATGTAGAGATCCAGCTTTCCAGCTGGGCGCTTACTAGCGGTATATGGTTGTGGCACCATATCTTGCTTTCTCTTCGCAGTGGGTGATGGCGTTGTTACCTCACGGACTGGTGAAAGCAATGGGATGGGCATGGGTACATTATCGACTTGCGTAATAGCCTGCTCCGGCAAAGGCTTCGGCGGGGATGCTTGGACGGCAGGACGAGTTTTTGCTGGTGGCGATGCTTGCTCCGGCTTCGCGGATGGGCGGCTGAATTGATGTTCTCCAAATTGGATTCCTAGTCCACCAGCAGGCCTGCCCCGCTTCTCCGAGCGCTGTGCATTACCTATTGGATCGAGAGTATCGTTGGCTTGGTTGCTAGCACGTCGCACTGTCGAATCGTAGTTTCCATTCCGATTGCTGAGTGGCATGCGTATACCTTCAGCCGATGTATAGGTCTGAAAGAAATGTTGTGGTTCATCAACAACAAGGCCATCTTCAAAGCCTTGACTACCAGGTATCTCAGCATCGACTGAGGCAGGAGTATCATACGGCCGATCATCTGATCCGGAGGTAGCTTCGCTTATCGTTGTCGCGTGGGAAGAGCCTTCGGCCACCATTGTCGAATAGTCAGGCATGTTCCACCCATCATGTCCATTCGCAATGATAGGTCCAGAGGCACGGGGAATTTGTGAAGTGGTCTGAACTCTATCGTATCTTGGTTGTGCCGGTTGAGGAGGCGCAGAAGAGACTGATCGGACACTGAAGGATCTATCTCGGAAAGGTAAAGCTGGCGAGGGTGAGGGAGAACGAGAACCATTTCTCAGTCTGCTGAAGCTTTGCGGTACTCCTCGAACCCGAGGGTGCAGGTCGTGGTATGCTGGTACTCGCTGAAGATTGGATAATGTAGAGTCTTCTCGGTGATGCCGCGGTAGTGGCGAGTCATTGACCCAATACCCAACATACTCTTTTGGTACACTGTCTTCGAAGCTTTGATCCGTAGGTTGCCGCCTTGGATCCTGGTGCATTTGCATTTCGACAGGTCTGTATCGCTGTTGAGACATCTCCAAGTCGTAGATCTGTTGCTGCCGTAGCTGGTATTGATACTGTAACCATGCTTGGCTGCTCAAGGGGAGCGGAGGTGCATTTTGGACGGTGAGACCCACCGGTACAGTCCTGGCAGGCTGCGAATGAGACCGGCTGTTCGAAGCAGATGCGCCATCCGCCACAGAGGAGCGGTGAACGCCATGCCTCAAATCTGGCTGCGCATGCTTTAGTGAGGGAGAGGAGGGTTGCGTATGGACATTTTGTTGTGGTGTGCCAGGCACTTGCGGGTACGCAAACGGATGGAAACATTGTGCGCTGCGAGTCGGTGTTGTCAAGGGGACATGGTTGTTCATGTTCAGTCGATGCGCTTGCTCTCTCGTCAGAAGTGGTGGAATTGAAGCATCGTCGTGGGATCGCTGAGCCTGCATCTGAGCTTGCATTTGAGATGCTGTCTGTATACGTCGTAACTCTTCCTCCTGGGCTTGAAGTAGCTGATAGCGAGTAAAGAGCTCGTTGTGAAGCTGGATCTGGTCGAGCGAAGCTTGGAGAGCATTTTCTCTTGGAAGATAGTCTCGGCCACCGCTGCCGTGTAGGTTAGCTGGAAATTTGTTCTGGGCAGTTGCGCTCGATGCTCTTCTCTGCTGATGCTGTGTATATCCACGCTGATTGTATTGATTATGCCGAACCCCTCCGCGATTGTTGTGGCCTCCTCGTTTCGCCTGCGTAGACTGCGACTGACTTCGGCTACGGGTAAGGACGGGCGGAGGTCTTGCTGCTGGCTTTTCCCATATCTTCTCTTCTGTGGCTGGGAAAACGTGTTCTTCGAGACATTCGTCGAGTTTAGCATCCTTCACCAGGTCAAAGGCACGCCTCATTTCTTGGTGAATGCCTCGGAATGAGGTATCGTCTGCGGTATTACCCAGATTTCTCTCAGTATTGAAGGGCTCCTCCACGCACAAGCGATTGTTCTGCATGAAATTCCACTTCTTCGCTTCCTTCGATAACAATCTCCCTTCACGGACGGAGATGACATTCTTTTCGTAGTCAAAGTCATACCCGTAGCGTCGAAAGAAATGGAACAGAAGCTCTCCAAGAGTCTCTGTGTTTTGATACCCAAAGCCTCGAAGTTTGTCGATATCATCATCGAATGGGCGAGGCTTACCATCCTCACCAATTTTTCGCAGGTGAGGTTTCTTGTGCAGTGAAGGTAGTATGGGAGGGTTGCGAGTTTGGAGGAAGTTCAAGATCAGGCATATCCATGTGTAGGAGCTGAGAGTACCACCGAGGGCTACATGGGGAATTTAGCAAGGGTTCTCTATAAGTCGTACAGGTGTTTATGTCACATACCAGCGTCGTTCAGGATACGACGTTTCGTCCACTGCTTGATGATCATAGCGAGGGGTCGGACACGTTCGTCTATCTCAACATAGGTCTTTATCATCCGAGTGTTATCAAGGGCCAACGTATTGTTGACGTTCATGTCGCATGCGAGCTTCAGCTCTGGGTCCCAGAATTTCACAATCGGCACTTTGGCATGAGGCACGCAGACAACACGTTCCATCCCATCTACTTGACATATTAGCAAAGTCCTGATAATCTTTACATTTGGTATACGTACGCTCTGCAAGTGCGTTCGCTAGCAAACACACTCGCTCAAGGGCTTTCATGGAAGTAGTTATGCAGATGTCAACTATTGTTTGTTTAGCCTTTACCTGGATAGCTAGATGAACCTCCCGCAGGGACTTACCATCCGAATCACTGGTACATAGCATGTTCCCAGACGACCCAAACACATGAACCTTGATGACACCACCCGACCACTGCCGATTCAGTATCCTTTCCAGCTTTTCTACGAATCGTTTCCGACTCTTCTCGCTCTCCGTAGACGGCAATATTCGGTCATACAGCTCTCGCATGTCTCCACTCAATTTCCCCTCCTCGCTAGGATTCAAGTATTTCTTTGGCGGAGCCTTTGCCCTCTCCAGCTGATCTCCTCCAATTGAGTATGGAATCCTTCTTCTTGAAAAAGCCATGCCAGTCTCATATTTGCATCCTGCAAGAGAGGGGGCTTTGCTGCCTGAACGAGCTCTTTTTTCTGGCTCTGAGTGATTTGACTTTGGAGAAGCATCCTTAGCGATTTTCTCGGGAGAAGTCGAACGATCGCCAAAGGAGAGTTTCCGAGGATGTTGATAAGGCGAAGAAGGAAGAGAGTTTGAGTCTTGAGCGATTAAGTGTGGACGAGGGGCAGGGGCGGCAGCGAGCTTCTCGGGAAAGTCGCGCAGCTCTTCCTTCTGCGGCATGATGATGACACCCTCTTGTCACCGGCAGCTTGCCAGTTGATACTGTGTATAGAAGAAGATTCCCATGGGTGGCTATTCCCAACTTTGGCGCCCACTTGAGCGGCCCCCTGTTCTTATTGTGTTGCTTGTGTGTAATAGTGCCTTGGTCCAGCAGGTTCGAGAATCCTTGCAAGAGAGAATTCAGAGGTTGGTGAGGCTTGCCGCCGGGTAGTGGGTAGTAGAAGAGAAGCTTGCGTGGGTTTGTGGTCCGGTTGAGGTGAAAATCGTGGAAGTGTAGAGGCAATTCTGTCCGGGTCTAGCCTTGACAGCAGTGGCTAAGCAGGGATTCGCAAATAGAAGGCGGTGCACAATGAATCATGAGAAAGCCAATGCAGGTCGTTATGTATACTGCTGGCAAATAGATTCGCGAGGCATAGGAAATGTTTCTGCGGTCCAGGGGCGTCGCCGGCCAGAAAGCCTGTACCAGTGCCAACCGGACACGGAGGATATCTCTACAAGCGAGGCAGTAGTGAGGAATGGAGGTAGGAGTTATTGACAATGGTAGTGAGGACAATGTGATGTTGTCTTGCGGAAGGTGCAGGTGTGGTTTGTTGTCGAGTAGCAAATGGCACTACTCACGTTAACGCTTTGCCAAATCGATGCCAAGGCTCCTGTGGGGGGAATGCGTTGCAAGCACTGAGCGGCGCGGGAGTAAGCAATCTCGGCTTTCGCACACACAGAATCTAAGTTAATGCAGTAGGCACGTAGGCACATTGAAAGCAGTCATACACTTCTCTATTCTAAGATTTCGGAGCATGTCTGTTTATGATCATTCTATGCTTTGCCCACGGACACGATACCTGGATGTTTCACGATGTGGCGGCTACGCCCCTGTCTACTACTTGGTATCCAGCACATACTCGTGACAAAGAACGTTATTTCATAAGATAGCAAAACTATTTCAGTGGTGGAACAGTCACGAATATTCGTGCGTAAACCTTATGATCAACGTGGCTGTAAGCCACCACATGTCTTGATTCCACCCTCTGTGGAGTTTCCGTGGGAGCGGCACTCGCACTCTCGGTTAGGTCAGCACAATGAATAGTCATAACAATCGTTGTTGACCTCCGCCAATGTCATTAGTAAAGATCCAGAAAATTTGTAAAGGGTGAGATTCATTCGTGTTTCCAAGTCCGTAAGCCTCGTAATGTGTCTCACCTTGGGGTCGAAATCTTGAACAACACGAAGCTATGAGATTAAAGTAGGCCAAAGATTTGCGTGATTGAAAGAAGAGAGCCGTATCCCTGCTCTTCCCTTCACGAGTCCTTTCGTTTTGTTGCATTGCTACTGGTACCTGCGTTTTGCCCTTGGACATGATCGGCGCGGGAGCAGCCTTATCGTTAGCGCCGGATGACGTTTTAATCGCGAAAATCGTCTTAGCGTGGATCTCTCAAGTGGTGGAGTCGAAGACCACCCAGTTTTTTAGCACTTAGGTGCTGGTTTGCCGTCGGCTAGGAACTTGACCCGGCAAGGATGGGCTCGATTTCTAAGAGTTTCATGGAGTATGTGACCGCTAGTACTTTAACGTCCAAGCCAAGTCGGGCCATTAGTGGGGATTAAAAGCTCCTCGTTGAGCTGGGACCGTGGCTTGGGGTGGGCGTCTCGTTCCGAGTCGGACAGTTTGCAAGGCTGTTTAGTGGTTGACAAGACTGCGTCTCAGCCTACTTTCTAGGCCTTTTTAGAGCTCATCCCTGACTCTGCCAGCATGAACCCCAGCTGGCGGACTTTTACTCTTCACAAAGTCCACAATATCCCTCGTACCATTCCACTGCAGGGGCCCATACCTCTTTCCATCATCCTCCTGCCTCTGCGTGCTCGGCCATCCATGCCCAAAACCCTCGATGTAGTAATGACTTATAACCTCTTTACCATCACACCACCACGAACGCTTCTTGACATTGCCTCCGTGTATCGTCTCGGCCTCCGCTCTCATCTTGCCTCCGCATCCATTCCTCTCCCTCCAGCCAGCAACCCATTCATCAATGGGATATGTTTCTCCGTCTGGTGTGTTCTTGCCATCGTAGTGTATCACAGGGTCTTTACTCCCATGCACTTCCAGTATGGGCAATGGTGATCTAGCGGGCTCGCAGACGTCGAGAAAAGGCTCATTACCTCTCAATGACCTGTCTTTGTAGATTGCCCCACTTACGATAGCAGCAGCCGCTACATATGACGAGAATCTAGGATCACAAGCCAGGAGGTTCGTCAGGCCGCCACCATTCGAAAAGCCAACAATGTAGACCTAGCTTATATCCACACAGTAAGCCTTCGCAATCTGCTCGAACAATGTCTGTGCAAATGCAATATCATCCAAATCCCTCTTCGGAGGCGCCTCCGGGTCACCCAACCACTGTTGATTAATCCCCTCAGGGAATGCGACCACGGCCCCAACGTATTAAAGTCCGAATCCGTCAATTACGTTTGTGCCTCGAATTGCGCTCCATCTTGCGCCTTGCCATGGAATGCAAGGATCAGAGGTTGTGGCTTTGAAGAGTCGTAAGTCTGAGGGAGATTAAGGAGGTAGTTGCGCGTGCCGCCTGCGGCTGGGACATCAATTGTGAGGGCTGTCGAGCGGTGGCCTGGCGTGAGGTGCGGTGGAGGGTCGCGGCCGCATCCTGGGCTGCGGGAAGCGTTGAGGGGGATAGCTGTCGCTGCTAGAAGTGTAGCAGCTAGGAGCCTCATTTTTGAGCAGAGGGGTGGGGAATTTGGAGCTCATGGTGGAAATGTAATTGGTCTGATAGTTGATCGAGCAGGTTTTTGGTATCATTGAATCCATTGCGACTAGCTCCAGGGCTGACTCGAGACTAGAACTAAGGTACTCCAGGGCAACGTTGATATCACGTGACTGGATGTCGCGCTAAATCGCCTCCTTCCCTTAGCGGGCGATAGTCAACGCTGGACGAAGCATTGCGCATCGTCTGCTCGTCAGCTACGATCATACTCTTCGAGCACGCGAAATGCCTACTTCTACGTGCGCCAATCCCCTGCTTCTGGAATGGATCAAGGAGATATATGACCTGGCGAGAGAGCGCAACACCAAAGGCGTCACAACGCGAGTCGGCCGTTTCTCCATTGGCAAACGAAAGCTCATTGTTACAGATACAAACGAGCTTATGAGTCCATGAAAGCATGCCCATTGACATTCGGTCACCCTTCTGAAGCCCAGCAGCTCGATGGTATTGGGGAGACGATATGCAAGCGCCTGACGGAGAGGCTCATAGAGCATTGTGAAGCCAATGGCTTGCCTGCGCCAAAGAAGCCCAAAGGAAAAGCACGAAAACGCCTCAGTGCCGAAGATCTCCCCGATGGAGAAGACCCTGCGCCCGCGAAAAAGCCTAGGAAAGCCAAGCCATACGTCCCTTCTCTACGGACTGGCCCCTACGCTCTCATACTTGCGCTATCCTCTATGCCAGAAGACTCACTACAAAGCCTCACTAAGGCAGAAGTTATTGAGCTGGCCCAGCCTCATTGCGAGTCATCGTTCACTGTACCTAGTGAAGCTGGGAAATTCTACACTGCATGGAACTCCATGAAGACCTTGGTCGACAAGGATTTGGTACAAGAGAAAGGGAGACCTTTGAGGAAATATACATTAACGGAAGAGGGCTGGGAGGTTGCTCGGAGGATCAAAGCCGTACAGGCAGGCGCGAGCGCAGGGCCAATCTCTTACAAGCCTAAGCAACCTGGAGACAATGCTCCCAGCGTGGAGGTTGGAAGTACTACGCGTATAAATAAGGGGAACGATCTCTTTCTCGACCTCGAAGTTGATTTAGATAAGGAAGAACGTCCGAGGCTGCAGCCAAAAACCTTCAAGAACTCAGAAAGCCTGCACAGAGTAGAGGAGATTAAGCCAATACCACCCGGACAGCGTCTTGGTGGCTCGCCAGTCGACAAGTATGGTATCTTCTCGAAAATTCGAGAGCCAGTCAGCATTGCACGCAAGAATTTTGTCGAGCTCCTCTCAAGCCCAGAGCCGGAAGCCCCTGCAGATATACCTTGGAGTTCATCACCCTTTCACCAGGACAGTAGATCACTTACCTCCAGACCCAGTACTAAGCGACCACAGGAGCCTCTTGAGCCAGCTCAACCTAGTACGACTGCCTATAAAGGGCCTAGACTCCCTTCATCGAGCATGAAGCCACCAGAGAGAGGGAAATTCCTCCCAACTTTCGAGCCAGTCCACGTCCAATCAGGTACATTCACCGTCGAACTTGTCCTCGACAATCGTGAAGTGCGCGCAAAAAATGATCGTGATTACATCTCAGACGAGCTCACCAAGAAAGGCGTCAAACCTCTTGTCCGCCCTCTGGGACTCGGCGACATTTTCTGGGTAGCCAAACTCAGAGACCCCAACCTCCTCGCCCGTTATGGTGAAGAAGGCGATGAAGTGGCCCTGGACTGGATTGTCGAACGAAAACGCCTCGATGACTTAGTGGGCAGTATCACAGATGGCCGTTTTCAAGAGCAGAAGTTTCGGCTCCGGAGATCAGGCGTCAAGAACGTGATCTACCTGATCGAAGAGTTCTCCTTAAGCACCGAGAAACTCACCAAGTTCCACGAAGCAATCCAATCCGCCATCGCCTCCACCCAAGTCGTGAATGGCTACTTCGTCAAGCGCACCCAAAAGCTGGACGAAACGATCCGCTACCTGGCGCGCATGACACGCATGCTGAAAACCCTCTACGAATCCAAACCTCTCCATCTCATACCCACATCCGTCCTGTCACCAACAACATATCTTCCTCTCCTCGGCCACCTCCGCAGCGATCCTGCTCACGCAGCTAAGACCTACGGCATCACTTACCCCTCCTTCGCCTCTCTAGCATCTAAGCACGACTCTTTGATCCTGCGAGATATCTTCCTCAAGATGCTAATGTGCACGCGTGGAATAAGTGGGGATAAAGCGCTGGCGATTCAGAAGGTTTGGAGCACGCCTAGGGCGTTCATTGAAGCGTTCGAGGGCTGTGCGACCCAGAAGGAGAGGGAGATGTTGGTGGAGACGAGCTTAGGGGCGATGACTGGGAGAGCGAAGATTAAGGGTGTGTTAGGAGCGAAGGTGGCGGGTGTTTGGGGTGAGGAGTGATGATTTTGTGTGAGAGGAAGGACGAAGCTTCATGATGAATGTGACTATGACTGTTGGGTATATCTCATGCAACCAGTAACGCCCAACCGTCCCTTCATGAGCAGGAGAAATGCCCTCCCTCGCTCCACATCTGCTCTAAGATCGTCAAAATCATCCCTCATGAGCAAGGAAGTTACCACTTCCCGCTCCATCCTAATCCGAGAACCTCCACCTCCTCCCTCTAAGAGCATAAGAAATGCCACTTCCGAATCCTGCAGCGACCAAACCAATACCAAACAGCCATCTTTTTCCACCTAGCCCTTCGAACCAAACCGCCCCTTCAACCACCCTACACCCCAACCCCCTTCCCACCTCAGCGCCAAACTACTCCCCACAACACACAAACTACTCAACGCCATCGCGGCACTACCCCACACAGGCCCCAACCTCCACCCCACACTATCAACCTTGAAAAATACCCCGGCAGCCACAGGCACGAGGATGATATTGTACACAACCGCCCACCCGAAGTTAAGCTTCACCCTCCGGAAGACTCTCTTTGAAAGTTCGAACAGCGTGATCACATTGCCCAATTCACTCGATAGGAGGATGAACGAGGAACTGTGCATCGCGATGTCCGAGGCAGAGGAGAGGGAAATCGATACATCAGCAGCCGTAAGCGCCGGCGCGTCATTAATCCCATCTCCCACAAAAGCCACTGTCGCTCTCGTCCTCTTTTCACTACTCCTCGACCACGACGGGGAGCTACGGCGGCGCGGCCCATGCTCTTGCAGCCACCGGATCTTGGACGATTTTTCGGTCGGTAGCACGCCAGCGAAGACATGGTCGGCTGGAACACCCAGTGTGGCGGCTACGGCCACGGCGGTGGTGGGATTGTCGCCTGTGAGGATGTAAGTTGGGATTCCTAGGGTATGGAGGCGTGAGAGGGTGGGGTGGGCGGAGAGGCGGAGTGGGTCGGTTATGGCGAAGAAGGTTGTTACTGTCCACGGGGTGGGTGGAGAGGAAGGTGTTGGGAATTTGCGCATGGCGAGGAGGGCGATGGATTTAGATTGGGATTTCCAGGTTGAGAGGGTGGTGGTTGTGAAATAGTTGACTGGGGCGGGGGGAGGTGCGAGAGAGGCGATGAGCGATTCGTTGCCGAGAGCGGCTTCGTAGGTGGTCTCTTCACCGGGTGGAGAGGAGGTAGTGAATGTGCCGCGGAGGCCGAGGCCAGGCTCTTCGGTGATGGAGACTGTGGTGATTTGTTGTGATGACATTGTTGAGGCGATTTCGAGGATTGCACGGGCAAGAGGATGCGAACTGCTTTCCTCGAGGCTGCTTATAATAGACCAAGCGGTCTGAGCCTCGGAGTCTTTAGCAATCATCTCGTAATCGGTGACCTTGAGATCTCCGCCTTCACTCAAAGTCCCAGTCTTGTCAAAGACCACTGCGTCGATGTTGCTAGCTTCTTGGAAAGCTTCACCCCCTCCTCTGACCAAAATACCATGACTAGCAGCCAATCCACCACCAACGAAGAGGGCTGTAGGGGCGGCAAGACCAATTCCACATGGACAAGCAACCACAAAGACGGCAATGGCGAACTCGAGACTCCAGAACGGCCATCCACCTCTTTCCGAATTGAGATACTTTGCATCAAGTGCACCTGACTCACCAAGTGCGAACCAAATCATGAACGTGATGATGGCTAAAGCGGTGATGATTGGGACGAAATATCCAGTCACGATGTCGACAATTCTTTCTACAGGAGCGCGTCTGGTCTGGCCCTCGCGCACGACGGCCACGATCTGGTCAAGCATTGATGTACCACCAACGTCCGTGGTCTCAACGGTAATAGGGCCTCCTACATTGACAGCTCCTGAAAAGACCTTGTCACCTTTGATCTTCGACACGGCGCGGGATTCGCCTGTTAGGGAGCTTTCATTGAATTTGGTTGAGCCGTTGACGATGATGCCATCGGCTGGAGGCGAAGAGCCGTGGGATACGATGACAACATCGCCGATTTCGAGTAATTTTGCATCTATCCGCGTGGTAGATCTTTGCGAGGGAGGGTCTCTTTCGGACTCGCTGCTGTCGTTAGACACGTCTTCCAAGGTCTTGCAAGAGTGAGTAACGAGCGTAGCCTCTCGCGGTCGGAGGTTGCCGAGCAAACCCACGGCGTTTCCAGTCTTAGCCTTGCTGTAAGCTTCCAACCACCGGCCACAGAGAATGAAGAAGGTTAGAAAGACAACAGAGTCGAAGTAAGTCGAGCTTGACTTGGAGTTGCCGGACGGCTCAGTGGTAGCATCGATAGCCAGCACAGCTATAGACGCAAAGTACGCAATCGAAGTACCCGCTGAGACAAGTAGGTTCATGCTTCCGAATCTGTAGAATCTTTGTAGCAGGGGTACTCTACTGCCTTTACGCCACAATGCGCGAATCTCCTTGATGGCTCGGACGTGGAAGACATCTGCAGCAAGAAAGAAGACTGGCGTAGCTAGAATGAAGAGAGCCCAATCAGTACGGGTGACCACGCCGGACCATATTTGTTGTTCGAAGTACTTTCTGATGCCGTTAGATTCTGAAACCAGGCTCATCCATATCACACCAAGCAGTAAGGTAGGGATGGCAATGATAGCACTAAAAACAAGGCGTATGAGAAGCCGATCTCGTTCGTGCCTTTGGATGGCCTGTGATCTCTCCTCTATTGTTGGTGGATTGTAGACTGTTGTATGGAAGGCAGCATTGACTGAATCAATCGTAGCAACGATGTCTCTGATGGTAAAATATGGAGGATGCGCCAGGTAGTTGAGTTTCAGGACTGGCTCCTTTAATTCCGGTGACTGCTCGATGGTGACCTGGTCTGGATATGCAGCATTTATGGCTTCAATGATCCTGGCAGGGCAGTGTTTGCAGAACATCCCCTCTGTCCTCAGCATCACCGACCTCGGTTGAGTCGTGCTTTCGGACCGTTTTGCTACTTCATCGAGTTCCGCGCAACGCTCCACTGCGCTATCATAGCCTAGGTCTTCTACAAGTTCGACAATGCTGTCCAAGTTCTCTTTGCCAGAAAACAGGACTAGAGCACTGTTCGTCATCAGCGTCACATTGACCGAGTGCACGTATGGTAGCTCGGAGACTCCTTTGGTGATTGCGCTTGTGCAAGATGCGCAAGTCATTCCTCCAATGCTGAGGAGAGCCTCATACCGTGAAGTCCCTGATTTAGGGCTTTGGTGGTTCAAGCTGGAGGCTGAGCCGTCATCTGCGGCCTGGTATGTCAAACTGAGGTCTTGCTGCTCATGAAGTCCGGACTTCTCAATAATAGCTTCCGTGGACGATGCAGCGCTTTCCTTGCGGCAGGCATCGCAGTTGGCCAAATGAGTGTTCCTTCGATCGCTATCCGAAAGCTGCAGGTATACTGCAGCACTCGTAGACGCTTTGACGGGTGGTCGCCAAAGAGTCGCAGCGGCCTCTAGCCATGCATCACCGTCGTCATCACCGCCAAGTTTGCGGACCTCACGGCCGGTCTCGTCCGATGTGATGGCGCTGTAGACTTCGAAAGCCGCTTGCGACAGGATGTAGCAGATTCTGGATGCCGACAAGCTTTTCTCGTGCGCAACATGCACCTTGTGCTCTTCAATATAGGTCTTGACACGATATATCGCAGTACCGAACTCTGATAGAAGCCGCTCAATAGTTGAAGTACAGGATGCGCAATGAATGTTCTTGATGCGAATGGTGGTCTCCCAAGCATCTTCCCGATCTTCGTCTTCTGGCTTGATGGTCATGATGGCAGAAGCCTTAATGATGTTCACCAAGTACATAAAAACGCTGAACGACAGGTGCTTGTAGAAACTTGAGCCGCAAGAGGTCACAAGAAAGTGAATGAGATAGTTAGAAGACTGTTGCTGCTTTGATATCACACATGAAGTATGACTTTGGAATTATCATGACGTTCAAGGTGACAAATCACGCACAAACCACGCAGATAACACAAACGGAAAGCACAAACCACGCACGCGGGGTAGAACAGGATGATTCCCAAAATTGCGCCAAGACTTTCTGGCGGATTTCTCTTGGCAGCCAAGGAGTCTTCCGCGCCAGCCATCAACTCAAATGGCGGATACGACTACAAAGCTACCACCTCCCAAGGTTCCACGACTAACAGCGATGGGAGCGGATTCTTGATAAATCCTGCGTCCGCTCAAACCTCCCACTCCGCCACGGACGAAAGGCCATCCTAACGGGACGTTTTGTGACCAGCTTTGTCCCATGTTGCAGATCAATGAGCGAGGGGGTTGGGAGTTCCACGAACTCCTCGATAACAGATCCTAGAAGTCATCTAGGCTATCGCCTTTTCCCTTTTTACACTTGCGTCCCAATCGATGGCTATATTTGACTTTGACTGGTTGGACTCTAGGTTAATGATAAAGACCCGCAAATTAGGGCATCGTTCCCGAACGTTGACCTGCTCCTCAAGTTCATACTCGTACGGCGCCTTCTCAAACCCACTATTGTTCTTGCGTTTTGTCTCCACAAGCTTCAGGCTTCGCGGTGTTGATCCCTGAGCAAGTATAGCCTGCAAACATGGCATATTCCCTCCTACATTGGTGAACTCGATCTCCTCTAGACCCTTGTGAATGGAGAGAAAGCATTCGATCTTGGCCTTGCCGAAGAAGCCTGTATTTGCTTGAAGCCCTTCCTGTCTTATCGTCAAATCTTTCAGCTGGACAGTCGCAATATTGCACAACAATCCATTGAAGAGGTACCCAATTTCTGTGCAGTTGCTGAGATGGAGCTCCCTCATTCTGGAAGAGTCGACGTGGTGTAATGCCTCCAGCCTGGTTGGAAAATGAGAACTAGAGAAGTGAAAGTCATCGACATCGGCGTACGTGTCTAGACTTCGCACATCCTTTTGTGTGAGCTGAAAGGCGTTCGATACAAATGTGGTGGATCGTGGGTCCAGATCCAGGTCAAAGTAATAATTAGGCTCTCCTGGATGCCATAAGGAAAACGACTCGACTACAATCTTCCTGACACTCGGGTTGGCTTTTAAAACCTCCATCAAGGTGTTAGGGATTGGCTCCATGGCTTTCCAACTGATCAAATTTATCAGCAGGTATATACGTATTCGTGGGGCGACGTCATGATAGATACCTGAAACATTGAAGGTTTGCTAACAAGGGTATCACTTCAGCGAGACTGCGCAAGCCAGCATGATCGTCCTTGGAACGAAGCTCTTGTACTTTCAGGTCTTGTACTAAGCTTCGGTAGACATCGGTGTCACTGAGAGACCACAAAGAGTCCCTGCATTTGCAAAAGTCGAGGACGACGGATCGGTACAGCCATGGATTCGCTGCTGGTCTCACATGCTTTGACACAAGACAGAGAGCAGCGAGGTCCTGGCGTCGAGACGCCACAAATATCTGTGACAAGGGCATGCTATCACCAAACACTCTAAGACCTAACAAACACAAGCATGGCTATTTATACGTACTTCTCTGCAGATGGTGTGCCAAACGTCAAAGATCAACACGAGCGGGTCCCTGGGTGCTTCATCATTTAGGTCGAAGAATGCAACGATGATATTCGATTTAGAAACACTGTAGACAACAACAATAAACGACCACGTCCAGATACCCAATTGAATTGCGGCCTTCAAGCTTCACATGCTTTCCGGAGTAGATATACACTTCAGCTGGAAAAAAGGGCAAATTATCTTCCCCAGCAGTTCGTACTACCCAAAGAACAGAGAAGGAGCCACCTAGCGCGATTTGACGCTTGAGGCGGCGTGACACGCCTGGGCTTGATCAATCCTACAGAAGCCGCGCAAAGTCCCACACCACACTTACCCATCGGCGATTTAAATCGTGCAGTGACGCGACAGTATCAGCAACCGTCAGGTGACGATTCCGTACCTAAGCTCCACATGTCTCGCTGTGGCCAAAGCAGTCACAAGGCTATGGAAAAGCAAGCCAGAACGACGACTTTTCGAGTTGCTCTTCCTCAGATAGCGTAATGCATCCACATCTCTACTTGGTGGCGTGTTGTGGAACAGTACAAATTTCGACAGCAGAGTGATAGGGAAAGGCGGCTACCAATCAGCGGTACCCAATCTGTCCATCATTTGCGCCTGCATACTTGAGTCATTATCTGAAGCCTGAGATTGTGGAGGGGTTCTGCGAAGGTGCTGTCCAATCAGTGGTGATCGACAATGCACCTCGCATTCATTCCCTCATCCGCGCTACTCGGCGCCACCAACATGCGCGTTCAGGCCCCCCCCCCCTTTCCCTCATCTCACTTGCCTCCTTCAACCAGGCTATCATGGCTGCTGCGCACAGCAGACACTGATATTCATTTTCTTTATGCTCTTACAAGGACGACTTCCCTCCGTTGTCTCTTCACAAACTCATATTCTTTCACCCACATTCTTGTCCAGCAAGCTGTTCTGCCCATTCTTTCATTCCCCACCGTCATTCTTGTCCAGCAGTCTGTTCTGCTCATTCCTTGACTATCGATAGATTCGATCGGACTCACTCCAAGTCGTTCGTTCTAATTCACTTCTGTTCGGCTGAGCCTACGCGATGCTGCTCTCACACTCTTTTGCTGCTGCTTTAGCCATCATGACCAGCGCGGCTCAGGTTCAAGCGAAGGCCGTCTTCGCCCATTTCATGGTAAGCAATATCTGCAGAGTCTTCGGAACTTCCAGCCAGACTAACACGGCTGCAGGTTGGAAATACTGCTGGCAGTAAATACGCAGACTGGCTCGACGACATCACCAAAGCCGCAGATGTCGGGATCGACGCGTTTGCGTTGAATATTGCTCCCGGCGACAGTTACACTACCTCCTCCATCAACCTTGCAGCCCAAGCGGCCAAGGACCACGGCAACTTTAGCCTCTTCCTTTCCTTCGACTACAGATCCAACGGCGAGTGGGACGCTGGCGTAGCCGCAAACACAATCAATACCTTCGCCACCACAGCCGGCAGTGCGCAATACAAATACAACGGCAAACCCTTCGTCTCGACCTTTGAAGGCGGCGATCGCGTAGGCGACTGGCCGACAATCAAACAGAAAACCGGCTGCTTCTTTGTGCCTGATTGGTCCGATCTTGGCCCAGCGGGCGTGGCGGGCTCCTCTGCCGACGGTGGTTTCTCCTGGGATGCGTGGCCAGCAGGCAACACCGACAAGGATACCACAGCCGACAAGGCGTGGAAGACTGGCTTGGCAGGCAAGCCATACCTGATGCCCGTCTCCCCCTGGTTCTACACCAACCTCCCACAATGGAGCAAGAACTGGATCTTGCGCGGTGACGACCTCTGGTCCACCCGCTGGAACCAAGTCCTCGAGATCCAGCCCGAATTCGTCGAGGTGCGTATACCCTCCCCCTCTGTTCCCCAAACTTCATCCTAACTCCCCTACTAACATTTCTCCACCTAGATCCTCACCTGGAACGACTACGGCGAATCCCACTACATCGGCCCGATCCGATCTCCAGGCATCCCTACAAACGCAAACCGCTACGTCGAGCACAACCCCCACGACCACTGGCGCGATCTCCTCCCGCAGTACATCGCCGCCTACAAGACCGGCGCCGCCCCCTCCGGCTCCGAAAAAGTCGTATACTACCACCGCCCGAACCCCAGCTCTTCAGGCTCTGATGCTGGAACTAATAGCGCAGTGCCCGGTGCGAAGATTATATCCCCCGCGGCTATGGTCTCGCAGGAGAAGGTGTTTGTGGATGCGCTCCTCGGCTCCGCCGCGAGTATCGACGTCAGTATCGGTGGGGTGTTGGTTGAAAGCCACCAAGCTACCGCGGCGGGGATTACGCATTTTTCTGTTCCGTTTACGGGACACATGGGCCCGGTGGTCGTTACGGTGAAACGGGGCAGCGGCGCGGTTGTTACCGCTTCGGGGACTACTATCTCTGCGCCGGCGGACGGTATCATTAACTGGAACGCGGTAGTTGGGGGGAGTCAGAAGTTGTAGATAGAGAAGGGTCGGGATTTCTTGTTGCTCGGTCGATGGCTTTGTTGGCTGGATATAGGATAGCGTCAAATACTCTTCTTGGCGAAAGCACCTTCGTTGGCTTTTCTACTATTGACTACGTAGAAATCGATAGGCTAGTCTTCCTCGTGTGCTGATCACGGTCAGCCCAATCTATCTAAGCACATCCGAAAAGACCCATATAGACATATCAACCGCCGTTTGGGAGAAATCATTCGAAACGCCTTGAGCAGAGCGGCATCTAGCGAGCCGTCCAGATGGAAAATCCCATTGCTATGAACATACGGAGAATGATACCAAAAGTCCTGGCAAGCGCTAAATATTGTAGTGGCTTGGCATATAATTGGCCCCTATAAGGGTTACTTAGACAATTAGTATACTGCGCCCCACGCAAGCTTCGCGAGGAGTGCGAGAGGGAAGCCTAAGAATATAGTTCCAAGGTCCGAGCGCCTAAGAGATAGGGGGTAATATCCTAGACACGTCCTTAGACAGTCCCCTAGAGCAACCCCTCTAAATTACTAGTCATGGGCACTCCTACCCCAAAAGACACGGGGACTCTTCAGGGGGCCACTAGCGCCTAGGGCTAGGGTAAATTTCTACGCTAGCCAGGACTTTTGGCGTCAGTCTCCGTACTGAATTATCTAATGCAATTCTCGGTGCAGAGCGACAGTCCTAAGCGAGGACCGGCGGGCAGAAATAGCCGCTTTACCGTTTATAGCTTAGTATAGATTACTAGCGCCCGAGCGGGTACTTTAGGCTTTCCGCTACCAAAAATTTCTACCCTTATATAATAACTGTTAAATCTTTTAGTCGTTGAATTCGTTGATATATTCGACGATATTTTTATTTTTCCTCTTCTAAATCTTCTTAAATAATCTTAATTCTTATCTTAATCCTCGTTATACCTAGCTAGGAAACCACGATTCGTTATTATAAAGGAGAAAAAGACGAGGCGTATAAATAAATAATAAGTTTAAAGTAAAGTTTTAAATCGTTATTATTTATATTAAATTAATTAAGTTTAATTAATTTTATTAAATTTAATAAGTTTAAAGTAAGGTTTTAAATCGTCGTTATTTACGTTAAATTAATTAATTTTAATTAATTTTATTAAATTTAATAAGTTTTAAGTAAGGTTTTAAATCGTTATTATCTACGTTAAATTAATTAATTTTAACTAATTTCATTAAATTTAATAAGTTTAAAGTAAGGTTTTAATCGTCGTAATCCCTATTTTTCTCGAGGATTATATAAAAAATATTGATTTTTCTTCACTACTTTTATCTATAATTAATTAGTTAATCCTCGTTTTTTAAGAGCTCGTTATTATAAGGCCTATTTTAATCGTTAAGGTATTAATATTAAGTCTACTAGAAATATAATTAATAAGAAGGAGAAGGCTCGGTGAATACTACGATTTATCTCTAAATTATCGTTTTTAACGATAATTTTTAGTATATAATTTTTCTATATTAAAGGAAAATTACCTCGTTATTATATTTATATTAAAGGTAATAAAATAAAAAATAGTAATCTTCCCTAAAATCCTAGTTAAAAACGATAATTAAAATATATTAAAAAGGAATAACGTAATTTCTAGAGAAGATAACGAAGATTTTTTACCTTATAATTATAGTTATAAAGTTAGATATCCTCGTTATTTATAATAATTCGGCTATTAATCCTCGAGTTTTAAAAATACTATATTTAAAATATACTTCGGAAAGAAAGGGGGTATTCTAAAAAGAGTATATTAATTATTTTATTTAACGATGATATTATTATTAATCCTCGTTTTAATCTAGCTAAATAACGAATCCGGTAATATTACTTTTAATTAATACTCCTTTATAATCTTTAAACTCTTCGAGTTCTAGTTCGGTCGTATATTTAATTCTCTTTTTCTTCGATTATTTTTATCGATAATTTAATACTAAATCGTCGTATTTTACTAGTATAAATATTTAATAAGATAACGAATTCCCGTATTCGCGTTAATAAGGCCGAGAAGCTCGTAAATATTAATAAAGCGATATAAAATCATCGATTATAACGAGGGTCTTTATTAATAAAAGCGAGGATCGATGAATTAATTATCGATAATAACGAGAGTATATTAAATAGTATATCTTAGGAGAGGTCGATTATATCGATACGTCCCGCTAGAATAGGTCGGTAATATTAATAATCTAAATTAAACTCCTTTTTCCTATTTAAATTTTTAGTTAAAAATTATAAATCTATAAATAAATTTACTAAATCGATTTATATATTTTCGATATATATATTCATATATACATATTCGATTTATATATATATATATTTAATTATATATCTTCGATTTATAAATATATATTCCTTTATATATATTTAGATTTATATTTAAATTTATAGATATTCGATTTATATAAATATATTTCTTTATATATATTAGATTTATGTAAGAGATTTATAGGTATTCGATTTATATATATATATATAATTTATCTATCCTCGATTTTTATATATTCGATATATATATATATAAATTAAATATATAGATCCTATATATATATTAATTCACTA